>Ga0209954_1000214_pt1 | contig 11368 bp, 15 predicted proteins | sample SalPon2A_A_D2_MG_FD_185715 | JGI IMG/M metagenome (GOLD analysis project Ga0209954, IMG submission 185715) | Soil microbial communities from South San Francisco under conditions of wetland restoration - Salt Pond MetaG R2A_A_D2_MG (SPAdes)... | ecosystem: Environmental > Terrestrial > Soil >...
TTTTAATAATGTATTTTTCATGAGTCAATCTAGATCCTGAATATATGTAGTGATTATTTTTTTGGTTTGAATAATGAGAATAGCACCTTAACAGTCTAATATTTATCACTCTTATGTATAATGAGCATAATTACATGTGGAAAGAAGATACACTATTTTCTATTACCGAATTCTTTTTTTGTCTCTGCAGATGCCACAAAGATAGTTTTGTTTAAACTCTTCTAACTTGACTTTAAAATCATCTGTTTGAAAATATGACTCGCCGGTTTGTAATCCTCCTGGAACATGCACTCCACAATTAGTACATTTGATCTCTGCGTTGAATTTTATTCTCTTTTCATTCTCTAATATTTTACCGATTATCAAGGTTTGTTCTACTTATTAGATTTAATATAAACAATATTAAAACTAGAACCTCATAAATATTATATTGAAAAATTGTGAATGTCAATATGCTTTCTGATTGGTTTCAAGTGATCAGAGTAAGATTTCTTCTTGCATCTGTAATTGCAGTATCAACAGGACTTTCCTTGATTTGGTGGCAAAACTTACCGATAAACTGGTTTGATGCTGTATTGACATTTGCAGGAGTGATGGCACTTCATGCAAGTGTTGACTTGTTAAATGATTTCTGGGATTTTAAAAGAGGTATTGACACAAAAACCACTAGAACAAAAATGAGTGGCGGTACGGGTGTATTGCCAGAAGGGCTACTCACACCATCATCAGTATATCGTATGGGTATTGTGTTTTTAGTAATTGGATCCGTCATTGGAGGATATTTTGTATTTACTGACGGCGTAATTATTGCAATAATTTTAGGATTTGCAATTTTATCTATCTATTTTTACTCTACCAAAATTGTTGACTCTGGTCTAGGTGAATTTTTTGTTGCAGTAAAAGGCTCCTTGATTGTCATAGGAACTTTCTTTATTCAGTCAGGACAAATATCTTTTGAATCTATTCTTGCTGGAATCACTATTGGTTCATTGTCTGCCTTAGTTCTTTTCATTGCATCATTTCCTGATCATGATGCAGATAAGTCCAAAGGTAGAAAAACTTTGGTTATTGTAGTTGGAAAAGAGAAAGCTGCCAAGTTATTTTGGATTTTTCCATTGATATCATATATAGCGATAATTATAGGGGTCTTTTCAAACTTATTTCCTCTAACATCTATGATTAGTTTTCTTGGGATTCCATTAATGATAAAATCTGGACTGGGATTACAAAAAAATTATGATTCTGTTGAGACTTTAATACCTTTCATGTCTTCTACATTGATGTTTGGGAGAATTACTGGTACATTATTTATTGTTGGTTTTTTGATTAGATTGTAACACTTTAGACATAAATTTAGTAAAAACTTTAGAAATTCATGATTTCTGGATTTGCAACTTCGGATGGAACGAGAAAATTTGCTCAAAATTCAGGCGTAAATCAAGCCAATTTTAATGAATTCCAGAATTTATTACTCTCAAATGTTGGAATTGGTACTTATCTTGGTGAATCAGATACCAGAACTGATGAACTAGTAACAAATGCAGTAATACAATCGATTCTATCTGGGGTCAATGTTGTTGACACTGCAATTAATTACAGGGCACAAAAGGCAGAACGCTCGATTGGAAAGGCGCTTTTAGAATTAATTGAAGAACAAAAAATTTCACGAGACCAAATATTTCTCAGTTCTAAAAGTGGATATGTCACAAATGATGCTGACGTTAATCTAGGATTTTGGGAATATGTCAAGGAAGAATATTCTAAAAAAGGGGTGATAAAAGAAGGTGATGTTACTTCTGGATATCATTGTATGACTCAAACATATCTCTCTGATCAACTAGATCGAAGTTTAAAAAATCTTGAAATTGAATGCCTAGATTTGTTATATCTTCATAACGCAGTTGAAGGTCAAATAAACGATGTCTCAAAAGACCAATTTTTAGAGAATTTAAAATCTGTATTTGAACTATATGAACAAAAACGAGATGAGGGGAAAATTAAATTCTATGGGATGGCAACTTGGGAATGCTTTAGAGTTCCAAATGATAACCCTCAATATCTTTCATTAGAAGATACCGTTAGTATGGCAAGAAAAATTGGCGGTGAGAATCATGGGTTTAGATTTATTCAATTACCGTATAACATGCATTATGATCAAGCTCTTTTGGCAAAACATCAATCTATTGAAAACCAAAAGGTATCTATTTTAGAATCTGCCCTGAAATTAAAAATAGGTGTATTCACCAGTGTGCCTTTCATGCAAGGCAGATTACTAACTCCAGGAGTAATGCCAGACTTTAATAATTTGAAACCTTCTATACGTGCTTTACAATTTATCCGTTCGTCACCAGGTGTGCTTGCTCCTTTGATTGGTCAAAAATCTCCTGACCATGTTTCAGAAAATCTAGAGATTATGAAAATTCCTCCAATGAGTGATGATGAATTTCTTGCGCTGATAAAACAACTTACATCATAACTATTTTATAAATTCCACGTTTGTCGATATATATTATAAGTGAGTGGCATTTACCAGGAATTAGAAATGCCTTCAAAGATTTATGATTATGCAAAAATTTGCAATTCTGTTTTATCTGTTGATCCTAAAATTAGATTTTCTGGTGTAATTAATGAACGAGGACGTCTTGTAGCAGGTGGGATGAAAGAAAATGTAGAACCGCTAGAAAGTGAAAGGGATGACGAAATGATATTCATGGAACTTGCAATGCGCGTAAAAATGAGAAAAGAGTTTGATAAACAGCTTGGTCTAGTAAATTTTGCTATGGCTTCTCGTGAACGTGCACTTGCAATTAGTGTTCCGATAAATGATGATATTTTATACGTGGTGGCCGAACCTGATAGTGATTATGCCACTTTACCTCAGAAAATCCTTGAAATAATTAATTCATAAACCAACAACTATTTCCAGTTTTGTATATTTTTAATTAACACGTTTCATTTTGATTTAATAAATTAGATTATTGCGATGATCTTAATTTAATTATTTTACAATATCTGAGTTAATTATAGAGGTTGATATAATAATTCAACTCATAATTGGTATTGAGATTTTAATCCTTTTGGTATTGAACATATTTTAAGAGTTATGTTTGTTGTGTCATGACATCGAAAGCCATTCTTATGGGATTAATAATTAAAAATTCGTATGATGGGGTGATGAATCAATGTGTAAAATAATCTGCAAGATAAATTACTCTGATTGTATTTATCATGAATAGTTGTATGTGAACAATATTTCCAAAAAAAAGAATTTTTTTGTGTAGATAATAAAATAAAACCCACAGGTTATTGTGTGACTGCCAATAGATTTGATTTAACCAATTATTTCTATACTACTACTAGAATTACTTTGAATTAAGTTAGACCAATCATTTTAATCATATATCTCATGCTGAATGTATAAATAGAATTTAACATTGACAAATTTATGCCGATAGATCCTGTTTGTGGAATTGAACTTGATGAAGAATTGGCATTACTTCATGATCATGATGGGAAGAAATTTTATTTTTGTTGCAATGGGTGTAGACGAATTTTTATCAAAAAACCTAAAAAATATAGAATAAAAAATTAAATTGGAAAAGCTCCACACATTCTGCAAAACTTTGATTTTTCAACACCATGTTTACAATATGGGCATATGTCCTCAGATCGTTTGTCTACCGGAGACCCAAAAAGTTTTCTAAAAATCTCATAGTAGTACATGGACTCTCTGCTTCTAATAATTACTCCGTCTGTATTTTCTATGGTCAATTTTTTCTCCACAAATAATTCCTCATTGATTACTGATTCAAACAAATTTGTTAATCCTACAGTTCCAGAGCCGTCTTGCATGGGTGATTTTTCCCTCCATGCAATCTGTTTCGGAATGTATTGTTCAAATGTTTTACGTAAAATCCACTTGCCCTGTCTTTTCCCCTTTTCTTCTCTTACTTTGAGGTTAGCAGGAATCTCATTTGCGAGTTTAATTACGGATTCATTTAGAAATGGTGATTCTATGTTTATTCCTAATTTTTTTCCAATTTCATGTGTGGGAAAATGCATTACTGAGCATACTCGTTTGATCTCTTTTTCTAATTCTTCGTCTGGTTTGTTAATTAGAAAATTATATCCTGCAAACAATTCATCAGCACCATCGCCTGTAACTATTGATCTTTCCCCATTATCTTTTGCCCATTTTATTGCAAGATACATTACAACGTTATTCCGAATTTCTATATCATTGAAATTCCCCAAGATCTTTATTGTCTCTTCAATTGCTTCCAGAATAACTTCTGTCTTTACATTAAATATTGACAAATCTAGTCTCATTTCTTTTGAAACCATTTGACAATATGTTAGATCAGTTGACACAAAATCCTCGGTAATTACCGCAACAGCTTTTGGCTTTCTATTTTTTAGAAAATATGCAATTATGGTACTATCCAGTCCTCCTGATAATGCAATTAAATTTGATTTACAATAACCACATGATTCTTCTAATGTTTTGTAGATATCTTTGGGAAACCTATCCAATATTTTTTTTACTTTTCTGAAATTAAAATATCTATGCCTAATTACAAGTCTAAGTAATTTGGTACTTTGTTGGAAGCTTTAAATCCTTTACAGAGTTCTTGAAATTGATGTTGCTTCCTGCTGAAATAGAATCCAAAACTTTGATTCCAGCATTACGAGCTATTTTAGCTAAAAAACTTGCAGAAGAACATAATATTAGAGAAGATGAAATTTCTAAAATGCTTGGTGTTACACAAGCTGCAATTAGTAATTACATTAGGGGGACAAGAGGGGATCCATCTCTTATTGCAAAACTATTAGCAGAAAAACAAGTAGCAATTATGATTGATGAGTTAAGTGATAGCCTTTCATCCGATATGGCATATACACCATCAAACCTTTCAAAATTTATTGGCCTGTGTAATTACATAAAATCGAGCTTGCTAATATGCGAGATTCATCATAACCTAGAATCAAACATAGATGAACAAGTATGCAAAGAATGTGAAAATATGCTTCTAAAAGGTCCTGGAAATATTTACTAGGTTTTAATTAATATAATTTCAATTGTCGATGTCATATTACCTATTCCTGCAGCAGCTATTGTGTCTAAGTTAATTTTTTCAATTTTTGAATTCCCATGTAACATTTTTTCTGTTATGATGTTAGCTACTGCTACTGCATTTGGAATAAAATTTCCTCTTGATTTTAGAATCACTTTATTTTTTTTTCCTAATATTGGTAATATGTCTAGAGCTGATTGCATTACAGGATCATTTTCAATAGTAATTATGGTATCTTCAGACTTTGTGGTCTGCTCTTGACCATACGGTTCAATTGGTTCTTCCATGAGCATTGTTCAATAACTAGCAATTTTATGTTCTTTTAAGTTTTATCGACGATTCATTCATCTATCGAAATAGTCAATTGGTATGTTTTGATAATCGCCATTTGGCAGCATTCTTCTAATTGTAATTGGAATAACTCTTTGTTCTAACTCCTCCATTGCAATATCTAATGATATCCTTGCACTCTTTGGAATTGAAATGAATGGTGGTGCTCCTAATGATAATTGTAACGCTCTTGCTCCCATAATTCTTGCTTTTTCAAATCTAGTTAATGTTGGAGGGCCAATTGTAATCTTTCCATTTTCACATGGAATTTCTATTGGCTCATGTTCTTCAATTTTATCAACTACTTCTCTTCCTTCAATTTCTTTAATTCTTTTCTCAAGATTGTTTTGTTCTTTTTCACTTAATGGTTCAATACCATCCTTTTTTTCAATTAATTTTCGATAAGTGTCCAGCGCTTTGTTTAGCCCCGTGTTCTCTTCTGGTTCTATATCTAGAATTTCTTCAGATTCAGGAACTTCTAACACCTCAACTTCTTCAGTACCCGACAAGTAACAAATTTTTCTTAAAACGTTATATAATCTAATCAGTTTAGTGTACAAATTGAGTGCATCTTCTGTATCTAAAAAGCAACTTGTTTTGGAAATTCAAGGAAAAGCAAAAATTTCATGTGATCTTAAACGTCATTTATCGCCAAGAACTGTTGGAATAATCATGAGATCATTACCATTAGAAGGCCATGCTCATCAGCTAGGAAATAGTATTTTTTATTTTGAAACAAATATTGATTCTGGAATTGAAAGATCAAGATCTGAATTCAAAAAAGGTGATGTGGCATTTTTACCTTCTACTGGGAGTATCTGTTTTTTTACTAACAATGTTGCATCTGGGAAAACTATGACTCTTATTGGAAAATTGGGCGAAAACATAGATGCATTAAACAATGTAAAGTCTGGAGATGTTTTTTGTATCTATGAAGAGACTGCTTGATACAAACGATGCCCTGAATAACCACCTACTCTTTTTACTGTTCCTTTTATTGCAGATTCTTTTAGAAATTTATTTGCTGCTGAAATTTTGACCCCTGTTTGTCTAGCAAGATCTTGAACTGTAACTACTTTTGAGTTTTGAATAATTTTCATTGCCTGTTGTTCATTAACCTTGACTGATATTTCTGCTTTTCTTGCTGCACCACTTTCTCCTTTATCCTTCTTACTTTTTTTGGAATCTTTGGTACCTGTAGATTTATCTTTGGTTGCTGTTGTAGATTTCTTTCCTCCGGCCATAAATTAAGAAAAAAATATTCCTCTTATAAACGATGAACAATTTGATGAATTATGTCTAAACTAAAATGAAAATTTACAAAATATTTTCAAGTATAAATAACATCTTAATTACTATATTACATGGGCATTGTATCAAAAGGTGCAAAATGCAATGTTGAGGGATGTGACCATGATGGTACCCGTTCTCTTAACACAACTAAAGTTGAAAATGCTGGACTACGGGTAAACTCTGCTGGTAAAAAAACTGTTCTTTGCAAAGAACATTACAAAGAATGGAAAAAAGAATCTAAAGACGATAGAGATCTAGAACGCGCAAGATATGACAAGTTTTAATTTTTCTTTTTTAATTTCTTCACTTTGTTTGCAGGATTTTTAAAATAATCATCACTAAGTTTTTCGTATAGTTTGTCTAGTTGTTTGTAGAGTCGTTTTGGTTTTCTCTTTTTTTGATTACTTAGAACATACAGTGCAAGAATCGGAAAAGCAATTGTTGTATCTGCATAAACTGTCACCATATCATGATGTGCATCTTGTACTTTACCCCAACTTTTACCTTCTTGCAATGTTGCACCCGACAAACCTCCTGTATCTGGTCGTGCATCCGTAATTTGTATGATGTAATCTTGACCTCCATCACTCCTTTTTAAAATTTGATCTAGCATTGGACCTGTTTGTTGAGCTGTATTTTTTGGAACTCCTCCCCCAAGCTCTAAGATCCCTGATTTTTTTGAGCCATATAGGATTGCTGCTTGTTCAATTATCTCTCTAACAAAGTCAAGATTGTATATTTTGCCTTTTAGTCTATGAACAGCTAAATTTAGTGCAAGTGACGAATCTTTTATTGTTGAGATGTATACTGGAACATCATACTCGTATGCTGTTGTAATGAAACTTTTTTCGGGATGTTTTGCCTTTTCTTTACTAATCTTTCCCATTCTATTACAAAATTCTGCTGTGGTAAATGGTCTATCTGGAAAATCTTCTCCAAACATCTTTTGAATTAACATGTCTTCAGCTTCTAATGTTTCTTTAAATTTGATGTAGACATCCCTAATTCTAACAATCTCATTTTCATACAATTTCATATCATCTACGTCAAAACTTCCTTGTTTGACAGGTAACCCCCATGCAAAATGATCTTCATGGTATACGTTGGCACCTGTGGTTACAATCCAATCTATAAATCCACGTTCGATTAATGTTTTAATTATTCCACCAAATCCTACTGGTGTCATTGCTCCAGAAACAGTAAGACAAATTGTTGCATCCTCCTCAATCATTTTCGCATAAAGTTTAGCTGCATCTCCAAGCTGTCTACCGTTATACCCTGAACTTGCAAACACATCCACTAAATCTTCTATGGTCATTTTTGGATCTAGTTTTATGTGAGGTATGTCTTTACCATGAAATCTATGTGGGTCCATATTTACAAAATAATTTTTCACGGTAAATAATACTATCGCAAATACTCTTTAATATGCAATGCATAATGAAAATTTTCATACAAATATCACTTAATTAACAATGATGATACATGACATCTGATGCATAAAATTGATCTTTATGATCCTACTAGAGTTAATAAAACTCCTGATGACGTTCAAATTTTATTCTCTTCAGGAAATTTCACGCAAGATGATTTTATTATATCCAAAGTTGAATTACGTCTGTATCTCGAAAGAACTGATGCAAAACTTGGGCAGTATTCATTAGTTACATCATTTGTTGATACCGATAAAGGCTCTGTTGAAATGATTTATGATGAAGGTTTTAGGGGAGAGTTTTACCTTTTGAGGGTAAGTGAATTTCTTAAATCTAATTTGGGTATCTCTAGTTTAATATTACGATCAATTATATCTCTACGTCAAACTATCAAGTAATTTACTATGATGTCATTTTATAGCAGACTTTTGTTTTAATTGATTTTGGCTTGTAAATTGAAAATAAATATTATCTATACTAAATCAAAAAATACTCTAATCTAATTTTGTTAAAACTAAATCATTCTTTTATTAAACCTAAAATTGGATGCTGTCCTGGTTGTAATCTCAATTATATTCCATTTATCTGTATGAAATACATCCCAATTCTCATTTTTCCTAGAATATCTGAATAGAACAAATGATTATAATGTTTTTAATGTCCTCAATACATCTAAAGTCATGATTCCAAAATGGGTGTTGCTAATATTTGCAGCATTATTTGTTATCTCCTTTTCTCCATCCTATGCACAACACCATTCAGGGGCACTTGCACCACCAATTGATCTGGATGGACTAAAAGTATCGCTAAGTACAATTCTATCCCCAGCAGATTTTAACTATGATGAAACCAAAAACGCAAACCTATCGATTAGATTTTTTGATAGTGATACTAATGTCAACATAAAAAGTGTTACATATCGTGTTCAAATTTTCCAAGAAAATAATCTGGTTGCCAATGAATATTTTTTCGATGATGATGGAAAACTCGATTTAGATATTAGACCTACAACAGGATGTCAAGAGCAAAATCTTTGGAAATGTACAAAATATTTTGGTGAAAAGCATGCTATAGCTGGTGCCTATTATGCACGAGGAGACTCAATCCCTGTAATTCAGGGACCTATTTTTAACAAAAGCGGTGAATATAATGTCAAAGTTTCCATTGTTGGTGCAACAAATCCAAAAACAATGACTGCTAAGGACTTACTTTTTGAGACTTTCTTACATATTCCTCAGAAAGAAACATTTCTGATCAAAACAGCTAATGCTCAAGAATTCCCAATATCGATAAAATCTCACAACAAAATTTCTAATTTTAGTTATGATGAGTCATTAAAAAAAATTGCATATGAAATACCATATAATCATGAATATGACCAACAACATGATTCTGGCAACAACCAAATAATATCTATGCAAAAAGATTTTTTATCGTTTAAACAAGGGTATGGTGTAAATGTATTTGTTGAAGGAATAAAATTACAAGACAGTTCCTTTGAATTTGATACTTCTCTCCCTGATGAAAATATTATTAGAATAAATATTCCACGTGAAGAACTTGCATTAATAGAAAATAATCTAGGTTCAGAAAACAAAAAAGACACAATAAACGTTGAGATTTTTTCTGGAGAAAAAATAGAATTTAATTACCTTGATTTTACATTTGAGAATGATTTCACTGCAAAAGTGTTATGGGATTCAAAGTTAAAGGTAGGTGAAAAAACATCATTCACATTTTCATTCTTTGATGTAAATAATAACCCAACAAAAGATATACTATTTGCGTATAGTATCACAGATTCTTCTGGAAAAGAGATTTGGTCAAATGTCGGTAACACTGAAACACATATTGGTATTTTAGCTCCAAATGGAATAGTCACAGAGAGTATCATCATTCCTTCTGATGGCAAATTTCAATTAAAATTAATCTTAACAGGACAGGGTTCTAAAAACTTTGAAAAGTTTTTGACATCGGTATCTGATTTTAGTATAATATCGCAATCTGTAACACAAGAGAAAAAAATTATCACTATCCCAACATGGATAAAAAACAATGCAAAATGGTGGTCCGATGGTCAAATAGATGACAATTCATTCATTGAAGGAATTCAATTTTTAATCCAGGAGGGCTTGATGAAAATCCAGATTACAGACCAAAACACAGTTAATCCCAGTAATAAAATCCCTGATTGGGTTAAGAGTAACGCTGGATGGTGGTCAGATGATTTAATTTCTGAAAGAGATTTTGTTAAAGGAATAGAATTTCTAGTAAGTCAAGGAATAATTAAAGTAAATTAACTGATAATAAAGTGCTACTCAGTCTTTGTTTTATAAAACAATATTGACTGAAAATTAAATGATGATGCGTGAGCAATACAGTGAAGGGGATTGGTTAAGAATACAGTGGTTAACCAAATTCATGTATGGACTAGAAACTGAATTAATGGCATACCCATATGGATGATTCTTCATTTCAATCACAACTATGGATTTCTGATATCAATTGCACTGGTGCTTGGATAAACCTCAATTACAAGGAGTGAAAATAATCCAGATGTGAGTATCTTGTTGTTTCCTCACATTAGATATTCCTTCATGTTATGTTCCTATATTAGAAGCGGTCAATTTTGGAAATTAGACCCAGTATTCATATATCACATACTGAATACTAATTCATGTCTAAAAAAACCTCCAAAGAACTAGAAGAGAAATGGAAAAAACTAGAACAAGGAGAAATGAATGAAGAAGAACATCAACTTGATCTCAAAAAAGGATATGAACAAGATGACAAATACGAGGAGTCAGTAGAGTAGGTGGATTTTAAGCAAATTCTAGTTGCATATGATTCATCAAGTTTTTCTAACCGGGCTTTTAAAAAAGCGTTAGACATTGCAGAACCAAAAAGCCACATCACGATATTAACTGTAATTACTGGAATATATCAGCCATCTATAGGATTTTCAATGAAATTTAGTAAGGATTTGTTAGATAAGGAAAACAAAATACTCAAAAAAATATTTTCAAAGTTACAAGACACTACCAAGAAAAAAGACGTTAACCTTTCTTTAAAAATTATTCAAAATCCTTCAGTGTCAAATGCAATTATCCAATATGTGAATTCACACAAATATGATTTGATTGTAATTGGTTCTCATGGTAGAACTGGTCTCAATAGGTTAATCTTAGGAAGCGTTGCAAACACCGTTGTTCAGCAAGCAAATATCCCGGTAATGGT
>Ga0209954_1000220_pt1 | contig 11293 bp, 8 predicted proteins | sample SalPon2A_A_D2_MG_FD_185715 | JGI IMG/M metagenome (GOLD analysis project Ga0209954, IMG submission 185715) | Soil microbial communities from South San Francisco under conditions of wetland restoration - Salt Pond MetaG R2A_A_D2_MG (SPAdes)... | ecosystem: Environmental > Terrestrial > Soil >...
AATAATTACTATTTTGTTTTTTAGCCCTAAATCCATAACATCAATTTTCTAAATGAACATCTAAAGTAACAGCAATATCTTTAATCAAAGAAATTTCTTTTTCAATAGTTCCATAAACTACTTTTACTGTTTTATTGACTTTAGATCGTAGAGTTAAAGTTTCTAATTTTCCTTCATTCCATGAAATATCAACTAAAATATTTCCTCTTGCTTTTAACCCTTTAATTGAACCTTCTTTCCAGTTGTTTGGTAATGCCGGTAAAATTCTTAAAAACCCTTCATGTGATTGCAATAAAGCTTCTGCAACTCCAGCAGTAAAACCAAAATTTCCATCAATTTGAAATGGCGGATGTATATCTAACAAATTACCATAAACTGAACGCTCTTTAAACAATTGAATATTCTCTTCAACTGCTGATTTGTCTTGCAAACGTGCAAAAAAGTTAATTATCCATGCTCTACTCCATCCTGGTCCTGCACCACCATGATCTAAACGATATTGGATAGTTTTTCTTGCAGCCTCAAACAATTCTGGATCCTGAATTGTTATATCATCTCCTGGATATAATGCATATAAATGTGAAATATGACGATGTCCTTTTTCAGGTTCTTCATATTCTCTATCCCATTCCATCAGCCTGCCATCAGAACCAATTTTAATTCCTGAATGTAAATTAGCTTTTTTATTTTTAATCTCTTTAATAAAATCATCATCTATTCCTAAAATGGAAGCTGATGTTAAAGTATTATCAAAGACTTCATCTATAATTTGATGTCCCATTGCATTTCCATACGAAGCTGCTGCAGGTTTACCATCAGCTGCTAAATATGAATTTTCTGGAGAAGTCTCTGGTGCAGATATTAGTGTATTATCACGTTCATCCAAAACCAACCAATCTGCATAAAATTGGGCATACGATTTTATAGCAGGATAAGCTCTTTCGCGTAAAAAAACTGTATCTTGTGTAAAACGATAATGTTCCCAATAATGTTGAGCTATCCAACCGCCACCATGAATCCATGAGCCCCAATATGGTTGTGCTGCACGCATCCAAGGTGTCGCCCACAAATCTGTAGTTTGATGCGCAATTGTTCCTCTCATTCCGTATTGCTCTTTGGCTAATATTTTACCTCTTTCTATTAACCTATCCGTTAAATCAAATAAGGGTTTGTGGCATTCGCTTAAATTGGTTACATCTGCCAACCAATAATTCATCTGCAAGTTAATGTTTAAATGATAATCAGCATTCCAAGGTGCTATAATATGCTCATTCCAAATGCCTTGTAAATTTGCTGGATTGGTATTTGGCCTTGAACTGGAAATTAACAAATAACGCCCATAATCAAACAGTTTCGCAGATAATTCAATGTCTTCTATTCCTTCTTTAACCAATTTTAATCGTTCGTTAGTTGGCAAAGTGTCTAACTCATGATGTCCTAAATTTAAAGTGGTTCTGTTATACAAACCTTGGAAATCTTCAATATGTCTTTTTAAGATGGCATTGTAATTTGAAGCGTTTATTTTTTGAAGTGTTTGCTTATTTTTTTCAACAAAATTTTCTGTATAAAAAGAGGTGTTACATACAATATAAATGGATGCGTCTTTTACATTTTTTAAAGATAGACCACCATCAATTTTTGAAATTTTTCCTGAATTATTTTCTACTTGAAGCATTGTTTCAAACTTTACACCATGATCAACCTCAACAGGAATTGAATGCACCATTCCCTCATATTGCGTTACCATACCTGTCATTTTAATGGTGTTGTTTGATGGTGTTGTGACATCAACGGTTTTATGACCATTATCATCAGGTCTGGATAATTTTAAATCATAATTTAAGCCATCTGGATTGGTTGTGCTTATTTTGATCACCAAAACATCATCTGCCGCAGATGAAAACACTTTTTGCGAAACTTGATAACCATCAACTTTATAACTTGTAGAAACAAAAGCTTGACTTAAATTTAATTTTCGATTATAATTTTCAACTTCTTTTTCTTCAAAATCAATAAACAAATCGCCCATGGTTTGATGCGAACGTGCAACCCATTTATATGAAAAACGTTCAACCAATAAGCTATCAGCCAAATGCACATTTCCAGTTCTAATAAGGTTTCGTATTTCTTCTAAATCTTCTGGTGTTCCTTTTGAATTTCCCCATTCTGGTCCACCAGGCCACATAGAATCTTCATTTAACTGAATACGTTCATTTACGGGGTCACCAAAAACCATGGCGCCTAAACGTCCGTTACCTACAGGCAAAGCATTATCCCAGTCTTCTGCTGGAGCTGTGTACCATAATATTTGTTCTTTTACTGTTGCTTTTTGCTCTTTATTTTTTGATGTGCAACCAAGAAAAATTAATGTAATGATGAATACTTTTAAAAAGAATTTCATTTTAATTGATATTATAAAATTTCATAGTATTCTTTCCCATAATGTCTTCTTGTTCTTTTTGAGAAAGTGAAGTCATGTAATTTTCAATCAGTTTAACAACTTGAGCGTAATTTGAAGCTAATAAGCATACAGGCCAATCGGAACCAAACATCAATCTTTCTACACCAAATGCTTTAAAAACAACATCTAAATAAGCGGTGAAATCTTCAGGTTTCCAACTATTCCAATCTGCTTCTGTTACCAAACCTGAAAGTTTACAGTATACATTTTGAAATGATGAAAGAGAAAAAATATCTTCTTTCCAAGTCGTGATTTTATTCGCTTTGATTTCAGGTTTAGCCAGATGATCTAAAACAAATTTTTGTTTTGGAAATGTTTCAACTAATTTAATAGCTTCTTCTAACTGATGAGGGGAAATAAGAACATCATAAGTCAGATTAAATTTTTCAAGAAGGGAAATTCCGTTTAAAAATTCGTCTTGTAGCATAAATCCTTCAGGTTCTGCTTGAAGAATATGGCGAACACCCTTAAATTTTTTATGGTTTGATAATTTAGATAATGTTTGTTCAATATCTTGATTCATTAGGTCAACCCAACCTACAATGCCTTTTATGAATGAACTATCATCAGATAATTGTAATAAAAACTGGGTTTCATCAACTGATTGGTCTGCTTGTACCACAATACAACCATCAAATTTATTTTGGGTTAGAATTGGCTGTAAATCTTTGGGTAAAAAATCGTTTTGCAACACCAACATGGAATTATCAATCCAAGTATCTCTATTGGGATCATATTTCCAAAAATGCTGATGTGCATCTATTCTCATTTATTGATATGCCTTAACATGTTGTTTTGAGCTGCCCAAGCCTTCTATACCTAATTCAACTATATCACCAGCTTTTAAATAACGTTGTGGATCTAAACCTAAACCAACGCCAAATGGTGTTCCTGTAGAGATAATATCGCCAGGTAAAAGTGTCATATATTGGCTAATATAACTCACCACTTCTTGTACGTTAAAGACAAAATCTGAAGTACTGCTATTTTGCATTGTTTCTCCATTTAATTTTAGCCATAGGTTTAAGTTATTAGGATCTTTTATATTTTCTTTAGTGGCTAAAAATGGTCCTAAAGGTGCAAAAGTATCACAGCTTTTTCCTTTTACCCATTGCCCCTCTTTTTCCAGTTGAAACTCACGTTCGCTGTAATCGTTATGTAGCACATAACCTGCAACATAGTCAAAAGCTTTTTCTTCGCTTACATATGAAGCTGTTTTACCAATTACAACACCTAATTCTACTTCCCAATCTGTTTTTACACTTCCTTTTGGAATGATTAAATCGTCATTAGGGCCAACAATTGCAGATGTTGCTTTAAAAAACAAAACAGGTTCTTTAGGAATTGCCATGCCAGATTCTTTAGCATGCTTTGCATAGTTTAATCCTACGCAAACAATTTTTGAAGGTCTTACTATTGGACTCCCTAATCGCGTATTACTTTCAATTACAGGACACGAAGATTCATTGTCTTTTAACCACTCTTTTAGTCTTTCTAAACCATTGGTTTCAAAAAAATCTTCTGTATAATCTTCACCAAAACCAGACACATCTATTCTTTGTCCGCTTTCAAGTTGAATTCCTGGTTTTTCTTGTTTTATTTGTCCGAATCGTATTAATTTCATTTTTACTTTTTAGTATTTATTATCCGTTTAATTTAATGAAACCACCATCAATAGGAAATTCTGTCCCTGTAATAAAAGATGCTTCATCAGAACATAAATATAAAGCTAAATTAGCAACTTCTTCAGCTGTCCCCATTCTACCAATAGGTTGAGTTTTAGATAGTAATTCAAACATTTCTTGTTCTTTACCTGGATAGTTCTCTTTAATAAAACCATCTACAAATGGTGTGTGTATTCTTGCAGGAGAAATACAATTACATCTAATACCTTCTTTAATAAAATCTTTAGCAATGGAGTAGGTCATTGTAAGTACTGCGCCTTTTGTCATGGAATAAGCAAAGCGGTCAGAAACTGCAACAGAAGAAGCTACAGATGCCATATTTAAGATAACACCCGATTTTTGTTTTTTCATGCTTGGAATTACTGCTTTGGCACAGTTATAAACCCCTTTTATGTTTACTTGATAGAGTTTATCTAAATCATTTTCGGTAGTATTTTCTATATTTCCAACATGAGCAATTCCTGCATTATTTACTAAAATATCTATTGAAGTGTTTTTGGAAATATCTTGAATTACTTGATTTACTTCTTCCTGAATAGCAACATTGCATTGGTGTAATTGTATTTTAAATGCTTTAAATGTTAAATTATTTTGAAGCTCTTCGCCAGAAATTTTGTTTAATTCCAGAATATGAACTTGGGCGCCTTGTTCTGAAAAAGTTTGTGATATGGCTTTTCCAATACCTCTTGCGCCTCCAGTAACAATAGCTGTTTTGTTTTTAAGGCTAAACTTCATTTTTTAAATTGCTACAGTTATATTAGATTTTAAATCTTTTACCCAAAAATTTCCATGAGGAAAACCATATTCTGCTAAAGATTCTTTTTTCATTTCAATACTATAACCTGGTAAAGTAGGCATCATATAAGCACCATTTATAACTTTTACGGGATCGACAAAATGTTCGTGTAAATGGTCTACATACTCAATAATTCTATTTTCTAATGAGCCACTGATGGCAATATAGTCTATCATTGCTAAATGCTGTACATACTCACATAACCCTACTCCTCCTGCATGAGGACAAACAGGAATATTAAATTTATTGGCCATTAAAAGGATAGCTAAAATTTCATTTACGCCTCCAACTCTGCAGCCATCTATTTGACAAATTCCTATAGCATTAGTCTGCATTAGTTGTTTAAATATAATTCTATTTTGACAATGTTCGCCAGTAGCTACATGGATTGGCTTAATAGCTTTTGCTATCTTGGCATGGCCTAAAATATCATCTGGATTTGTAGGTTCTTCAATCCACCAAGGCTTAAATTTTTCTAATAACTTCATATTATCAATTGCCTCTTGGACATCCCATTTTTGATTAGCATCCATCATGAGCTTTAAATCATAACCTATTTCTTCTCGAATAATTTTTGCTCTTCTAATATCATCTTCAATATTTGCACCAACCTTCATTTTGATATGCTTCCATCCTTTGCTTAAAGCATCTTTGCACAAGTTTCTTATTTTTTTGTCAGAATATCCTAACCATCCTGCAGATGTTGTATAGGCTGGATACCCATTGTTATGAAGGTAAGAAATACGTTCTTGTTTTGTTGCTTCTTTAGACTTAAGCATTTGTATTGCTTCTTTGGGCGTTATTACATCACTTATATATTTAAAATCGATGCATGAAACCAATTCTTCTGGCGACATATCTGCTAACAATTTCCATAAAGGTTTCTTTTTTGATTTTGCGTATAAATCCCATACTGCATTGACTATAGCTCCAGTTGCCAAATGTATTACACCTTTTTCTGGGCCTAACCATCTTAATTGGCTGTCTCCAGTTATCATCCTCCAAAATGCAGCCATATCTTTTGTGAAAGAACTTAACGTCTTATTTAAAACTAAATGCGACAAAGATTCTATGGCTTTAACACATATTTCATTACCTCTACCAATGGTAAAAGTCAAACCATGCCCTTCTAAACCTTTTTTGTTAGTTTGTAAAATAACATATGCTGATGAGTAGTCTGGATCTGGGTTCATGGCATCTGAACCATCCAAACTTCTACTTGTTGGAAACCTAACATCCTTAACAAGAACATTTGTAATTATTATTTCATCTATCATACTTTACTTTTGTATATTTTATATGGTTTTTCAAATATTCTGAAGGGGAATATTTTGTAATTGTTTTGAACTGTCTGTTAAAATTTGATAGGTTATTAAATCCAGATTCATAGCAAATATCTGTTATACTGTATTTTTCTTCTAGAAGTAATCTGCATGAATAGCCTATGCGTATTTCATTTACATATTTTGAAAATGTTTTACGACTTACCTTTCTAAATAATCTACTGAATGACGATGGGTTCATATTTGCAATTTTTGCAACATCTTCCAACACTATCTGATCTTTAAAATTGTTGAACACGTAAGAGTAAACCTTATCCAGCTTTTTGTTTTCATTTTCTACTATGGCATTGGATTCATCTTCATTGCACAACAAAGTATAGTTTTCATCTTTTGCGAGCGTATTTAAAATTTCAATGGTTTTCATTACTTTTTCAAAATCATCCAAATTGATAAGTTGCTTAAATTCTGAAATTAAGGTGTAATTATTGTCTGAAAATTTAATTCCTCTTTTGGCTCGTTTTAAAAGATATTTTATTGATATCATTTCAGGTGTGTTTAAAAAATCTTCACCCATGAAATTTTCCTTAAAATGAACTGCTATGGCTTCGGCTTCCAATGTAGAGTCTTTTTCAAAATACACACCATCATTTAACCACATATGCGGCAAATTCTTCCCTAGTAAAATGATTTCTCCTTCATTAAACTTTTGAATACTTTCTCCAACAAAACGTGTTCCAGTACTCTTTAAAATAACTACCAATTCTAGCTGTTCATGGTAATGCCAAACTTTTAAAAAATTTTTATACTTATTATGATGAACTGAAACAGATTTGTTCTGTAAATCGCTTCTATCTAAATGGTGTAATTTCATTGATTATCATTTAATTTATTCTTTCCATACTGATACTCCACCAGGTTTTACCGTTTGATTTCCTATCAAAAATTTATTTTTATTTGGTTTTAGTAATTCATAATTTTTTGAAGAATAATTTACTGCAACCCAAAAACCATCCCGCCAATCTATATAAACTCCTTCAGGGTAATTTTCTGTACTGATATTGGCATTTTTGTAAACACTCTTAATAACATCTCTCTCTAATTGTACATCGTCAGTATCTACTCCTATATATGTTACAGTGCCTTCACCAATATTATTTGTAACAACTGCTGCCTTTCCTGCATAAAACTGATCTTCATAAGTAGCCAACACATTGTCAGGATTGTTTGCATTTACTAAATCGGCCCAATTATTCCAGTTATAACTTGTATTAAAGCCAGATATTTTGCCTTTCATGTCTGGTAATAAATGATCGAAATTATCAATTTTTGCATCTAATAAAGGATATATTTTTTCTCCCCAACCAGAACGGAAAATATGTCCATTTCTATCTTTTACTCCTGTTCTCACTGTTAAAACCAAGTTTCCTCCTTGCTCGACATAATTTGTCCATTTTTCTATCAATGTGTCATCAACCAATTCAAAAGCTGGAATAATCACTACATTATAATCATTTAAATTATCATCTTCATAAAGAATATCGGTTGGCGCTCCAAAAGATTTTACTATCTCTAAATATTTCTGAAAAAAAGACATTGTATTCCACTGACTTGTTTGTCCTTGTCTAGACATACTCCATAAGTTGTCATAATTCCAAAGTAATGCTGTTTTCCTTTCTTTTAATTCTTTTGGCATTGCTGCTTGAGAGTTATAAGCGTCTCTTAAAATTTTCATTTCCTGAATAACTTGCTTATAATCTTCCCCACCTTGTGAGAGGGTAACTCCATCTAACTTTGTAATACCACTATGATATTGTTCTGCACTATAATTTATTTGTCTGTATCTATATGAGCAAGCAAAAGATAAATCTCCTGCAAAACAATGATACAACCACATACGTAACGCCCCTGGTTGTAATAATGGATTAACTTGTCCCCAGTTAACAAAACCTGGTTGTAATTCCATAACACCAGTAACTCCTTTATGTGGTCTGAAAAAATCTGTTGCAAATGATAATTCTGTAGGATCTCCTAATCTAAACCCTAACTCTTCTAAATTTGCATTACCTTTATTTGGATATGAGGTAAACGAACTAAAATCTAATTTTTCTGTTCGCCTCGGATCAGCAGTTGGTATTGTAGCAACATAATTAGTTGTTATAAATTGATCTTCTGAAATTGTAGTACAAAGTATTTCTGCTTGAAAATCTAAAAATTCAGCTTGCATATCTGCAGAATAGCGCTTTAAATCTAATTGAGAATGCGGATTTATTCCCCACCAACCTACAAGCTTTTGATTTGGAATTTTTATCTGACTAAACGCACTATATTTTTGACTCCAAAAAGCTGTTCCCCAAGCTTTATTTAAATTTTCGATGTTTTTGTATTTATCTTTTAACCAATTTTGAAATGCTTTCTGTGAAGATGGGCTAAAGTCTGTTTTTGCCCATGGTTCATTATCTATTTGCCAGCCAATTATCGTTGGGTTTTGTCCATAGCGCTCGCCCAATTTGATAACGATTCTTTTTACTAAATTTCTCCAATTTTGGTTACTTAATGATTGCTGATCTCTAGTACCATGTTCTTGCCTTTGGTAATTAGCATTCATTAAATAAATATCTGGATATTTTATTCCTGCCCAAACAGGAACTATTGAGGAAGGTGTACCTAGTATTACCTTTAAATTGTATTTAGTTGCCAAGTCAACAACTTCATCAAGCCATTTAAAATTATATTTTCCTTCATCTGGTTCTAAATCTGCCCAAGAAAATTCTGCTAAATGAATAAATTCAAAACCAATATCTGCTATATTTTTTATATCACGTTCCCATTCGCTTTTATCCCAATGCTCTGGATAATAGTAAACACCCATAGACATTAAATCTTCTTTTGGAAAAAACCGCGAAACATTTTGTGCACTTATGTTTAGTGAAAACAATATAATTAGAAATGTTATTGAAATCAGATTTCTCATATGTCCATTCAGTTTTAATAAAGGATTCTTGCGGTAATTTTAGCAAGAATCCTTAAGACTAATTCAAATATTAAAACAACTTTTCATTTACTTTTAGTTTAAACCTTCTATTAGTGCATCCAACACTTGTTGGTCAAATACGGTATTGTCATTTCTATTGAAAATACCACTTGCATGGTTGTTAATACCGCCATTATCCCAGTAAAAAGGTAACAGACCGTTTGCTTTTGCTTGCTTTACAACATACTTATGGTAATACGCTCTTGATGCTAAATGTAGTGTTAGGTTATCTCCTGTTAATGTTGAACGCCTCATAGCTGAAAATTCTCCTAAAACAACGGGAATTCCTTGGTCTACAAACTGGTTTTTCATTAATAGGAAATAGTTGTTCAGATCATCTTCTTCTCCCCATGTGGCATTACGTGTGGTATCGGTTATGGAATGATAACCATTGCCCCAGTAATAGAACATATCACCCCAACTGGCATCTTCTTCTAACCCACAAAATTGCCAAGGTGTGTAATAATGTACCTCTACCATCATTCTATCTTCTACCGTATCGGTGGGTAATGAATTCATTAAATTGTTCGTTTTTTCAATGTCGGTAGAAGGTCCCTGAATTACTAATGTACGATAAGCATTTTTCCCTCCTGTAGCTCTTACAGCGTCTATAAATGTTTGATGATATGAAGTTAAAACAGCCATTCCTGTTGCATCTTCAACATTAGGTTCGTTGGCACTTGCAAATAATAAGTGTTCATCGAAATCACGTAAGTATGTAGCTATTTGTTCCCAAAAAGCTTTTTGTTTTGCGTTAACTTCTTCTTCACTAGCTTCTGTAATATTGTTTTCAAGCCATCCGCCATCCCAGTGAATATTTAAGATGGTGTACATATCATTATCAATACAATATTGAATAACTTCTTTTACCCTGTTGAGCCACTCGGTATTTATCTTTGCGATATTTGGATCCGATAAATGTTGATCCCAAGAACACGGAATCCTAATAGCGTTGAAACCGCTTTGTTTGACCAAGTCAATTAAATCTTTTGTTACCACCGGATTTCCCCAACCTGTTTCACTTCCCGAGGCCTCTAATGAGTTTCCTATATTCCATCCTAATGATATCTGTGCTGCTAGTTCAGCAGCTGTACTATTCATTCCTGTTACATCTGCAGGAATAGGGTTTGTGTTATAATCAGGATATATACCATTACTTGAAGTAGCTCCATCTTGGGAAACTTCAATTCTTACTGGTGTAATACCATTTGCATTAATAATAATTGTTGTTGTACGTACTGAAATGTTTGGGTTTTCTAAAGCGGTTATAGTAACCGTAGTAGTTCCTGCTGTTCCTGACGTTTGATTCAATTCAATCCAGCTTGTTCCAGAACTGCTAATAACCCATAAGTCAACATTGGTTGTAATACTTACATCATAACTGCTTTCTACATTTTGAAATTCAATAACAGAAGTGTCTGCGGTAAGCGATTTTTCTTCAATAATATCTGGCATATCGTCTGTCGAACTATCATTTCCGCTACTACTACAAGCCAAAAACCCAAGAAGCATAAATAAGGCTATAATTATGGTATACTTTTTAAATTTCATAGTCATTTTTATTTAATTATAATTGATACTGTTTCATTATTAGATTTTGAAGAGTTCCCTATTTTTAAAATGTACTTACCAGGTTCAACTTCCCATTGTTTTTTATCTTCATTGTAATAGGCCAATTCTAATACTGGTAATGTAATGGCAACTGTTTCACTTTCTCCAGATTTTACAAGTACTTTTTTAAAGCCTTTTAATTCTTGTTTTACTCTTTCTACAGAAGATTCTGGTTTAGAAATATACAATTGTGCTACTTCCTTTCCATCAACACTTCCTGTATTTTTTAAATTGAATGTTACTTCTATTATATCATCTTTACTGTATTCTGATTTGTTTGTTTTTATATCTGAAAATTCAAAATGGGTATAAGATAAACCATACCCAAAAGGATACATTGGTTCTATGTTTTTAGCATCAAACCAACGATATCCCACAAAAAGACCTTCTATGTAGGTTATGCTTTCATCACCAGGAAAACTGTTT
>Ga0209954_1000221_pt1 | contig 11279 bp, 5 predicted proteins | sample SalPon2A_A_D2_MG_FD_185715 | JGI IMG/M metagenome (GOLD analysis project Ga0209954, IMG submission 185715) | Soil microbial communities from South San Francisco under conditions of wetland restoration - Salt Pond MetaG R2A_A_D2_MG (SPAdes)... | ecosystem: Environmental > Terrestrial > Soil >...
GTCCAGTTGCAGGGTTTCAGAAAGATCGACAGAACCTTCACTCGTGGCAGGGGGATGATACATTTGCTTCGCCACAACGGGACTGGATGCTGGTGACACATCCGGCAAGGTCTCTTGCACAACGAAACGGGCGGCGGCAAGCAACAGGGTTCGTTCCTCTGAGGCAAGCTCATCCTCGCGTAGTAGGTGCAGGTCAGCATCTTTTTCGGTGAGTACCTCCTCGGCTTGCGTGTACATCGCATCGCTTTCAGCAAGCACCCCGACGTGCACTGTTAAACCATGCTCTTGCCAGAAAGCATGCATCTTCACCAACTGGCAGAGCGCATCTAGCGACGCATCATCGGAAAGCAAGCTCACAACCAACGGCGTCGTGCTGCCCAATCCATAGCGGTTAAACGCCGAGTGTGGAGCCTCCACGGCACGAAGCGTTTCTTTTGCTGTTCGCAAACCGGGATGCCCGTACAGCAAAGCACCTGTGAGCCACTGGGCCTGCTGCGCTTCTTCCAGGCTGAGGTTGAGGTTTGCTGCCTGATCCTTCGCTGCCTGCTCGGCGGCGTCAATGATGTGCTGAATGGTCTCTGCATCCGATGTCGTTTCCGTCAGATCAATAACCGCATCGCGGTGCGGAGCCGCGCCGAGCGTGAACGTCCGCTCCGCCGTCTCGCCCGGAGCCAGTTCCACCACACAGCGCAGGCTGACAAGGGGATCTAACACATTGCCGAGGGTGCCCGAAAGCAGCGCCTCGCTTACTAGGGCTTGTGGCGCTTCGAGCGTGCGCCCTCGTCCGATGAACCGCGCCCGGTCGGTTTCGAGTTGGACATCTGAACCGGCCCCGATGAGGTGATGCGCCAGCCAGAGCAGTTCGTCGTCGGGGCTGCGCGGGCGGCGGCGGGCCAGCAACACCGGGCGGTCCGGCACACGTTCGGTCTGCACAAACAGTTTCGAGAAAGCCGGATGCGACGCATCGCCACCGGGCGTGTTCAGTACCGCTTCGGCATAACTCGTCAGTTCCAGGCGACGCGGCTCGTCGGACAGGTTGGTGAGTTGGATGCGGCGGATTTCGAGATCAGCCTCCGGCGCAACACATACCGTCACTGTCGTTTCGATGCCTCCATCCTCACGGGTGATCTCGGCTACCCCGGGACGAAACCGCACCTCGTAGCGCTCTGGCGAACCGCCTATCGGCTGGTACCCGGCAGACCAGAATGCCCTGCTATCCAGGTCACGGAGGTAGATAAAAAAGCCGTCGGCGTCGCGGGTGCGATCTGCCAGCCAGCGCGTGAGCGCCAGATTCCCGAAGGACGAATAGCCACTGCCTGCTGCCGTGAGGAACGTTGTGTACTGCCCGTTGGAGAGCAGCATGCCGCGTGGCGTGGGTTCGTGCAGATCATCTATAGAGAGGTATTGCTCAACTTCCGACATCGCATTACTGCTTTGGGGGTGAAACGGGTTGCGTCCAGGCGGTCTCTACTTCGCCTGCCTGGAGGGGATTGTCTTTAGGTTTCGACGAGATAATTTTGGCGCGGACGTACACTTCGTCGCCCTGCATCGTGTAGCTCGGCGTCAGTCCTTCCACTTCGGCTAACACAGTCCCGATGCTGTCGCTGTAACGCCGCGTGACAGCGACGCCCTCAGCATCTTCCATCGGCTCACTCGCCGGGTCGTAGCCCTCGCGGGTACCGATGAACTGCGTCCGATAGGTGACGCTATCTTGGGGCTGAATAGTCAGCCGGATCGTGCTGCTGTCGGCGTGCATGTCGTCGAGCAGCACGCCGGTGGTTGCGTAGAAATCGCCTGCCTCCATCGCGGCGATGAGGGCGTCGGGCGTAAGGCTTTCAGCGCGGACCATCACCCAGGCACGGCCCGGATTGCTTCGCGTCGAGTCGTACTGGTGGTAATTATGGGCGTCGTCGGTGGCAAGGCCATACATGACCTCGTCGCCATGGGCGAGGCGTTCGGTAAGGATGATATCCCACAGGCGCTCCGTGCTGGGATGCTGATGGTCGCCGTGATTGTGGACGAGCGGGTGACCGTTGTGGACTTCAAAAAACCGCTCGCCCTGCAACGGAATGAGATCCTCGGCGGTGATGGCCCAAATGAAATTGGGATGGTTGATGTGCGGAAACATCGGCGTGCCGGTCTCCTCGCGTTGCGCCAGCACAGCATCCACATTGCGTTGCATCACATCGGTGACGCTGGTGCCGCCCTGTGGCGCGATTCGCTCCTGAATGTTCGTCGCGTTGACATGGATGGGCTTCCCGTCAAACCCATCGCTGATCTCTTCACTCTGGATGATCAGAAAGTCTTCTTCGTCCTCGAACAGCGTACGGTATTCTTCGAGCGTCTTAAGCCGCACCTGTAGCGTGTCGTTTTCGGTGCGCGACTCGACCCAGTCCTCGCCGTACTGCGCCAGATACGCTTCGTAGATATTTGCTATCGGAGATCCGTCGGGCACCTTGATCCATCGTTCCCCTTCTGCCAGCGTGTTGTGATCCGACAGCGCGATAAAATCGTAGCCATGCTCGGCATACCAGCCGATGATGGTTTCAGGAAATTCATCGCCATCGCTCCAGAGGGAATGCGTGTGCAGGTTGCCTTTCCACCAGTGTGAAGCCTCTGGCACGGGTTCCCGTTCAGCTTCTGCCTTGCATCCGGCGGCGAGTATGCCAATCAACAGCAACGCCAAAAGGCTGCGCATCGGCGCGTATGAGTTTTTCAGATGTGTCATCAGATGTTCAGGTTAGTATTGGAGGATTACCTCAGCCGGAACACTATGCAGGATCACTTCTTCGGGTGAAAAAGCATCGATAGGCTCACCGTTCACAATAACCTGCTGGATCGGCTTGTCGAGCGGCGAACGTAGCACCAGACCACCCGGCGGCACGGTCACCTTGTCTTCGATGTGCACTTTGATAGCATCACCGTCTGGTTGCATGGTGTAGCTCAATGGGCCGTAATAGGTTGGCAGCCCACCCATGCGAATGCCGTCCGGGTCCTGCATCCACGCGGCACGGACACCTGCGCCCAGCACCAGCGCTTCGTCAGCATCGCGCTCGTAGACGAAGAAGTTGCGCACCGAGCGGATGTAATCCGAGCCAACCCAGGTGTGCGGCATGTCGCCGATGAATTTGTTCGTTTCTGGATCGCGCCAGACAACTTCGGCCCAGTGATTCCACGCCGCCGGACGCTGATCGCCGAAGAAGAAGGTGAGCGCTTCGTGGGCGCGGTCTTTCCAGCCGAGACGCAGGAACGTGCCGACCACGCGCAACTCGTACGGCGTGTAGTTTTCCCACTCCATCGTGCCATCGCGGCGCTTTACGAAGTGCTCGTAGTATTTCTCAAACGTGCGCTGCAAGGCCGGCTCAGGCAGATTGCCCAACTCGCCCACGGGGTCCACACCCACCGTCGTAGAGGTTGCATCAAAGTCGCCGATGTCGGCAGCACCGGGGAGGTAATCAATGTCGTGGATCTCCAGCGCCCGGCGCATGGAGGCGTAGAGGTCGTCGCGGAAATCGTCGCGCATCGCGGCGTATTCGGTGACCTGCTCGTCCTCGCCAAGCACTTCGGCCATGAATGCAGCATCTTTCAACCCTTTCAGCACAAACAGATCATCCCAGTACGAATGCATCGGCTTGGCAGAATACCCTTCGTGGCTGATGGACTCAGGGACAAGACCGTAGAACACGTTTTTCTCAGGCGTCTGGTATTCGGGCGTCCTCCGCTGTTGCCGCAGTTCGTCAATGTACGCGACGGCTTTCACGATGTGCGGCCACATGGCTCGCACGAGGTCGGCATCGCTTGTGTAGCGGTAATATTCGGCGACGAGATAAATGAACTGGCCGTGGCTGTCGTGCTCCGGCACGGGTCCAGCACCACTCCGATCCACACAGCACGGGATCTTGCCGTTTTCATACTGATACGGCGCATACCACTCGATGAAATCCTTAACGACCTCTGGGAAGCCCATCTGCAAAAGCGCTGTCGAAGTCAAAGCACCATCGCGGATCCAGGAGCGCTCGTAGGACCGTGAGCCGGGCTGAATGGCCGGGCCGTCGCGGTTGATGAGAATGTACGCGACGTTCGACTTGATCGTGTTAACGAGGTGTTGCGCTTCGTCTGGCAGATCAATGTCGATGTGATCGAGTTGCTGCTCCCACTCTGCCACGGTCTCTGCCAGCAACCCATCGATCTCAGCACGGTCCAACTCGGATGGCAAATCCACCGCCTCGTGATACGGCAACGCTAGCAACACCTCCTGCTCGGCTCCCGGCGCGAGGTCGAAATCAAACGCGAATGCACCAGACGAAAAGCCGAGCGCATCGGTTGCCGATTGCGAGGTGGGCAGCGTGCCCTCAGCAAGAAAATCCACAATGTTGCCCGACTCAAACGCCGCCGCGCCAAAACCATCGGGCAACGTCATTGGCATCACCACTTTCTGCCCGTTGATCTTTATGGCACTGTCGTATTCGATCTCATCAATCCGAGCCGTGCCGCCCTGCGTGTTGAGGAATTGCCATGGCGGATTGACCTGAAACGGGCGCATCGCCAGATACAACGTGCCCTGCTGCGGTGCATCGCTGGTATTGCGGATTTTGTAGCGAGCATACAACACCGACGCTCCCGGCTTGCCTGCGCCCCATGCTGTCACATCGAGATTTAGCTTTTCATGCTGCCAGGAAACAGTCGGGATCGGTAGATAATCTTCAGCGAGCGAAGGCGTCCGCTCGACATCGTTCCAGGTGATGAGCGCATCGTCCACGTACAAAAATGGCTCGACGGAGAAGCTGCTTTTCTTCAACTCCAGCCGCCCTTCTGTGTCCATCAGCGACTCCTCATCGTCGCCGCTGACGCCCACGAGCGTCCAGTAGACCTGCTCGTTCTGAAAGTATTTGGGATGGAATCCGGCGGGCGCTTCGCTCGCGATGTGCTCGAAAAATGCGTTGGGCGAGGCAGCAAAGTCCAATGGCTGCACCGTCACTTCCTGTAGTCCGTAACCCTGCCCCTGACTGCTCTCGTGCAGCGCGAGGCGCAGATACCGCGCTTCGGTCTCGGGCAGATACAGATAGTCGCGCCCGCCATCGCCCTGCTGTACGCTATGTAGCGTTTCCCATACCTCGCCGTCTTGCGAAACCTGCACATCATAAGCCGTAGCGTAGTCGTCGATGTCCCAGTCGAGCGTGAGGCCACCGTATTCGCGGTTTTTGAGGAAATCGATGTCGAACTGCTGGTTCGCGCCTACTTCGCTGTGCCAGCTCGTTTCTGGCTTTTCATCGAACACGGCTGCCGGATCGCTGCCTGATTGCGTAGACGAGGCGACGGCCGAGGGCGTTAAGTCATACTCCGTAACCGGCTCCAGCGGCGTGTACATGAAGTCGTCGATGTAGACGGAGCCGTTGCCGCCAGTGCTTGCTGTGACGACAAACTCAACAAAACCGACTTCCTCCATGTCGCCGCCACCTACCGGTCCCCAGGCGAAATCGATGTGTCGCTTTCTGTACCGGATCCGCGTCCAGTCCGAAGGAAACGCAAAATTCTGTCGGTTGACCCACCACACGTTCTCGCCCGTCGGATCGACCAGTTTGAACTCGAACGTGTTGACCGGTGCCTCGGCACGGATGTAAAAATTAAACTGATAGTTCTCTGCCAGTTCAACGGAAATTGGTGCCCGCGCCACGGCATAGCCCCCGGAGCCTTTGAAGTCGAAATCCATACGGAGCGCCTGTCCATTGCGCCCCTCGCCCGCCTGAAGATGCAGATCCACCCCATCGGCAGTCACAACTTCCCACTTCGTAATGTCCTCGAAATCATCCAGCACCCGCTCCTGCGCATGGGCCAGATCAGGCATCCACAACAACGCGGCAAACAACAGCACGCCGCTCCAACTTCTCCTTTTCATTTCCCCACTCCTCTTTTCCATAGCTAGCCTCATCCCTTCACACTGCCCATCATAATGCCCTGAATGTAGTACCGCTGGAGCGCCAGAAACACCAGCAACACCGGCAGCACCGTCACCACCGCTCCGGCCATCATCAACTCGTTGTCCTGCACGTGCTCCCGCGAGAAAACCGCTAGCGCGACGGGCAGCGTGTAGAGATCGTTGTCGGTGAGCACGATGAGTGGCCACATAAAGTCGTTCCAGGTGCCCATAAACGTGAAAATGGCGAGCGTCACCAGGATTGGCATGATGAGCGGAAGCACGACGGACCAGTAGATCCGAAACTCGCTCGCGCCGTCGATGCGGGCGGCTTCGATCAGGCTGTCCGGCACCGACAGCGTGTACTGCCGAATCAGGAAGATGCCGAAGATGCTCGCCATCGTCGGGACGATCACGCCGCCGTAGGTGTTGACGAGACCCATCGACTTGAGCAAGAGAAACAGTGGTAACATCGCTACCTGCGCAGGAATCACAAGCGCGGCGAGCAGTGTCTTGAACAAGCCATCGCGCCCCGGAAAGCGGAACTTGGCAAAGGCATAGCCTGCCATCGAATTAAGCAGCAGCGAGAGCAGCGTCACTGCCGTAGCGAGCAACGTGCTGTTGAACAGATAGCGGCCCATATTGAGTTGGGTGAACAACTGGCGATAGTGCTCGAACGTCACCTCGCTCGGCAAAAGCGGCGGTGGAATGCTATTCGCCTCGCCCGTCGGCATAAACGACGCCGATACCATCCACAGCAGCGGAAATGCCGTCAGCAGCGCCGCGCCGATGAGCACGATGTAGAGCACCACTCTGGTCGCTATGCCGGTTTGATGGGTCATGCGAAAGATTTCTGGTTCTTAGTTTCTGGTTGCTGGTTTGTCAGGTTTTTTCGATTCTCTATCCTCATCTTTTTCTCCCTTTCTCCCTTTCTCCCTCTCTTCCCTTCTCCCTCTCCTCCTGTCATCCTTCCACTCCACTGCGCTGCAAGCGCAACTGTATCAATGTGACGATGAAAATGATGACGAACAGCACGAAGGCCACGGCAGCCCATATTCCACCACTTAAAACCTTCCTCGTACATCAGGTAAACAACGCTGACGGTGCTCTGGAGCGGCCCGCCCTGCGTCATCACGTAGGGCTCGGCGAAAAGCTGGAAATACCCGACCATGGTGATGATGCCGACGAACAGAAATGTCGGGGCGAGCATCGGGAGGGTGACATGGCGAAACTGTGACCATTTCCCTGCCCCGTCGATGTGGGCGGCTTCGTAGAGTTCTTCCGGGACGTTCTGCAATCCGGCCAGGAAGATGATCATGTTGTAGCCAAAGTTCTTCCAAACTGCCAGCATGATGATCGCGGGCATCGCCCAGGTTGGATCGCCGAGCCAGTCGATGGGGTTGATGCCTACCCAACCGAGCGCGTAGTTGAGAAACCCGTAGCGTGTGTGATAGAGGTAGCGCCACACGACAGCTACCGCTACCAGCGTCGTCACCACCGGTGCAAAAAAGACCGTGCGGAACAGCCCTTTGAAGCGCACAAGCTTCGTATTCACCAACAGTGCCGCTCCCAGCGACACAGCCACCGACAGCGGTCCACCTACGAGCACGAAGTAAAACGTATTGCCGAGCGCCTTCCAGAAAACGGGCGTTTGAAACAGCCGCACGTAGTTGCCAAAGCCGACAAAGCGGGCGTTGTCTGGATTGCCGAGCGCGTAGATGTCGAAGTCGGTGAAGCTGAGCAGGAGCGCCGCCAATACAGGCAGAAAAAAGAACACCCCGATGACCGTGAGCGCCGGAGCCAAAAACAGATACGCTGCCCTTGCTGGCCCCGTTGTGCTGGCCCGCCACAACCGCCGCATCCGCGTCCCAAACGAGACGCTGACCTGCGATGCATCGGCATGTTGAACAGCGGTACTCATGGTGTTTTATGGTGCTTCAAATTACTGTTCGTCGTCTTCGCGCTGCGCCAGGATCCAGCGGCGCTTTTCGAGCATCTGATCGACATCGTCGTTGAGGGCCGCCAGCGCTTCATCCACGGTCATCTGGTCGTTGACCACAGCTTCGGAATACTCGCGGATGCGCGTGGCGATACGCTCCCACTCGGGTACCTTGGGCGTCGGTTTGGCGTGTTCTAATTGCGTGCGAAACGCCTGCACATACTGATTGCTCGCCAACACCGAATCCTTCCAGGCGGTCTCGCGGGCAGGCAAATCACCCGTGAGCTTGTAGAACTCAACCTGTTGCTCGGGAGCCGACAAAAACTCGATCAGTTGCCAGACTTCCTCTTTGTGCTCCGAAGAAGCAAACATGGCCAGACTCGACCCACCCGCCGTCGAAGCGCCCAGTCCGCCGGGGCCGGGCATGGGGGCTGTCATCCAGGTGTATTGCAGGCTGTCCGGGATGCGCCGCTTGAACTCGCCAATCTGCCACGGGCCAGTGATGATAAACGAGAAATAGCCCTTCGAGAACTCCTGCCAGATGTTGGAGATCTGCGTGTTTGCCATCGTCGGCGACCAGCCATTGCGAAACATGTCCACGTAGAACTGGAAGGCCCGTCGGAAATCTTCGCTCTCAAAGTTGCCATACTGGTTGCCATCGCGCAGCATCGACCCTTCTTGCTGCAACGCAAAGACCACCTGCTGCTCGTACTCGTTGGTGGGCAGCAGAATCGCGAAATTGTCCTCGCCGACCTCTGCCTTGATCTTGCGCATTGCATCCTCCCACTCGCCCCATGACCGGGGCGGCGTCTCATAACCCACTTTTTCGACCAGATCCTTCCGGTAGAAAAGCAGGCGCGTATCCACGTACCACGGAATGCCGTACACGCGGTCGTCGATGACGTTGGTATCCCAGATGCCCGGAAAATAATCCGACGTATCGACGAGGGCGGATTGCCGCACTTTAGCCGTCACGTCTTCGAGCGCATCCAGCGCAACGAATTCCGGCAGCCACGAATTGCCAAGCTGGCAAATGTCAGGCAACGCATCGCCTGCGTAGGCCGTGAGCAATTTTTCGTGTGCCGATGTCCAGGGCAACTGCTGCACCTTTACACGGATGTTGGGATGCTTGCGCTCGAAGTCGTGGATCATCTCCTGCACCACTTCCCCCTCGCGCCCCATCCCCCAGAATTCGAGTTCAACGATGTCGTCGGAGACGGCTCCGCATCCTGTCAAGCCTAACACCAGGAAACAGAAAAGGGGAAAGAGGAATTGGTTGAGACCAACCATCCGCTTCCCGCTTCCCGCTTCCCGCTTCCCTTTTCCCATTATTCTCCTCTACTCCTGCATCGCAGGTTCTTCTTGCAAAACAGCCTCAACGACGCCTGCATCGCGCACGCGCTCGAACAGAATGCGGTGGGCATCGTCGTTCAGATGCAGGTTGTCGCCGGAATCGTGGACAGGATTCAGTGTGGCGTCTTCGTTGGCGATACCCGTCCAGAAGTCAATGGCGTGGTCACCATAGGTTTCGAGAATCGTGTCTTTCAGATCGACCTGCACCTGTCGCCACTCGTCGTCCAGATTGCGGGGCTGCGTGGTAGTAATCCAGACCGGCACGCCCTGCGCCTCGGCCTTGCTGACCATCGCGGCAAAGTTCTCCATTTGCTCCTCCAGACCGAAACCTGCTGCTGCATCGTTCGAGGGCAGGTTGATGATGATGGCGACGGGATCGCGGACCAACGCGGCGTCAATGTTGCGCAGCGGATCAGGAGCCGGGCGACCTTCCAGCGGTGAGACGCGGGCTGGCATGAGGTGATGCGTCGTATAGCCGCCCCGCGCCAAGTTCAGCACATCCAGCGACGGATCCTGCTGTTTCGCGTACACGCGGAAGCGATTGACCCAGGTGTTCTCGGACTCCTTCGGCCCGGTACCTTCTGCCGTGGATGACCCCAGCACCACAATGGTGCGCGCAGCGGCCCGGGCCGCTTCGGGATCAGGCTGGCGCTCGCTGATGACGACATTCGGCTCTGGCATCGCGTCGAGGCTGTCGAGCCAGCCGCCGGTGAATCCGGCGCGTTGGAGCCCCCGCACGATGTACGGGCTTTTCTTCATCACTTCCCACACAAAGTTGGTGCGGTGGTTCTCGGCCATCAGCAGAATCGGTCCCTGGTCGATGCCGAGGTAATCGCCATCGACCCAGAGCGAGTCGCCTACGACTTCGCCATGTTGCGGCTGCACATCGGTGAAGGTAAAGCTCGGGTTGAAGCTGTCGAGGAAGCCATATTGCTGGAAAAGGGCTTCTCCGTAGCGGTTGTGCATTTCCATCAGAGCGGCGATGGTTTCGTCCGGTGCAAACGGAATGGAGCCGCCTGCTGCCGTCGGGGTGATGGTGCCATCATCGTCGATCCTTTCGGCACTGGCCCCACGGGCTCGATACGTCCAGAACTGGCGCATCTCGCCGTTGTATTCGAATTCCCTGCCAATGGGACCATCGCATGCGGTGAGGCCCCAGATATTTTCGCCATAGTCTGCCCATCCAGCGGGATTGTCGATGGCGTATTCGCGCTGACCAAGGGTGGCACGACGGCTATTCTCGAAATAGTCGATGCCTTTCTCGCGCATGTATGCGTCCTGAATCCCGCGAAAATCGACCCAGATGTGACTGTACTGGTGACCAAAGAGCGGGCTGAAGTTGACGTGCTCATAGCCGTAAAAGTCATCCCAGGTGTAGGTGCTCGTCCACGCGTCCCAGACCTCTTCTTCTAGCGGATACGTCGGGGAGCCAAGACCGAGGATGTAGAGGATCATGCCTTCGTTGTAGCCTTCCCATTCCGCCCGACCAAAGTCGGACTCGGGATGCCAGCCCATGGTGAGCCGCTCTGCGCCTTGCTTGCGGAACCAGTCCCACTCGACGCGCTGGTAGAGCGAATCGGCATAAGCGCGGATGGCGGCTTCGTCCGCATCGGCCCCATCGAAATATTCGCGAGAGAAAAGCACCCCGCTCATGAGTAGCGCCGTGTCGATGGTCGAGAGTTCGGTGTTGCGAAAGCGGATGCCGGAATCGTATTCGAGGAAGTGGTAAAAGAACCCCTTGTAGCCCGTCATGCCTACCTGCTCGGTCCCCTGCGGACGTGTCCAGAGGAAACGAAGCGTGTTGAGCGTGCGCTCTGCCGCCTCGTCGCGGGTGACGTAGCCCCGCTCTACCCCGACACCGTAAGCCGGTAGCGCAAAGCCGATAGCGGCAATGCTGGAGAAGGTCTCGTTGGGCCAGCGGTCTGGCGTCAGTCCCGTTTCGTGGTCCGTCGTCTCCCAGAAAAAATCGAACGTGCGGGCCTGGAGCGTGTCGAGAAATACATTGGCGTCAGCGATGGGAGCTATCGGCTCCGGTTCCATTACAGGCCGATCCGCACAGCCCCCGACGCCCGG
>Ga0209954_1000223_pt1 | contig 11161 bp, 11 predicted proteins | sample SalPon2A_A_D2_MG_FD_185715 | JGI IMG/M metagenome (GOLD analysis project Ga0209954, IMG submission 185715) | Soil microbial communities from South San Francisco under conditions of wetland restoration - Salt Pond MetaG R2A_A_D2_MG (SPAdes)... | ecosystem: Environmental > Terrestrial > Soil >...
GTGGCCAGCACGAAGACGGTTTTCGGCGGCGGCTCCTCGAGCGTCTTCAGGAACGCGTTCCAGGCCTCCTTGGTCAGCATGTGCGCCTCGTCGAGGATGTAGACCTTCCAGTGCCCGCCCGCCGGCGCGTAGGCGACCCGCTCGCGGAGGTCGCGGACGTCGTCGACCGAGCGGTTGGAGGCGGCGTCCATCTCGACCACGTCGACGGAGGTGCCCGAGGCGATCGTCCGGCAGGATTCGCATTCCCCGCAGGGCGTGACGGTCGGCCCGCCGCGCTCGCAGTTGAGCGAGCGGGCGAGGATCTTCGCCATCGAGGTCTTGCCGGTCCCGCGCGAGCCGACAAAGAGGTAGGCGTGGTGGACCTTGTCCTGCTCGACCGCGTTGCGCAGGGTGCGGACCACGTGCTGCTGTCCCACGACCTCGTCGAAGGAGCCCGGGCGGTGGCGGCGGTAGAGGGAGGTCGAGGCGTCTGCCATCAGCTCTGCGGCCAGTCTAACCACGGCCCCCCGCCGCCCCGTGGCGAGTTTGCTCGGCTATTCCGAAGAAAAGCGACACGCGGTACGGCGGCGCGCGGCTGTACCGTGCGCCGATGCCGACGGCGGCCCGCACCTGGTTGACGCCCGTCGCCTGGGTGGCCGGGGTGAGCGCCGTCCTGCTGGCGCTGTTCCCGGTCGGGTTCCCCAACTACGACACGATCTACGCCCTCGTCTGGGGCCGGGAAATCGCCGAATGGGTGCAGCCGGACATGGGCGCCGCGCTGGCCCCGACCCCGCACCCGCTGACCGAGCTGATCGGCGCCCTCGCCTCGCCGTTCGGGGACGGCGCGATCACGCTGACGATGGTGATCGCCTACGCCTCGCTTGGGCTGATCGGGTTCTTCGTCTACCGGCTGGGCGCGATCTGGTTCGACCGCTGGGTCGGCGGCGTCGCCGCGGCGATCGTCCTCACCCGCGCCCCCTTCCTCTCCAACGGCCTGCGCGCCTACATCGACCTCCCCTACATCGCCCTCTGCCTGGCGGCGCTGCTGGTCGAGGCGAAGCGCCCCCGCGCCGGCTGGCCGGTGCTCGCCCTGCTCGCCCTCGCCGGCCTGCTCCGCCCCGAGGCCTGGCTGTTCGCCGTCGCCTACTGGGCCTGGCTGGCGCTCGAGATCCGCCCGAGCGGCAGAGGTCATGGGGACATACCGCCCACAACCTCTGCCACGCAGGGGTCCCGGGGGCGCAGATGGAAGGTTGGTTGGCGGTGGGAGCGCGACACGCCCGCGCTGGCCTGGCTCGGGGCGCTGGCCCTGGCGGGGCCGATCCTCTGGGCGCTGTTCGACCTGCTCACGACCGGTAGCCCGACCTACTCCTGGACCGGGACCAAAGAGACGGTCGAGACGCTGGAGCGCCAGACCGGGCCGGTCGACCTCGTCCTCTACGGCCCGCGGCGGCTCGGTGAGGTGCTGCAGTGGCCGGGCATGGTCGGCGCCTTCGGCGGCATCGTGCTCGGGCTCGCCTTCCTGCGCCGCCGCTCGGCGCTCGGCGTCGCCGCCGCCGCCCTGGCGCTGGCCGCCTTCGCCCTGCTCGCCTGCGGCGGCCTCGCGATCCTCCCCCGCTACACGATGCTCGCCGCCGCGGTGCTCGCGATCTTCGCGGCGCTCGGCCTGCTCGGCTGGCGGCTGCTGGCGCCCGGCCACCCGGGGCGGCGGCCATGGCAGCTGTTCGCCGCCGCGGTCGCGCTGATGTTCGTGCTCTGGGCGCCCAACCAGTGGGACCTCGACTCGCGGGTCGACACCGACCTCACCAACCAGGCCCGGATCGAGCGCGACCTCAGCGAGCTGGTCGACGAGGGCGCCTTCGAGCCGCTCTGCGGCCCGATCGCGGTGCCCAACCACCGCGCTGTCCCCCGCCTCGCCTTCAACCTCGACATCCGCCCGACCCAGGTCGTCAGCGCCAGCGCGGAGGGCGCGCCGGGGCGCGGCTACTTCGTCGCCCCCGCCTCCGACTTCACGATCCACAACTTCATCCTCGACCCCGGCGACCCGACCGACTTCGACCTCGACGTCCCCCCCGGCTTCGACCTCGTCGCCGAGAACGAGTCCTGGCAGGTATTCAGGCGCTGCTAGCGAGCGGGCGGCCGGTCAGCCGCCGTGCTCGACCGCCTCGACCGCGGCGTGGGTCTGGGCGGCGAGGTCGGGGTCGGCGAGGTCGACCGCGGGTGGCAGCTCGACGTGGAGGTCGTTGGAGGGGTCGAGGCGGACGCGGGCGGCGTCGCACCGGAAGTCGAGGACGTGGCCGCCGCGCCGCCGCGCCGTGTCGGCGAAGTGCAGGTGGTAGCCGCCGATCTCGATGCCCTCGGCGTAGGCGGGGAACCGGAAGCCGACCATCGTCCCCTCGACCTCGGTCAGCTCGAAGACGTGCTGCTGAGCGGCGACCACCTCGGCCAGCGGCTGGTAGGGCGGCTGCTGGGCCGGAACCGAGCGGGCGCGGACGGATGCGAAGCGGCCGTCGAGCCGGACCGCGCAGGACGTCCCCGCGGGGACCAGCGCGTCGATCCGGGCCAGCAGCTCAGCCTGGTCGAGCGGCCCCTCGACCCGCTCCTCGATCGTCGGCGCGAACCTGGTCACCACGGCGAACGGGGTCCGCGCGTCAGGCGCGACCGGGTGCAGGTGGCCGTCGACGTCGGCGCGCAGGAACTCGCCGTCCACCGCGACCATCTCGCCGTCGAGCCGGTTCAGCGTCCCCAGTCCGAGGTCGCCCTGCTCGGCCAGCTCGGCGAAGCTGAGGTCGCCCTCGAAGGCGCCGTCGAGCAGCGCCCCCACCGTCGAGGCCTGGAACAGCACGTGCGGCTGGTGGCCGGCATGCAGGTCGCCCCTGCTCATCGCCTCCACGTGCAGCGCCCTGATCCACCGCTCGTCCAACACACCCACATCCTCCCAGCCGCTGCGCAACGCCGGCCGAACGCTCGGTCGTGCGAGCATCCACTCCGTGGCGGCAATCGAGCTCAGCGGCGTGGTCAAGCGGTTCGGCCCGATCACCGCGGTCGACGGGCTCGACCTCGAGGTGCCGGAGGGCATCTGCCTCGGCCTGCTGGGGCCGAACGGGGCCGGCAAGTCGACGACGATGCGGCTGTTGACCGGCCAGGCGATCGCCGACGCCGGCACCCTGCAGGTGCTGGGACACGAGCTGCCCGCCGACTCGAAGGCGGCGCGGGCGGAGATGGGCGTGGTCCCGCAGCTCGACAACCTCGACGTCGACGTCACCGTTGAGGACAACCTGGCGATCTTCGCCCGCCTCTACCGGGTGCCCGACGTCGGTGCGGCGGTCGACGCGGCGCTCGACCTCGCCCGCCTGCGGGAGCGCCGCCGCGACGCGGTCGACGAGCTCTCCGGCGGGATGCGGCGCCGCCTCCTGCTCGCCCGCGGCCTCGTCCACCAGCCGCGGCTGGTCCTGCTCGACGAGCCGACGGTCGGGCTCGACCCGCAGATCCGCACCGAGCTGTGGACGCTGATCGGCACGCTGAAAGCGCGGGGTACGACGATCCTGATGTCCACCCACTACATCGAGGAGGCGGAGCGACTGGCCGACGAGGTCGCGGTGATGCACCAGGGCCGGATCATCAGCCGCGGCACCCCGACGGCGCTGATCGGCGAGCACGCCGGCCGCCAGACCGCCGAGGTCTACGGCCCGGCCGAGCGGCTGACCACGGTCCGCGCCGATGCCGAGTCGCAGGGCTTCCGGGTGCGGCCCGCCGGCCCGGCGATCGCGATCGTCGGCTCCGAGCGGGCGGTCGACGGCATCGTCCCCCAGGACGCGGTCTGGCGCGCCGCCTCGCTCGAGGACGTGTTCGTGCTGCTGACCGGCGAGGAGGCCGAGTGAGCTCCCCCACCACCATCGCGCGGTTCCTTGTTGGCCCTGCGGGCGAAAAAGGAACCGCGCGATGAGGCGGCTGGAACCGGCGGCGATCGCCGGGGTGATGAGCCGCGAGGTCGCCAACTTCCGCACCTACTGGAAGGGGACGACCTTCTCCAGCGTGCTGGAACCGATCGTCTACCTGCTGGCCTTCGGGCTCGGGCTCGGCGCGACCCTGGTCGACGAAGTCGCCGGCATCCCCTACATCGAGTTCGTCGGCACCGGGATGGTCGCCACCGCGGTGATCTTCGCCAGCGCCCTGCCGGCGATGTTCGGCACCTTCGTCAAGCACCGCTTCCAGAACACCTACCAGGCGATCCTCGCCGCCCCGGTCGACGTCGAGGAGCTGGTCAGCGCCGAGATGCTGTGGATCGGCGCCCGGGCCGGCTTCTACGGCTGCTTCCCGCTGCTCGTCACCTTCGCCTTCGGCCTCGACCCGGCCTGGGGGATGCTGCTGGTGCCGCTGTTCGGCTTCGTCACCGCGCTCGGCTTCGCCGGCTTCGGGGTCGCGATGGCGGCGAGCGTCGCCAAGATCGACCAGTTCAACTACGTGACGGCGCTCTTCGTCACGCCGCTCTTCCTCGTCGCCGGCAGCTTCTTCCCGATCTCCGGCCTGCCCGAGGGGCTGCAGGCGCTGGCCCAGATCAACCCACTGCACCAGCTGGTCGAGCTGGTCCGCGGCGCCGCCTTCGGCTTCGCGACGGAGGATCTGCTCCGCTTCGCCTTTTTGGTCGGCTTCGCACTGCTGACCTGGCGGATCGCGATCGCCCGCATGCGCAAGCGCCTGATCGACTGAAAAAAGTGGACCGTGCGGCCGCCTTCGAAGCGAGGCCACCGGGCGTGTGCGTCGTTTTTGGCTCGGGCCGGGCTTCCCTGCGGCACCCGCGGCATCCGCTTAAGGCTGCTTCCTTCCGGACCTGACCTGATTCGCGTGCCCACGTCGCGCAGGACCCGACCGTCAACGCCGCTGCGACGCACCGGCCCCGACGGCCAGCTCCTCAGAGCGGATTTTCGGCCCCGCTAGAGCGGATTGCGGGTTACAAGGCACCGCTGATTCCCCGCCTAGCACGGTCCACCCGCCATCCTACTCGGCCCGCGTAGGATGCGGCACTTGCCAGCGCTGCCGCTGCCAATCGCGGAGATCCAGGTGGACACCGGGTCGTTCTTCGTGATCGTCCTCGTCGCCGCGGTCGCCGCAACCACCGTGGCGACCGTGCCGGGCCGGTTCGTGCCCCCGGTCGTGGTGCTGGAGATCTTCCTCGGGATCGTGGTTGGGCCCGAGGTGCTCGGCCTCGCCCACGACGACGAATTCGTCGACTTCTTCGCCAACCTCGGCCTCGGGATGCTGTTCTTCTTCGCCGGCTACGAGATCGACTTCGGCCGCATCAAGGGCAAGCCGATGCGGCTCGGGCTGTGGGGGTGGGCGACCTCGATCGTGATCGCCCACGCGATCGCCTTCGGCCTGATGCTGGGCAACGTCGTCGACTCCTCGATGTACGTCGGGGCGGCGATCGCGACCACCGCGATCGGGACGCTGATCCCGATCCTCCGCGACGCCGGCGAGCTGAAGTCCCGGTTCGGCACCCACCTGCTGGCGGCGGGCGGTGCCGGCGAGTTCGGGCCGATCCTCCTGATCACCCTCTTCCTCTCGACCGAGAAAATCTGGCACGAGGCGCTGATCCTGGTCGCCTTCGTGGTGCTGGCGATCGTCGTCGCGCTGATCTCGGTCCAGCTCGCGCCGCGCGGCTGGCGGGTGCTCGAGCGCACCTTCGAGGCCAGCAACCAGCTCGCCGTGCGGGTCACGGTGGTGCTCATCTTCGGGCTCGTCTTTCTGGCCGGCAAACTCGGCCTCGACGTCCTGCTCGGCGGCTTCGTCGCCGGCCTGATCGTCCGCGTCGCGCTGCGCGGACAGGAGCTCCGGATCTTCGAGTCGAAGCTGAACGCAGTCGGCTTCGGCTTCTTCATCCCCTTCTTCTTCGTGGTCAGCGGCATCGAGTTCGACATCGACGCGCTCGGCTCGCTCAGCGCGATCCTCAAGCTGCTGCTCTTCTTCTCGCTCTTCCTCGTCGTCCGCGGCCTGCCGGCGATGATCTTCTACCGCGGCACCTTCAACCTCCGCGACCGCGGCGCCCTCGCCTTCTACTGCGCAACCGAGCTCCCCCTGGTCGTCGCAATCACGATGATCGCGGTCGAATTGGGCCACATGGAGAGCTCGACCGCCGCCGGCCTGGTCGGCGCCGCGATGCTCTCGACCCTGGTCTACCCCTTCCTAGGCCTAGCCCTGCGCGGCCACTTCAAGCGGGAGGACGACACCCCCGCGCCGGTCGTATCATCAGAGGCCCAGGGCGCGTAGCTCAGTGGGAGAGCGCTCGCTTCACACGCGAGAGGTCGTTGGTTCGAAACCAACCGTGCCCATTGGATTCCCCTTTGTAGAGCCAAAAACCGGGCTGTGGTTCGAGACCAGTCCCGAACTTGGCTCCACAGCTCGAATCGCAGAACGGCCGCGACTCGCTTGCAACCGCAAGTCTAAGCGTTGAGCCGGCGCGACCCCACTCTTCCGGTCGGCCTCCACACCCGCCAGACGCGCGGCGCAGCCGCGCCACAATCGGCGGTGGGGAGGCCGACCGAAGGTCAGACCGCGCGACTCGGCCCAGAGGCTCGTTTCAGGCACGAAAAACGAACACCTGTTCGGGTTCATAATGTGTCGGGGGTCGAGGTCGGAGATCGCGCTCACCGCGTGGTGATGTGGTGTGAGGGGGCGGCGAGGGAGGTCTTGGGCGCCCTCTGATCGCATTGGGTTATCCGGGGTCCTCGGGTCTCTCAGATGGTCTCGGAAAGCTCATCGAGCGGAACTTCTCATGGTCTGATCAAGAAGCTGCCGTGACTGGGCATCCTCGGAGCCCAGTCGATCCCGGCGAGCAGATCACCCGCCGGAATCGCCAGACACGCCGCCAGCTTCACCACCGTGTCGATCCGCGGCACCCGCGGCCCGTTCTCCAGCAAGCCGATCTCGGTCCTGTGCAGAGCCGCGAACGACCCCAGCTCTTCCTGCGAGAAGCCCGCCCGCCGACGAGCCGCGAGCAAGTTGCGACCGAATCGCTCAGCCACCTCCGGGGCCGCCATCAGTCGCGGTCGAGCGCGTTGAAGACCAGCGCCGCCCCACTCGGCGCGATCCCCTCGCCAATCCGGTTCAGCAACCCGGCGCCGACGAGATCACGGATAGCCCGCTCGATGTCGTCGGTCTCCCCGAACCTCTCCGTCCCGGCGCCGATCTCGCGAACCAGGTCGCCGCTCGTCAGCAGCGCCGGGTACAGCGCCAGCACCCGGAACAGCACCGAGCGCTGGTCGCGGGCGTCTTCGTGTGTGGTCGTGCCGGCGAGGGATTCCTCGCCCCCCGTTCTAGGGTTGTCGTGCATGGGAGTTGATCCTCCTGTGCCGGCCCCGGGGGCGTTGCTGCGCCGCCCGGGGCATTTCCATGATCGCTGTCTCGAAGGCCCGACCGACTATCCGCGCTCAAGCCGCTCGGCCCGAGCCACAAGCTCCGACAGCGAAACGTCCAAAGCCGCCGCGAGCTTGACGAGGTTCCGATAGCTCGGGTTCCGCAACCCCCGCTCGATCTCGCTGACGTAGGTCCGGTGCATCCCGGCAAGGTCGGCAAGCCCCTCCTGCGAGAGACCGTCGATTTCGCCACGCCGCGCCCGAATTGCATCGCCAAGAGCCTGTAGAGCCTTCTCCGGCACACGTCGAGCGTGCCAACTAGACACTTATCAGTCTACAGGAAATAAGTGTTGTACAGCCGTGAGCCACTCACCTAGAATCCCGTCGGCCAGTGGTCGAGGAAACCAATGTCTGGAGGAGCGGCGTCCGGTTCGATTGTCCAGTCTGTGGCCAACTGCTCAAAGACGACACCGCCCATGCGGCAGAAATTGACCATGGCTGTGCGTCCTGCGGAGGCGACTTGCGGCTTGTGGGCCAAGGCGACCGCATAGTCGAAAACGCTCAGTGGTATCGGTGCCTCAGTTGCACACGGCTCTACATGAAGCGGCGCGGGGAAATCGTGGAGACGAAACCTCGATCGGGCTTCGACAAGTTCACGGCTTTCTGACCGGAGGGGCTTAGATCTGGTCGGTCTGGAGGATTTCGCGAACCTTCTCGACGGTCGCCGGCAGCGATTTCCGGACTTCGAAGTCCCAGAATCGCGCGACGCGCCAGCCCGCCGCTTCGAGTTCGCCGTCGACCCGCCGGTCGCGCGCAATGTTCGCCGCGATCTTCTCATCCCAGTATTTGCCTGATCGCCCGGACTTGTGGCGCGACGGATGCCCGTGCCAAAACGCACCGTCGACAAAGACGGCGACTTTGCGCCCCGGCCACGCAAGGTCCGGTCGTCCGGGGGCCCTGGCGTAGTCGCACCGCCAGCCTCTGACACCGGCGGCCCAGAGCGCCCTTCGCAGGGTCAACTCCGGGCCGGTATTCCGCCGTTTGACGGCCGACATGATCCGCTTGCGCTGCTCCGGGGTCCGGGTATCGGTCACCGGGTCCGAGGCTAGCTCGTCCGACCTCTTCCGTCGCAACTGCCGACTAGGGTGGGCGTCGTGCCTGAGCCGCCCCAGCCTTCGCGTCGTCCAGTAGCCATCGACCTCTTCTGTGGGGCTGGTGGGCTCTCGGTCGGGCTCGAGTTGGCGGGCTTCGACGTAGTCGCTGCCAGCGACTACGACCCGGTCCATGCCGCAACCCACGAATACAACTTCCCCTTGACGCCGATGCTCTGTGGCGATGTTTCGCAGATCACCGCGGAAGATCTCTTGGCCGTCGCCGAGCGCGGTGTCGAGGCCCACGGCACCACCGACTGGGATGGCCGGATTGACCTCATCGCGGGCGGACCGCCCTGCCAGGGATTCTCGTTCATTGGCAAGCGCCTCGTCGACGACGAGCGCAACCAGCTGGTCTTCCATTTCTACCGACTGATTTCCGAGCTGCGCCCGCGCTACTTCGTCATGGAGAACGTTCCGGGTATGGCAAGCGGCGGCCACACGGGAGTTCTTGAGCAGTTGACCGAGAACTTTGAAGCCATTGGTTACCGGTTTGCACCGGGACACTGGTCGATCTTGAACGCCGCCGACTTCGGTGTGCCTCAAGACCGTAGCCGACTGTTCCTAATCGGCGCCGACCAAGGACTGGAACTTGCCACTCCGCCGACGCCAATCGCGCGCCGCATTCCGCGCGATGGCATCGGTTCCCCCGAGCCGGGCGCCCTTCCTCTCGGACCCACCGTATGGGAGGCGCTGGCAGATATCCCCAATCTCAACCGCTATCCGAGTCTTCAGAAGTCGGATTCGGTAAGGCTCAGCCGCGAGACGTTTGAGGAGCAGGAAGCGGTGGCCAGCGGGTACGCACTCCGACTGCGCGGTCGGACGCCCGAGCCAGACGATTTGGCGTCGGAACGTGATTGGAACCGAGAACTGTTGACCGCGTCGGCTCGGACCACGCATACGGAGGAGTCGATACGCCGATTTCGACAGACCAAGCCCGGCGAGGTCGAGCCGATCAGCCGCTTCTACCGCCTGCCGCCTGCTGGTCTCTGCAACACGCTTCGCGCCGGTACCGGCAGCGAGCGCGGCGCCTTCACGTCCCCGCGTCCGATCCATCCAACGCACCCGAGGGTCCTGTCCAACCGCGAGGCGGCCCGCCTTCACTCTCTGCCGGATTGGTTTCGGCCTCACGCGACGAAGTGGCATGGCTTCCGTCAGATTGGAAACGCCGTCGCGCCACTGGTTGGCAAGGCAGCGGCCGGCGCTGTTGTCAAAGCGCTTGGACTCACTCCGGCCAGACCCACGGCGACTGTTGAACTCGGTGACCCGGCGCTCTTGACACTGACTATGAAACAAGCGACGCAACATTACGGCGCCGACGTGACCCAGATACCAGCGCGACGCCGTCGCGTCCGTCAAGCAGCCCTAGCAGCCTAGGAGCGGCTCAAGTGACCAACAAAGAAGCGGTCTACAACCAAATCATTCACAAGGTCTTCTTTGATCGCTTCAAAAAGGGAGCGACGCGCATCGACTTCGTGCGCTCCGACTTGGAGGAAGCTGCAATGGAACTGGGCCTTGTACGTCCTCGGAACCTAGGCGACATCCCGTATGCGTTCCGGTTTCGTCGGCCGCTGCCGGACGAAGTGCGCGAGCGCGCTCCAGGCAATCAGGATTGGGTCATTCGGATCACCGGCCGAAGCAAATATGCCTTCGAACCGGTCAAGCACGCTTGGTTCACCCCGAACAATGCGCTGGCGGCAACCAAGGTCCCGGATGCCACGCCAGCGCTGATTGATCGCTACGCGCTAAATGACGAGCAGGCGGTGCTCGCGGTGCTCCGCTACAACCGGCTTATCGACATCTTCGCGGGAGTGACGTGCTACTCGCTGCAGAGCCACCTCAGGACGACCGTGGAAATGCCAACGCGCGACGGGAAAGTGAGCAAACCTCAGATTGAGACCGATGAGGTCTACCTAGGAATCGATCAACGAGGAGCGCAGTATCTGATTCCCGTCCAAGCCAAGGGCGGCACGGACACGCTCGGCGTCGTCCAGATCGAGCAAGACTTCTTGCTCTGCAAGAAACCGAAATTCCGGGACCTCATTCCATTGCCGGTCGGCGCTCAGTTTATCGGCGACGAGAAAGACAGACTCATCGCACTCTTTCAGTTCGTACAGGACCCCAGTACGGGCGAGGTCAGCATCGCCCGGGAGAAGCACTATCGACTCGTGCCGTCGGACGGGGTGTCCGACGAAGAGTTGAGCGCGTACGCGCAATTGCCGTTCGATTGAGCTTCGCGCCGCAGTCATGCGAGCCAGCTGAGGGATTTGTCCCGCCCGGAACGCCGACCGTCATCGGCGCCGCTGAAGCTGGTCGGCAGAGATTGATGCCCAACCTTCCGGTCGCGGACCCCGATATCCGTCATCCCGATGACCGGAAACCCTGGGCACCAGTGCCCAAAGCGGGCACCAAGGCCCGCAAATTGCGGCGATCATGAGGCCTAGAGAATCGGCGGCGGCAAATGCCGCAGACCACTTGGGAATGCGGTTTTGCGCCGCTTCTCGGCCTCTCCCCCGCCCCTCTTCACACGCGAGAGGTCGCTGGTTCGAAACCAGCCGTGCCCATTGGATTCCCCTTTGTAGAGCCAAAAACCGGGCTGTGGTTCGAGACCAGTCCCGAACTTGGCTCCACAGCTCGAATCGCAGAACGGCCGCGACTCGCTTGCAACCGCAAGTCTAAGCG
>Ga0209954_1000237_pt1 | contig 10890 bp, 6 predicted proteins | sample SalPon2A_A_D2_MG_FD_185715 | JGI IMG/M metagenome (GOLD analysis project Ga0209954, IMG submission 185715) | Soil microbial communities from South San Francisco under conditions of wetland restoration - Salt Pond MetaG R2A_A_D2_MG (SPAdes)... | ecosystem: Environmental > Terrestrial > Soil >...
CCTCTGGGATCGGTTTCCCAAAGAACAGGCAAAGGTATTCGATGCGCGTAGGGGCGAGGGCAAACTGGGACTTAAAAAAGACCTGCTGAAGCAGATTGTCCCGCCGAATATCGACAATGAACGCGATAGTGGGTCGAATCTGCGCGATGTAGGCGAAGTTCTGGTCGGGTCCCACGCCGAGGTAGGCACCGCCTTCAATGTTCAACCTCTGCAGCGTACCGAGGACGTGCAGGTACGATGTTTCGTTAGAGATGAGGTTGTCGGTGTCGAAGTAACCGCCCGGCTCCGAAAGCCGCGCGACGAGATGGGCAAACGACGAGTCTGCAACCCCAGGTGCAGGGGTAGCTGGAGCCGGTGCCTGCTGGCAGGCAGACTGAGGCGCGACGAGGAGCAGGCACAAACCCAGCAGCCATCCCCAGGAAAAGCGAAACCGTCGCATAAGCCGAGCGCATTATCGAGACGAAACGAATGTTCTCAAATATAGCGTCTCCGCGTTAGCTTTGGGAGAGGAGAACGTAAAGCTACCGGAAGAAAAAGAGCTTCACTTTTCTTCTGGATTCTGCTTGGGCTTGATATGCTTGGTTTTCAGAGAAGCAATCAGGTGCAGGTGCTCCACAACAAGCTTTTCATAAGCATCCTGGGGGAGGACGTGGGCCTGTTGTTTCAGAAGGCGCTCATTGGTTTGAATCCTGTCAAGAAACGACTGCTGGGTCATGGAACTAAGAGGTTGATGTACTTTGGGAAAGATGAATAGAAAGGGAGGCTACCTACTAAAGACACCAAACATTATCATTTATAACCTTTTGAATTAAAAAAACTTTGAGATGGGGACAAGGCATGACTGAATTGTCTAGTTTTAGTTGACATTTGACGAGCCAACAGGGGCACCCCTTTCTTTTGCCAACCTGCTGCCATGAATGACTGGACACCGCCCGCCGGGTGGACGACCATAACCACCATCGACGCGCATACCGAAGGTGAGCCGCTACGGGTTATCGTCGACGGTTATCCCGGTCTGCCGGGTGATACGATGCTGGCCCGTCGGCGGTATGCAAAAGTGCACCACGATGCCCTGCGGAGGGCGCTGATGTGGGAGCCCCGCGGCCATGCCGACATGTACGGTTGTCTTGTCACGCCGCCTGTTACGCCCGATGCTGACTTCGGCGTGCTGTTTATGCACAACGAGGGCTACAGCACCATGTGCGGGCATGGCATTATTGCTGTTACCAAAGTGGTGCTGGAGACGGGCATGCTTCCTATGCAGACGCCAGAAACCCGCGTTCGGATCGACACGCCAGCAGGGTTGGTCACGGCGTATGCGCGGGTGCGGGACGGGCAGGTGCAGCACGTCTATTTTTACAATGTGCCGTCGTTCGTGGTCGCGCTGGATGAAACGGTAGCTGTGCCAGGTCTTGGGACCGTGCGGTATGATCTGGCTTTCGGCGGGGCTTTTTATGCGTACGTGCAGGCCGCTGAGGTCGATGTAACCTGCACGCCGCAGGATTACAGCGCCCTGATCGAGAAAGGCATGGCAATCAAGCGGGCGGTGATGGTGCAACGCCGCATCGTCCATCCTATGGAGGAGGATCTGGGCTTTCTGTACGGCACCATTTTTATCGGCCCGCCCGAAGATCCGCAGGCGCACAGCCGCAATGTGTGCATCTTTGCCGAAGGCGAGGTAGATCGCAGCCCGACTGGAACCGGGGTGAGTGCCCGCGCGGCCATCCATCATGCGCGTGGCGAAATTGAAGTCGGAGAAGCCATCATGATCGAAAGCATTCTCGGCACGCGGTTTCGCGTCCGTGTGAAAGGGACCACTACGGTTGGTTCACATGCTGCTGTGATTCCTGAAGTAGAGGGGCGCGCCTACATCACGGGGCGCCACACGTTCACCATTGATCCCGACGATCCACTGCGCGAGGGTTTTTTTCTGCGATGAACACGTTTCGGTATATTTCTGGCGAGGTTGTCCGGCAAGTGCTGGATATGCCGACGGCTATTGGCCTGATGCGCGATGCGTTCATACAGCTTTCGGAAGGGCGCGTCACCGTGCCGGTGCGGACGACCCTGCCCGTGCCCGAGCACGACGCCCGTACGCTGTTCATGCCTGTCTATTTGCCCGATGCCGCCCGTGTTGGCGTCAAGGTGGTGTCGATCAACAATGAAAATTCAGGCCGGGATCTGCCGCTGATTCACGCACTCGTGATGGTGTTGGATGCTCCGACGGGACGTCCCCTGGCCCTGATGGATGGTGAGACACTGACGGCCCTGCGTACTGGGGCGGCTTCTGGTCTCGCCACGGATCTGCTGGCTCGCGAAAATGCATCCGTCGTGGCGATTTTTGGGGCTGGTGCCCAGGCGCGCTCGCAATTGGAAGCCGTCTGTGCCGTGCGGCCTATCACGCGTGTGCTTGTCTTCAGTCGTGGCGCTGACAAAGCAGGTGCTTTCGCCCAGGAGATGCAAACCGCGCTTGGTATCGACGTGCAAGTGGCAGAGCAGCCAGCGCAACTGCAACACGCTGATGTCATCTGTACAGCCACTACTTCGGCTACGCCCGTCTTTGACCATCAACAGGTGAAAGCGGGGGTGCATATCAACGGTGTTGGATCGTACCGGCCCGACATGGCAGAGGTGCCGGGCGAGACGGTGCAGGCAGCCCGTGTCTTCGTCGATCATCGCGGCTCCTGCCTCGCCGAAGCAGGTGACTTGATCCAGCCGCTGGAGGCCGGATTGATTACCGAAGCACACCTTCTTGCTGAAATCGGGGCGGTGGCTGCCGGGTATACAGCGGGGCGCATCTCGGCGCAGGACATCACCTTTTTCAAGTCCGTCGGCAACGCGGTGCAGGATCTGGTAGCGGCCAGCTACGTGCTTAATGTGGCACAGGAGCGGGGGCTGGGTGTCGAGGTGGTGCTGTAGTGTACGTTCAAGGCATCTTTGGGGCCATGTGTCTTTTCGAGGCGTGGTGTTTGAGGAGCACCCAAGGGTACTTCCTGCGGGGTGCGGAGAGCGGGAAGCGGGAGGCGTTTTTTTACGCTCCCCACCCTCCGCACACCGCGCTCCGATATTGCAAAACAGCCCTTGGAGATAGCATCAGGAGGGAAGCGATGTGCTCGTTTCTTTGCGCCAGGCGTCCCATGCACGCTCCCACCGATGGCTCAACGCTTCTGGCTTTTCAGCATACAGGCGTTGTCCCAGTGGTTGAGCCTGGCAGCGGAGTTCGTCGCGGCGGCGGTCTAGCAGGCCGATGAAAGCAGACATGCTGCGGATGTTGCCATACCGCTCTGGGTGGTTGAGCACGGCTTTGCGAAAGATAGCCAGGTCATGTGCGTCGCCCAAAAAATCCGCCAAATCGTGAAAGGCTTCGGTCCATGGTTCCATCAGGGCGGGCCAGATCCGTTGCAGCAGTTGGGTGTGGTACCAGTGATACTTTACCCGTTTCCGCCATTCGTGGAAGTTTTCAGCCGTAGGTTCTGCATACGCCTCTTCCATCGCCTCGCGGCCCCGGCGATATGTTTTCTGCAAGCCACCTGCCAGCGCCTCGAATCCCTCGGCCTCTACCGACCACGTGGCTGCACGTTGCTGGGCCTGTCTCATCTCGTCCAGGAAAGCAGCCAGGCGGCTGTCGAGGTCCAGCGTCTCGGCGAGGTCGTGGCGGTGCATCGTCAGGGCCCGACGAATGGGGCCAAAGGCGCGCCGGTCCACCTCATCGCTATACCGCTCCATCAAAGCCTCGTAGGTCTCGATCCGCGCCGTGGCATCGCGGACTTCGGAAAGGGTTCCGGCAGCATCGCGGAAGCGGGCGTTCTCGAAGGCATAGGTGTCTCCGAAGACCGGTCGCACGAGGCGGATCAGGCCGCGCAATTCCTTGCATCGCTTACGGATTTCATGGATCGTTACATGCGGACCCACGGCGTCATCCTGCACGGTGGCCATGGCCTGATCAATTTGCTCTTGGGCTACGCGCCGAACGGCCTCTTCAACAGGCTCTTTGTCTAAAAAAACGTAAGACATACGATGAAAGGAAACCGGTGGATTAGGGATTCGTGGGCGGCCTCAAATATCGAAAATGAGTAGCACAGAGGAAAGTAATTGAGAAGTTTGAGAAGATGCGAACCAGTGCCGATATTCAGAATATCCTTGTCCCGTGCACGGATTTAGTACCCTTCATATACAAAGTCGATCTTGCTATGACGCTTTTTAGAGTTTTCCCCATACTCCTGCTTCTGGTTACTACCATGCTGACCGGGTGCACACATACCCGCGAAATGAGCCCGGATGCCGTGTCTACATACAGTTTCGAGCATGTCAATGAGACGCTTGAAGGGCGTAGCGTAGACGTAGAGCTTACCGACGAACGCATCATTGCCTCCAAGGCCCTGCGCATTCAGCCGGACACCACCTGGACCATTGACATGCTCAATGGCAAGCTACGCCACGATCCTGCACAGAATATCTCTTCTATCATCTGGAACCGTCCTGGCCGGGGTGCGCTGGAAGGTGCCGCCTTTGGTGCGCTGGGTGGGGCCGTACTTGGCCTCGCTACAGGCTTTGCACTGGCCGCAGGCCGAGAAGAAGAAGGTGCCCGAACGAGCAAAGCGTATTACATCGCGGTCCCTGCCAGCTTTGTTACCATTATAGGTATCGGTGCCGGAACGGTTCTTGGCGTGCAAAAAGGTAGCCGGGATCGTTACGTCTATCCGCAACCCCCGCTCGGCATGTCGGCTGCAGCGGAATCCTCCTCCACTACCACCTATGGCAGCAGCCAGCCGCGCTAGCAGGTTTTTTGAAGGCTGAGCAGGGAAGGGAGAGGATCGAAATAGATCCTCTCCCTTTCTTATATCTGGCACTATCGCCATCCATATGGTGCAGAAAGATAGGGCTTTCGCTTGCGAATGTGTCTGTGTTTGTTAAGATTGTAGACAAGCAAACATTTTATGCAAGCAGGATGAACTTCCGGGTGGACCTATGAGCACGTTAAACAAGCGACGTCGTAAAGAGCTAATCATTGCCCTCAGCATCCTTGTCGCCATTGTGGTCGTCTTCTCCCTGATCGGCATGTTGAGCTGATTGAGACGCCCGACAGGCGTCGCAGGGGCACATGGCGCGGAGACGTTCCCAGGTGTAGATGCCGGTGTCGTGGCCGTCGTCCCAGATGAGCCGTAGCCCAATGCTACCGGCTGGTTCTACACGTAGGTTGTCCCAGCGCATCAGCGAGGGCAGGGCGAAGATTTTGGGATCGGGCAAGGTGTGCATGTTGCCGTGGCCCTGGCACGAGGCACAGGGGCAGGCCCGCCGCAGGCCGTCCAGTGGGTACACTGTCGTGTGCCCATCGGCCCAAACAAGTGTGAACGTCTGTGCTTCCCGATCCACAGTAACACGGGTGGGGGTCAGTGATTTGCTCATCAACAGCATGGTTCATTGAAAACCTTTGATCTGGGTATCTTTCACGAGCAGAGAGGACAATTGCTCCTTTCGAAAATGATGGATGTATTACACAAGGTGCCATGATGTAATTTTTTAATGGGTGCATAAGTTGAACTAGCTGCTAGCATTTGCTATTTTACACTTGCAACAGTTGTTAGGGAATTAGTAGCATAGGATTTCCACGCATTCCCAGCAAAGCTATTACAAGCAGTGACGACCCTCACAGTATCAGGTTGTCGCTACACGGCGGACGTGTGGGAGTTGATAGGTGCGTGTGAATTGCTGATATGTAAAGAGGTCTAGTTGTACTGAAAGACAGCAATGAGTATTAGGGTTTGTTTCTTAAGCCTGTAGTAAGTGATCCTAGTAACATACATGGGTTTGGCACAGACCCCTATCTGTGTTGATGGGCTACAGGGATGCGCAATAAGGGTTCAGCCATAGAGTGGCGAAAGCAAGTAGAAAGCGAAGGTTGCAGTTTCCACTAAGGGCGATCTTGTGCTGAGGCATTGATGATAATAGCCCTTAATTGGCACGGTAGTATGTCTGGTAATTTGTATTAAAAAAGCTAGTGTTTATGACTTCGTTCGAAGTGGAGCGTGGTCATACCTGAGAACCGCCCTAAAAATCGAAACGTGCTTCTTTGTCATGGCAAGTACAGGTCGTAGCGATGACTGCGCCTTCGTTTTGATGCATGCCCGACCTGCGTGAGGTCTGGGCAAGGAGTATTGGGGATATAGCGGCAGGGCACGAGAGCCGAATGGCAAGTCGGCTTCCCCTGTTTACCCTACTTCACCTGTTCGATCTTTCCCCCGACATTGGGGCAACTCGACCTACCAGGTCAGGAGGCGATGATGAAGTTTAAGCTTTTCAAAAACACGCTCTACCTGTACGAAGCGCAATTCGATGATCCGAGCCAGGCGCGTGTCGGGTTTCTCTTTCAAAATGCCACCCGCACGGATAGTGAGTTCGACCTCACGCAGGAGACCTGGGCCAGCGCCAACAACAAAGGCTTCTTTGCTTTTTTCGAACCCTCGGCCACACGCGACTGGAGTAGCTTTGCGAACCAGGTACGCGCGCTATTTGAGGGAAACAAGGCGTCGCAGTTTGGCTGGTTTGCAGAAAGCGAAACCGGCGAGGTGTCGGCGATCACATTGGTATTTGTGGGGGCCCAGGGTACCGGCGAACCTTTCGTGCAGCAGGCTTTCACACTGACCTTTAACAACAGCGCGTTGCAGGTGCAAGGGAGCCCGTTTCAGGGCCTGCGCAACACAATCTCATACGACGACGCCAGCAATGCCTTTCAGGTTGCAAATCCGAATGCCAGCACCATCCAACTGACCACGCAGGCTCCCCATCAATCCCGGCAGACGTTCACCTCCACGTCGGCAAACCTCATCTTGCCGATGGACGATGGCGTGAACCCCCATGCCGGTAGCGTCAACGTGGACTTTAAATTTCGTGTTCAGGATTTGGCTGCGTTTGAAGCCGGGTTTATGTATTTCGGACCCGGTGAAGCGCAGGTGCTGGCCGCATTGAACTATCCAGTATTTCGCCCGGCGGAAGCCAACCAGTCCACCATGGCTTTCAGCGTGTGGCTCGATGTATTGCAGCCGCTGGTAGACACGCGCTCGTATTTTCAGTTCAAAGACGCGGTCGTGGGATCCTATTTTACCACACCCAACGGCAAGGCCTTCGCGCTGCATCCTACCAATGGTGGCCTGGCAACCACGAGCCGCTTTGCCTTCGCCAATCGCCCAATCAATAGCCCGACCGATGCGGACACGTATTATCTGACACCAGTAGGCATTTTCGGGATTGCGCTTGATACCGATGCTTCCGGCAACGGCAGTGGGGCGGCGAATAGCGCCGATCTCCTGTGCGGCGTGACCGGGACCGAATTTCTGACAGCTTCCCTGGCGGCCAATGCTGATCCCATCGATCAACTCCAGTTTGAGGCCGGTCAGCCAGCCTTTCAGAAGGTGACGGCGTCGAGGGAGCCGGGGGGGGTGCCCACCTTCCTCAGCGATGAAGATGGGAACGTGACCACCTCCTGGGTGCGGCTCCAGAGCAGCACGGGGGTCTACGTCTCGCAGCCCCAGGGATCGCCGCTGTACAACCAGAACGGCAATGGAGCGGCGACGCTGAAAGGGGAGGTTCCTGCCAGCGGCCTGTCGCTCTACCTGCTCGATTTTCTACCGCTGCCCACCTGGAAAGCCGACGGCGCGACAATGGGGGGCGATGGCGCGTCTGAAGCAACCGCAGGGGGTAGCCCGCTGGTGCCCCTGGTGCCTTATGCCGGTCTGTTGTTCAATACGAACGACCAGGCAGATCCCTATCTCCAGATTGAATCAGACGCGCTCAACCCGACGCGCAAGAACGCCTTCACGGATGCCCAGGCCACGCTAACCGCCCAGGCGCGGGCACGCGGCGAGACGCTGGATATCGTAGCAGCGGAGCAACTCACCTATGCCATGACCCCGCAGGGGTTGCTGGCTGGACTCACGCCGCAGCAGGTCTGGCAGGATACCCAGTTTGCCATCAGCCCCGCACTGGATCAGAGCAATCCAGATGTGGTCTTGCAGTTCACGGAGATGGGAGACCAGATCCGGCAGGCACTGCAGCAGAACCAGGTTTTCCTGACTATCAGCACGCTCACCGATTCGCAGAACAGCCCGCTGTTTCAGTTTACCGGTCAGGATCAGACCATCAACATCGCCGGGTGGCCGTTCAGCCTGTCACCAGCAGGCACTGCCACCAGTGACGGCACGCCGCCCATTGTGATGGTGAAGCTGTACCCAGGCCGATCGATTGCCGACCTGGTCGATGACATCAGCCTGTGGTCCCAGCCCGACGTGTTCAACGGCAGCACGTTTACAGCAAAAGATGCCCAGGCGTATTTGCAGAAACTCATCCAGGACGCCTGTGAGGCTGTGTATGGCGAAGGAAACTGTTCGGACGGCACACCAAGCGGCCAGCCAGACACCAACTCGCTGTACTACAATTTTTATCAGGTGGTGACCAACCCTGCGTTCAACGGCCTGCTCGCCGTGAACTGCAACATGCAACTGAATGCGCTGCCGACGGCGATCCGTGCTGTGATCGGGGGGATGACCGACATCGAATCGTTTCGGGTGCATCACGTCGGCGTCTCGATCAACGATACGTCGGACGGGTCCACGCCTGCGCTGAGCCAGAGTTCGCTGTTCGGGCTGGTCGATTATGAGAAACCGACCACGTCCAGCGAGACGGCCGTTGCCGAGGTAGGCGTCGATTACAACTTTGAGGTCGAGTATCTGCGGGCGCTGTTCACCAACTCGGCGCTGAGCAGTTTCTCCTGCAAGATCAACCTGACCATCAACAACCTCTTTGGCACCGAAGTCACCAAGCAAGATAAGGAGGGCGTCGGCGCAGCGGAATCCAACGTGGTGGTCATCACCGGCTCCTACCAGGCCCATTCCACCAGCGGAGACGATGACACGTCCGGGCAGGGCGTGTACTCCTTCATTGCAGAAGGTAATTTCAATTTCAAGTTCACTGAGAATCCCTACCTCGACAACATCACGCTGACGAAGCTGCAATTCTCCTTTGACCAGGAGACGCCCGACGCGACCAATTCAGACACTAGCCTGATCGAAGCCGCGTTTGGCATCTGGGGCAATTTGGTCTTTAAGCAGTTTGACGTCTTAGACATTTTTTCCTTCGAGAAGCTGGTTTTCAACGACCTGGGCATCTCGGTCAGTTTCGATCTGACGGTGCCGCAGCCGCCGACACCACCTTCCACGGCTAACCTGAGCCTGAAATTTTCGCCCGGCAACCTCCGGCTTGATCTGGGCAACACGACGGAAAAACAGGGCAGCAACAGCCTGCTGAGTCTGCTGCCATTCAAGTTAAAATCATTCCTTTACAACCAGTATCCAGACAAGCAAACGGTAGAGGATCTGAAGTATTTCGCCCTCAGCGACATCCCGCTCGATCCGGGCTTCAAGTTGGTCAATAAATTCAATTATGCGCTCTTGTTCGATCTGGATCTGGGGACGCTTGGGGCGCTCGTCGGCTCGCTAGAAGCCTTCAAATTCAGCTTTTTGATTGGCTGGCTGACCGACGACGAGACGGGCGGGATCGCTTTCGGTGTGCAGTTGCCCGAGGCGGATGGCAAGCTGGAGATCAAGATTGAAGGCGTGCTGGAGTTGTCCATCGAGACGTTCATCCTCAAGTACGTCACGCCCGATAGCGGCGGCGACGCGATGCTCGTCGTGGGGCTGAACAATTCCTACCTGAAACTACTGGGCCAGCGGCTCCCGCCGGGGAATGCGTTCTTTGACTTCGCCCTGTTTGCACCCACCAGCGATGCCTCCCGGATCGGCTGGATCGCTGCCATCAACAACCAGTCGAAAGATGCCGCGCTAGAGGTTCCTTCCGATGCAACGGCACCTACGACCTATGAGGTCGAGGTGGGAGATGCCAATGGGGAAAACGGTGAAAACGGAGACAGCAAAGTCTTTGAACTGATCTACCTGGGCGGCGGGCAGCGTGTGGGGCCGAAGCCCGATGACACGCCTACAAATTTCGCCGACTTCCTCAAGTGGATGACCGACACGTTCTGGGAAGAGTTCAAAAAAGGCGAATACGACAAGGTTTATGATCCCGATGGGCAGTGGCTGGCCGTGGCCGATTTCAAGCTGCTCGGCATCATCGAAGTAGGCTTCATTTTTTATGATGTGACGCCGTTCTACAGCCTCGTGCTGAACGTCGATAAGCTGTTTAATTTCGAGATCACGTACACCAAGATCAGCGACAGCATCGGGCTGTTTTACGCCAACTTCAGCCTGCCCGATTCGCTGCGCACGTTCCAGGTCGGCGCGGCTTCGCTGACGCTGCCTGCCATCGGCGTGAGCGTGTACACCAACGGCAACTGGAAGCTGGATGTGGGCTTCCCCAAAAACGACGACTGGAGCCGTAGCTTTCGAGTCCAGGCGCAGGCAGGTCCCGTGCCCGTCACGGGCTCTGGCGGGTTCTACATCGCCAGCCTGAGTTCGGCGACGGCCCCTGATATTTTTACGGGCGAGTATCCCAGCATTCTTGCCTTTGGCTTCGCAGCGCGGCTCGGCGTGGGCAAGGATTTTACGTCGGGTCCGCTCAAGGCGGGCGTCAGCGTGACGTTTTTTGGCATCATCGAAGGGGCCGCAGGTTATCTCGCTTCAGGATCGACCGAGATTTTCCAGGAGCCGGATGCGCTTTCGCTAAAGGGCCAGTTTGGCATCATCGGCGAGCTGTACGGCTCGGTCGACTTTGTGATTATCAAGGCCAGCGTGAACGTGCGCTTGCAGGCCAGTGTGGGCATCGTGCTGAAGTTTGAACGGTCGATTCCCAACAGTGGAGAAATCCTGCTCTACATCGAGGCTAGCGTGTCGGTGAGCGTCAAGGTGAAAATCAATCTCGGGCTTTTCTCCATCTCCATCA
>Ga0209954_1000246_pt1 | contig 10707 bp, 6 predicted proteins | sample SalPon2A_A_D2_MG_FD_185715 | JGI IMG/M metagenome (GOLD analysis project Ga0209954, IMG submission 185715) | Soil microbial communities from South San Francisco under conditions of wetland restoration - Salt Pond MetaG R2A_A_D2_MG (SPAdes)... | ecosystem: Environmental > Terrestrial > Soil >...
TGCGTCGCCGTGTTGCCCAGAAACATCATGCGGGTCAGCATCGGGTCGCCGCCATCGTTCCAGAGGCCACCGCCGGAGCCGTTATCACCCGCGCCGTCTGCGTTGCCTGCGGTGATAATGAGGCCATCCAGCACGGTGGCAGCATCCGCGTCGGTGAGCGTGACGACATGGTAGCTGTTGTCGCTGTTGTTGGCGAAGTCCGGTGCGTCGTCGCCGTTGAGATCGCCCGAGAGCCTTGTCGGGTGGATAGCCAGGTCACGATCCTGGCGTTGGGTTTCGCTCCCGGCAAAACCGCCATAAAGGCGGACGCCAGAGGGCACGCGAAAGGTGGCTGTGCGGTCTCCGGTGCCGTGGTCGGGCGTGTAGGTGCCCTGCGCAATCCATATCTCATCGCCGCTTATGGCAGCGTTGAGCGCGTCTTGCAGGTTGGGGAACGCATTTTGCCACGAGGTGCCATCGTCTGTGCCCGTTGCCGTGGCGTCCACATAAACGGTGGTTTGGGCATGGGCCAGCGGAGCCGTAGTGAGGAAGAAAAAGGCCAGCAAGAAGGCGTAGTAAAATCGGTTCATCGACTTAATCATTTTGAGCATAAATAGAAGAGCAGGATGCAGCATCACATTACCGGACTAGCGTGATGGGGCGCGTGGCATAGAAATCGTCGCCAGTAAGACGCACGAAGTACAAGCCGCTGGGTAGATCGCTGCCATCGATCCGCAGGGTCTGCATCTGGCCCGGTGCAGGCGTGCCCTCATAGAGCAGGCGGTGTTCTCGGCCCAGCGCGTCGTAGAGGGCAATGCGGACGGGTTGGGCGTGCTGCACGCCGAATTGCAGCGTCGTCTGCGGATTGAAGGGATTGGGATAGGCCGCTGTCAGCACGTAGCTTTCGGGCAGATCGTCGGAAGCACCCTCGATACCTACGGCAGCGGCTCCATATTCGTAAGCGCCCAGGTCGACCGTCGCTGTGCCGCTGCCACCGTCGAAAATGCGCGGGTGACCGTCGAGGTCGTTGGAGCCGGCGGGCAAAGCCGCATTGTCTCCCGCGTCAATGGCCGGTGAGTTGGGTTGGAGGCGCAGGTTATCGTCCAGCGTGCCGAAGCGGTTGTCGGATCCACTGGCATCAACGAAGAGTGGGTTGGTCGTGGCGTTGTTGCCACCGTCGGTAGCTCCAGCAGGCAAACCATCCTCGATAAGGCTAAAAGCGATGGTTGGCGCGCTGGTGCCTTGGTTGGCAATCTGGTTGTTGCTCTGCGCCTGGGCTGGAACAGCGAGCAGCATCAACGCAACGAGGCAGGCAAAGCGGGTAGGCGACGTCATAAGAAGGAACGGCAATCCGTGAATGGCTTTCTTGTATATCGCGCAAGGTGCGGTGCCAACCGGACATACCTCCGCTTTGTCCTGAAATTGTCTGCCATTCCGCGTTTATTGCAAAGTACCTGCCGTTGTCCCTCCTACCATGCGTATTGAGCAGCAAATGGCTGACCAGTGGAAGCAGATCGAAGCCCTTTTTGAGCAAGCCCTCGACCAGCCTGCCGACGCTCGTGCTGCCTGGCTGGATGAACATTGTCCTGACCCTACCATTCGTCGCGAAGTAGAAGGCTTGCTGCGGGCTGTCGACAAAGTCGATGCGTTCCTCGAAGAGCCCGCTCAAATTTTTGCCGCTGATCTTGTTGAGAGCGTGGATGCGGAACCGCAGCGGGCAGGTCCCTATCGACTGCTGCAGGAGGTCGGACGCGGTGGCATGGGCACCGTCTACCTCGCCGAGCGGGATGATGAGCAGTTCGATCAGCAAGTGGCCGTCAAGCTGCTGCGGAGCGACACGGCACGCCGCGACCTCCACGACCGCTTCCTGGCCGAGCGGCGGATTCTGGCTTCGCTCTCGCAGCCCAACATCGCCCGGCTCTACGATGGCGGTGTGACGGACGAAGGGCATCCGTATTTCGTCATGGAGTATATCGACGGGCGACCCCTTGATGACTATTGTGATGAAAAGCGCCTTTCCATCAAAGAGCGCCTGCGCCTTTTTGTAACGGCGTGCGAGGCCGTGCAGCACGCACACCAGAACCTCGTCGTCCACCGTGATCTCAAGCCCTCGAATATCCTTGTCACCGAAAAAGGCGATTTGAAACTGCTCGACTTTGGTATCGCCAAGCTACTCGACGAGAATGCGCCTTCGGTGCCGGTGACGCAGACAGGCCTGCGCCTGATGACACCAGAGTATGCCAGCCCGGAGCAAGTCAAAGGTGAGCCCATCACAACAGCGTCGGATATCTACCAACTTGGCGTGGTGCTGTATGAATTGCTGACAGGCCATCGCCCCTACACAGCATCAGGACGGTCGGTCTATGAGATCCAGCAAGCCGTGTGCGAGGAAGAGCCGACGCGGCCCAGCACAGCCGTAGGGCAAGTAGAATCGGTGCAACGTGGCGAAATGACAGAGGAAATCACGCCGGAGATGGTGAGCCAGGCGCGGGGGATGGAAGCAGAAGTATTGCAGCGCACGCTCAGCGGCGACCTCGACGCAATTGTGCTGAAAGCCCTGCGCAAGGAGCCTCCGTCCCGCTATGCTTCGGCAGAGGCGTTTTTGGAGGATGTAAAACGTTATCTGGCCTCGTTGCCCGTGGAGGCACGGCAAGGGACCGTCGGCTACCGCGTGCGCAAGTTCGTACAGCGGCACCGGTGGGGCGTCGCCGGAGTAGGGCTGTTTGTCGGCATGCTCATCGTCTTTGGCGTTTTCTACACCGTGCGTGTCACCCAGGAGCGCAACCGGGCCCAACTGGAGGCCGAGAAATCTGCTGAGGTCACAGCCTTTCTCATGGGCTTGTTTGAAGCGAATGATCCGGCAGAAGCACTGGGCGACACCATCACCGCGCGCGCCTTGCTGGAAAGAGGCATCGCACGGACTGAAGAGATGCAGGACCAGCCCGTCGTGCAAGCACAGATGCTGGATGTGATGGGCCAGGTCTACGAAAGCCTGGGCGAGTACGACCGCGCCGACACGTTATATCAACAGGCACTGGCTTTGCGCCGCAACGTGCTGGGAGCCAACCATCCCGATGTCGCCGCGACCATGAACCGGTGGGCCGTCTTGCTGGAGGATCAGGGCGAATATGAGCAGGCAGAAGCGCTGCATCGTAAGGCGCTTGCGATGTATCGCGCAGCGTATGGCACCGAGCATCCTGCGATAGCAACTACACTGAATGATCTGGCTGTTGTGCTGAATCAACAGGGCAAAGCAGCCGAGTCCGAACAGTTGTACCGCGCAGCGCTGGCCCAGTATCAGCGGTTGCCGGATGTAGACGAAGACCGGCGGGCCAGTGTTATGAACAACCTGGGGCTGCTGCTGGCGCGGCAGGGAGATCACGAAGCCGGGGACCCGTACCTGCGGGAAGCCTTAGCTATGCGCCAGCGTCTGCTGGGCGACAAACATCCGAATACCGTGTCGACACGCAACAACCTCGCTACGTCCTTGATGGATCGCGGTCACTATGCAGAGGCCGAGCCGCTTTTCCGTGAGGTACTGGCTCACAAGCTAGAGGTGCTGGGCAATGATCATCCACAGACCGGAGCGATTAAGAACAACCTGGGCGTTTTGCTAGAGCGCACAGGCCGTTACGAAGAGGCGAATCAATTCTATCAGGAAGCGCTGGATCTTGTGCAGCGAACATACGGCCCGCAGCACCCGGCCACGCTGGCCACGCTGAGCAACGTCGCCAGCCTGAATAACCGGCAGGGCGAGTATGCCGAAGCGGAGTCGCTGTACCGCGAAGTCCTGGCAGGCGACAGGGTTTTCTTCGGCAACGATCACCGCTACATTGCTTCTACCCTTACGAAGATCGCCGACATTCGAGTGCAGCGCCAGGATACCACAATGGCTGACTCGCTCTACCAGGAAGCCCTCGGCATCATGCACGAACAAATGCCAGCAGATCATAAAGAACTCGGCGTAGCCCTTCGGAAATATGGCGATCTGCTGCTACAAACCAATCGCCCCGATGAAGCCGTTCCCCTCTTGCGCGAAAGCCTGACCATCTATCAAACGGCTTACCCCGATACAAGCCACTGGATTGCCATCACCGAAGACTTGCTAGGCAGGGGGCTAATGGCGCAGGCCGCCTATCCCGAAGCTGAAGAACACCTGCTGCATGCCTACGAACACTTCAAGGCGCAATACGGCGATACCGACGAGGCCACCCAAAAATCCCTGACGCATCTGGTCGAACTCTACGAAAGCTGGGATAAGCCGGACGAGGCGGCTCGCTATGGTAGGTTGCTGTCCTATGAGGATCGGTCCTAAACAGAAGCGGCTCAAAGGGCGTTCGAACCCCCTTTTGTCATTGCAAAGCGCTTTAGGCGAGATGCAGTCTCGTGGCGAAGAAGACGGCCTTGCTCGACGCGCGAGACTGCCAAGCGCCTTGCAGGTGCTCACGATGTATGACCACCTCTTGCCTCATTAGTGGCGGAATTCCAGGCTGGTCACCTTGTGCGATACGCGAGCCCCCTCTTTAGCCAAACGCACGGTAAGGTCTATCACGCCAGGGACCCGAAAAGCGTCGAATCCTCCCCCGAAAGGCTTCAGAAAAACCTGAATCCATAACTGGTGCGGATACCCCCATTCCTTGCCCAAGAGCCATGCGCCCACATCCAGTTCTGAACTTCCTCCGGTGGTGTCAGGTCCATTACATGGGCTCCTTTCTCCTTCTTGAGCCACTTGGGTAAGGTGGGACCCCACACGTCGAAGGTTTCGTGTTCAATTTCGTCGCTCTCCTCGTATTGCCAAACCCACCGAATGGTCACCGCTGCCTTGGTCGTCAACCAAGAGACCAACCCCCTGGAGCCGGACACCATTGGCCCGTATCGCATCGTGGATGAATTGGGTCGGGGCGGGATGGGCACGGTCTACCTGGCCGAGCGGGCAATTCGATCAGCAGGTGGCCCTCAAGCTCGTCAAGCGCGGTATGGATTCCGAGGCGGTGCTCCGGCGCTTCCTCGCCGAACGGCAGATCCTGGCGAGCCTTCACACCCCCACATCGCCCGCCTCCTCGATGGTGGTGTGAGTGAAGCAGGACAGCCCTACTTTGCGATGGAACGGGTCGAAGGCCGGTCCATCACACGGTATTGCGACGAAAACCGGCTCTCCATTGAGGATCGGCTACGTCTCTTCGAGGGGGTGTGCGAGGTCGTTCACTACGCCCATAGGAACCTCGTCATCCACCGCGACCTCAAGCCCTCGAACATCCTGGTCACCGACGAAGGACAGGTGAAATTGTTCGACTTTGGCATTGCCAAGGTGTTCGGTGATGAGGGAGAAGTCTGCAAGGCAGACGCTGACGCAGTGATCGCGGAAGCTGGGATTGGTTCGCCGGATGAGATCTACCTTCCAGGCACGCCGCCAGCGTTTGGGCATGGCTTATGCTTTCTGGTTGACCTTTTCCTTTCCATCGGCGAGGTCGATGCGGATGGTTTCGCCGTCCTGCACCCAGCCGGAGAGCAGTTCCTCGGCCAGCTTGTTCGTGATCTAGTGTCGTCCTGTTATGATTCCTCACGGAGTCGATCGGCGAGGTCGGTCGGAGCACGGAATATGTATTTCTTGCTACGCTTTTCCTTTGTTAAGAATCCTTTTGTTTCAAGATCAAGCAAATCTGTTCGGGCTGTGTCATAGGCTACGGCATGGCTAGTCTGGTGGGATTCGACCGTATAGATCTGACCCGGATGCCGCAAAGCATGGCTCAGGAGTGCTGTTTGACGATGGTTCAGGTTTTCAGATGGGCGTAGTAGTGCCTTCGTTGATTGCAATTCTTCGGCTTTTCGGCGCAGATAATGCTTGAGGGCATCAATAGCCTGTTCAATAACTCGAAGTTGAGCAAGGATGAAGTAAGTAAGATCGTTGTCATCCGTTTCTGTGTAGAGAAATGAGCGACCGTATCGGGCAGGTGCTTTTTTGAGAATACGGGAAATGGAAAGGTATTCTGCCAACCAGAATCCTTCTCTGAGCATAGACCAATAGAAAAGGGCTCTGGCTGTTCGTCCATTGCCATCCGTAAAGGGGTGATCGTAGGCCAACCAGAAATGCAAAATGATCGCCTTCAGCACAGGATGTAGAAAGATTCCAGTTTCCGCTTCGTTAGCGAAGGTACACATTCGCACCAAGCGCTCCTCAATTTCTTGGGCAGATGGTGGTTTATGTAGCAGGAGTCCGGTATCGCTATATACACCAATGCCATCTTGCGGTTGACGCAAAGCAGGTTGATCTGGTGCCAGAGTTTTTTCTGTGACAATGCGGTGGATTTGAAATACAAAGTCAGGTGTGAGTCGCTCATCTGTATGCGCTCGAATAAATTGCATAGCTCGGAAGTTGTTAAGGATCATCTGCTCACTTTTATCAACCGGTTTGCGTCCAGTACGAATCATTTCCTTTGCTACGGCGCGGGTGGTGGCGGCTCCCTCCAATTGGCTAGACGTGATGGCCTCTTCAATGAGTGAATTGACAATGTGTCGGTCGCGCATCTCTGGGCTAGTAGCTTGCTCTGGCAAAGCAATGTGCCCACTTGCATCACGATCAATGCGGTGCAAGCGCTCAAGTACAGGATCTACCAGCGCATACTGAAAAGGAGATCCCTGCTTGTCTAAGAGCAAAGAGATCGTTCGATAGTGTGATTGCCGTGCCATTTTTAAGGTGCTCCACCACTGCTCTGAGGTGAGTCCCTCAGGCGGTTCGATGTGGCGGAGCGTATCCCAGTGTCGGTATTTTCCGCCGGGGGCAGGTCCATTCTCTTTGACCTGATTGTGGAGGGACTTTAGCAGTTCTATCGATTTCGAGTAGAAAGCATTACGCCAATCACGGGGAGGTTTCTGAGGCATCTTCATTTGCAACTACCAATTTCCTACCAATTGCTACTGAATTGGTAGCAAGGTAAATTGCTTTATACCGAAGCGCAATACTTCTGCAAAAAGCTAAAGCCGCCGTACCCGGAAAGGCACGGCGGCTTGGATGTTCAACGTTGAGGGTGTTTACGCCTCGATTGCTTCGTCGTCGCGCACCGTCTCGAAGACGAGGCCAGATTCGTCGTCGGCGAGGTCAATGCGGATGGTTTCGCCGTCCTGCACCCAGCCGGAGAGGAGTTCCTCGGCCAGCTTGTTGGTGATCTGGCGTTGCAACACGCGCTTGAGCGGACGAGCCCCGAAGACCGGGTCGAAGCCGCGCTCAGCGAGCCAGTCCATCGCCTCAGCCGTCAGGTCGAGCGTGATGTCATGACTCTGGGTGGCGAGCGCCTGCACGCGCTGGAACTGGATCTCGACGATCTGCCGGATCTCTTCGCGGCCCAGCGGATGGAACAGCACGATCTCGTCGATGCGGTTGAGGAATTCGGGCCGCATCCGCTTCTTGAGCAGGCCTAGCAGTTCTTCCTGCAACTGATCCTCGGCCCCTTCCGGCAGCGTACCATCGAAGGCGTCCATGCGCTGCTGGATGACCTCCGAGCCGAGGTTGCTGGTCATGATGATGATCGTGTTCTTGAAGTCGGCGACGCGGCCTTTGTTGTCGGTCAGGCGACCGTCGTCGAGCACTTGCAGGAGGATGTTGAACACCTCCGGGTGGGCCTTCTCAATCTCGTCGAGCAGCACCACCGAGTACGGTTTGCGGCGTACGGCTTCGGTCAACTGCCCGCCTTCGTCGTAGCCCACGTAGCCAGGCGGTGCCCCGACGAGGCGGCTGACGGCGTGGCGCTCCTGGTACTCGCTCATGTCGATGCGGACCATCGCGTCGGGGTCGTTGAAGAGGAACGTGGCGAGACTCTTCGCCAGTTCGGTCTTGCCGACACCCGTGGAGCCAAGGAAGATGAATGAGCCGATGGGCCGCGACACTTCTTGCAAGCCTGCCCGCCCGCGCCGCACGGCATTCGCCACCGCGGCGATGGCTTCGGGCTGGCCGACGACCTTTTTTGTTAGCTCTTCCTCTATGCGTAGCAGCTTGGCGCGTTCGCTTTCCAGCATCCGCGAGACCGGGATGCCCGTCCACCGCGCCACGATCTCGGCGATGTCTTCGGCGTCGATTTCTTCTTTGAGCAGTGCGCCGTTTTTCTGGATCTCGGCGAGCTTGGCGTTGGCGGCTTTGCTGGCCTCTTCCAACTTCGGAATCTGACCGTAGCGGATCTCGGCTACTTTGTCGTAAGCGCCCTCGCGTTCCAGGTTTTCGGCCTGGACTTTCAGGTCCTCGATTTCCTCTTTTGACTGCTGGATCTGCTGGATGAGTTCCTTTTCCTGCTGCCAGCGCGCCCGCAGTTCGTCGCGGTCGGCTTCGAGGTTGGCGAGTTGCTCGTTGATGGCGGCCAGCTTGGCGTCGTCCTGCTCGCGCTTGATGGCCTCGCGCTCGATCTCCAACTGGCGGATCTGCCGTTCGAGCGCGTCCAGATCCTCTGGCAGCGAGTCGATTTCGATGCGGAGGCGGGCGGAGGCCTCGTCGATCAGGTCGATGGCTTTGTCTGGCAGAAAACGGTCGGTGATGTAGCGGTGGCTGAGTTCGGCGGCGGAGATGATCGCGCCATCGGTGATGTGGATGCCGTGGTGGACCTCGTAGCGATCCTTGATGCCGCGCAGGATCGAGATGGTGTCTTCCACCGTCGGCTCGTCCACCACGATGGTCTGGAAGCGGCGTTCGAGCGCCTTGTCTTTCTCCAGATACTTGCGGTACTCGTCCAGCGTTGTCGCACCGATGGCCCGCAGTTCGCCCCGCGCCAGCGCCGGTTTGAGGATGTTGGCCGCGTCCATCGCGCCCTCGGCGGCTCCCGCCCCGACGAGCGTATGAATCTCGTCGATGAACAGGATGATTTCGCCGTCGCTCTCGGTGACTTCCTTGACGACGGCTTTCAGCCGGTCCTCAAACTCACCCCGGTATTTGGCTCCGGCGATCAGCGCGCCCATGTCGAGTGCGGCGATGCGTTTGTTTTTGAGCCCTTCCGGCACGTCACCCTGCACGATGCGGATGGCGATGCCCTCGGCGATGGCGGTCTTGCCGACGCCCGGCTCGCCGATGAGGATCGGGTTGTTCTTGGTGCGGCGGCTCAGGATTTGCAGCACGCGGCGGATCTCCTCGTCGCGCCCGATGACAGGGTCGATCTTGCCTTTGCGGGCAAGGGCGTTGAGGTTTCGCGTGAAGCGTTCGAGCGACTGGTAGCGGTCCTCGGCGTGCTGGTCGGTGACGCGCTGGTTGCCGCGCACGTCTTTCAGGATGGCGAGGATGTTTTCTTTGGTGACGCCCTGCTCACGCAGCGCCTCGCCCACCATTTCTTTAGACGCAGACAGCGCAATCAGCAGGTGTTCGCTGCTAACATATTCGTCTTGCAGCAACTCGGCCTCGGCAAGCGCCCGGTCGAAAAGCTTCTTCGCATCTTGTCCAATGTACTGCCCCGACACGCTCGATCCCGTCACGACGGGCAGTTTGTCGAGGGCCTGGTCGGCTCGGGTGTTCAGGAAATCGGCGTTGGCTCCCAGCTTCTGGAGCATCGTCATCACGATGCTGTTGGGATCGGCCATAAACGCCTTAAGCAGGTGCGGCGGCTCCAGCCCCTGGTGGTTGTGTGAGGCGGCAATCTCGACAGCCTTCTGCACCGCTTCCTGCGCCTTGACTGTAAATTTCTGCAGGTTCATCGTATTCTCGTTTGTATCGTAAAAGGTCTGTAATATGCACCATGGCTTCTGGTGTCATCCCGGATCAGGGGCCGGGATGACAAGCAGCCAGCCTGGTAAAGGTTTTAAGGTGTTGCGGGAAACGAGCAGTCCATCCGGCCAAAAACAGCAAGAATGGCAGGACGTGTGCCCGGTCGGGGTTGCCTATTTCAATGAACGAAAAGCGTACCAGTTGCCCTGCGCGTGACAGGATGGCAGGCGTTTTATTGCGCTGTCGTAGAGACGGAGCGTGCTCCAGCTCTATCTACGTATCAACAAAGAAAGCCCGGAAGCACCATGCCGCCGGACTTTCCTGTTTCTAAATCAGAACGGGCGTTATTCAAACACGCTCTCATCCACCTCGCCATTGATGACGACGGTCGTCAGAGTCGTTTCGGCACTGAGTTCGCCGTTGGCATAGGTGGTTGTCTCGAACGGTAGCATCACGCCGTTTACCTCCTGAAAAGCGCCGAAGACTTCGCGGGACGGCGTGGGGGCACCGCCCTGGCCCACACCCTGGTAATCTACCGCGACGGGGCGTTTGGTCTCGGCATCTAGGTAGAGTGTAAAGGCGCTCGCTCCACCGGGCGGCGTCACCTGGAGCATGTCGGTTTGCTGCCCCTCCACCTCTCCTTCGCCCAGCGATTGGACCTCCAGGTCATCACGGTTAGCAAAGAGGTACGCAAGGTCGCGCCAGATGGCATTGGTGATCTGCTGCTTGATGGGCGGTGGGGCTGCCATGGATCCCTGCGGAGAGAATAGCGTCATCTCATCCCCCTTCTTCACGATAGAAATCTCGCCCATCGGCAGCTTCTGCACGAGGCGGGCACGATCCGGGAAGACGATCAGCGATTCGAGCGAGATGGACGTTTGCTGGTTGTCGGGCGTCGTGGACACGGACTCGCCCGCCTGCCGGATATTTTCGATCTGGTCGAAGGCGGCTTGTCCGCCCAGGTTGGCAATGGCCTGATCGAGCAGCGCGCGGCCCTCAGAGAGGGTTTCTTCGGTGGCTTCCGGTGCTGCTTCTTCGCCCGTTGGGATGGTGAT
>Ga0209954_1000263_pt1 | contig 10421 bp, 9 predicted proteins | sample SalPon2A_A_D2_MG_FD_185715 | JGI IMG/M metagenome (GOLD analysis project Ga0209954, IMG submission 185715) | Soil microbial communities from South San Francisco under conditions of wetland restoration - Salt Pond MetaG R2A_A_D2_MG (SPAdes)... | ecosystem: Environmental > Terrestrial > Soil >...
TCACCCGCTTCCTGCTCGACGAGACCGGGTTGGCGGAGCTCGGCGAGCCCGGCCCCGCCCTCGACTTCGGCTGCGGCTCCGGCGTCCTCACCGCCGCCCTCCGCCTGGCCTGGCCCCAGGCCCGGGTGGACGCCGTGGACCGCCAGGCTCAGGCGCTGGAGGCGACCCGCCGCACGGTCTTGAAGAGCGGCGTGTCAGCGAGCGACGGGGCCGGCGACGCCGCCCGGGGCCGGGTGTTCCCCAGCGACGTCTTCTCCGACGTTTCCCGCCGCTACGACCTGATCCTCTCCAACCCGCCGTTCCACAGCGGCCACGACACCGACTTCTCCATGACCCACCGGTTGATCGCCGAAGCGGGCCGTCACCTCACCCCGGACGGCCGCCTGGTGATGGTGACCAACACCTTCATCGACTACCTGACCCCGCTCCGCGCCGCCTTCCGCCGCGTGGAGGTCGTGAAAGAAACCCCCCGCTACCGCATCACCCGCGCCGCACGTCCCAAGAGCCCCTGACCCTGACCGGAGGCGGAAGCAATCCTGTCGAGGTCGCAAAAAATAACCTGTCCGCGTCTTTCCCCCCTGCATTTCTCACCAGGCTCCACGAGAACGCCTTCACCCCGGCCGCCGGTGAGGGATGGCTGGGTGCCTCCGGCCCCGGGGTGCCCTGGAGCGGCCACTGGCAAGGTCCGCTGGAGGCCCCTGGCGGTGGCCGGCCGCGGAAGAGCAGCGAGCCCCCGCCCGTCCACCACCGAAAGCGAGCGGCCCCGGGGCCGGAGGCACCCAGCCATCCCGTTCCCGCTCCACCCCTCGCCCACGAAAAAACCCGCCGCCCCGAGGAGAGACGGCGGGCTCGATTCAAATCCTCAGCCTGTCTTACTTGGCCTTCGCCTTCAGCAGGATGTCCACGCGCCGGTTCTGCTGCCGGCCGTAGTCCGTGTCGTTGCTGGCTACGGGGAAGCTCTCGCCGTACCCCAGGGCGCTCATCCGGCCGGTATCGACACCGCGGGCCGCCAGGTAGTTGTGGACCGCGTCGGCGCGGCGCTCGGAGAGCTGCTGGTTGTGCATCTCGCTACCGCTGGAATCGGTGTGGCCCTGCACGACGACGGCGGTCTTCGGGTACTCCAGGAGCACCGAGCCGACCTCGTTCAAGGCGCCCTGGGAGCCCGGATCGAGGATCGCCGAATCGACGTCGAAGAGGATGTCCGAGTCGAAGTGGACCAGCAGGGTGTCCTCGCTCACCCGCTCCACGGTGGTGCCCGGGATGCGCGCCAGCTTCTCCTCCTGGCGGTCCATGTAGACGCCGACGCCGGCACCCACGGCGGCGCCGATGGCGGCACCGGCCAGGATCTCGTCGGCCTCCCGCTCACCCTTCAGGACGGCGCCGACGGCGCCGGCGGCGGCACCGATGCCGGCGCCCTTCATGGTCTTGTCGCGCTTGGTCTCCCGCGGCTGGGGCTGGTAGGTAGCACAGCCGCCGACCAGGGCGGTGACGAGGAACAGGGCGAGGGCGGCTACGGGGAAACCGCCACGCCGGGTGGACCGGGGGGCAGCGGATCGGGTTGCGAGGTTCAGAGTTGGGAAGTTCATGTGGAGCTCTCCTTCTTTCTATGAGGAAGTACCGCCCGGCCCAGGAAGGGCGGGCGACACCTTCGTACGGTTCAAACGATGTGCCATTGTTCATGGCGACCCCCGCTTTCGCCCACCGCAGCAGGTGTTTCACGACCCGCCAAAACCACATCCACAAGATCAGGACCGCCTTATCGTCCTCTCAAAGGGACGCTTTCGAGGGACAGGGGTCAGCGTGGCATTCGCCTTGCAGCCTTTCTAGGTTGCCGGCGCTCATTCGTACCGGCCTGATCCACGACTTCTGAAAGACGGTATTCACTGCAAGCAGAGACCGGCCGGTTCGGCGGCTCCAACGCCGCAGGGCTCCCGGGTTCTCAGACGTGGAAACAACATTCCCCGAAAAACAAGGAGACCCCATATGAGACAGAAACTTGAAAACCTGATGAAGACCCTGGGCATGCTGACCCTCGCCCTGTTCATGGTCGCCGGCCTGGCCGCCTGCACCACGGACACCGCCGATGAGCCTGAAGAGGACGAGACGGTCGTGACCGACACCGCCACCACCCCCACCGAGGACGACGACCTGGGCCTCGACGCCACCATGGCCATCGACGACGTGTCCATGGGTAACTCCCTGGCCGAGGACGGCAGCATCGCCATGGGTGAGAACAACGACGACTTCGCGCCGGGCGACACCGCCTACGTCGCCATGGAGGTCGGTGACGCCACTGTCGGCGCCAACGTGGAACTGGTCTGGTACGGCCCCGACGGCATGGAAGCCGCCAGCTCCAGCAAGGCCATCGAGGACGACATGCACTACCTCAACTTCGAGGTCGACACCACCGGCTGGCCCGTGGGCGAGTACCGCGGTGAGGTCTGGTACGACAACGAGCTGGTCAACGAGTTCGAGCTCAACCTCGGTGACAGCGACGACGACAGCGACACCGACGCGGCCTGAAGCGATCTCAGGTAGGGGCGCTCTTGCGCCCCCTCCGCGGCCTATCGGCCGGCGGGGCCAGTCCCTCCGGGGCCTGGCACTCCGCGGCTGAGTTGGGACCGCGGGACAAAGAAAGCGGCGGGGGGCTTCCCCTCGCCGCTTTTTTCTATTTACAGCTACTTGTACGGCTACTTGGGGCGTCAGCCGAAGGTGCGGGCGCGCTTCGACTCCCCCGCGCACCAGCTCCGGGCGTAGCCCACCTCGGCCTCGACGAATGCCTGGGGGTCGGCCACCCGGTTGACGTCACCCAGCACCGGGTCTTTCAGGATCATCCGGTACGGGTCCCTCCCCTCCCCTTCGCCGCCCCCCGCCGGTGCGACGTAGGCATCGACGGAGCGCCCGCCGTCGCTCACCTCCATGCTCACCCTCTCCTCGCCGAACTCCTGGCGCAGGCGCTCCAGCGCCCACTCGAACTGTTGACCGTAGCCGTTGCTCACCATGTCTCTCCTCCATCGGGCGCGGCGCCGTAGCCATGGGCCGCGAAGCGTTCCTCGGTTCCTCCGTCGTCGAATCGGAAGTCTACTAGCCAGCGCCCGGGAAGGGTGACATTTGTCACCCGCAAGTCCTGACACGGCTCACTGGCCCGGTGGCCCGGCGGCGGCCAGCATGGGGGCGATGAAGAGGGATGGCGGGCAGGCGCCCGGCACCCCACCGCCACCGACCGGAGGAAACCGACCGCCATGCAACGCCCATCCAGCCGCGAAAACGCCCCATCCCCCACCCCCGCCGCCGAGCTGCGCGGCGCCCGCAAGCGCTACGGCGACGTCCTCGCCGTGGACGGCCTGGACATGGCCGTGCGTCCCGGCGAAGTCCTGGCGCTCCTCGGCCCCAACGGCGCCGGCAAGACCACCGCCGTCGGCCTGCTCATGGGCCTGCTGACCCCGGACGAGGGTGAGGCGCGGATGTTCGGCCTCGACCCGCGCTCCATCGCCGCCCGCCAGCGCGCCGGGGCCATGCTGCAGATCTCCAAGGTGCCCGAGACGCTGCGCGTCGGCGAGCACCTGGAGCTCTTCTCCAGCTACTACCCGCGTCCCCTACCCGCCTCCGAGGTCCTCGCCCTGGCCGGCCTGGAAGGGCTGGAGGAGCGCCCCTACGGCAAGCTCTCGGGCGGCCAGAAGCAGCGCCTGCTGTTCGCTCTGGCGCTGTGCGGCGATCCCGACCTGCTGTTCCTGGACGAGCCCACCGTCGGCCTCGACGTCGCCTCCCGGCGCGGCCTGTGGCGACGGGTGCGGGAGCTGGTGGCCCGGGGCCGCACGGTGCTCCTGACCACCCACTACCTGGAGGAGGCGGAGGCGTTGGCGGACCGGGTGGTGGTCCTCGACCGGGGCCGCGTCCTGGCCGAGGGGACGCCGGGGGAGATCGCCGCCCGGGCCGGCAGCCGCACGGTGCGCTGCCATACCCGGCTGCCGCTGGCGACCGTCGCCACCCTGCCCGGGGTCGTCCGGGCCGAGCGCCACGGCGGCGAAACCCAGGGCGGCGAGACGGTGATCTTCGCCGCCTCCGCCGAGGGCGTGGTGCGGCGCCTGCTGGAGGAAGACCCGGACCTCACCGACCTCGAGGTGCGGGGGACCGGCCTGGAGGACGCTTTCCTCGCCCTCACCGGCGAGGCTTCCCACACCGCAACACCCGACACCGACGATGAAAGGAAGGCCGCCTGATGAGCACCCACGACGCCGCCGTCGCCCCGTCCCCCGCCACGCCACGGCTCCCCGGCCGGGGCCGCCACCTCGCCCGGCTCTTCGCCACCGAGGCGCGCTACGAGCTGCTGAAGGTGCTGCGCATGCCCGCCTTCGCCATCCCCACCCTCGCCTTCCCCTGCCTCTTCTACGCCTTCTTCGGCCTCGCCTTCGGCGGCCAGAGCGCGGGCGGCGTGTCCATGGGCACCTACCTGCTGGCCACCTATGGCGCCTTCGGGGTGATCGGCGCCTCGCTGTTCGGCTTCGGCGTCGGGGTGGCCACCGAGCGCGGCCAGGGCTGGATGCTGCTCAAGCGCGCCACCCCCATGCCGCCGGCGGCCTACTTCGCCGCCAAGACGGTGACGGCGCTGCTCTTCTCCGCCGTCCTGGTCGCAAGCCTCTTCGCCCTCGGCGGCTTCGTCGGCGGCGTCGCCCTGCCCACCGCCACCTGGGCGGCGCTCTTTGCCGTGCTGGTGGCCGGCGCACTGCCGTTCTGCGCCCTGGGCCTCGCCCTCGGCTACCTCTGCGGCCCCAACTCGGCGCCCGCCATCGTCAACCTCCTCTACCTGCCGGCGTCCTTCGCCTCCGGGCTGTGGATCCCGGTGCAGGCGCTGCCCGGCTGGCTACAGGGCCTCGCCCCGTGGCTGCCGCCCTACCACTTCGGCCAGCTCGCCCTGGGCGCCCTGGGGGTGGAGCCGGCGACGCCGCCGGCGGTCTCCGTCGCCGCCCTCGCCCTGGCCACCGTGATCGGCCTGGCGGTGGCGCGCTGGGCGTACCGGCGCGACTCCGGCCAGACCTACGGCTGATTTCGGGCTGAACCCACCTCCATCCGGACAGCGACCACCTTCGACCCCCAACCCGACACCGACAGGGAGACCACGATGACGACCCGAACGAACACCCCGAAGCGTAAACCGCGCCCCGCCCGCGCCTGGCTGGCCGCGTTGGGGGCGATCCTCGCCGTGGCCGCCTTCCTCGCCCTGCTGCCGACGCCCGTCGCCCCCGGCGGTGAGTCGGCCTCCGGCGGCACCCCCTGGCCCAGCGGCACCTCCAGGCCCGGCGGCACCTTCGCCGTCACCGGCGCCCGGGTGTTCGACGGCGAGGGCGCCCTGGGCACGGTGGACGTGCTGGTGGAGGAGGGCCGCATCGCCGCCGTCGGCGCGCCGGGCGAGGCGCTGGCGCTTCCCCCCGGAGTGCCGCGGGTGGATGGCACCGGCCACACCCTCCTACCCGGCTTCATCGACGCCCACGTCCACGCCATGGGGGACGGCCCGGAGCAGGCGTTGCGCTTCGGCGTGACCACGGTGCTGGACATGTTCGCCGACCCGGAGTGGGCGGCCGAGCAGCGGGCGAAGCATGGTGAGCCGGGCGCCGCCGACGTCTTCTCCGCCGGCTACCTGGCCACCGTCGCCGGCGGCCACGGCACCCAGTTCGGGATGCCGGTGCCCACCCTGGACGCGGACACCGACCCCGACACCTGGATCGCCGAGCGGGTGGCGGAGGGCTCGGACTACGTCAAGATCGTGGTCGAGGACGGCCACACCCTGGGCCGCGACATGAAGACCCTGGACGCCGGGATGGTGGCCGGGCTGGCCCGCGCCGCCCGCGCCCGGGGCGTCCTCTCCGTCGCCCACGTCGGCTCCCGGGCCGAGGCGGAGGCGGCGCTGGCGGCCGGCGTCGACGGGTTGGTCCACCTGTTCCTGGACCAAGCGCCGGACGACGCCCTGGTGGCCGCCGCCGTCGCCACCGGTGACGCCCCCGGCGCCCGCCCCGGGCCGGCCTTCGCGGTGCCCACCCTCGCCGTCCTCTCCAGCGTCGCGGGGGTCGGCACCGGTGCCGACTTCGCCGAGGACCCGCGGGTCGCGGACCGCCTGAGCCGCGACCAGGCCGCCGGCCTGGTGCGCACCTACGGCACCGCGACCGAGGGCGACCTGGCCCACGCCCGGGCCGCCGTCCGCCGCCTGGCCGCCGCCGGCGTGCCGATCCTCGCCGGCTCCGACGCCCCCAACCCGGGCACCGCCCACGGCGCTTCGCTGCACCATGAGATGGAGCTGCTGGTGGAAGCCGGCCTCACCCCCGCCGCCGCCCTGACCGCCGCCACCGCCGCCCCGGCGGCGGCCTTCGGTCTGGACGACCGGGGCCGCATCGCTCCCGGCCGCCGCGCCGACCTGGTGCTGGTGGCCGGCGACCCCACCGCAGACGTCACCGCCACCCGGGACCTGGTGGCGGCGTGGAAGGCGGGCGTGCCGGCCGAGCTGGCGAAGCCGGAGGAGCCGGAGGCGGAGGCCACGCCGGTGGTCAAGCCAGGCCTGGTGAGCGACTTCACCAGCGGTCCCGTGGCGAGCCTCGGCGTCGGTCGCTGGGTCCCCTCCACCGACCAGCGCATGGGCGGCACCTCGGTGGTGGACGTGGAGGCGGTGGACGGCGCGCTGCGCATCCGGGGCGAGATCCGCCCCGGCTTCCCCTACCCCTGGGCCGGCGCCTTCCTGCTCACCAACAACGCGCAAATGGAGCCGGCGGACCTGTCCGCCGTCGCCGCCATCGCCTTCCGCGCCCGCAACGCCGGCAGTACAGGCAACGCCGGCAGTAAAGGCAATACAGGCAGTAGAGGCAATACAGGCGTCGCCAGCGACACGGGCGGCGGCGTGCTCCGCGTCTTCGCCTTCGCCCCCGAGCTGGGCATGACGCCGGCCACCCACACGGTGGAGCTGACCGGGGACTGGCAGCGCTTCGAGGTGCCGCTGGCCGACTTCGGCGTCACCAGCGGCCAGGTGTCGGCGTTCCTCCTCGGTAGCGGCACCGAACCGGGGCCCTTCGAGCTCTGGGTCGATGACGTGGAGCTGGTGGCGGCCGGGAGCGCCGCCGCAGGCGCTGGGCAGTAGACTGGAGGCAACCATGAGCGCAGACGCCACACCACGGCGCTACCCGCTGCTGCCCCCGGGCAGCGGGCTGGGCTGGACTCCCTACGCCTGGCTGATCTACCTCGGCAGCTACCTCTGGCGGCCGATGGTCGGCGACGTGGCGCCCATGGAGATCGCCGCCAGCTTCGTCATCGCGGCGGTCTTCGTGCCGCTCTACTTCTGGGGTTACTGGCAGAATGGCCGGCGCATCGTCTGGCCGGCCCTGGGCATGGCTGTGCTCGGCACCATCGGCGCCTTCTGGAACCCGATGGCGGCGGTGTTCTTCATCTTCGGCGCCGGCTACGTCGGCGGCGCCGCCTCGGCGCGCCTCGGCATGGCCGTCCTCGGCGGCCTGCTGGCTTGGATCGCCGCCGTCTCCATCCTCCTCTCGCCCCACGCCTCGTTCTGGCTGGTGGGTAGCGTCTTCACCCTGCTCATCGGCGGCATCAACCTTCACTTCGGCCAGATGGCGAAGAAGAACGCCAAGCTGCGCCGCAGCCAGGAGGAGGTGGAGCACCTGGCCCAGGTGGCCGAGCGGGAGCGCATCGGCCGCGACCTCCACGACCTGCTGGGCCACACCCTGTCGCTGATCACCCTGAAGTCGGAGCTGGCGGGCAAGCTGCTGGGACCGGACCCGGAGGCTGCGGCGCGGGAGGTGGCGGACATCGAGCGCATCTCCCGCCGGGCGCTGTCCGAGGTCCGGGACGCGGTGCGGGGCTACCGCGAGAGCGGCCTGTCCGCGGAGTTGGCCCGCGCCGCCCGCGCCCTGGCCGACGCCGGGGTGGAGTGCGACAGCCGGGTGGAGCCGGCGGCCCTGGCCGCGGCGCACAGCCACCCGGAGGTGGAACGGGCCCTGGCCTTCGTGCTGCGCGAGGCGGTGACCAACGTCATCCGCCACGCCGCGGCGGAACGCTGCGAGCTGTCCCTGGCTGGCGGCCCGGCCGAGGCGGTCCCGGGAACCAGGGGCGGCCTGGGTGCCGGGACTGCGGGCGGCGAGACGAGCGCCGGCGAAGACGGCGAGCTGGTCCTGGAGGTGACCGACGACGGCACGGGCGGCGACTCCCCCGACGGCTACGGCCTCAGCGGCATGCGCTACCGGGTGGCGGCCCTGGGCGGCCGGCTGGAGCGCCACGGCGACGGCGGCACCCGGCTGAGCGCCCGCGTGCCCCTCCGCGCCGCCGTCCCGGGCGCGGGGGCCGCCGGTGAGGCGGCGGCGGGAACCGAGCCGCCGGCCGCCGCCGCGGAAGCCACCCTGCCGCCGCCGCCCACCCCGGCGGTCGATCCCGGGGACCGCCGGTGAGCCCGATCCGCGTCCTCTTGGCCGAGGACCAGTCCATGGTCCTGGGGGCGCTGGCGGCGCTGCTGCGCCTGGAGCCCGACATCGAGGTGGTGGGCCAGGCGGCGGACGGTGAGGAGGCTTTGCGCCTGGTCGATGAGACCCGCCCCGACGTGGTGCTGACCGACATCGAGATGCCGAAGATGACCGGCCTGGAGCTGGCCGCCGAGCTGTCCCGCCGCGGCAAGGAGCGTGGACCGGCGCGAGACTCCCCCTGCCGGGTCATCATCGTCACCACCTTCGCCCGCGGCGGCTACCTGCGCCGCGCCCTGGACGCCGGTGCCGCCGGCTACCTGCTGAAGGACTCCCCCGCCAGCGAGCTGGCCGACGCGGTGCGCCGCGTCCACCGCGGCCTGCGCGCCATCGACCCGGAGCTGGCGGCGGAGGCGTGGGGCGAGCCCGACCCGCTGACCGAGCGCGAGCGCCAGGCGCTGCGCCTGGCCGGCGAGGGCCTGTCCAACGCCGCCATCGCCGAGCGCCTGAATCTCTCCGAGGGCACGGTCAGGAACTACATCTCCGAGGCCGCCGGCAAGCTGGGCGCCGCCAACCGCACCGAGGCGGCCCGCACGGCGCGCCAAAAGGGCTGGCTGTAGCCCGCTCGCCGCCCGGCACCCTCAGAGGACCCGTTCCAGGTGGTCGGCCAGGGCGGCGGCGATGACGCCCTTGCCCTCCATGCGCTGCTCCCGGATCTCGCCGTCGCCGTTGCCGGACAGGAGCCAGGCCACCTGCTCGCCGTTCGGCCCGGTCTCCTCGCCCCGGTTGGCGACCACGGCGCCGCGGCCGCGCTGCTTGGCCAGGCGGCGGTGGCCGATCTCCATCAGCTCTTCGTGGGAGATCCCCTCCTGGTACTTGAAGGTCACCATGTAGAGGTCCGGGAAGCGGTCCCGCACCAGGTCGATGACCTTCTCGGTGGGCTCCAGCTCCAGGGTCGAGAGGGCGCCGCCGGAGGGCGTCTTGCCGGAAAGCACCTGCTTGGGGCGGTAGTCGGCGACGGCGGCGGAGAAGATGCCGGCGGCGGTGGGCTGGGCCTCCAGCACCCCCATCACCGCGGCGACGTACTCGTCGTAGGTGCGGGCGACCCGGAAGGGCAGGTAGGCCGGCGGGCGGAAGGCGCCGTCGCCGTGGACCAGGCGGGCCTCGGCGCCGCGCAGGTGGAGCTCCAGGGTGATCTCCGCCCCCAGGCGGCCGCGGAAGCGGTTGGTGATGCGGCGCACGCTGTCGATGGGCACCGGCGTCGGCCCGCCGGTGATCAGCACCCGTCGGTCCGCCAGCGGCGAGGTGGAGACCCGGCGGCAGACCTCCGAGACGATGACCTCCTCGGACGGGATGTTGTGCTTGCCGTAGCCCTCCCGCGGCGGCACCACCCGCACCCCCATCCCTGAGAGCTTCTCCAGGGACTCGGTGAGGACCGAGGTGTGCAGGCTGCCGTGCATGGTGGGCACCAGCAACACCCGGGTAGCCCCCTGCTCCATGCGCCCCAGGGCCGAGGCCAGGGCCGCGGTGACCGCCGTGTCGGCGATGCCGGCGGCCATCTTGTTGATCGTGTTGTAGGTCGCCGGCGCCACGAGATAAGCGTCGAAGGGGGCGTCGTCGGAGAGGTGCTCGGCGTCGGCGGTCAACCGGGTGACCACCGGGTGGGTGGTGCTCCACTCCAGGGTCTCGGCGGTGACGTAGCGCAGCGCCTCGGACGAGGCGAAGGCCACCACGTCGGCGCCCTGCTTGCGCAACGCCCGGGCGACCAATGGCGTCTTGAAGGCGGCGATGCCGCCGGTCACCAGCAGGGCGACGCGCTTGCCGGCCAGGTGGTCCCCGGCCAGCTCGACGTCGTGGTCCCCGAGCTCGGAGGCGGGCGGCGGCTGAAAATCCCAGTCGTTTTTAGGGGCGGCATCCATGACCATGGGAGTTTACCCCGCCTCCAGCCCGCCGCGGCGGCGAGCTACGGCAGGT
>Ga0209954_1000265_pt1 | contig 10350 bp, 7 predicted proteins | sample SalPon2A_A_D2_MG_FD_185715 | JGI IMG/M metagenome (GOLD analysis project Ga0209954, IMG submission 185715) | Soil microbial communities from South San Francisco under conditions of wetland restoration - Salt Pond MetaG R2A_A_D2_MG (SPAdes)... | ecosystem: Environmental > Terrestrial > Soil >...
AGGTCGGCCCCGGCCTGGTGGGCGTTGAAGATCTCGGTGGGCGTCGCCGCCCCCAGCAGGAGGAAGCGGCCGGCCTCGCGCACCACCCCGGCCACCTCGCTGCTGACGTTGGGGCTGATCACGAACTCGCTGCCCGCCTCCACCGCCTGCCGCGCCCGGTCCCCGGTCGTCGCCGTGCCCATGCCGACGTGGTAGGAGGCGCCGTCGCCGCCCTCCCGCTCGGCGAGGAGCTGGCGCACCAGGTCCGTGGCGCCGGGGACGGTGAAGGTGATCTCCACCAGGCGGATGCCGCCGGCGATGAACAGGCGCGCCCGGTGTTCCGCCTCCTCGCGGGACGGCGTGCGGATGACCCCGACGAGGGGGTCGGTGGCGAAGCTGGCGGCGACGGCGGAGTGGAGGTCGGGGGTGGGGTTCGGGGAGTGGCTCATGGGGCTGAAAACTCTATCACCGGGCGGCACCGGCCCCCCGCCGACACGGCGTTCCCGCGCCGCGGCAGGGGGCGATGCCTGTTGCCACGGAAATCCATGGCACGAAGATTGGATGTCGATTTCCGGGGTTTGGAGCCAGCGTGGCACCCGCCAGCGACAAGAAAATTTCGCGTTTTTGTCACGCTTGGACCCTTTTGCGCAACTCTAGTAAGTGAGTAGCTTTTCAGAACTTAATGGAGTCTACCGATATGCAATTTCAAAAAGACGGCGAGCCGACCGCCGAAAGGCAGCTCGCTGAAGGCCCTCCGGAGGGCATGGTTTCCGCCGCCGGAGGAGATCCGGAGGCCCGGCTTCTGCAGTGGCGGCCGGCCGAGGCGGGGCACCGGGAGAGCCGGTACGCCGCCGCCTTCGCCCGCGCCCGGGACACGGCTCTGGACCATCACCGGGAGCTCGCCGAGGCCCGGTCCGCGATCCAGGAGGCGGCCCGGCAACTGCTCGGCGAGCCTGCGGAGCGCCGCGAGATGCTGCTGCGCAACCACCCCCGTTTCGGGGATACCCGCTGCGGCGGCTGGCGCCTGGCCGCGGCGCTGATCGACGAAGTGGAGGCGAGGGATGGCGAGGGGTTGGAACGGTCCACCCGCCTCGCGGAACTGGCCGCCGGCCTGGCCCAACGGGCGGTAGGCACCGGCACTGGCACCGCCACCGGCACCGGCGACGCGGCCGGTGGGCGGTTGGCCGCCGACACCGCGGCCCGGGCGTGGAGGGTTCTGGGCGACCTGCAGCGCCGGCAGTCGGATCTGGCCGCCGCCAGCGAATCCGTGGCCCGCGCCCGGCGCCACCTGCGCCGGGGAAGCGGCGACCCGCTGGAGCGGGCCGCCCTGCTGGAAGCCACCGGCCGGGTGCTGTCCGCCAGGGGCCGTCGTCGTGCCCGGGCCTTCCTCGCCGGCGCCGCCAAGCTCTACGCCCAACTGGCGGAGACCGACGGCGAGGCGCGGTCCCGGGTATGCCTGGCGCTCGACGTCCTCGGCGGCTCGCCGCAATCGCCCGGTGGATCGCCGCAGCCCGACGCTTTGGCCCCCGCGGAGATCCGTCAGGCGGTGGACGAGTTGCGATTCGGCCTCGACCTGCTCGACCTGGACAGCGAGCCGGAGCTTTCCGACGCCGGTCAGCGCCGCCTGCGGGAGGTCTCGGCGTGCCTGGACCTGGATGACGCCCCGGCGCTGTCGGCGTGCCTTGCCTCCAAGTCGATTGCCCCGATGGCCGGTTTCAGCCGTATCCACGACTGATCCCGACCCCAACGAACTGGCCTGTACGCCCGGCGTGGCGACGGGGGGCCTGGACTGGCCTCGGCGGCGGCTTCAGTCTTCGCCGGGGCGACTCCAACGGTGCGGCTTGCGCTGGCGCGGCGCCCCGGGATCGTCGTCGGCGCTCCCGTCCGCTCCGCCGTCCTCGTTCCTGGTCCCGTTTCCGTTTCCGTCCTCGGCCTCGGCCTGACGTAGCTCGTCCAGCCGGTCGAGCTGATACTCCACCCGGCGGCACATCCCCCGCATCAGGGTGACCTCCCGGTGGCTGGGGGCGGCCCGGGCGCTCATGCGGCGCATGTCCCGGACGACGGTGTCGAAGGTGTCGTCGCGGTCGAAGTTCACCCGCCGCAGAAGCTCCGTCAACTGGTCGAACAGGCCATCGACCTGCCCCGCCTCCGCCGGTGGCGCCACCTCCTCCCTCTGGGTCAGCGGCTCCGCCTGCCCCGCCTCGACCCGGGCGACGTAGAGCTCGTAGGCGAGGACGAGGACCGACTGGGCCAGGTTGAGGGTCGGCTGCACCGGGTCGCAGGGGACGTTGACCAGCGGGTGGCACAGCGCCAGCTCGTCCTTGGTCAGGCCGGTGACCTCCGGGCCGAAGACCAGGGCGGTGCGGGTGCCCGGCGGATCGTCGGTGGCCAGGCGCGCCGGCAGGGCGCGGGGGCGGATGATCTCCTGGCCGCCGGTGCGGGCCCGGGCCGAGGTGGTGCCGACGACGCGCTGGAACGGCGCCGTCGCGTCGGCCAGCGACGCCACCCGGCGCAGCTTGGCGATGATGTGGTCGGCGCCCTTGGCGAAGGCGTGGCCGAGGACCCCGAGCTCGGTGGCCGGCTCCACCAGGATCAACTCGGACAGGCCCATGTTGGCCATCGCCCGGGCGGCGGCACCGACGTTGGCGTCCCCCTCGGGGCGCACCAGGATGACCGCCGGCACCTCGGCGGCGGGCTGGGGGGAGGGGGAGTCTTCGGCGCTGTCGTCGGCGCTGTTGTCGGCGTCGTGCAGGGGCTGGCTGGGGCTCATGGTCATCACTCGTTGGCAGGTTGCAGGGGTTGCGGGGCGGTTCGGGTCGGCCCCCGGTGCCGGGCCCAGTGCCGGGCCGGCGGCTTGACAGCCGCCCGGGCGGGGAGTAGCTTTCCAGGCAATGCCGAAAGCCATTCGAGCCTACCTCTTCTTCACCGGCACCGGGCCGATTCTGGTGCTCTCCACGTATCCCGATCTCACCGACGACCGCCTGGTCGACAAGCTGCGCTACAAGGGGATCGACAAGTTCATCGCCTACGAAGTGGATCTGGCGGCGGTGGAGGAACGCTACAGCAGCTCCTACGGCAACGTGGTCTCCGACCTCGAGGACGCCGAGGACCTGCGGGTGCTCGACTTCAACGGCCACCAGATCATGGCCAACTTCTCCCTGGAGGAACTGGGCGACCCGGTGAAGGTCGGCAACTGACCCGCCGGCCGGCGCCGCAGCGGGGCGGCCCTCAGCCTTCCTGGCGCCGGAAGTCGCGCAGATCGACGCCGAGCTGCCCCACCAGGCGGAAGACCGCCGGCAGCGGTAGCCCGACGACGTTGCTGTAGTTGCCCTCCACCTCCTCCACGAACATCGCCCCCAGCCCCTGGATGGCGTAGGAGCCGGCCTTGTCCATGGGCTCGCCGGTGGCGACGTACCAGCGGATCAGCCCGTCCTCCATGGCCGCCAGGCGGACCCGGGTGGAGACCACCGCCGAGGCGGTCAGCGGTTGGGAGCGCTGCGGGCCGGGGGCCAGCGCCGCCACCCCGGTCAGCACCGTGTGCCAGCGCCCCGAGATCGCCTTCAGCATGCGCCGGGCGTCGGCGGCGTCGGCGGGTTTCTCCAGCACCTCGGCCGTGCTGCCCGCCGTGTCCCCGTCGCTGCCTGGGAGCACCACGATGGTGTCCGCGGCCAGCACCAGCTCCTCGTTGGCCGGCCGCGCCGCCGCCTTCTCCCGGGCCAGCCGCAGCACGTACTCCCCCGGCGCCTCCCCCGGCCCCCGCACTTCCGGCACGTCGGCGGGGCGCACCTCGAACTCCAGGTCCAGCGACGCCAGCAGCTCGCGGCGGCGGGGTGACGCCGAGGCCAGGACCAGCCGCCGGGGAGGCACCGTCGGGGCGTCGGCGGGAGGGTCGGTGGACAGGGCGGGGGTGGGTGTTTCGTCGTCGCGCACGGCGGGAAGCTACCACGGGGGCCGGGAGAGCGGCTGATAGATTGCCCCCCATGGTGCATCGCGGGGGCATATTGGGGGAAAAGCTGCGTTCGGCGTGGCGCTCCCTCGACTTCACCCTCGCCCGGCGCTTCGGCCTGGCGACCCGGGGCGACCGGATGTTCTTTCTCCTCATCGGTGTGGTGGGGGTGGTGGCGGGCACCCTGGGCGCCGCCATCCACCACCTCATCAACGCCATCCAGCGCCTCCTCTGGGGTGGCGTGGATCTGGCGGTGGCGGTGGAGCAGATGCGGACCGCCGGCGCCGCCACCGGCTCCTGGTGGTGGTGGGCCTTCGTCATCGCCATCCCCGCCGTCGGCGGCCTGGTCGTCGGGTTGATCTGGCAGGCGTCCAGAGGCGTCGGCCAGTCCGCCGGCATGACGTTGCTGATCGAGTCGGTGCTCCTCCACGGCGGCCGCATCCCGCCCCGCCCGATCCTGCTGAACGGCCTCGCGTCGGTGATCACCGTCGGCGCCGGCGGCTCCCTCGGCCGCGAGGGCCCCATGATCCGCCTCGGCGCCATGATCTCCACCTGGGCGGCCTCGCGCCTCGACCTCCCGCCCCACCGGGTGAAGATCCTCCTCGGCTGTGGTGCCGCCGCCGGCCTGGCTGCGGCCTACAACGTCCCCATCGGCGGGGCGTTGTTCGCCATGGAGGTGATCCTCGGCAACTTCGCCCTGGAGATCCTCGGCCCCATCGTCGCCTCCTCGGTCATCTCCACCTTCCTGGCGCGCTCCATTTCCGGCGACGTGCGCCGCTTCGAGGCGCTGGGCTACCAGATGGAGTCGGGCTGGGAGATCCTCACCTTCGCCGGCCTGGGCGTGGTCGGGGCGGTGGCCTCGGTGCTCTTCATCGTCTCGGTGCGCGGCGCCAGCGCCGGCTTCAAGATGATGCCGCTGCCCGCCTGGGTGAAGCCGACCCTGGGGATGGCCATGCTCGGCGCCCTGGGTCTTTTCGCCCCGCAGATCCTTGACGGCGGCTACGAGACGGTGGAGGCGGCCATCGACGGCCAGCTCGCCCTGTCGGTCCTCCTGGTGCTGGTGGTGATGAAGCTGCTGGCCACGGCGGTGACCGCCGGCAGCGGCAACGCCGGCGGGCTGTTCACGCCGTCGCTCTTCTTCGGGGCGCTGCTGGGCGGCGCCTACGGCACCGTCGTCCACTCGCTGTGGCCGGCGCTCACCGCCCCCTCCGGGGCTTACGCCGTGGTCGGCATGGCGGCGGTGGCGGCGGGTACCTCCCACGCCCCCATCAGCGCCATCCTCATCCTCTTCGAGCTGACCGGCAACTACGAGCTGATCCTGCCGTTGATGGTGGCCTCCATCCTGGGCAGCGTCGTCTCCCGGCGCCTCTACCGCGACTCCATCTACACCCGCTCCCTGACCAAGCAGGGGATCGACACCCGTTGGCGCATGGAGGAGGCGGTGCTGGCGGGCCTGAAGACCTCCGACATGATGCGCGCCGACCCGGACGTGTTGGCGCCGGACGTTCCCTTTGCCGACCTGGTGGATCGCTTTCTCGAAGCCCACCGCCAACGCCTCTTCGTGGTCGATGGCGAGGGCCGCCTGCTCGGCGCCGTCTCGCTGCACGACATCAAGCACGTCCTCAGCGAGCCGGACCGGCTGACCATGGTCCTGGCCCACGACCTGATCCTGCCGCTGGACCTGGTGCTCACCGAGGGCGAGCGCCTGCACCGCGCCGCCGAGGTCTTCGCCCAGAGCAACTTCGAGCGCCTGCCGGTGGTCGATGGTGAGGGGCGTTTCGTCGGCGTCCTGGCCAAGCGGGACCTGTTGAGCGTCTACTCCCAGGAGGTCCTGGGGCGCCCCTCCATGCTCGCCACCTTCAAGCAGGGGGGCGAGGTGGACGCGCGCCGCGACTACGTCGAGCTGCCGCCGGACTTCGCCCTGCGTATGGTGCCGGTGCCGCCGTCGCTGGTCGGCAAGACCCTGGCCGAGGCGCGCCTGCCCCAGCGCTCACGGATCCGCGTCCTGGAGATCAAGCGCCAGGAGGTCCATCCCGGCGCCCAGGCCGGCAGCCCCATCCTCGACGCCCGGGCCATCCCCGACGCCGACACCGTGCTGCGCGCCGGCGACGGCCTCATCGTCCTCGGCCCGGAGGAGATCCTGGAGCGCCTGGAGACGGAGGGGGAGCTCCCCGTCGAGGCCGGCCCGGACGCTGGCCCGGGCGAGCGGGGGGGGAGCGGGTCGTGAGCCCCCATAAAGACCGCAAGGCCGGGCCGGGCCGGCGCCAGGGCGCCAAGGGTGACCGCGCCGCCCTCGCCGACCTGCCCACCCACCCCGGCCTCTGCGCCACCTGCGCCCATCTCGAACTGGTGGCCTCGAAGCGCAGCGTCTTCGTGCGCTGCGGCCTATCCGACGAAGACCCCCGCTTCCCCCGCTACCCCCCGCTACCGGTGCGAACCTGCACCGGCCACCGGAAGCAAACACCACCCTAATTCGGGGACAGGTTATGTTTTAACTAATTCGGGGACAGGTTACGTTTTAGCCCGGTAAACCGGTGTCAGGTCGGCTCCTGAAAAATAACCTGTCCCCGATTTAGGGGCAAACTGGAGCTTAAAAGATAACCTGTCCCCGAATTAGAGAGCCCTTTTCCCGGCAGGTAATTGCCTTCCCTCCCCCGACGGCGCAAACTGGGGGCATGAACGACCGAGCCCCGTCCCGCGCCCTCGAGAAGACCTATCTCGCCCTCGCCGTCCTCGGCGCCGTCCTGCCGTGGTTCTTCTTCGTCCAGTTTTTCGTCGTCGAAGGCACCTTGGGGAGCTTCGTCCCCGCCCTCTTCGTCAACCAGGCCGCCGGCGGCATCACCGCCGATCTGCTGGTCTCGTGCCTCGTCTTCTGGATCTTCCTGTTCCGCGAGGCGCGCCACGCCGGCGTCGGCCGGCCTTGGGCTTACGTCGCCGTCAACCTCCTCATCGGCCTGTCCTGCGCCCTGCCGCTGTTCCTGTGGGCGCGGCAGCGGGCGTTGGCCGCCGCCCGGGCATGACCGAGGCCGGCGGCGTCGCCAGCGGGACGTCGGTCGTGCGGCGCAGCCCATGCCGTGCAGTTCATGCCGTGCAGTTCATGCCGAGGAACCGCAGCTCATGCTGCCATTCCGCACCCTGTGCCGCAGAACCGCAACTCAGCACTCACCAAGGGACGGGGCCGGTGAATCTCCAAGATTCCTGCAAGAATAACTTTGTACCCGAAAAAAGATACAATGCTGTCCACGAGGCTCGCTGTCACGGTCATGGTTTCGCGGATGCGTCCCCGGCGGGGGCGGATCCGCGGTCGGCCGCCGGACCGGCCGGGCCGGGAGTCGAGTTTCCGTGGACATCGAGAGCTACATCGCCAAGTGGTCCCAGTCGGCCGCCTCCGAGCGGGCGAACAAGGACGCCTTCCTGCTGGAGCTGTGCGATGTCCTGGGCGTGCCCCGGCCGGATCCCGCTCGCGGCATCCCGGACGAAGACAGCTACGTTTTCGAGCGCGACGCCTACCTGGCCCGGGAGGGGGGACGGGGGAGCATTGGCAAGATCGACCTCTACAAGGAAGGTTGCTTCCTGCTGGAGGCGAAGCAGGGCTCGCGCCAGGAATCGGAGAAGCTGGGCATGGCGCGCCGCGGCACCCCGGCCTGGAACATCGCCATGCGGGACGCCCTGGGCCAGGCGCTGGGCTACGCACGGACGCTGAACGAGCCGCCGCCGTTCCTGCTGGTCTGCGACATCGGCTACTGCTTCGACGTCTACGCCACCTTCGACGGCACCACCGCCTACCGCGGTTTTCCCGACAGCCGCAACTCGCGCATCTTTCTCCGCGACCTGGCCGCGCACCGGGACCTGCTGCGCGACGTCTTCCTGAAGCCCCACGAGCGGGATCCCGCGCGGCACAAGACGGAGGTCACCCGGGAGATCGCCCGGGACCTGGCGGAGCTGGCCCGGGACCTGGGGCAGGGGCACGGGCCGGGAGTGGTGGCGGAGTTCCTGATGCGCTGCATCCTCACCATGTTCGCCCAGGACGTCGGCCTGTTGCCGGGCCGGATCTTCACCCGGGAGCTGGAGGATCGGTGGATCCCCCACCCGGAGGGTTTCCTGCAGGGGGTGACCGCCCTTTGGCAGGCGATGGAGGCGGGCGGCCCGTCGCTCCTCGGGCCGGTGCCGAAGTTCGGCGGCCACCTCCTCGCCTCCCACCGCGCCCTGCCGCTGACCCGGGCCCAGCTTCGCCGCCTCCTCGCCGCCAGCCAGCGTGACTGGTCGCACGTCGAGCCGGCGATCTTCGGCTCCCTGTTGGAAGGCGCGCTGGACGCCCAGGAACGCCACCGGCTGGGCGCCCACTTCACCCCCCGGGACTACGTGGAGCGGCTGGTCCGGCCGGCGGTGGAGGAGCCGTTGCGGCGCGACTGGAACCTGGTGCAGGCCGAAGTGCGGAGGCTGGTGGCGGAGGGGCGGGAGGGCAAGGCGGTGAAGCGGCTGAAGTCCTTCCACGACCACCTGATCGAGATCCGCGTCCTCGACCCCGCGTGCGGCTCCGGCAACTTCCTCTACCTTTCCCTCGACGTCTTCAAGCGCCTGGAGGGCGAAGTGGTGGAACTGCTGGCCCAGATCGGCAACGTCCAGATCCCCCTGGAGATGGAGCGCGCCTCGGTCACTCCAGACCAGTTCCGGGGCATCGAGGTGAAGCGCTGGGCGAAGGAGATCGCCGACCTGGTGCTGTGGATCGGCTACCTCCAGTGGCAGGTGAGGACCTACGGCAACCCCCGGGCGATCCCCGAGCCCATCTTGAAGGATTTCGGCAACGTGGAGCATCGTGACGCGTTGCTGGAGTGGGATGGCGACCCGGTGCCGGTCTACGGCGAGGACGGCGAGATGGAGTCCCACTGGGACGGCGAAACCCACGTCACCGACCCGGTGACCGGCGAGGAAGTGCCCGATCCGGATGCCCGGGTCCTCGTCTACGAGTACCCCAACGCCCGCCGCGCCACCTGGCCGGAGGCGGACTTCGTGGTCGGCAACCCGCCCTTCATCGGCAACCACCGCATGCGCGCCGTCCTCGGCCACGGCTACGCCGAGACGTTACGGCGGGTCCATGACGACGTGCCGGAGTCGGTGGACTACGTCATGTACTGGTGGAACCATGCGGCGAAGCTGGTGAAGAAAGGAGAGCTGCGCCGCTTCGGGCTGATCACCACCAACAGCATCACCCAGAAGTTCGCCCGGCGGGTGGTGGCGGGCCACATGGAGGGGCGCAACGCGCTCTCCCTGGTCTACGCCGTGCCGGATCATCCGTGGACCGACGATGCATCGGGCGCCGACGTGCGCATCGCCATGACCGTGGGGCGGAAGGGGGATCACCCCGGGGTCCTGGCGCGGGTGGTGGCGGAGGAGCGCGGGGAGCTGAGTCGGGAGGTCGGGCTGGTGGAGCGGAGGGGGAAGATCCATCCGAACCTCACCGTCGGGCCCGACGTCGGAGGGGCGGTTCCTTTGCGTGCCACCGAGGGGATCGCCTCCCCGGGGGTTAAGCTGCACGGCCAGGGCTTCCTGGTTACCCGGCAGCAGGCGGAGAGCCTGGGGCTGGGAACGGTGTCGGGCTTGGGGAGTCACGTCCGTCCCTACCTGAACGGGCGTGACCTTCTGCACGATTCCCGGGACCTCCTGGTGCTGGACTTCTTCGGCCTGGAGAAGGCAGAGCTTCGGGACCGGTTCCCCGCCGCGTACCAGTGGCTGCTGGATCGCATGAAGGCGAAGCGGAAAGCGCGGGCGGGCAGCACGGCGGACTCGTCGGAGTACGCGAAGAACTGGTGGCTCTTCGGCAAGACCCGGCCCGTCCTCCGCGCCGCCCTCGCCGGCCTACCCCGCTACATCGCCACCGTCGAAACCGCCAAGCACCGCATCTTCGTCTTTCTGCCGGGGAGGATCCTGCCGGACAACATGCTGGTGAACTTCGCCCTGGACGACGCCTACCACCTGGGTGTTCTCTCCAGCCGCCTCCATGGGGTCTGGGCGCTGGCGGCAGGGGGGCGTCTGGGCGTCGGCAACGATCCCCGCTACACCAAGACCCGCTGCTTCGACCCCTTCCCCTTCCCGGCGGCGGACGACGCCCAGACCCAGCGCATCCGGGACCTCGGCGAGGCGCTGGACGCCCACCGTAACGAGCGCCAGGCCGAGTACCCGGGCCTCGGCCTCACCGACCTCTACAACGTGCTGGAGAAGGAGCGTTCCGGCGAGGCGCTGAGCGAAGCCGAGCGGGAGATCCACGCCCAGGGCCTGGTCGGCGTGCTGCGGCAGATCCACGACGAGTTGGACGCGGCGGTGGCCGACGCCTACGGTTGGCCCGTGGACCTGGCGGACGAGGAGATCCTGGAACACCTGGTGGCTCTGAACGCCGAGCGGGCCGAGGAGGAGCGAAACGGGCAGGT
>Ga0209954_1000266_pt1 | contig 10322 bp, 8 predicted proteins | sample SalPon2A_A_D2_MG_FD_185715 | JGI IMG/M metagenome (GOLD analysis project Ga0209954, IMG submission 185715) | Soil microbial communities from South San Francisco under conditions of wetland restoration - Salt Pond MetaG R2A_A_D2_MG (SPAdes)... | ecosystem: Environmental > Terrestrial > Soil >...
ACCAAGTCCAGTATAACTCTTAAAATTAGTAGAAAGCAAGGCAATATTTTTAGAATTAGCAAAATCTCTCCATTCAGGTCTATTTTCCAATCCAAATGCGTTTGTATTATTACCCTCGGATAATACTAAAATAGCCTTTAAATTTTCATTGCTTTCCGGAACCCATAATCTGAATTGTGCAATATCAAAATTATCAACAATTCCAGGATTTACACTATACGTCCAATCATCCAAAAATTCTCCTGCTATTACTGGTTCAACAGGAGGTGTATTAGAATTCGGCTCTTCAAAATCAACAATGTTACAAGAGAGCAACAACAACATTTGTAAGAGTAAAGAAACTCTTATTAACTTCATAGCTTTAGTTTTTTTAATAAAGATACAAAATTGGAACAGATGTCCTAATAATAAAAAATCTATTACTCAATATCTTTAACACACCTAAAACCCAAATGATTTTGCCCTGAATCTATTGAAGTTGCCATTCTAGAGGTTGACCTATAATTTGAACAATATTGCGCACTACATAAAAACGAACCGCCTTTAATTACACGCTTTTGAGTGGCATAAGGATCGTTAGGGTCATAACTACTATCTGGTCCTTTTGGATTAATACATAGTTTTGATGCATTTGCCAAGTATAGTTTCTTAATATCTGGTCTGTACCAATCGCTAGTCCACTCCCAAACATTGCCTATCATATCATACAATCCATACGTATTTTCAGGATATGATCTTACTGGTGCTGATGTTTCATATCCATCTTCCAAACTGTTATTGTGTGGAAAGTCTCCCTGGAAGAAATTGGCTAAATATGTGTTTTGTGGTGAGAGCTCATCTCCCCAAACAAATTCTGCATAATTCCCCTTTCCTCTAGAAGCAAATTCCCATTCTGCTTCTGTTGGCAACCGTTTGCCTGCCCAATTGGCATAGGCAACAGCATCCTCATATGCAATTTGAACTACAGGATGGTTGTCTTTACCTTCAATGCTTGATTCAGGCCCTAGCGGATGTTTCCAATCGGCACCATTAACCCATTGCCACCACTGGCTATAATCATTTAAATCTACAGCAAGATTTGGTGGCGAAAATACCAACGAACCAGGTGCTAAAATAGAATCGTGAGGTTTAGTAGTTCCTGGTGGTAAATCTTTCTTTATTTGTTCCCAATCTACTGGACGTTCTGCTACTGTAACATAACCTGTTTCTTCAACAAATTTTTTAAATTGGACATTAGTCACTTCGGTTTCATCCATAAAAAAAGGATCAACTTTTACTTTTATTTCTGGACCTTCATCATTTTCTGCATATTCTGCACTGCTACCCATTATAAAAATACCTCCAGGAATATAAGACATGCCTTTAGGAGGTTTTATGTTTATGACAGCATTATCTATTTTGAGTTTCCTTTCGGATTGTTTACAACCAAATAAAACTAATAATATGATTAAATATTTATAAGTTCTAAAAATCATTTAAGCATTAATTAATTTTTTAAAATATTGTTTTTGTTTTTTGAGTTAGTTTTTCACAATTAAGCTTACCACTCATTTATTCTATTAGAATCAAGCTTAATAAAAATAAAAAGTAAAATTGTGAAACCCCAAAGACCAGAACCTCCATAACTAAAAAAAGGTAATGGGATCCCAACTGTAGGTATTAAACCCATAACCATCCCAACATTAATCATAAAATGAATGAACAAAATAGAAGCTACAGAATAACCGTACACTCTACTAAATTGTGATTTCTGAAGTTCAGCTAGCCTTAAAACACGTAATAGCAACAAAACAAATAATATTACCACAGCTGTACTACCTATAAAACCCCATTCTTCACCAACAGTACTAAAGATATAATCTGTGTGCTGTTCTGGCACAAACTTTCCTGTAGTTCGTGTACCTTCTAAAAACCCTTTCCCAGTAAATCCACCAGAGCTAATAGCTTTTTCAGATTCATAGAGATTATAAAGAATGTCACGACGCATTTGTTCAATTTTTACCGGATCCTTTTCCAATCTTAACCAAAGACTTATTCTATCTTGTTGGTGTGGCTTTAAAATATTACTGTAAAAAAACTGTACACCAAACGAAATCACTGCACAACCTATTATTACTAGTAATGGTTGTAAAATGGAATGTCTTTTTTTTCTTAAAAAATGAAATAACAAAATAATTATTGTTGCTATAACAGTCGTTATAATTGGATTCATCTTTAATGATAAAACTGAAAGCAATATTAAAAGTACTCCGACAATTAGATATATTCTAGGCAGCCCTTCTCTATACAGAACAAAAAAGAAGGATGCATAAACAATGGTACTTCCAGCATCATTCTGAAGTAAAATTAAAACTGCAGGTATAAAAATTATTATGAATATTTTAATCTGGTCACTAAACCTCTTTATATCAGTATTTAAATCGCTAATATATTTGGCTACCGCCAAAGCTGTGGCAGCCTTGGCAAACTCACTTGGTTGCAAGGTCATGCCTCCAAAGGCATACCAAGATGTGGCTCCATTAACATTCTTTCCAAACACAAATAGCCCAACCAACGAAAGCATTGAGACTAAATAAATAATACTTGAGAATCGCTCGTAAAATTTAGCATCAATTGCTAAAATAAGAACAATAAGAAATAACGTTAGTAAAATAAAAACAAGCTGTTTGCCATAGGGTTGTGAAAAATTAAAATAGTCAACCGTTTCTCCAACATGTGAAGCAGATAAGATATTAAGCCACCCGAAACCAACCAATAGCAAAAAAATAATGATTGTAGTCCAATCAAATTTAAAATGCTTGTGTGTTTCTCTTAACATTAATTATTGGTTAATTTTAAATGGTTCTCCAGAATATGGTTTAAGATATTCTTCTTCAAGACTTTTTTCTAAAACAAGTTTTTCCATTTGTTTCAACGTAACTTCTCCTTTGATATATTTTTCAATCATCAAACTAGCTATTCTACCAGCCCAACGGGCTCCATAATATCCATTTTCTACAAATACTGCAATAGCAATTTTAGGATCGTCTTTAGGGGCAAAAGCAATAAAAATTGAATGGTCTGTAAGCTGTGTTCTTACTCCATCTATTTTAGTGAAATTTTCTGCTGTTCCCGTTTTACCACAAATTTCAATTCCAGGAACTTGCAAAAACCAAGCTGTACCTTTATTATAAACATCATAAAGACCTTGTACAACGGGTTCAAAATGACGTTTGTCTATGCTAGTATGTTTTGGTGTTGTGTAATTTTCATCGATGGTTTGACCCTCAATATTTTTAATAATATGTGGTGTGTAATAAAACCCTCTGTTAGCAATTGCTGCTGTAACATTGGCCAATTGAATTGGCGTTACTAAAACTTCACCTTGTCCAATAGAATTGGAAATAATTGTTGTTGAACCCCATTTAAAATCGGGATACCATTTGTCGTAATATGCACCATCAGGAATATTTCCTTTTTTGCCTATTGGAAGATCATATCCCAAGAAATCTCCTAAACCAAAACTTTTTATATGTTCGCTCCAAATATCCATAGAATGACCTGCGTCATCATATAAATCAATAGTTTTTCTAAAAGCATTTGCAAAATAAGAATTACATGATTTTGCTATTCCTAAATTCAGGTCTCTTCTTCCTCCACCGCAATGGCAGCCCATTGTACCTCTCCTACCATAACGATAAACTCCAGTACAAGTTACAGTTGTTTCAGGAGTTATAGCACCTTCCTCTAAAGCAGTTAATGCTATTAATGCTTTAAAAGGGGAACCAGGTTCATGCATACGTAACAAGCCCTTGTCAATTAATGGTAAATGAATAGAATCATTATGCAGTTTTGTATAATTTCTAGAACGTTGTCTTCCGACCAACAGATTTGGATTATAGGATGGGGCAGAAACTAAAGAAAGTATTTCTCCTGTACTTGGTTCTATAGCCACAATACCTCCTTTTTTGTTTTGCATTAACAATTCTCCATAGGCTTGTAATTCTGCATCAATGGTAATCGTTATGTCTTTGCCTTGTTGAGGTATTGTATCATAAACACCATCCTTATAAGGCCCAATATCTCTATTAAATCTGTCTTTTTGTATGAACTTTATTCCCTTAACACCTCTTAAATCTTTCTCATAAGATAGCTCCACGCCTTGTTTACCAATTAAATCACCCATTTTATAATATGGATTTTCTTTAATTTGACTTTGATTTACTTCGGCAATAAATCCTAAAACATTGGCGCCTATTGTTGTTTGATAATCTCTTAATGAACGCTTTTGAATATAAAACCCTTCGAATTTTCGCATTTTTTCTTGAAGAACTGCATAATCTTCTTTAGACAGATGGGAAATAAAAACCGATGGTAATCTTGGTGAATAATGGTACGCTTTTCTGTAAATTTCTTTGAACTTTTCTTTGTCAATTTTTAATAACGAGCAAAATTCTAAAGTATCTAAAGGCTTGACCTCACGAGGTATTACCATAACATCATAAGAAGGTTGATTGGCCACCAAAAGTTTTCCGTTTCTGTCATAAACAAAACCTCTTTTAGGATAATCAAAAACTTTTCTTATAGCATTGTCTTCATACAAATCATGAGATGGAGAGCTATACACTTGTAAGTAGAATAATCTTGAAACAAATGTTAGTCCAACAACTATAATAACAATGAATAATAAAAATTGTCTCATTTAGAATTTTTACTAAAAATAATGCTTACTAAAACACATAATAAAATAGTGAATGCACTTGAAAACAACGTTTTTTGAAGTGTTAAAATTATTTTTGAAAAGTTAAAAATTTCAAGCGAGAATAAAATAAGATGATGTATTAATGTAAGAATCGCGATATACATGGTCTTGGCTCCAAGATCTACATTGCTAAACTTTATAGCTTGGTGCTCATATATCATCCCAAAGCAAAACTTCAAAACTACAGGTCTTATATAAGCTATTGTAACACAAGCAGCAGCGTGTACTCCTCCTGAATCTGAAAACAAATCGATTGTTAAACCAATAAGAAAACCTAAAAAAATAAATAAGGTTCTGCTATTTTTTATGGGAAATAAAATAACGAACAAAATATACAAATACGGATTTACATAACCCAAAAAATTAATATGGTTTAAGATTAATATTTGAACAAAGACCAAAATTAAAAACCGAATAATATTTGTAGAAATAATACTATTCATTTACTGCATTTAATAGGTTGTTTATTTCTTCAGCATCTTTATTTTCTATGACATAAACATGCTCTATATTGGTCATATCGTTAAATAGTTCAACATCTATTTCATAATAATTTTCAGCTCTATCCAATTTGAAATCTTGGATAAAACCAATAGGAATGCCTTTTGGAAAAATAGCGGAACGTCCCGATGTTATAATAGTATCTCCCTTTTGCAAAGGAGCTATTTTCGGCACATCTATGAGTTGTATCAAATTTGAAGATTTTCCATTCCATGTTAATGTCCCAAAATGGTTTGTTTTTTTAATTTGAGCACTTAATTGAATGTTTGTATTAAGTATTGAAATTACAGTAGCGTATCTTTTACTTACATTATCTACAATACCAATTATACCTTTAGAATTAATAACGCCTAAATCTTGAGACAGACTGTCCCTTTTTCCCTTGTCTATTAATAAAACATTATTAGACAGTGAATAACTGTTTTTAATGATCTTGGCTGTTGTAAATTTATACGGAATTCCAAATCTACTACTATCTGATACAAATGTTGAAGTAGAGTCTTCGCCAGTATAGATCAATGTTTTTAACCTCGAATTTTCTTCCGCCAATATTTCATTTTGTCGTTTTAAATTAAAATACTGGCTGATATTATTAGCCGATTTGTATATACTTCCGCTTAAAAAATTTGCTGAATTAACAAACTTACTTTTATGGTAAGAGTGTGATTGAATGGTTAAAGTTAATGAAATGGTAAACAGCAAGAAAAACAACAAAAACGTTTTGTTTCTAATTATAAAGTTTACTATTTGTTGCATAGCTTACTACCTATTTTATCAATACACTTTTGTATTTAGGTAAATTCTTTAATGTAATTCCGGTACCGCGAACTACAGCTCTTAATGGATCTTCTGCAATATATACTGGCAAGTCTGTTTTTTGAGATAAACGCTTGTCTAGACCTCTTAACATAGAACCTCCTCCAGCTAAATAAATTCCTGTATTATATATATCTGCTGCCAATTCTGGAGGTGTTTGTGATAAAGTTTCCATAACTGCATCTTCAATACGAAGAATAGATTTATCTAAAGCTTTAGCTATTTCTCTAAATGAAATTTGTACTTGTTTTGGTTTTCCCGTTAATAAATCTCTTCCTTGTACACTCATGTCTTCAGGCGGAAGTTCCAAATCTTCTGTGGCTGCACCTATTTGAATTTTTATTTTTTCAGCAGTACGTTCCCCTACGTAAAGGTTATGTTGAGTACGCATGTAATAAATAATGTCATTAGTAAAGACATCTCCAGCAATTTTTACGGATTTGTCACAAACAATGCCTCCCAATGCAATAACAGCAATTTCGGTTGTTCCTCCACCAATATCTACTATCATATTACCTTTAGGCTGCATAATATCTACACCAATACCAATAGCAGCAGCCATAGGTTCATGTATTAAATAGACTTCTTTACCATTTACTCTTTCAGCACTTTCTTTTACTGCTCGCATTTCCACTTCTGTAATTCCTGAAGGAATACAAATGACCATTCTTAAAGCAGGAGTGAATAATCTATTTTTTAATGCTGGAATGTTTTTAATGAACATACTTATCATTTGTTCTGAAGCATCAAAATCAGCAATAACACCATCCTTTAAAGGCCTAATGGTTTTTATGTTTTCATGGGTTTTACCTTGCATTAAACTAGCTTCTTTTCCAACATGGGTTATCTTACCAGTTGTTCTATCTCTGGCAACTATTGAAGGACTATCTACAACTACCTTGTCGTTGTGGATAATAAGTGTGTTGGCTGTTCCTAAATCTATTGCAATTTCTTCGGTCAGGAAGTCAAAAAATCCCATATGCTATAAGTAAATATTTTGAGGTTAAAAAAACTATATCTTGTAAATGTAATAAAATTAATGCTTAAAATGACGTGTTCCAGTAAATACCATTGCAACATTATTTTCGTTGCAATAATCTATGCTTAATTGGTCTTTAATAGAACCTCCAGGTTGAATTATTGCTGTAACACCAACCTTATTTGCAATCTCTACACAGTCTGGGAATGGAAAAAAAGCATCACTCGCCATTACTGCTCCCTCAAGTTCAAAATTAAAGGACTTTGCTTTATGTATTGCTTGATTTAACGCATCAACACGACTTGTTTGCCCTGTTCCACTTGCACATAATTGTTTGTTCTTTGCCAAAACTATGGTATTTGATTTGGTATACTTACATATTTTTGAAGCAAACATTAAGTCTTCTAACTCACTATTATTAGGTTTATTGTTTGTAGAATAAGTTATATCTTCAACTGAATCTGTAATATAATCTTTGTCTTGTACCAATACTCCATTCAAACAGGTTCTTATAGAAGTTTTAGGTAATTCAACATCGTTTAAAATTAAAATTATTCTGTTTTTTTTGCCTTTCAAAACTTCTAGTGCTTCAGGAGTATACGAAGGTGCAATCACGACTTCGCAAAACAATTTATGAATTTCTTCAGCAGTTGCTTTATCTATTTCAGAATTACTAATTAGAATACCTCCAAAAGCAGATACAGGATCACCTGCAAGCGCATCAACATAAGCTTGTTTAATAGTATCTCTTTGCGCCAAACCACAAGCATTATTATGTTTTAATATTGCAAATGTTGGAGCATCATTTTTAAACTCGTTCATCAAATTTACAGCAGCATCAACATCAAGTAAATTGTTATAGCTTAATTCCTTGCCATGAAGTTTAGTAAACATTTCGTCAAAATTTCCATAAAAAATGCCTTTTTGATGAGGATTTTCTCCATAGCGTAGAACTTTTCCATTCACCTCACTTATTTTAAGAGCTGCAACTTCTTCATTTCTATTAAAATAATTATAAATAGCAGTGTCATAATGAGACGAAATATTAAATGCTTTTGTTGCAAATTGTTTTCTATCCGATTCTGAAAGTGTACCACTCTTTTCTGTAATACGATTTAGAAAATCTGAATAATCATCAACAGAAGCCACACAAACAACGTCAGCATAATTCTTTGCAGCAGCCCGAATTAGTGAGATACCTCCAATATCAATTTTTTCAATAATGTCTTGTTCGCTTGCACCTGAAGCCACAGTTTTTTCAAAGGGATATAAATCTACAATAACAGCGTCAATCTGTGGGATTTCAAATTCAGCAAGTTCCGCAATATCAGTATCTACGTTCTGTCTGTTTAAAATTCCTCCAAAAACTTTTGGATGCAACGTTTTTACACGTCCTCCTAATATTGAAGGATAAGAAGTGACATCTTCAACTGGTACAACACCAATCCCCAAATCATTAATAAACTCTTGTGTTCCGCCTGTTGAGTAAATGGTAACATTAAGTTCATTAAGTTTTTTTACAATAGGCGCTAAACCTTCTTTATTGAATACCGAAATTAGAGCTGATTTGATTGTTTTGCTGTTGTCCATTTAACTTTAATTAAATAGATTTTCCTTTTTTGGAAAACCAAAGTTTTACATCACTTTTTTTGAATGAGAAATTGATTGAAATTATTTGATTGCAAAAGTAATTATTTAATGCAAAATTTTATGGTCTTTAGACTATTTTGTTTAGACTATTTTGTAACGAATGTTTTCTAAAAACGTCATACATTTATATTAAATACAAAATAAGCCTTAAAAACAGCATGCTAGTTTATTTGCGACTTTTTAAAGAGAGTTTTTCTTTTGCATTAAATGCATTAAGAAACAATAAATTACGTACGTTTTTATCTCTTCTGGGTGTAACAGTTGGTGTCTTTTCTATTATTGCAATTCTTGCCGCTGTTGATTCTTTGGACCAAAGTATTAAAGGTCAATTGGATGGAATAGACAAGAATGTCATGTATCTAACAAGAATTTCTTTCGGACCAACTGATGTTCCGAACTGGAAAAGAGAAAGCTTTCCTCAAACAGATTATGATGATTTTGAGTTTGTTAAGAAAAATGTTGGAGATGTTGAAGCTTGCGCATATGCAATTATAGTAGGTCCAGAAACCATAAAATATGAAGATAAAGTTCTGTCTAATGTTAATATTACGCCTGTTTCAAATGAAGTTTACGAAATAGATAATTTAAAAATCCATAAAGGCAGGTTTTACAATGAGAGAGAATCTGATACTGGTGCGCCTGTAGTGGTTTTAGGATATAATTTAGCAGAAAATTTGTTTGAAAACGAAGAACCTATTGGAAAAGTAATCCGCATCTATGGGAGAAAACTTACGGTTGTAGGTGTACTTACCAAGTTTGGAGGAATCAATTTTGATTCACCAGATGAAAAAGGTTTTGTTCCTGTCAATTTTGTTAGACGGTTTATGAATACTGCATCAAAAAATATAATGACAATAATTATCATAAAACCAAAAACAGGAGTTGATGTCAATGCTTTTGAAAATGTATTGAGAGAGAAATTTAGAAATTACAGAGGCTTGAAACCTGATGAAATAGATAACTTTTTCATTCTTAAACTGTCAGGACAAATTGAATTTATAAATGCCATAATTGGGTTCTTAAATACAGTTGGTTGGGTTATTAGTGGTTTTTCACTGCTGGTTGGTGGGTTTGGTATTGCCAATATTATGTTTGTTAGTGTTAAAGAGCGCACTAATTTGATAGGAATTCAAAAATCTTTAGGAGCAAAAAACCGTTTTATTTTATTTCAGTTTCTATTTGAGGCCATCATTCTTGCCTTTATAGGTGGCTTGATTGGTTTGTTTTTGGTATGGTTAGTCATCTTATTAGGAAATCAACTCACAGAAGACTTTGAATTTATTTTATCATTTAGTAATATTCTTTTAGCCTTTACCTTGTCAACAATTATAGGATTGGTTTCTGGTATAATTCCAGCTATTTCTGCCTCAAAACTTGATCCTGTTGAAGCTATAAGAGCTGGAGGGTAAAAGTTTACGAAAGTATATTAGAAACCAATGAGCATACATGTTCTAAAAAATGCTCATCTTCTTTGGTAAATGGGTCTGGAGTGTTTGAATCTACATCTATCTGACCAATATTTTCACCATTTACAAAGATTGGAATTACTATTTCTGCTTTTACAGTAATGCTACACGCTATATAATTGTCTTGTGCAGATACATCTGGCGCTACAAAGTTTTTATTACTTACAGC
>Ga0209954_1000270_pt1 | contig 10246 bp, 4 predicted proteins | sample SalPon2A_A_D2_MG_FD_185715 | JGI IMG/M metagenome (GOLD analysis project Ga0209954, IMG submission 185715) | Soil microbial communities from South San Francisco under conditions of wetland restoration - Salt Pond MetaG R2A_A_D2_MG (SPAdes)... | ecosystem: Environmental > Terrestrial > Soil >...
TCGAAATAGGCTACGCCTTGCGGGTTGTTGAACTGGAGTGCGCCATCGCCTGTGCCGCCAAAGGAGACGTTCACCGGCGTCGTGCTGCTCGATCCAGGTGGTGGCGCTACCCCTTCTACGCCGTTGTTCGTAAAGACAAAAAGACTATCCAGGGCTCCATCTAGCACATAGATGTAATTGGTGCCATCGGCGGCGAAGGCGAGGTCGGTGGGGTGGACAAACTTGAACTCCTCGTAGAGGAAACCGCTACCGTTGTCCGGGTCTGAAGCAGCTTGCAGCTTCTGCGTGTCGGGTCGAAACTCAATGCCATCGGGTGTTTCTATGCCTCGGATGGACAGCACCGGAAAGCGTAGCGACGCCTCAGCTGTGCCATTGTTGGGCACCTCGCCATTCGGGTATGGTGACTGCGCGACAATGAAGTCTTTGATAGCAGGGAAGCTGGCGCGTTGCGGCGGTTGCACGAAGGTAAGTACATCCGTCGGGTTGATGGCGCTACGAAGGCTGGGCTGTGTAGAACTGAGTACGACAAGTGCCTGCGTGTTGATGCCCTCTGGGGTGAACTCCAGAATGGTGTTGTGTGGCAGGATGACTGATCCAGCGGTGTTGACAGGACCCCGCCGCGATACGTAGATGTTGTTATTGTAAAGCACCGCAACGCCCGTGAAATCCACCTCCTCATCCGTAGATATAGGATCTGGGCGGTTGAACCGGCGCGAATCATCATCAAAGGGATGCCAGATGATGTCTTCCGTGGTTGGTGTGCCTGTCGTCAGGCCCGAAAAGTGGTACACCACGGGCAGGTTCCACGTCTGGTTGTTGAGCAGCGTGTCGCGCCGGGCCGTGACGTAGACGTGCAGGCGGCGATCCTGGATAACAGAGGTGGCTTGGTCGAGCGGACGGAAAAATGCAGGCCGCCCCGCCAGATCGAGTACATGCAGCCCGCGTGCATCGACTACGTAGATCAGTTCGTCATAGCCCACATACACGTCTTGTGGGTTGTCGAGGGGCGCACCGTCGGCTCCCTGGGTGAAGAACGGAAACAGCGGCACGTACTCGGCCTCACTTACCAGCCCCGGCGGGATGCGCCCAGCTTCGAAAATCTCTTCCGTCGTCGTGTCGGATTTGGTACCTAGCAGGTCATCACAACCCGCGTGGATCAGTCCAACAACGAGGATGAGGAAAAAGGAATACCGCATATAAGGTAAGAAGGTGTGAGAGGATGGGGGTTTGGGAGGATGGGGGTAAAAGAGCCACCCACACTCCCATACGCCCACGCTCATAAACTCAAATTAAGTCCAACACGGTGGACGGTGCCCAGCCGTTCGAGTTGGCTGAACCCGTAATCGAAGCGAGCCGCAAGGGGCAGGATGTCGCCCAGGCTAAGGCCCACGCCCGCGCTCGGCAAGGTATACTCTTCGACGCCGAAACGGTAGCCGCCGCGGACAATCAGCAGGTTATGCCAGATGTATTCGGCCCCGATGTTGAAGCTCTCGGCATTGTCATTGGGATTGGTCAGTTGCCCCGACACAATCAGGTCGTGTTGCGATGCTTGCGAAAACGCGTTGTAGGTCAATCCCAGCAAGAACGTCGTTGGAGGGGTAAAGGACTCGAAGTCGTCTTCTACGACCGTGCCCTCGTCAATCGTTGTGCGGCTGATCGTGCCGCTGGGCGTGCCATCTACGCCGAAGTTGCGGATGGCAACGGCCATCTGCACGCCCGTCGTGCCAATGCGGTAGAAGACGCCCAGGTCGAAGACCATGCTGTTGGTGTTGATATCGGCTACACTCTCACGCACGTACTTGGCTGTGATGCCATAGCTGAACAGGTCGGTGAGGGTTTGGGAGACGGTGAGGCCTGCCGCTATATCCACGTAGCGAAACCGCTCGCCCGTGCCGAAGGGTTGGAACTCTGTCGTCACCTCCATATCGCCCGAGTTGAGCACTTGCAAGCTGCCGCCCAGCGTCAGCCCGAGGCGATTCAGCGGGTAGGTGATGGCGGCATATTCCATGCTGACATCGGCAAAGTAGGCCGTGTGGCTCAGACCCACCTGCATGCCTTCTGCCTGGGCTGCCAGCGCGGGATTCCAGAACAGTGCACTCGCGTCAATGGCATCGGCGACGACCGTCTCGCCGAGCGCCGCACCACGCGCATCCACCGGGATTTTCAGAAATTGAAAACCCGACGTACCCGCCCGGTCGCTACCGAAAGAAGGAATGAGTTGGGCCTGTGCTGGCAGCGCGAGAACAACGCCCAGCAGCAACAGGAAAATCGCACGTCGAATCATGGGGATTGACGTTGGCAAAGAAGAAGATGAAAGGTGCTGGTTCATGGTTCCACTAGCTAGAACCGATAGGATAGCCCGAGCACCACATGGCGCTGAGGCAGGAAGCGAGCGGGATTGAACGGCGGTAGGCCCGATGTGGATGGATCCTCATAGCGCGGGTCGCGGGTGCTCGTGGAAACATCGTAGTCGCTATTGCCGCGCAGCGCTGTGAAGTCGGTCGTTTCAGGGTCGATGTCTGGGTAAGCTTCGCCCGTGACCGGGTTGACGATGATGCTGTTAAGCTGATTAAACAGGTTGGTAATCTCCAGCGAGAACACAAGGTCGTTGCCTGCCAGCGCCACCGACCGCTGGATGTTCATGTCGAACCACCACCACGGCGCGCCGATCTCGGAGTAGCGTTCGTCGGGATCCTGCACGGTTTCGTAGATAGGCCGCCAGTCGCGTTCGCCGGTAAACGGGTTGACTTCATTGCCCTGGAACTCGACGGGTGTGTAGCGTTGCCCGCTTCGGTAGGTGGTGGAGAGGTAGACTTTGAAGCGGTTAAGACCTGGCACGCCGAAGAAGGGACGGTCGCGGTCGTGGGTGAAGGTGACGCTGGCTTTCAGGTCGAGCGGGCGGTCCCAGGCCAGCGGCGTCTCGGTGGTGTTGTCGATGTCGCCACGGGCGAGGAATTGGACAAGGGCATCGTTGTTGGTCGAACTGAGGCCGGACGCTCGCGAGAACGAGCCGGACAACTGACCGAGGAACCAGTCGCCGATGCGTTTCAGGTAGCTGGCCTCCACGCCGCGCACCCGCGCAAAGTCGCCATTGACGCGGAAGGCGCGTTGCGTCTCGCGGCCTGTGGCATCTTCAATCACGACGTTTTCTACCGTGATGAAGTCGAATTTATCGCGCCAGAAGGCCGTAATGTTGAGCACATCATCCGTGGACAACTGGTTGCGCAGGCCCAACTCGTACGAGATGTCCACCTCCGGGTCGAGGTTCGGGTTGCCCAGGTCAGCAAAGAACGAGCGGTCCTGGAAGAACGGGTCGAGGCCGGTGTAGACGAAGGTCGGGTGCGGAATTTTGGTCGAGTGGCCGTAGTTGAAGAACAGCACCCGATTCTCGGTGATGGGGAACGAGACGCGCAGCTTGGGCAGCAGACGCAACTTCGTTCGCAGGCCGAAGAGGTTGATGGTGTTGTCTTTGTAGTCCTCGCGCACGCCATCCAAGATGGGCGCATCGGGGTTTTCCACGAGGTCGTCTACATACTTGCCGGGCGACCAGTATTCGAAGCGGGCACCGACGTTGGCAATCAAACCTCTATATCGAAATTGCGCCGTTGTGAAGAGGGCACCACGTCGCGGCTTGACGCGCCAGATGTCCGAGCTTTCGCCGAGTCGGTTGGTCTGTGAAGCCTCGTCGCCGGTGCCGATGGGGGCACCTACCCATGGGCGGATCACGTCGATCCACTGGTAGTCGTTGAACTTGGTCTCGAAGCCGATATCCAGGCGGGTGTTCTTGTCTACCGAGAAGCGGGTATAGTTGGTGCGCAACGTCAGTTCTTCGGCGAAGTGGTCGTGGAAGCGGGTGGCAATGCCGCCGTTGTTGATCAGCCCCGGCCCCGGCAGCACAAACAGCGCGTTCGGGTCCACCGGGTTGCCGTTCGCATCCACGAAGATGGACGCGGGATAATCGATGATGCTCTCCGGGTCTAACTCGGTGTCTACCTGTTCAGGCCGCCAGCGCCGTCCGTTGGCATCGGCGCGGAGCTTGGTGAAGAGGCGGCTGCCCTGGATTTCGTAGTACGAGCGGTCGTTCAGCACATGCGACCACTTGATGTAGGAGATGATGTTGTCGTGCGCGAAGGTGTTAGCGTTGTCGGGCTGAAGCACGAAAGCGTACTGGAAGCCCGGCGTCACCACGGCCTCGTTGCCCGTCACCTGGAGCATGCGGGTGTTCTGGTTGGCCGTCAGTGAGCGCTGGTAGGAGGTGGTGATCTTTTTGCCACGCCCCACCTGCCATGTCAGCTTGGCCAGTCCACTCCAGCGGTTGCCGGTGCGTGGCAGTAGGAAATCTGCCCCAATCAGCGAAGAACGTAGCGAATCGGGGTTGGAAACGTCACGGGTGAAGCCGTCAGAGAGTTGAGCCTGGCCGGAGACAAAAAAGCGCAGATGATCAGGAATGATCGGGCCACCGAGGTTCAGCTCGTAGATGTCTTCCTTGAAATTGGAGCCCCAGTCTTCGTTGAGACCGCCCAGATTGTCGCGTTTGTGGGAGAACGAGCCGCTGAACGTGTCGCCGCCTTCCTGTGTGCTGACCGCCACCACGCCGGAGGTTACATCGCCAAACTCTGCTCCGAGGCCGCCCGTCGTCACTTCGACTTCGCTGAAGGCATTAGAACCGATATCGAGGCCGAAGCCGGTGCCCGCCAGCGGATCTTTTGCCGAGACACCATCCACCACGAAGCCCGTCTCGTCGGCGCGACCACCCCGGATGTAGAGGCCCGTCGGATCATTGACGACGCCTACCTGCGTGGCAACCACGTCCTTCACATCGCGCAACGGGGCCGACTGGATCTGATCCGCCGAGATGACCGTTGCGCTGGTCGATTGCTCCACATCCACGAGCGGCTTCTCGCCAATGACTATGATCTCTTCATCCGTCGAAAGCACGGCTTCCTGCAAGTCGATGTCGAGCCGGGTTGTCTGTCCATTTTGCACGCGGATGTCGGTGAAGAGCTTGGTCTCAAAACCGATGTATGACACCTTGATTGAGTACGCGCCTTCCTTGACATCGGGAATGGTATAGTTGCCGTCGATGTCGGTGGCGGCTCCACGGGCGGTGCCCACCACCAGCAGGTTCACGCCGATGAGGGATTCGCCCGTGTCGGCGTCCCGCACCGTGCCTGCGATCTGGCCCTGTCCGAAGGACATCCCGCTGGGCAGGATCAGCAAAACCAGCAACATCCAATATGAAAGGGACAAGCGAGGCATGTGAAAACAGGTTGGCGGTTGCAGCAAGACAGAATTAGCGTTTGGGGAAGCCGAGGCTTTCCAGCATAAGGTGTATGGCACGGATGGGAGCTTGCGGGTCACCATCGGTGCCTTCGAGCACTAGGTCGCCGGTTTGGTCGTTGATAAGGGGTAGCGCAAATAGGCCTATGCGTTGATCGGCACTGATAGAGGCGACGGTTTTAGGGCCAAACCACGGTCCCTGTCGTCCTCCTTGTCGTGTGATGTAGAGAAACTCGGCATCGTAAAGCGGAATAATATTGGCACCACTGGCATCATAGGATTGAGCACTAATGATAGATTGGGTGGTGCGCAAGGCCGGAAGTGGCTCGCTGACACCCGGTACAGCACTTTGCGGTGTCACTTCTGCTTCGCGTGGCATCCGCAGGCCAATGCGTAGGGTGTCGGGGAAGCTAATGAGGTTGTTGAGTGGGAGCAGCAAAATGGCGGCATTACCCAGGTTGTCTTCTGGGTTGACAGGTTGCGAGATAGGTGTGTGAACCAGCATCTTTCCACCCTGCTCAAAGAAAAGGTCTGTTACAGTGGCAGCAAAAGGCAGGTTATTTCCCGAAATGCTATTGGTAGCACTCGTCGAAACCCAGTATATGTAAGGATAGAGGGCCAGTTGCTGGCGGAGTGTGGGGTCGGCGTTAGGCGGGAGGGCATCAGAGCGCGGGGTGTTGCCTGCTGCACCAGTGGTAAAGGGTTGCGAAATATCCCACGTATCGACCGTAGTCCCTGCCGGGAGGTATTGGGAGAGCAGGTCGAGGTGAAAGGATTGCACGTTTTCTCCAGCGATCTTGCGGTAGTCGTTCACATAAAGCACTTCACTCTGTGGTTTCTTTACATACCACGTAAAGCGTTCCAACACGCTTGTTGTGTCTGTCTGGTCCACAGCGCGAAAGTAAAAAGTATTCTCTGCATCAAGGCGGAGATCAGGTATCTGGACATTAGTACTCTGGAAACCACGGCCCACGAAAACGCGGGCATTTGTTTCTGTCTGTGTAGGATTATTACGGTCTACTTGGCCGACGAGCGTAATAAAGCTAACATCAGGAGCCAGGGCAGCAAACTGGGTGCTATCGTTAAGGCTGATTTCGATGCGATCAAGGTTAGATTCTCCCTCTGGATCATCCGCACGCCAGGAGAAGGAGATGATGGAGAAAGTGGTGTCTGGCGGGGCATCAAAGCTGCTCAACTGGATAGTAGGCGGGGCATTCTGGACAGGAAAGATAGTGCGGGCTGGCGTTGGGTCTTTCAGGCCCTCGTTGTCAATGGCACGTACCTCGAAGGTTACGTCGGCGAGGCGTTCTCCCAGGGGAATAGGCAGCAAGACCAGCGAGTCGGTACGTGTGGTCATGGTCCAGCCATCTTCTGGTCCTGCAGGTGGTTCGTCTTGCGTGAAGAACCGTATCTCGAAGGCGTCGATGAAGCCATCCTCATCGGCCCCTGACCACGAGACAAGGACGGTACTAGAGAGACGAGCTTCTTCATTCAGGTTGTCCACGAGCGAGCTATCCCGAACACTCAGTTGGGTGTCGGGTGGCTGATTGTCAAGGGCTGTGCCGCTAAAGCCTGTATCGCACCCGTTTAGTATCAAACAGGTAGCTATAATAAGTACAGCCGTGCAAAAAAAGACAGATCGCTTCATGGTATGCTACTAGCAGAAAAGGTAAGGCGTGGAAGGCATTCGCACCTTCCACGCCTTGCCTTCAATCATGTATTACTTCAACAACATCATCTTTTTGACCTGCGTGGTGCCGCCTGCGTTGAGGCGGTACATGTACAGGCCACTGGCGAGCCCGGCTCCGTCGAACGTGACGGTGTGGGTGCCTATGGGCTGCATACCGTCTACCAGCGTTGCCACATGGCGACCCAGTACGTCAAACACTTGCAGGCGTACCTGGGTGGACTGCCCGATCTGGTAGTTGATCGTAGTCACCGGGTTGAACGGGTTCGGATAGTTCTGCGCCAGCACGAAAGTGCCAGGCACGGCTTCGTCTTCCGTATCGGTAGTGATGCCGTCATCAAGCGATTCGGGCCAGATCCGATAGTTTCCGAACGCGAAAGCCAACGGACCCTGGAAGAAGGCATAATTGCCGCCTTCCACCAGCGTATCGTTGACATCCGCGGATATGGCCTCTGAGACATCGTCTGCGCGAGCCGGGTCTTGGAGCGAGCCATCTTCATTGCGCGTAGCAAAGAGCCATTCGTCGAAGCCAGGATCAGGGTTGGTGACCTGCACATCTTCGAAACGCAAGAGCATCCCTTCATGGGCTTCGGCTATCGAAGGGTCGGCTAGTGCACCCGTGGTGACCGTTTTGTAACCTAAGAAATCCCCACCAGTCGAAACGGTCTCGAAAGTCACGTCAGTGAGCGCAGCCTCGTTGTTGAAACCGAAAAGGACTGTCCGGCTAATCGTTGCATTGGTAATCCGAATGACATCGCCACGATTCAACGTCAACAGATCGTCATCGGTAATGAAGATCCCAGACCAGGGACCGAGTTCTGGATCGTCCTGTACGGAGATAATCCCTGAGACGCTCGGCTGGCTTTGAACCGTGACTTCGAGGTCCATGGCCGTGGTAATTCCAAGGAACTGCGGATCGCCTGGCTGATCGTCAGCAGTACGTTGGATATCTTCGATCTCATTGATGCCATCGACCAAGACGCGGTAGGATTGTGTCGTTGAAACAGAGACGGCCCCTGTATTATCTGTACCCTGTATGTAGTAGGACACAAATTCGCCATCGGCGGCGGCAGGGATTTCAAAGGTATACTCATCGCCATTGACATCGGTGGGCTGGAGCATGGTTTCACCTGTTCCCGAAGACGTTTCATAGATCAGTACCGCCTCGGTGATGGTACGGCTCGGGTCAGCGGTTACGACGCCCGTGATGGTAATGGACTCGGAGCCCGGTACGAAGTCGGGTGCGCTCACATCCATGATGACCGGTGGTGACTCCAGGACGACGAGGTCTTCGTCGGCAATAGGGATGATGCTCATAATGGCGTCTTGCGGGGTGCCAACATTGAAAGGATCATCCTGCTGGAAGTAGACAAAACCTTGCAGGTCGACGACCGATCCCGGTGGCGGTGGGACGAAGTCATCTTCTCTTACATTGAAGATGGTCTCGTCATAGTCGCCATCTCGATCGTTGCGGTAACGTAGAGAGACATCGTAGAAGTTCAGGCCCGTATCTCCACCATCCGAGGTCACCAGGAAATTGGGTCGATCTGAACTAATATCGCGGAACTGGACAGTTACGCCTTCGAGACGGACGTACTGGCCATTGAGATCATTGAAATTATCCCAATTGACCTGTTGACCACCTCCAAGATTTCTGTTGGCGTCACTTGTGGTAATGACAACCGGGTCCAGAATAGAATCTGGCAGGTCAAAATCCGTGTAGAAACCGAGGTCGGTAATCGTTTCTGGCTCTACCTGTATAGAACTGAACTCATTGATATTAGCGACTACTTCGATGACACTACCCACTGTAAGAAGCAAGGTGCCATCGGTCTGAAAGTCGCCGCCATTGACCAGTTGGATCGTCATCCCCTCGACGCCCTGGGATGCGGCGGTGGTATCACGCACAAAGAAATGGACTCGCGAGGGGAATCCATCCGTTGGTGTCGAGAGACCCGAGTTGAGCGGGTCGCTAAGCACCACGGCGGTGAAGCGTACCCGTTGGCCTTGGAAGTCGTTGAGTGCCAGCGCATCAATTTCGGACAGGCTCAGGGAAGTGCCTCCCATGTTAAGTTGATCGATCTGGTCTTGCGGGATGGTGTTGAGTTCACGGACGGTGACATCAACAGGGTCCTGTGCGCTAGCCGTACCGACGACTAGCAAAAACAGGAAGAGGAAAAGCATAGTAGCTCGTTGCTTCATGGTTTTACCTGTTTGGTTGAGTTGGGGGTCAAGTTTAGATAGATAGAAACTGTCTGCAAGCGCAAACAGTAGCGGGTGAATATTTCAGGATACACGCGATTGATTTAACATACCCTCTTAGAAGGGCTTGAAAAATCTGCCGTGCTTCACGCTCTGTATCCTCCTTTGGTGATCGGGTGGGTTATTTTATGATCACGAATTTGCCCTGTTGGATGTCATTGTTGTCGAGGTTTTTTACCGAGAACAAGTACAGCCCTGTAGTCAGGTCGAGACCATTTTCTGAGAGCAGGTCCCATGAATGTTCGCCGCCGGGCAGTTGCCGTTCGCTGCCGCCAAAGTCGTCGTACCACCGAATGTCGCCCTGGTAGGTGGTAGCGTCGTGGTCGAACTGGGCTACGATCTCTCCCGCGAGGGTGTAGATACGTATCTCGGCCCGAGGCGGTAGGTTGTAGAAGTTGAGGCGGCGGTTCCGCGCCGAGTTGCCATCCCACGCCGCGTTGAGGCGGTACGGATTGGGATAGACGCCCACTTTGCCCATTTCCTGTGCAGGCGTGCCGGGAAAGACACGGGTGGCATTGGCCGTGCGCGAGGATTCGAAGGAATCCAGCCCAGCCTCTGGGTCGCCCTGGTCGAAGGCCGTCACCGTAAACAGGTATTGCCAGCCGCTCAGCAAGCCATCTACCTCGAAGCGGTACGTATAGGCGGTGGGATCGCCCTCAAAAGTAACGGGTTGGTCCAATCGAATCGAGGCAAGGCCGTTATTGAAGCCGGTGCGGTTGCCGGGCTGGTCATACTGTGCGATGAGCGTGGCCTGGTCCAGAATGTTGCCTTCGCGGTCGTCGCCGGGGTTGCTGCGGTAGATGCGGTAGCCCTCGAAGTCCTGGTTGCCTGTTACGGGGTCGACAGACTGCTCGGCGGTGTCGTCCCAGTACAGGATGGCTTTGCCTGCTTCCAGTTCCACGCGCAGGTTGGGTGAGCCGGGTGGTTCAGGGATCAAGTAGCGATCCAGCACGCCGTTGCCGTTGACATCCTCGCCCTCGTCCAGCACGCCGTTGAAGTTGTTGTCTTCGCCCGAGT
>Ga0209954_1000274_pt1 | contig 10178 bp, 7 predicted proteins | sample SalPon2A_A_D2_MG_FD_185715 | JGI IMG/M metagenome (GOLD analysis project Ga0209954, IMG submission 185715) | Soil microbial communities from South San Francisco under conditions of wetland restoration - Salt Pond MetaG R2A_A_D2_MG (SPAdes)... | ecosystem: Environmental > Terrestrial > Soil >...
AACAGTGTCACGCTCGACCTGGAGTATAACGTGACCCATCTGGAGTATTTCCTGGAGCCTGCCAACCAGGTGCCCGAAGGTAAGGCGCGTCCTTCTCTCTGGCTGCAACTGATCAATCCGTATACAGATAACCCGCCGCATGTGGGTCCCTCGGGCGAAGAGACTACGATTCCGCTGGTGCTGCGCCAGTACCCCACGCCGCCCACCGTGATCAGCCAGCAGGGTGTTCAGGGAGCCGAGAGCGAAGCAGCGCTCGAAGTGGGCAGCAATCCGCTTACGACAGCGGCAGCGTGGCATCTGCTCTATCGCTATCAGGCGCAGCTTACGGTGCATGATCAACTGATCAGTGCCGTCACCTACAATACAGACCTGAGCGCGTCATCCGGCGGCAGTTCTGCACAGGCGGCCTTGCTTGATGATGATCCTGTATTTACGCTCTTTGAAGCCCTGGCACGCTTCTTTGCCACCTATCCGGTGCTGTTGCCAGTGCTGAACAACTTGGCCGACCCAAACTGGGACAAGGCCGCCGATGTCTTCGCGTCCCTGGTTAATGGCGTGGTTAACAACTCCACCTGGAATCCGGTGGACGCGGCGTTGGCGAGTCGGGCGTTGGCGCGTATCACCGACCGATACACGATTACGGACCGGGTGCAAGACACAGCGCGGCTCATCACGCTTTTGTGGGCCTCGCAGGAATCGAGTTTCCCCGAGGTCAAGCTCACGATTCAAGCCATTGGTCCCGACGGGCAGCCATACCCGAATCAGGTGCCCGGCACCGTGACCAACGGCATTACCGATCAATACACACCGGATCCGCCTCTCGTTGAGGACTGGGTGACCCACGAGGTGGAAGTCCAAAACCTGAACGTGTTGATGGCCGAAAATGCGCTCTCCGGCGTACAGGTCGAGCGCAACCTCATCGAAATGGAGGGGCCGGGCGGCACCACCTGGACGGCGCAGCAGGAGTTTGTCTACAAGACACCGCTGGTGCGGGCCACAGAGCCGGTGACGCCGTTTGTTGACAACAAGGAGGCCATCAACGTCGCGGATCTGCCGAATCAGGGCATTGGCCAGGGTTGTCCGCAGGCGCCGCCGGCCGGGTTGCCCAGTCTGTGCCAGCGCATCTACACGATGATGTATGACCTGCTGGCGGATGATGATATGATTGCCGGTCTGACGCAGGCGCGGTTGAGTGCCGGGCAAGACGAGTCGGTTCCGCGAAGGGTGAAGGTGGCATGTAGTTTCCAATATCCCGTGTCGGTTGCTGGCGGCGTGACCTCCAGCAATCCTGTTGCGCCGCTGTTCCCCGTCGTGCTGGCTCGCTCGTTCCTGATAGATGCCGCACAGCAGGATCAGTTAAGCGAATTCTCCAGCATGTATGCCACGGCGGTGGCGCAGTGGGCCGAAGAGAACGAGGTGGCCTTTGGTACCGATGCACAGCAGGAGGCTCGTTTCGTATTCGATATCACCCTCTATGCGCAACTCAGTGGGCTGAACACACCCGTCCTTCGGCTACGCAATCTGCAATTGAACCTAACGGACATCGTGACTTCATGAGGGCAGTCCCCGTCCGGGACGCCTATTGAAAGAGAAACCTGTTGCCCATCTGGCCTGGCAAGCCTTCATGTTGCTACAAAAAACGCTCACTACAACGTTTCACAACCACCCAAGGAGGTATGTCTATGTATGCGTTCGAAATCCACGGCCAGACATCAGTAGACGATAGCTGGAACGGCCAACCCACGACGCTTGCTCAGAATGAAAACATTGTGATGCCGCAGACATCGGCGGGCACGATGATCCTCGCGGCGACCAACAAAGCGACCCAGAATAATCAGGGCAACCTTACGTATACGTCGGGAGGCGGAGCGCCGGGCAATCTGGTATTGCAAGCGAACGCCAATCAGCCGTCCATCATCATCAAAAACTGGAACGCCAATAACCTGAGCCTCACCAACACCAGCGCCGCTACGGCCACCCCCATTCTGGTGCAGGCCGTGGGGCCTGGTATCCCAGGGATAACACCGGCATCCTTTCCCATCGGGCAAGAGGTGACGCTGGCCGCTGGCGACGTAGCAGCAGGGACGGCCTCGCCCCAGTACATGCAACTGGTGATTCGGTCCAACGCGGCCACGCTCGGGGTTCTCGGTCTGATCGGTGGACCGCAAGATGGCTCGGGCAACAACGGCTACGTCATCACGGTCAACGATGCGGTCAATGGCAACACCGGCCCCGATACGGGCAAAGCGCCGCCGCCGGGCTACTATGCCACCACGTCGAGCAACACCTACACGTTCACCTTCAACTGGGGCAGTTCGCTGGTTTTTATCGCTAACCTGTCGCCCGAGACGGCAAACGACCTGACCGTGCTCATGCGGAAACTGTAAGTGCTTTTAGGACCGGCGCTGGCGGAGCAGGCCAGCGTCGGTCTTGTTCTGCCATTTTGATGGTTGTCACTTTTTAAGGAGAAAACCCGTGATCTACCAGTTGATCAATCAGAACGCCGTCAACACGAATTGGGACGGTTTGGCTATGACGTTGGAACAGAACCAAAACGTCGTGATGCCACAGACGGCGGCGGGGACCATGATCCTGGGGTATTTCAATCTGGCGACGCAAAATAACCTGGGCGAACTGGCCGTGACCTCCGGCGGCACGGAGCCGGTAATCAAGCGGGTCGATGCCCTGTCGAATCAACCCAGCATCTGGCTGCACAACTGGAATGCTAACAACTTGAGCCTCACCAACGTCAGCGCGAATGCGGACACGCCCATCTGGATTGCTGCCTATGGGCCGGGCACGCCAGGGCAAACACCCTTTGACCTGCCCGCCGATGGGACGCCTGTTCCGCTGGTGACGACACAGAGTGCCCAGGGCAAGGCGTCGCCCCAGTTTATGCAACTGGTCCTGCAGAGCAATACGGCCACCCTGTGCGTATTCGGCGTGATTGGCGGGCCGCAGGATAGCTCGGGCAACAACGGCTACGTCATCACGGTCAACGATGCGGTCAATGGCAACACCGGCCCCGATACGGGCAAAGCGCCGCCGCCGGGCTACTATGCCACCACGTCAAGCAACACCTACACGTTCACCTTCAACTGGGGCAGTTCGCTCGTCTATGTTGTCAACATGTCGCCGGCGACGGCTTCGGGGGCGACGGTAGTGCTTCGTAAGTTGTAGATTGTGAGTGCAGGACGACGCGCTGTGCGCAAAGTTTATGGTTTGGGAGATCAGGGGTAAACATGTCGGTACAATTGCTCGGTGCGCAGCAGGCCCCTTTCGAGATCCTGGGGCGCAATACCGTCGATTCAGCATGGAATGGGTCGCCGCTTCTTCTCCAGGTGAATGAAAACGCCAATATGCCGCAAACACCTGCTGGCACTATGCTTCTTGCCTGGCAGAATGAGGCGACGCAAAATAATCTGGGTGAGATTGCCGTGACCTCTGGTGGTAGTGCACCGGTGACTAAGCGTGCCGATGCGTTGGCCTATCAACCCAGCATCTGGTTGAACAATTGGAACGCCAACAATCTCAGTATTACGAATATCAGTGCAAATACGGCTACGCCCATCCGGATTCAGGCGATTGGTCCGGGCATTCCTGGAACTGATCCTGAGACGCTTCCCATCGGGGGAGATGGCGTCATGCTCAAGGCGGGGATGACGGCGCAAGGGAACGCTTCGCCCCAGTATATGCAGCTTGTAATTCGATCTAGTTCTTCTACGCTTGGCATTATTGGTTTGATCGGTGGGCCGCAGGATAGCTCGGGCAACAACGGCTACGTCATCACGGTCAACGATGCGGTCAATGGCAACACCGGCCCCGATACGGGCAAAGCGCCGCCGCCGGGCTACTATGCCACCACGTCAAGCAACACCTACACGTTCACCTTCAACTGGGGCAGTTCGCTGGTTTTTGTCGCTAACCTGTCGCCGGAAACCGCCGACCCTGTGACCGTAGTCATGCGGAAACTCTGACGTTTCTCGCCGACGCTCTTTCGGTAGCGCACGTGCTGGATGGTGCAGAATGCCCTTTACTAAAACGCATTGCTGCCCGCACCCTTATCTTCTATCTTTATACCACATACATCACTTGGGTTAATATAGAAAGCAGATGCCATGGGCGCACGCGAATCCGTAGAGGCAATATCCTTTCATGACCACGTTCTTCAACTGCTGCGAGAACTCATTGACCGAGATCAGGGAGATGCGGACATGCGCCTCTACGAGGCGCTACGCCTGCTCGGGAAGTATCGCTCTCAACTTATTGCCAACACACTCGCGCAGAAAAACGGAGTGCAGGTTCGGACGGGTCCTTTCGCTAATATGGAACTCGCGTCACCGATTAGTGAAGGGTGCCATGTACCGAAATTACTGGGTACGTACGAGCAACCCCTTCATCCTATCCTTGCTTCCCTGCCTGAACGTCAATATGACACCGTGCTCAACATCGGTTGTGCCGAAGGCTACTATGCCGTCGGGGTGGCAAGGCTACTGACAAACACGGACGTCTATGCCTTTGATATCAATCCTGAAGCCAGGGCATCCTGCCTCGCTATGGCAAAGGCCAATGGGGTGGCGCATCGGGTTGAGGTAGGTGCGGCTTTTAATGTAGAAGACTTCGGAGGCTATGCCGGAGCGAAGGTACTGGTAGTGTGCGATATTGAAGGCGAAGAAGTTCGTTTGCTGGATCCTACTATAGCACCAGCCCTCGCCCAATTCGACATTCTCGTCGAAGTCCATGACCTGTTTGTACCTGGTTGTGCTGACACCCTGCGCCAGCGGTTTGCTGCGAGTCATGCTATCACCGAGATTCCTTTCGATATTCAGAATCGCTATACGTTCGACGAGCTAGAGGAACTGGAGCATCTGGATCAACTTTTTGCCCTGTGGGAGTGGCGGCTTCCGAAGAATTACTGGTTATGGCTTGAGGCGCACAAGGCGCCATAAAAAAAGCCCCGGCATCACGCAGGGCGATACCGGGGCTTCCGGGTCTAAAGGTGAATCGGCTTTACGAAACGGCCTCTTCCGCCTCCTGGATCAGGAACGGGTAGATGTCCTTGAGCAGCGCCTGGAGCTTCGTGCGGCCCCGGTTGATGCGGCTCTTAACCGTACCCATGGGCAGGCCAGTGATCTCGGCGATCTCGTCGTAGGCCAGTTGCTGGATGTCTCGCAGTACCACGACCTCGCGGAAGTCCGGCGGGATCTGGTCGAGCGCTTCCTGGATGTATTTTTCCTGGAGCGTGCTCTCGGTATGGCGATCCGGCGAGAATGACTCATCCGGAATGGCGAGTTCGTACTCTTCGTTGTCGCGGTTAACCGACTGGATGGAGTACATCCGGCGGCGCTTGCGCTTGCGGTATTCTGAGCGGGCCAGGTTACCGGCGATGGTGTAGAGCCATGTCGAGAACTTGGCAATGCGCTGGTACGAATGCCGGTTGCGGTAGACCCGCAGGAACGTTTCCTGCAGGAGGTCCTCACAGCGCTTGGTGTCGCCGAGGAAGCCGTAGAGATAGTGCATCAGGCGCTCGGAGTAGCGATCAACGAGGATGTTGAACGCCTCGACGGTTCCTGCCTGGAACTGCTCCATCAGGTCTTCGTCGCTCATCTGCTGGAGCGCCTCAAGGCGGCTCGTCGCAGCGCGCTGCTGCTTGTCTGTTTTTCTGATAATGCGCGATCTATTTGCCACGTTGCACCTGTTGTCTTTGTGCGTGGAAGTAGCTAAAGGGTTAGAAGATGAATCGACGTTCCAAAGACCGTCGGGACCTCATCGTCTCCCGTAAGATAAACACCGGTAAGGTGTCGTGCCGTAACAATTCGGTTTGGGAACCTGTGCTTTGTGAAGGAGCACATCCCTTGAATCCCAACGGGGCAAGCCCACGAATTATTACACAATGGCTGGTTAATATGCAGGTGAATACCCTAATCTTGACGGGTCTTTCAAGAAGGATACTCCGCTGTGCTGGCTAATAACCAAGCTGCAATAGCCGTACCAAGTGTAAGTACCTATTCGATTTAAAACGTTACACCGTCTGCTGTACGGAAGAGGCCCTTTTTTTGTGACAGGCGCTCGGATAGCCTGTCACATCGGCAGAAAGCCAGGCTGGTAAAGGCTACTTTTTGAACGGATCAAGGGTAACATCTCCATGAAAAACGAAGCACCCAAGGCATCTTTTAGTCGAAAAAATCCTACCTTTCTTTACAATCGCTGGCCTCTCTGAACAACTGTTGACCCCGTCATGACTACTTTACGCCATCTCCACTGTTGGGCGCTCTGTCTACTCTTGTTGATGCTGAGCGGTACCTCTTTAGAAGCCACCGCACAGGATTCATCTGCCCGCGTCGTGCTGGCGATCCACGGGGGGGCAGGCACGATTTTGCGGAGCGAGATGACGCCCGAGGTGGAGGCCGAGTACCGGGCCGCCTTGCGTACCGCGCTGGAAGCCGGTTATGCCGTGTTGCTGGCCGATAGCAGCAGCCTTGACGCCGTTGTGGCTGCGATCCGCACGATGGAGGAATCGCCGCTGTTTAATTCGGGGAAAGGGGCTGTCTTCACCAGCGAGGGCACCGTCGAGCACGACGCTTCAATCATGGATGGGAAAACACGCAACGCGGGGGCATCGTCTGGCACGCAGCATGTGCGTAGCCCCATCAAGCTGGCACGCGCCGTCATGGAGCACTCGCCTCATGTCATGCTGACCGGCACGGGCGCAGAGACTTTTGCAAAGGAGCAGGGGCTGGAGATGGTGGAGAACGAATTCTTCCACACCGAGCGCCGCCGCCAGCAACTCGAACGGGCCCAGCAGCGCGAACGGGGAGAAGCACCTTCCGGTGATGCGTACCTAATCAAAACGGACTGGGAAACCGATAACCACAAATACGGCACCGTCGGCGCGGTCGCGCTCGATGGCGGGGGCAACCTTGCGGCAGCTACTTCCACGGGCGGCATGACCAATAAGCGCTTTGGTCGCGTCGGCGATTCGCCCATCATCGGAGCTGGGACCTACGCGGATAATGAGACGTGCGCCGTCTCGGCTACAGGCCACGGCGAGTATTTCATCCGGGGCGTAGTAGCCTACGATGTGGCGGCCATGATGCGCTACACGGGCCTCTCGCTCGCCGCCGCCAGCAACGCCGTGATCATGGGGCGGCTCACCGAACTTGGCGGCACGGGTGGCATCATCGCGCTGGACGCCGAAGGCAACGTCTCTATGCCCTTCAACACGCCCGGCATGTACCGGGGCTACATCGACGAGGATGGCAACATCACGGTCAAAATCTACCGCGACGAGTAGGTTATAGGAAAGGGAGAGGGGGTTGGTGGATAGGCTAAACAGCTTGTTTTTAACGATCCACTATCTACCATCCACTATCCACTTGTCCCTCCCCTTTCATAAAACGACTCACCGGTACGGGCGTGGTCTTGCAGGAGTGAGGAGGGTGCAAAGCGCTGGCCGTGTTGTATCTGGAGGCGGCTGAGGCGGGCGGTGATGGCAGGTGGCGTCTCAAAGTCGATGTAGCGAAAAGGGCCGCCGAGGAAAGGCGGGAAGCCTAGCCCAAAGACGGCACCCAGGTCGCCATCGTGGGGGGATTGCAGGATGTTTTCTTCCAGACAATACACAGCTTCGTTGACCATCATGAGCGCCAGGCGTTGCTGGATGGTCTCGTGGTCGATTTTCTTGCGGCGCGATCCGCCGAAGAAGGCGTAGATGGTCTCGTTAACCTCCGTTTTGTGATCGCGTCCCTGGTCGTCTTTTTCGTAGCGATAAAAGCCCTGCTCACTTTTCTGGCCCAGGTAGCCCGCATCCACCAGCTTTTTCGCCACATCGCTGAGGTGCATATCGCGGTCCATCGGATAGCGGCCCATCACCTCGGTTATTTTGGCGGCTACGTCGATGCCGACGAGGTCGAACAGTTCGTAGGGTCCCATCGGAAAGCCGAACTGCTCTAAAGCCTCATCTACCTGCTTGATGTCGGCCCCTTCTTGCAGCAGCAGCAGCGCCTCGTTCATGTACACACCGAGGATGCGCGTGGTGTAGAAGCCCGGTCCATCGTTGACGACGATGACGGTTTTGCCCTGCTTGAGCCCGATCGCGTAGGCTGTAGCGAGTGCCCAGTCCGCCGTCTTCTTGGTTTTGATGATTTCCAGCAACGGCATCTGCGCGACGGGTGAGAAGTAGTGCATGCCGATGACCATCTCGGGGCGCTGAGAAGCCTCCGCGATGTCGGCGATGGGAATGGAGGAGGTGTTGGAGGCGAAGATGGCGTCGTCGCGGAGAACCTTCTCTGTTGCTGACAAAACGTTGTGTTTGAGATCCAGATTTTCCGGCACGGCTTCGATGACGAGGTCGGCAGGAGCGAGGGCTTCGTACGCCGCCACAGGCGTCAAGCGCTCCATCATCAGGTCGCGCTCGAAGGGGGAAATAATGCGTTTTTTGACCTGTTTCTGCACTGCTTCCCAGAGATGTTTCTTGCCCTTGGCGGCCATCGGCAAATCCTGATCCTTGATGAGCACATCCAGATCCTGCTTCACGCTCACCTCGGCGATGCCCGCGCCCATCAGCCCGGCTCCGAGCACGCCTACCGTATCGACGGGGCGGGCCTGATCGGCGTAGGGGTTTTTGTCGGCGGCCTGCTTGGCGAAGAACAGACTCACCAGTGCCCGTGACTCCGGTGTGAAGGCAAGGTCGGCAAAGCCTTCCGCTTCGGCAGCGAGACCTGCGTCCAGGCCGTCTTCCAGCCCGGCTTTTACGCATTCGATGATACGGAAAGGGGCCGGGTAGTTGCCCTTTGTTTGTTTCCGCACCCGGGCCTCGGCTTGCTGGTACACAACGCGACGGCTAACCGGGTTGCTTTCAATAATCCGATCCGTCAGATCATGCTCCTGCTTGGGTTTCAAGGTGCCGTCGAGAAGACCACGGGCGGCTTGCTTGGCCGCGTCGAGTAGATTGTGCTGGTACGTCAGGGCATCGACCAGCCCGATGCGTCTGGCTTTACGCGGGTACACGGTTTTGCCGGTCAGCATCATGTCCAGCGCTGTCTGCAGGCCGACGAGTCGGGGCAGAAACTGGGTACCGCCGCCGCCGGGCAGCAGGCCGAGTTGCACTTCGGGCAGGGCCAGCTTGGTTTTCGAGTGGTTTGTGGCGATGCGGTAATCGCACACCAGCGTCATCTCCAGCCCGCCGCCCATCGCTGCGCCGTGAATGGCGGCGATGGTCGGCTTCGGGAGCGCACGCACGCGACGGATGAGGGCATGGGCCGTCTTTGTCAGCGTGCGGATCTCGGCGGGATCGGAGGCGTCGCGGATCATATCCAGATCGGCTCCAGCGATGAAGGTGTCGGGTTTGCCGCTGATGAAGATGACCGCACGGATCGTGACATCCTGCTCGATCTGGTCGAGCACATTGCTGATGGCTTCCAGCGCGCCGAGCGAGATTTTATTGACCTTCGCGTCTTGCTGGTCGAGCCAGATGATGCCGAGGGCGTGGTCTTTTTCTAACGTTAAGTAAGCACTCATAAGATTTGAAAAGTCAGGCTGAGATTCGCTGGTTTGTAGGGGATGGAGTTGTGCAATCTCAACGTTCGATCAAAATGGCGTGGCCGAGACCTCCTGCCGCGCAGGCTGCGACGAGGGCATAGCGTCCGTCAACATGGCGAAGGCGGTTGGCGGCCATGGTGACGAGGCGAGCGCCCGTCGCTCCGAAGGGGTGGCCCAAGGAGAGCGAGCCGCCCCAGGTGTTGAGCTTATCCATCGGCACGGAACCAACCGGTTCATCTCGACCGATCTGTTTGGCAAACTCATCCGATTCGAGCGCAGCGAGGACGGCAAGCACCTGCCCGGCAAACGCTTCGTGCAGTTCGATCACATCCAGGTCATCCAGCGTTAACCCCGCAGCATCCAGGACTTGCGGGATGGCATAGGCCGGTCCGAGCAGTAGTTCATCTCCAGGATCTTGCGCGACGTAGGTGTAGTGGCGGAGCGTAGCGCGGGGTTCAAAGCCATGGGCTTTGGCGGTCTCTTCTGCCATCAGCAGCGTGGCCGATGCACCATCGGTGAGGAAGGAGGCGTTTCCGGCGGTGACGGTGCCGAAGGGTTTGTGGAAGGCCGGGGAGAGGCTCCGCAGCTTTTCCATGTTCGTATCGTCGCGGATGCCGTTGTCCGTGGTGATGGGGTCAAAA
>Ga0209954_1000277_pt1 | contig 10170 bp, 8 predicted proteins | sample SalPon2A_A_D2_MG_FD_185715 | JGI IMG/M metagenome (GOLD analysis project Ga0209954, IMG submission 185715) | Soil microbial communities from South San Francisco under conditions of wetland restoration - Salt Pond MetaG R2A_A_D2_MG (SPAdes)... | ecosystem: Environmental > Terrestrial > Soil >...
ACAAGGCATTCACGATTTCTTTTTAAATGATGAAGATTTAAAAAGCGTTGCTGTTATTGGTCCTAAAAAAGCTGCTGCTACTTTAGAGGGAAGTAAAGAATTTGCAAAAGAGTTTTTATTTAGACACAATATTCCTACAGCAGCCTATAAAAGCTTTAGCACAAATAATGTTGAAGAAGGCTATACTTTTTTAGAAACCCTTAAGCCTCCTTATGTATTAAAAGCAGATGGATTGGCTGCTGGAAAAGGCGTTGTTATTTTAAATGATTTAAACAAAGCTAAAACCGAATTAAAAAATATGCTGGTTGATGCTAAATTTGGTAATGCAAGTTCTAAAGTAGTTATAGAAGAATTTTTGGATGGTATAGAATTGAGTTGTTTTGTACTAACAGATGGCAAAAATTATAAAATACTGCCAACAGCAAAGGATTACAAACGTATAGGAGAAGGCGATACAGGTTTAAATACAGGAGGAATGGGAGCTGTTTCTCCAGTGCCATTTGCTACAAAAGAATTTCTTGATAAAATTGAAAACCGTATAGTTAAACCAACAATTTCAGGACTTCAAAAAGATAATTTACCATACAAAGGATTTATTTTTATCGGTTTAATAAAAGTTGGCGATGACCCTAAAGTTATTGAATACAATGTTAGAATGGGTGATCCAGAGACAGAAGTCGTTTTACCAAGACTAAAAAATGATATTGTTGAAATTTTTCAAGCTATTGCTAATCAAACACTAGATAAAATAGACATTGAAATTGATGATCGTGCCGCTACTACAGTGATGTTAGTTTCTGGAGGCTATCCTGAAGCTTATGAAAGAGGGAAAGAAATAACAGGGCTTGAAAACATTGAGGATTCAATTGCATTTCATGCAGGAGCAAATTTAAAAGACGAGAAAATTGTTACTTCAGGAGGTCGCGTGTTGGCAATCACGAGTTATGGAAATACCTACAAAGAGGCACTAAAAAAATCTTATCAAAATATAGAAAAACTACATTTTGATAAGATGTATTATCGTAAAGATATTGGTTTCGACTTATAAATAATCGTGTGCAGTTACACTCTTGTCTTCTTCATTATTGTCATTGTAGTCCTTTAATTGTTTCATCCAATAAACAAAAGCAACTAGACAGATTAATGTAAGAATCCAAGAAACAATGTTGGATAACCACCAATTGTCTAAAGCTAATTCTCTTAAAAAATCAAAAGGCCAAAAAAGATAATCAACAAATAAATCTTGTATTGCGTAAAAAAAATCTTTCATCTGTAGTATATTTACCTTACAAAAATACAAAAACACTTAATGATTACAAGCATTTTTAGTAAATCTAAACCAATAAACTTTATAGTTGTATTTTTTATTTCGCTTTCGGCTTATATTATTGCCAATTTAAAGTTAAACGATGGAGGATTTAATCTCAATTTAGCAATTGAAAAAACTGTAATTTTTGGAATATGTTATTTTTCAATTCTAACCTTAAATTTTATTGTTGGTAAAAACAACTTGACACAAAAAAACAACTACGAAATCTTATTGTATAGTTTGTTTTTACTGTTACTACCTGAATCTTTATTGAGCGATAGAATAATTGTTTCTAACTTTTTCATACTTCTCGCTTTAAGAAGAACATTAAGTTTACGATCTCAAGTTAGTTTAAAAAAGAAATTATTTGATGCTTCTTTTTGGGTTGCTATTGCTTCGCTTTTCTATTTTTGGGCAATTCTTTTCTTTATTCTAATTTATGCTGTTCTATTACTATTCACTGATAATAAAATTAAAAACTGGATAGTGCCATTTACTGGACTAATTACAGTATTTTTAATAGTAATATCGTATTCTATAATTTTTAATGGTGATTTTTTTGGAGTAATAAATGTTTTGCCAGATGTTAGTTTTGATTACAGCAATTTTAATTCTTACAAAATTATTATTGCTACAACTATTTTATTGTCATTTGGAATCTGGTCATCTATTTTTTATTTAGCTTCAATAAGAAAAAGAATGAAAAAGTTTCGACCAATTTTTAAAGCAATATTTATAAGTTTAGCCATTGCTTTTGTAATCATGATAATTGCGCCAGAAAAAAACGGAAGCGAATTCCTGTTTCTTTTTCCAACACTTGCAATTGTAGTAGCAAATTATATTGAAACTATTCAGGAAAAATGGTTTAAAGAAATATTTCTCTTAATTTTAATTATTTCACCAATTGTATTACTAATTCTGTAGTTTCTCTCCAAAAGCCAAGTCTCCAGCATCACCCAAACCAGGAACTATATAACCTTTGTCATTTAAGTTTTTGTCAATTGCAGCTATCCATAAATGCGTATCTTCTCTAAAGTGATTTTCAACATAATCAACACCAGCTTGTGCTCCAATAACACTTACCAAATGAAGGTTTTTTACTTTTCCAAAAGGCTTTAATGCTTCAAATGTAGCCACCATAGATTGCCCTGTAGCCAACATTGGGTCAGCAAGAATCAAGGTTTTGTTTTCAAGATTTGGGCACGCAAGGTATTCTACAACAATTTCAAAGCTTTCCGGATCATGTTTATGATGTCTGTAAGCTGAAATAAAAGCATTTTGTGCATCATCAAAATAGTTTAACAACCCATTGTGTAATGGCACGCCAGCCCTCAATATTGAACACAATACAATGTCATCGTCAAGCGTCATCATATTTGCATTTCCTAAAGGAGTTTTTATAGTTGAAGTTTTATAATTCAAAACTTTACTTAATTCATATCCAAGGAGTTCACCAATGCGTTCAATATTCCTTCTAAAACGCATACTGTCCTTTTGGGTTTTAGAATCTCTCATTTCCGATAAAAAGGTATTTAGAACAGAATTTTCTTTAGATAAATTGTGAATATGCATAGGCGTTTGAGATATTTTACAATCGTAAAGTTAAGTAAATAGACTTATATTTGCATCTAAATTTAGCAAGCAATGTTTTCAAGTAAAGCCAATGTAATTTTTCAAAACGTTATTGAAACGTATCATGTAATAAATACTGTTGACCAACCTTTTCAAAACATATATGATGAAAAAACTCAACTTATTGAGCATTTGTTGTATAGAAAATGTTGGATAGACACAGTGCAATGGCATTATGAAGACATTATTCGTGATCCGAATATTGATCCAGTTGCAGCATTAAAATTAAAACGCCAGATTGATGCTTCAAATCAGGATAGAACAGATATGGTAGAATATATAGATAGTTATTTTTTGGAAAAGTACAAAGATGTAACTCCAAAAGATAATGCAACTATTAATACAGAAAGCCCAGCTTGGGGAATTGATAGATTATCCATTTTAGCATTAAAAATCTATCACATGAACGAAGAAGCTACTCGAGTTGATGCTTCTGATGCCCATAGAGCTACATGTCAATCTAAACTTGATGTTTTATTAGAACAAAGACAAGACCTATCGTCTGCTATTGATACACTTCTTAAGGATATTGAAAACGGAGATAAATACATGAAAGTCTACAAACAAATGAAGATGTACAATGATGATGAGTTGAATCCTGTGTTGAGAGGACAGAAATAACTTACTCGAATTCTCGGGATGCATAATTCAAAACATATACTTGTCATTCGTCTTTCTGCCATGGGAGATGCAGCCATGACAGTTCCAGTTTTGAGAGCATTTCAAGAACAATACCCAGATATTAAACTTACTGTTTTAACTAGAGAATTTTTTAAACCATTTTTTAAAGATTTAAAAAATGTTGAAATCTTTTCTGCAGATGTAAAAGGAAAACACAAAGGGTTTTTCGGTTTATATAAACTTTCAAAAGAGTTAAAAGGTTTAAAAATAGATGCTGTTGCAGATTTGCATAATGTTTTACGCTCTAACATTTTAAAACTCTTTTTATATGGAATACAAGTTGTTCAGCTTGACAAAGGAAGAAAAGAAAAACAAACCTTAATTTCTGGCAAGGAATTCAAACAATTAAAGACAACTGTTGAACGTTATGCAGATGTTTTTAAAATTTTAGGTTATCCAATTGACTTGTCAAATCCTTCTTTTCCAGAAAACCCCCCATTAAGTAATAAGGTTTTAAATATTGTTGGGAATGGCATTTCGACATCACTCAATGCAGGTTCTAAAATGTGGATTGGTATTGCGCCTTTTGCAGCACATGAGAGTAAAATATATCCATTGGATTTATTAGAACAAGTCATTAATTCGCTTTCTAAAAAATATAAAATATTACTTTTTGGTGGAGGAAAACATGAGAGTGAACAACTGCAAAAATTTCAAGATGAGTTTCAAAACGTCATCAATATTGCTGGAAAATTATCCTTTGAAGAAGAGTTAGATGTCATTTTAAATTTAGATGTAATGCTTTCTGCAGATTCTGGAAATGGGCATATTGCTGCAATGCTTGGTGTAAAAGTAGTTACAATTTGGGGCGTCACCCATCCGTTTGCTGGATTTGCACCTTTCAATCAACCAGAAGATTTTAATTTGCTTTCTGATAGAGAAAAATTCCCCAAGATTCCTACATCTATTTATGGGAACAAATATCCTGAAAGTTATAAAGATGCTATAAGGAGTATTTCCCCAGAAACTATAGTTAATAAAATAGATTCGATATTATCTTAAACTAAATGTCGTCGTAATCAACATAAATTTTTGAAGTCGTTGGTTGTGACTGACAAGTTAAAATTAAGCCTTCAGCAACTTCACTATCTGTTAAAATATTATTTTGTCTCATAGAGACTTGACCTTCTTTGAGGCGAGCCAAACAACTACTGCAAATACCTCCTTGACACGAATAAGGAGCATCTATTTTTTCGGAAAGTGCAACTTCTAAAACAGTTTTTTTAGCATCCATTACAAAGTCAAACTCTTCGTCGTCTAGCATTACTGTAACACTTGTTTGACCATCTACAACTTTGCCTACAGCAATATTTTCTGGTGTAGAAACCGTAAACAATTCAAATTTTATATGGCTTTCAGAAATGCTATTTTCAATCAAAACATCTTTAACCGTATGAATCATGGCTTCTGGGCCACACAAATAAAAAGTATCAATTGAAGCATTGTTAAATAGGTTTTTAAGAGCAAAATTAACTGTGCTTTTGTCAATTCGTCCAAACAATGCATTGTCTTCCCTAGCCTGACTAAATACAAATTGAATTTTTAGCCGATCATCATATTTTGATTGCAGTTCTAATAGTTCATTATAAAAGATAGTCTCTTCAGGAGTTTTATTGCCATAAACTAAAACAAAGTGACTTTGAGGCTCTTCTTCCAAAACAGTTTTCAAAATACCCATTATTGGAGTAATGCCACTTCCAGCCGCAAATGCAGAAATCGTTCTTGACTTACTTTGGTCAGCTTCAAAAGTGAAACGACCATTAGGTTCTGAAACTTCAAGAACGTCATTTGTTTTTAATTCTGAATTTGCAAATTTTGAAAATTTTCCATGTTCTACAGCTTTTACTGCTACTTTCAAGTCGCCACTTTTGGGTGAAGAACATATCGAATAATCTCGCCTTACTTCTTTACCACCAAGAGTTGTTTTTAAAGTAATATATTGTCCGGCTTTGAAAGAGAACGCATTTTGTAAATGTTCAGGAACATGAAAACTTATAGTAACAGCCTTTTGAGTTACTTTTTTAACTTCTTTTATAGTAAGTTTATGAAAACGCGACATGTAATTTTTTTGGCAAAAATATAAAACATAAACAGTAAATGGGTTTTGATTGTAACAAAATCTACTATAATATTACTTATACATTAAATCTAACCTAAAACACATGAAATTAAAGCACTTCTTTAATTTAGAATGGAAACAATATTTTAGATCGTCGTATTGGCAAAAAAGCATTGCACTGAATATCTTACTCATATTTGTAGCCCTATATTTTATAGCAATATTTTTATTTTTGGGTATTGCCCTTTATCCAATCTTAAAAGAGCAACTCCCTAACCAAGATCCGTTAAATATTGTTAATGGTTTTTTGTTTTACTGGGTTCTTGTAGATATTTTAATGCGCTTTTTCTTTCAGAAATTACCAGTAATGACTGTAAAACCATTGTTGACTTTACCGGTTAAACGAAGTAAGATTGTACATTATGTACTTGGTAAGTCTGCATTATCTTTTTTCAATTTTTTACCACTTTTTGCCATTATTCCTTTTGGAGTTACTTTAATGAATAATGATTATCCAATTAGTTCAGTTTTAATTTGGATGCTTTCTCTTTTAATTATTACATTAATCATTAACTTTTTAAACTTTATAATTGAAAGCTTGTCTTCTCAAACAGAATTGTCATTTTTACCAATTATTGTTTTTGCAGGAGGATTGTTTGCGCTTAATTATTTTAATGTGGTTTCATTTACAAGCCTAATTTCTAATGGAATATCTTCCATTTACAACAATCCTATTTTGGTTATTGTTCCCCTTATTATTTTGATTGGTCTTTATATGGTTAATTTCAAAAATCTAAAGAAGCAATTATATTTAGACAGTTCATTAAAATCGAAGGCAGAAGAGGTTAAAACTTCAGATTTGGCTTGGACAAGAAAATTTGGCAACGTAGCGCCTTTTTTACAATTGGATTTAAGACTTATTTGGAGAAACAAAAGACCACGTTCTTCGGTTTTTATTTTAATTATTGGTTTGCTCTATGGGCTATTCTTTTATCCAAATCCTACATATCAAGATAAACCATGGTTTTTTGCTTTTATTGGTATTTTTGTAACAGGTATCTTTTTAATCAATTTTGGTCAGTTTATTCCTGCATGGGATAGTGGCTATTATAAAATGCTCATGAGTCAAAACATTAAATATAAGGAGTATTTAAAATCAAAATTTACGCTTATGACCGCAAGTGTTGTTATTCTTTTTATTTTAAGTATTCCGTACGTGTATTTCGGATGGAAGATTTTGTTAGCACATTTTGCGGCTGCAATTTACAATATCGGAGTTAACACACATGTTATATTACTCGGAGGTTCGTATAACCGAAAAAAAATCAATTTAAACCAACGTGCGGCATTTAACTACCAAGGAACAGGTGCGGTACAATGGCTTATTGGAATCCCGTTATTACTTATTCCACTTGGATTGTTTGGATTACTTTATGCGATTTCAAGTTTTGAAATTGCTTGCTTGGTATTGGCAATTTTAGGAGTAATAGGAATTGTTTTTCATCAAAAACTAATGAAGCTCATCACTCAAAAATATTTAGATTCAAAATATAAAATGATTGACGCTTTTAGTCAGGAAACTTAATTTTAAGAAAACATGATAGTAACATCAGATCTCACAAAAACATATAGCGATAAAACAGTTTTAAAAATACAAAGTTTAGATATTCCAAAGGGTCAAAGCTTCGGTCTTGTTGGCAACAATGGTGCAGGCAAAACAACATATTTTAGCTTGTTATTGGATTTAATTAAACCAACAACAGGAACAATTAAAAACAATAACATTCAAGTTGATGAAAGCGAAGACTGGAAACCTTTTACCTCTGCATTTATTGATGAAAGCTTTTTGATTGGATATTTAACACCAGAAGAATACTTTTACTTCATAGGAGACCTTAGAGGGCAAAATAAAGCAGATATTGACACGCTTTTGTCTCAATTTGAAGACTTTTTTCATGGCGAAATTTTAAACCAGAAAAAATATTTGCGAGATTTAAGTAAAGGCAATCAAAAGAAAGTTGGAATTGTGGCTGCACTTATTGGCAATCCAGAGGTCATTATTTTAGACGAACCCTTTGCCAATTTAGATCCAACGACACAAATACGACTCAAAGCCATTATCAAAGATTTAGCTGAAAAGCATGGTGTAACAATTTTGATTTCAAGCCATGATTTACTTCATGTTACAGACGTCTGCGAACGAATTGTAGTGCTAGATAAAGGAGAAATTATTAAAGATCTAACAACAGGCGGAGCAACCTTAAAAGAGCTGGAAGCTCATTTTACGCAATAATCGTTTCATCTAAAAGACCTTATTATTTTTAGCTATATCCAAAAAGATGCTTATTTTTACGCATTAACATAATAATAACAAGAGTTTACAGTTATTTATTAGATTAAAGCACCACACCTTTTGAAAACATCTTTAAAAGTCATACTAGCTACTATAACATTAATAATTTTCGCTACAAGTTGTTCACGTAAAAAAGACAGTTTTGTTAGCAGGAACTTCCATGCTGTAGCCACAGAATATAATACATTATACAATGGTTATAATGCACTTGAAGAAGGAAGAAATACGCTTAATGAATCTTACAAAGACAACTATTGGGAAATCTTACCAGTAGAAAGAATGCAGATTTCAGATGAAGTCGTGCTACCTGGAGAATCTGAAAACGAAAACTTTACAAGAGCTGAAGAAAAAGCAGTAAAAGCTATTCAGAAGCACAGCATGAACATAAAGGGTAAAGAAAAGAACCCTCAAATTGACGAAGCTTATTTATTACTTGGCAAGGCAAGATATTTTGACCAACGTTTTGTTCCAGCTTTGGACGCCTTTAATAACATATTAAATAAATATCCTACTAGCGACAAGATAAATCAAGTTAAAATTTGGAAGGAAAAGGCCAATATTCGACTTGAAAATGAAGAATTGGCCATTAAAAACCTAAAAAGACTTCTGGAGGATGAAGAACTTGAAAACCAAGATCTAGCACATGCAACGTCAATGCTTGCACAAGCCTATATAAATACACAATCGATTGACAGTGCAGTTACGCAATTGGAGATAGCTTCAAAGGCCACAAAAAACAACGATGAGCGCGGTAGATTTCGTTTTATACAAGGGCAACTTTATAACGAATTGGGTTATAAAGACAGTGCAAATATTGCATTTGATAAGGTTATAGAGTTACATCGTAAAACACCTAGAATATACTTAATAGCAGCGCATATTGAAAAAGCTAAAAATTTTAATTTTGAAAATCAAGATAAGTTAGCATTTCATGAGTTGTTAACAGATTTAGAAAATGATCGTGAAAACAGACCATATCTTGATAAAATTTATCATCAAATTGCACAGTATCATTTAAAGAGCGGTTCAGATTCTTTAGCAATAGCATATTACAATAAGTCTTTGAGACAACAAAGTGATGATAAGCTACTTAAAGCAAAAAGTTATGAAACTCTTGCCGAAATGAGTTTTAACAATTCGCTATATAAAGAAGCTGGCGCTTATTATGACAGCACTTTAGCCAATCTAGAATCCAGTACAAAACCATATAGAGTTACTAAACGCAAAAGAGATAATCTGGAAGATGTTATTTATTATGAAGGTGTTGTTCAGGTAGATGATAGTATTATGAATCTTATTAGTATGTCTGACGCTAAAAAGCTAGAGTTTTTTAACGATTATATAGAAAAACTAAAAGCAAAAGCCGAAGCAGAAAAAGAGAAACAGGAAATAATAGAACGAAATAAAGGATTGGTCACTGCAGATAAAAACTTAAAAGGGAATAGACCAGGTTTACCAGGGAATTTAAATAGAGGCGGAGGTTTACCAAACCAAGCTTCAACATTTTATTTTTACAATCCAACAACGGTTGCATTTGGTAAAAATGAATTCATAAAAGTTTGGGGAGATCGACAGTTAGAAGACAATTGGAGATGGTCTAGTAAAACCAGCTCTGGATTGAACAATACCAATACGCTTGATGATGTTTTGGCGAATGCTTCAGAAGATGAGCTGTATGATCCAGAATTTTACATATCCAAGATTCCTTCAACAGAAAAAGAAATAGATAGTATTACTAAAGAGAGAAACTATGCCTATTATCAATTGGGTTTAATTTACAAAGAGAAGTTTAAGGAATACGAGCTGGCAAAAGCAAAACTTCAGAAACTGCTAAACAACAACCCTGAAGAACGCTTAATTTTACCAGCAAAATATAATCTGTATAAGATATATTCAGTTTTAGATAATAACGATGAAGCAGAGATTGCCAAAAATGAGATTATAACCAAGTATCCAGATTCCAGATATGCAACAATTTTAAAAAATCCGGAGCTAGCATCCTTGAAAGACGAAAACAGCCCTGAAAACCTGTATAAGAATTTATATAAACTCCATGAAAATCAAGAATACGCAGAAGTTATATCCAAATGTGACGAATACATCAATGTGTTTGATGGAGAAGCCATAGTTCCAAAA
>Ga0209954_1000289_pt1 | contig 10015 bp, 11 predicted proteins | sample SalPon2A_A_D2_MG_FD_185715 | JGI IMG/M metagenome (GOLD analysis project Ga0209954, IMG submission 185715) | Soil microbial communities from South San Francisco under conditions of wetland restoration - Salt Pond MetaG R2A_A_D2_MG (SPAdes)... | ecosystem: Environmental > Terrestrial > Soil >...
GGGAGGGTCGGTGCAGGGGCCGCCTCGCTCTGGTGGAAGTAAGGACCGTGGCTCGGCTGCACAGGAGCCGCGGCCAGAACCAGGACGAAGGCGATCGAGGTGAGCGGACCCACCCCGGGGATCTGTCGAAACCGCTGGGTCACTGGATACCGCTCTTGCCCCAGTCGGTCCAAGGTGCGCTCCATCTCCCGGATCCGCCGGGTCAGCTCGGCCAAGGTTTCGAGCACCGGATCGAGAGCCGGTCGCAGCCCCTCGGGCAGAGCTGCGCTGGCTCGGGCGGGAAACGCCTCCGCCGAGCACGACGGCAGCCGCTGCCCCACGGCCTTGACCTGCCCCCGACAGAGATTGATCAGTGACGTGCGGGAGCGCACCAGGGCGTGACGAGCTCGGAGGATCGCCAAATCTTGCTGCATCTCGACGCTCCGGTGCTGGATCGGCGAAAGGAGCGACGGATCGGCAGCGGCGAGTCGGGTCAGTCCTTCCGCGTCACTCCGGTCGCTCTTGCGGCGACGGGGCGACGCCCCGGAAGTGCGACGGATTTCCCACGACCACCTCGTGCCCGCGCTCCTCGATACACCGGCTCATCCAGGGCGAATGGGCCCCCACCTCCAGAGCCACCCGCGAGCACGCGAGACCGTCGAAGTACCCGGCCAGGCCCGCATACGTCGTCGATACCTCCATGCGCTCCACGATCTCCCGACTCCTCGCGTCCATCCGACACACCGTAGTCTGGCGGTCCGACACGTCCAATCCGACTATCCAACGAATCTCCTGCGAGGTCTCCTGAGTGCTACGCCGCGTCATGGGGCAGCCTCCTTTCTGAGCTTCGCTTCATCGCTTCGCTCACTGCAGACCTCCACGGTACTGCGTCGGGAGGCTGGCCTTCTCATCCCATCTGCACCGACCCTCCCGCCCCTCCCCTCACCGATCGAGGAAACCCGCCGACCCGACACAGAGAGAGGAGGAGGAACAGCGGGGAGGGCGGAGGTAGACGGAAGGGGAGGAGGAACAGCGGCGGCGTCGGCGGAGCGTCAGTAGTGATACCGGCACTGGGCGATGAGGATCGCGTTGTCCTCCACCGCGTACACCAGGCGGTGCTCCCGGTCGATGCGACGGGACCAGAAGCCGCTCCAGTCGCCGCGGAGCGGCTCCGGCTTGCCCATACCCTTGAACGGGGTGCGCTGGATCGACTGGATCAGCCGGTTGACGCGCTTGAGGGTCTTGCGGTCCTTCGCCTGCCAGTGGAGATGGTCCTCCCAGGCACCCTCGGCGAGCACCAGCCGCATGCGGGCGTCTCAGGCCTCGGCCAGCTCATGCTCGCTGCCGCCGCCGGAACGCAGCTCCTGAATGGCTTCCTCAAGGCGAGCGGCGTTGCGCGGGCTGCGGAGAAGGTGCAGCGTCTCTTCGTAGGACTCGTAGTCCTCGACCGAAAGCAGGACCGCCGGGCGCCCCCCGCGCCGGGTGATCAGCACAGGCGCCCGGTCATCGGCCACCCGGTCCATGGTGTCGGCCAACTTGCGGCGGAACTCGCTGTAGGTGATGCTCTCCATGGGGTAAGTGTGCGCGTACGGTTAGTTGTACGCAAACGGGCGGCTATGCTTCAAGAACGCCGACCGCGGCGGCCGCCTCGGCGCCGCTCTTGATGCAGTCGGGCAGGCCGATGCCGTGGAAGGCGCTGCCGGCGAGGTGGAGGCCGGGGGGGAGGGCGGACTCTACGGCGGCGATGCGGTCGCCGTGGCCGACCCGGTACTGGGGGGTGGCGCGGCGGTGGCGGTGGACGACGGTGAGGATCGGGTCGGCGTCGAGACCCATCAGGTCGGCCAGGTCCTCCCGGGCGTGGCCTGCCAAGGTGTCGTCGTCGCCGTCCAGCCAGCGCTCACCCAGGGCGCCGCCGAGGAAGACGCGCAGCAATGCGTGACCCTCGCCAGCCCGGTCGGGGAACTTGGCCGAGCACCAGGTGCAAGCCGTGATGCGGCGCTTCTCCGCCGCCGGCACCACGAAGCCGTAACCATCCAGCGGGCGGGGCAGGTCGGCCTCCCGGTAGCCGAGGCTGACGGTGGCCGTGGAGACGTAGGGGATGGCAGACAGGGTGGCGGCGGGCTCGGCGGCGAAGGGCGCCAGCAGGTCGGCGGCGGCGAAGGCCGGGAGGGCCAGGATGACGGCGTCGGCCTCGTAGGTCTCGCCGGCGGCGGTCAGGTGCCACCTGCCTTCCGCGCCCGACGGCGCCAGATCCTCAACCGGCGCCTGGGTGCTCAGGGTGAGATCCGCGACAGGGGAGGGCTCCCGCAGCGCGGCGATGAGGGCGTCGGTCAGCTCGCCGATGCCGCCGGCCAGCGCCGCCCGGGTGGAGGGCGCCGGGGCGGAACCGTGGGCGCGGGCCGCCGCGCCGGGGCCTCCGGGGCGCGCTCCCCGCGCCGCCATGCTGGCCCGCAGGCCGCGGATGACGCTGCCGTGGCGGCGCTCGATCTCGGCGAAGTGGGGGAAGGTGGCGGCGAGGCTCAGGCTCTCCGGGTCGGCGACGTAGATGCCGGCCAACAGCGGCCCGGCCAGGCGGTCCACCATCTCCTTGCCGAAGCGCCGGCGCAGGAACGATCCCAGGCTCTCGTCCCCCACCCCCCGGCGCCGCGGCAGCACCAGGTCCATGGCCAGGCGCAGCTTGCCGCGCCAGGAGAGGAGCTGGGAGCCCCAGATCGGCGCCAACCGGCAGGGCAGGACGTGGCCCATGGACGGCGGGATCTCGGCCAGCTTGCCGTGGCGCACCATCCATACCCGGTTGCGGCTGGGGTCGGTGTCGATCAACCGGTCGCCCAGGCCCAACTCCCGCGCCAACTCCACCGCCTGGGGCTTGCGGGTGAGGAAGGAGTCGGGGCCGGCCTCCAGCAGGAAGCCGTCCCGGTGCTCGGTGCCGACCTTGCCGCCGAGGCGGGGCGAGGCTTCGAACAGGCGCACCTCCACCGGCCGTCCGCTGGCGACGGCTTGCCGGCGCAGGGTCCAAGTGGCGCTCAGGCCGGCGATGCCGCCGCCGACCACCGCCACGCGAAGTGGGGACATCGTGGCCGAAGCATATAGCGAGCCGGCCGCGGTGCGAAGTCGGGCGAAACGGTCAGCGCCCCGCGGCCGGTCAGCCGGCGCCGCGCACCACCTCGGCCAGCGCCCGGATGAAGGGGGGGGAGGTGTTCAGAGATTCGGTGCGTTCCAGCCGGGCGCCTTCCGCCTCGGCCAGCGCCCGGGCCTCCACGTCGAGGTCGAACAGCACCTCCACGTGGTCGGCAACAAAGCCCACCGGCGCGATGAGGAGATCCCGGTGCCCGGCCCGGGACAGCTCCGGCACCACTTCCTCGATGGGCGGCCCCAGCCAGTCCACCGCCCCGGCGCCGGCGCTCTGGTAGCAGAACGTCCAGTCCAGCGGATGGCCGACCCGTTGCCCGGCCCGGCCGGCCACCGCCTCGGCGGTGGCCCGGAGCTGATCGTCGTAGGGATCGCCGGCCTCGACGATGCGCCGCGGCAGGCTGTGGGCGGTGAAGACCACCTTCACCTCCCGCCGCCGATCCGCCGGGAAGCGCTCCAGCCCGAGTTCCACCTTCTCCGCCACCGCCTCCAGGAACGTCGGGTGGTCGCCCCAGCTCGGCACCCGGGCCAGCGCCGGCCGCCGCTTCTGCGCAACGCCCTCCAGCGCCTCGTCCAGCTTGGCGAAGTAGGCGCCGATGGACATGGTGGAAAACTGCGGCGCGAGACAGAGAGCCACCCCGTCCGCGTACCCCGCCTCGGCCATCTCCTCCACCGCCTGGGCGACGTAGGGGTGCCAGTGGCGCATGCCGACGAAGGTCTTCCACTCAACCTCGCCGTCTTCCTCGTTGAGGCGCCGTTGGAGCGCCGCGGCCTGGGCCCGGGTGATCTCCAGCAGCGGCGAGCGCCCGCCGATGGCCGCGTAGCGCTCCCGGATCTCCTCCACCAGCTCCGCCGGCGTCGGCCGCCCACCCCGGATGTCGAGCAGAAACGGCTCCACGTCGGCCAGCTTCTCCGGCCCTCCGTAGGCCATCAGAAGCACGGCGCGGCGTTTCATGTCGATCTCCTCATGCCCCGCACCCCTTCGTCCCGACAGACCTCACGCCAACAGATCCGCCGCTCCCCCGGGCAGGTGCGTCGCCGAGTAGATCGGCGTGTCCCGCCGCGTGTAGGCCCGCGCCTCCGTTGCCCGCAGCTCGTGCACCAGCTCCGAGAACCGCGCCAGGTCCCGCGTCTCGTAGACCACCACGAAGTCCTGGTCCTGGAGGCCGAAGGAGTAGAGGAGGAGTTGGTTGACGTCGCCGTACTGGCGCCCCACCCGGATGTGCTCCCCCATCAGCCGGCGCCGCTCCTCCGGCTCCAGGGTGTACCAGCCGTGCTCCTTGACGAAGGGATAGACGATCAGGTGGGGCAGGCGCTCGCCCTCCACCGGGTCGATGGTCGTCGACGACGCCCGGCGCACGTACTCGGAAGGTTTGGTCAGCCCCCAAAGAGTGCCTGTGGGCTCGAGCCATTGGCGGTAGGGGGCCAGCGCCAGGGCGAAGTCGGTGAAGAAGCGCCCCGGCTCCTCCGGCTCGGTGACCTCCACCGTCGCCCAGACCAGGAGATCCGCCTCGGCTCGGGCCGGGTACACCTGGTAGGTCTCCACCCTCTCCGCCGCCGCCGCCAGCCCCACGGCCCAGCCCTCCAGGGCGGAGTGCCGGTCCGGTTCCGAGGCCTCCCACAGGCGGGGCGTGCCGCGGTAGGTGGCGAACAGGTTCAGGGTGCGGGGCGAGGGGTCGGGAGCGGGGGTGTCATCGGCCATGGCCCGATCCTGCCACATCGGGGCGCCGCGCCCCACCCGGACCGGCACCCCTGGCCGGCACCCTCGCCGTCAACCTTCGTCGTCCGGCTCCGGGGGGAAGTGGAAGTGAAGGTGGACCCGCTCCGCCTCGGCGTCGAGCTCCACCTCCAGGTCCGCCAGCAGGCGGCGCAGTCGCGCACCCAGGCGGCTGTCACCCCGGCTGGGCCGCGGCGCCCCGGGGGAGAGCGGGGCGCCTGAATCGCTGAGCACCTGCTGGTAGAGCTGGAAGAACTCCACCATGGAGATGCCCAGCACCTCGCAGATCGCCATCAGCTCGTGGACCCGGGGGGAGCGGCCGCCGGTTTCCGAGCGGTTCAGGCTCGAGGTCGATAGCCCTTCTTCGGCGTACCCGGTGTCCACCTCCTGGGCACGGTCCACCAGTTCGCGCCGCGTCAGGTTCTGGCGCGTGCGTGCGATGCGCAGGGCGCGGCCCAGGGCCGAAGGCTTGTCCATACCCCGGCACGCTACTGAGCCAGGTAGAGACGCGCAAGATAAGTTGTTTCTTTTGTTGAGTTTGTGAGTCCTCGGTCCGGCTTCAGCAGTGACGAATGGTTCCGACCCTTGAACGCTTTAATTACCGGATTCTGCGCTTCTGTCATCAGCCCTGCTTCTGAGGTCGTCACCACTGCATTCCACAGATCCGGCGCCAGGGGGGTGAGATCGGAAGGCCCCGTGGGACCGGCGGGGTGATCCCATGCCTGGAGAGAAATTCGCAGCCCGCCAGAGCAGCGAAGGCCGGGGCGGTCCGGTGGTCGTTCGTGCGCAGGGCGGTGAAGGCATCCCGCAACCGTTGATCCCATGCTCTGTCGTCAAGGTCGCGATTCATCGCCATCCCTTGGACGTAGCGAATGTAAGGCGGAGAAAGGTGCGGAGGTTAGCCTGACGCAGCTTCCTGTACCTGACGCCGCACCTTGGACACCACCGCCTGGGTCAGGGCTTCGGCGCGGGCCGCTTCTGCCAGAAGGCGCAGGGAGGCCAGGGTTTCCCGCGCCACGCCGCGCTGGCGGAACATCGGCACCAGTTCCTGCGCCAACTCTCCCGCTCGCTGGTTGTCGCCCGCGGCGAGCAGCGCGTCCGCCTGGTACAGGCTGGCCAGCACCGCGTCGTAACCGCGGTCCACCGCCAACAGTTGGTCCCGGGCGGCGCCGAAGCCCGCTTCGGCTTCCGCGTAGTGGCGCAGGCCCAGGTGAATGCGGGCTTCCAGGAAGCGCAGGGCGGCCCGTGCGTGCTCGTCCGCCGCGGCGAGATAAAGGCCGCGCTCCTCCCGCAGCAGGTCCGCGGCCGCGCCGGGCCGGTCGAGGTCCAGCAGCGCCGTCAGCCGGCCGTGGAGGATGCAGCGGTACAGGTACGGCGCGGCGGCTGGGTCCACGCCCACCGCCGCCCGTTGCAGCAGCGGCTCCACCTCCTCCGCCCGCCCGTCCGCCTGGAGCAGGTTCGCCAGCTTTACCTGGGCGCGGACAGTGCCGTCGCCGGCGCCTTCGTCGGCGTACAGCCGCAGCGCTGCCCGCAACAGGGCCTCCGCCCGCCCGGTGTCCCGCTGATCGATGGCCAGGGACGCCTCCAGGCTCAGGATTTCCGCTTCCAGCCGCCCGCCGCCGGCGGTGCGCTGCAGCAGGTCGGGCCGCAGGGCGAGGAAGGCCGCCGCCGCCGCCGTCAGGTCGCCGGCGACACGCAGGGCGTTGGCCCGCTGGGCGGCGGCCCGCAGCAACAGCTCCCGGGCCCAGGGCTCGCCCAGCCGACCCGGCCGCCGGTCCAGCGCCGGGGCCACCAGCTCCGCCAGCGCTTGGGATTCGTGGGGGGCGGTGCGCACCCGGCGCCGGGCTTCCTCCACCAGCAGCGCCGCGAAGCAGCGGGAGCGGAAGCGCCGTTGCGACCGCTCCACCCGCCGGCGCCAGGAGGCGGGGTCCGTGTCCAGCAGCTTCGCCAGGTCCTCCCGCGCCTCGCGCTGCGACCGGCGGCAGGCCGACAGATAAGCCTCTGCCACCTCGACGTCCGCCAGCGCCAGCGCCCGCGGGTCGGCGGGCCGCGCCGGCAGCGCTACCAGCTCCTCCCGCTCCCCGCCATCCACCGCCGTCCCACCCTCGTGGCTGGCGCCCCGCCGGTGCGCCGCACCGCAGGCGTCGCACGTTTCCAGCAGGTGCCGGCGGCAGCGATCATGGAGCGCGCCCGCCGGCGCTTCACCCCGCAGGGTCGCCAGGTAGTCGCTGGTTGTCAGGTGGTCTTCCATCGGCGGTTCCGCTCCTGGAGTTGGGGTGGCCGGGGTCTCGATGCAAATCCTCTAGGTAGTGGGGTGCTCCAAGGACCTGAAATCGTGACGGCGGGGCTGTCCTCGTCCCGGTTCTAACGCCCGCAGCACTGGCGGGATGTTGCCGCAGTGCGGTCAGCCGTCCGGATCCAGGGTGGGGAGAGCTTCGCCGTCGCCCTCCCCGGTCTGGACCGTGGTCAGGGTGGGGGAAGGGGCTTCCGTAATTCCATTGGGATCGAGGGTAGGCAGGGCTTCGCTGGCGTCCGTGTGCCGCTCCACCGGCGCGGGCGCGAAGGGGAGCAGCGCCGCGAGCCAGTCAGCGATTCGGCTGAACGGTGCGGACTCCGCCGGTGCGGCGAAGGTGGCGGGGGCGGGCAGGGCGAGGAGAAGGCTGACGGCGGCGGCGAGCAGTAGCTTGGACAAGGGGCGACGGGGCATGGGGGTAAGTCTCCTTCTGAAGGTCAGGGTCGGGGGCCTCCGGCGGGACCACCCGTCCCGCCGGGGACGCCCGTGAAATCGCTACGACCGTAGCACCGAACGGAGACAGAAGGAGAACTTCCGGACAGAAACCTGTCAAAGCTAATATCTAATTCGATAACCGGTAACAACCAAGCATGATTACTTATCGATCAGTCGCATGCTCGTCGCGCAGAGAAAGTATGAAGGCAAAGGTGGGCGCGTGGCGCCTTGGGCGCGGCGGGGGCAGGGCTGACAGGGCTGCGCCGGCGGGGCCTCAGCGTGGCTGGTGCAGGGGCGTTTCGGCGCGTACCAACCGCTGGCGCAGCCGCTGCAACAAGTCCACGCTGACCTGCTGGGCCGCCGTGGCCTGGGCCAGGAGGCGTGCCGCCTTCACGGTTTCGCCGGCCACCTGGCGCTCGTCGAACGCCTGCACCAGCCGCGCCGCCAACCGGCCCAGCTCCGCCAGGCGGCCCTGGGCCAGGTAGGTTTCCGCCAGGTAGAGGGCGGCCAGGGCGCCGTCGTAGTCCCGGCCCAGCTCCAGCATCACCCGCGTCGCCGTGGCGAACCTCGTCGCCGCGGTGGCGTGCTCCCCCAGGCCCAGGGCGACCCGCCCTTCGAAAAAGCGCAGCGCGGCGCCCGCGTGGGCCGCGCCGTCCTCCTCGAAGGCGTCCAGGCTGCCTCGCAGGACCCGGCGCGCCTCCGCCGGGCGGCCCAGGTCGCACAGGGTGGTGATGCGCCCGGCGGCGATGGTGACGGCCAGGTAGGGAGCGGCGTCACCTTCCAAGGCGTCGCCGGCGGACTCGAACAGCTCCAGGGCGTCCGCCGGGCGCTCCCACGCCTGCATCAGGTTGGCAAGCTTGATGCGGGCCTTGGCGGTGCCGGCGGGTGAAGCCGCCTGGGCGAAGGCCCGGGCGGCCCGCCGCAACAGGGTCTCCGCCTCTTCGGGCCGCCGCTGGTCTATACGCAGCGACGCTTCCAGGGAATCGATCTCCCCCTGGACGGCGGCGTCCGCCACGGGGCGCAGCACCAGGGCGTGGCGCAGCAGTTCGAAGACCCGTTCGGCGGCGGGAAGCTGGCCGGCGACGCGCAGGGCGTTGGCGCGCAGGGCCTCGGCCAGGGCGCACAGGGGGTGGGCCCACGCCTGGCCCGGCCCCTCCGCCGCCCAGGCCAGCACTTCGGGCACCAGGCCGGCGAAGGATTCGGCTTCCCGCGGGTCGTCGCGGACCGTGGCGCGGGCCTCCTCCAGCAGCAGTTCGGCCAGGAGGCGGGTGCGGAAGCGGCGGGTCGCGGAACGGACCTTGCGCACCCGCCCCGCCCTGGGGGTGCGGCGCAACTCGGAAAGCTGCTGGCTGGCCCAGCGGCGCGCCTTGCGGTCCTTCCCCACCTCCGCCATGACCGGTTCCAACTCATGGGGCAGGTCGTCGCGGTACACCCGCCGCGGCGCAGGGTGGGACTCGGCGCGTTTCAGGAAGTCCAGGTAGGCCGCCCGGGTGGTGGTTGGAGTGTCCTGCCACTGGCGGTGGCACTCGCGGCACGTTTCGACCAGGTGTAGGTGCTGACGCACCGCCGACGCAGCCATCGCCGCGCCGCTGGCGGCATGGGTCTCCGGCGTCAGGTTCGGGTCGTCTTCGTTCATCGGTTTCCTCACCACTACGCCGGATTGTTGCACAGGTGGTTGCGAAAGTGTAAAAACCCGCGACAACGGCCCTAATTACCTACGCTTCCTTGACCGATAAGTGCTTCAAAACTACAGGTTGATTGGCCTCAGCCCGAGAATCCGGGCTCTTTGTTTGACAGGTCGGAGAATGTTCGCGAATGCACCTATTCTGTCTAAATGAATGAGGCGATATTCATAGGCGGGTTCGGGTGCAGATTGCGATGAGCGAAAACCACCTCAGCGAAGCCCCACCCACCGGCCCCCGCGGCGGCACCACCACCGTCACCGACAGCGGCATGGTGAAGAAAAACCTGTGGGTGCCGGGCGAGATGGCGGAGCGTCTGCGAAAGGCGGCCTACGAGGAACACGTCAGCGAGGCCGAGATCATGCGAAGGGGCCTGGCGCTCGCCCTGGGGGCGCCGGAGTGAGGCACGAAGAATCTAGCTCCGGCCAGAGCAGCCCGCAGGACGAAGGCGCTTGCGTCTGGGGTCAGCCTCCCCACGAAGGCGAACCCGCCTTCGCCAAGCACGCCACCTACGTGCTCCGGCCCCTGTTGTACCTGCGCCACCCGCGCATAGCCCGCTCGGCGGCGGGCATCGCCAGGGTTGTCCCCACCCGGGAGCCCGAGCCGCCGGTCCTCGGCCAGGCGGTGCTCCGTGACCTGGCCTGGCTGTGCGTCTACCTGCGGGAGGTCATCGAAGACACGCCGGAACTGGAGCCGGTCCGGCAAGCGGTGCTCGCCTTCCTCTTCGAAGAGGTACCCACCCTGGCCGCGGAGTGGCTGGAGGTGCGGATGCCGGACGAG
>Ga0209954_1000291_pt1 | contig 9987 bp, 6 predicted proteins | sample SalPon2A_A_D2_MG_FD_185715 | JGI IMG/M metagenome (GOLD analysis project Ga0209954, IMG submission 185715) | Soil microbial communities from South San Francisco under conditions of wetland restoration - Salt Pond MetaG R2A_A_D2_MG (SPAdes)... | ecosystem: Environmental > Terrestrial > Soil >...
CCTCGATGTGCTGATCGACGCGGGCTACCGGGTGCTGGGCCTTACCCATTTCTTCGACAACGAAGTGGCAGGCTCGGCGCATGGGCTGGAACGGGGCGGGCTGACGGATCTGGGCCGCCAGGTGATTCGCCACATGGAAGCTCGCCACATCATCGTCGATCTCGCCCATGCCTCGCCGCAAACCATTGACGAGGTGCTGAACATGGCGACGCAGCCCGTCGTGGTCTCGCACACGGGCGTGCAGGCCACCTGTCTGGGGCCGCGCAACCTTTCGGATCAGCACATCCAGCGCATTGCCGAGGGGGGCGGGCTGATCGGGATCGGATTCTGGGAAGGTGCCGTATGTGATATTGAGCCTGCCGCCATCGTGCGTGCCATGCGGCATGTGGTGGATCTTGTGGGCATCGACCATGTGGCTCTGGGTTCGGACTTTGATGGCAGCGTCCGCACGAAGTTTGACGCGACGGGCCTTGAGCTCATCACCGATGCGTTGTTGGCAGAGGGGTTTTCTGAGGCCGAGATCCGGCAGATAATGGGTGGGAACGTCCTGCGCCTGCTGCGCGAAACGCTGCCGCCGGGAAGGAGCGGTGGAGACTAAAGTGCTGCTCCCGATACACCGGTACGGTTGATGAATAGAGAAATACAAGTTTGTTGTTACTATCCTCTGTTCACGGTTCACCATCCACTTTTCATGCGGTACATTCAGGCACATGGATAACGAGCTAGCATACATCGTAGGCAGTGTGATCACGGACGACGGGCCGGAACCGTTCAAGCTCACCGTAGCGAATGGCACGTTCGAGACAGGTACGTTCACCACGCCGGATCCAGAACAGGCGTCGCTATCCATTATCCAGCAGCAGCGGTTCGCGCAACTCGTCCATGAACAGGCTGGCGTGGCGTTTGCCCAGGTACGGATGGGAGCCTACCGTTGCCCGAGTTGCAAACGCTGGGTAGATGTGATGACGGAGCCATGGGAAGGCGACCGCTGTGCTACCTGCGCCACTCGAAAGTCTGAGCCGCCGCCCGTGCTGGAGACCTCACCTGATGCCACCACACTGGAGGCCCGGATAGCCGCGCTGGAAGCCCGTGAAAAAGCGTGGGAAGACACGGGCATGATCGAAGCGGTGCTGCCATCGGACCAGGGCGCGTTGATTGAACGGGCTATTGCGCTCGCGGTCGAAGCCCACCAGGGGCAGCGTGACAAGGCCGGGATGCCGTACATTCTCCATCCGTTGCGCATGATGCTGCGCATGGTGACGCCCGAAGACAAAATGGTGGCGGTGCTGCACGATGTGGTAGAAGACACCGCCTGGACGCTCGATGCCTTGCGCAAGCAGGGCTTCCCCGAGATCGTGATTGAGGCTGTAGATGGGCTGACCCGGCGCAGGAAGGAGTCATACGATGCCTTCATTGCGCGAGCGGCCCGGCATCCACTGGCCCGGCGCGTCAAACTGGCCGACCTGGAAGACAACCTGGATCTGCGTCGTCTCGCTAAGCTGACCGCCGACGATCTGGAACGCCTCATCCGCTACCAGCGAGCCTGGCACTACCTCACCGATTATTCTGACTGAACCCAATCCAGATGACGCGATCTGCTCTTCTGATTTTGCTAGTGACTTCCTTCGTGCTTGCAGCCTGTGCGCCGACAGACGAGGCCAAAATGAATGAAGCCCTGCCCGACACCTTGCGCATCGCCACCTACAATATTGAGGATGTGCGTACGGGGGATTTGCAAAACCCGGACAATCCTCGCCTCAAGAAAGCCGCTGCCGTTATCCAACGCTTGCGCCCCGATATCTTGCTCGTCAACGAGATCACCTACGATGGGCCGGAGGGACAAAATGCGCAGCGATTCGCCAACACTTTTTTGAACGTCTCGCAAGGCGAAGGTTTAGCACCGATCCGCTATCAGGCATTCAGCGCGCCGACCAACACAGGCCTCGCCAGCGGCTTCGATCTCAACAACGATGGTGTCCTCGTTGGCACCTTCCCGACGCCTGCGCCGCCTAACCCGGATGGCAGCCCGCCTCCACAGACGCAGGCCCAGCGCGACTATGGCAACGACACCTGGGGGTTTGGCACGTTTCCGGGGCAGTATGGCATGGCCTTGTTCGTGCGCGAAGGGCTGGACATCATGCGAGATTCGGCGCGCACGTTTCAGCTTTTGCCGTGGAGCCATATGCCCAACGCGCTCATGCCAGTCGATTCTACGACGGGGCAGCCGTGGTACGAGGGTGAGGAAGGCGAGCAGTTCCGGCTGAGTTCCAAGAGCCACTGGGATGTGCCTGTGCGTCTGCCGCATGGCGAAGTGCTGCATGTGTTAGCGAGCCATCCGACGCCGCCTGCTTTCGATGGACCTGAGCAGCGCAACGTCCGCCGCAACCATGACGAGATTCGTTTCTGGGCCGATTATCTGGACGATGCGGACTATATCGAAGACGATGCAGGTCAGGCGGGTGGCCTGCCTCCCGACGCGTCCTTTGTCATCATGGGCGACCAGAATGCCGACCCGGACGAAGGTTCCTCGTACAACGATCCCATCGGCACCTTCTTACTCGCCCATTCTCGCATTAATGCTGAGGTCGCGCCCCGCGCTACGCCCGAAGGCTTGGACGCCTATCCCGATCTGGATCCAGATGACACAGCAGGTTGGGGCCTGCGCGTCGATTACGTGCTGCCCTCCGCCAACCTGCGCGTGCTGGATAGCGGCATCGAGCGTCCCATCGGTGCAGATACGAGTGGGGTGCAGGTCAGCGACCACTTCCCCGTCTGGATGGATGTAGCAGTGGGTGGAGAGTAATGGCCTGGATTCAGCGGCAAATCACCTTGAAAGCACGGCAGCGTGGATTTCACCTCGTCACGCGGGAAATTGTGGAGCAGGTACCCGAACTGCAAAACATCGCTGTGGGCGTGGCACATATTTTCATCCAGCACACTTCCGCCGCGCTCACGATCAACGAAAACGCTGACCCCGATGTGCGGGGCGACTTCGAGCGGCACTTCGATGAAATGGTGCCCGAGAACCAGCCGTATTATGAACATACGCTGGAAGGCCCCGACGACATGCCCGCGCACATCAAGGGAGCGCTGACAGGTTTTGACCTGACGATCCCGATTCGCGACGGGCGGCTGGCGCTGGGCACCTGGCAGGGTATTTACCTGTGCGAACACCGCAACCGCGGTGGTGCCCGGCGGCTTGTCGTCACGCTGCACGGCGAGGAGAGCGCCTGATTGCAGCATCTACAAGGAACGGTAGCTGGCTACGGGTTGGATTACTATTTGAGCAGGATCATGCGCTGCGTCTCCGCTGTGTGATCACCCGCACGCAGCCGCGCCAGATATACTCCACTCGGCAATGTCCCTGCTTCGAACGTCGCCGTGTGCCAGCCAGCCTCCATTTCTTGGTCGAGCAGCACGGCCACCTCGCGCCCGAGGGCATCGTAAACGGTCAGGCGCACGCGCTGCGCCTGGGGCAAGCCGAAGCGGAGCGTGGTTGTTGGATTGAAAGGGTTGGGGTAGTTGCCTTCGAGCACGAAGTGCTGGGGCAGATCAGCGTTGTCAGGCTCTTCTACGCTATTTGCGATTTCGCAGCTACTGGCTTCTATTTGCGCAACCGAGTTGCAGCCGGTGCGGTTGTTTTCCACAATAATGCTTTTTTGGATGCCGCCTTTCCTCAGAATAGGGCCAAGGCCGCAACTACAGGCACTAAGCAGGGCGTTGTTCCTGATACCGAGATGCTCCACGGTAGTGAGATTTGCAAGTCCATCAATATGGGTCAGAGTATTGTTGTCCATGACAAAGAGGTCATCAACTCTGGTGAGCATACTGAGACCATCAAGGTTCGTTAAGGCCGAATTGGCATGTATGATCACCTGTCCATGGACGACCTGAAGTTGGTCGAGTCCATCGAGACTTGTCAAAGCTGTATTTTTGATGACCAAGTTTATGCCAATGCTGCTGATCTGATTGAGTCCGTTGAGGTTCGCCAGTGCATTATTTTGAACGATTTCCACGTCATCCCCGACGGTAGTAATATTGCGGAGGGCCTCCAGGCTTGGCAGGGCCTTATTGTGGGTGATCGTCAGGCTGCCAGGGAGGGTAGTGAGCTTGCTAAGGGCCTCAATGTCCGTCAGCGCATCATTGTTACTGATCTCCAGGCTGTTTCCGACCGTAGAGAGGTTGCTCAGCCCATTGAGACTCGTCAAGACATCATTGTCGGTGATCTTCAGAGAATACTGGATCGTAGAGAGGTTGCTCAGTCCCCGGAGATTCGTCAAGGCATCGTTGCCAGTGATCTCCAGGTTACCCGAAACGGAAGTAATGTTGCCAAGCCCGTCGAGGCTGGTCAAGGCATCGTTATGACTGATGATAGTACTTAGTCCGATGGTAGAGAGGTTGTGGAGTCCCTCCAGATTGGTTAAGGCATTACCAATGATACTCAGCCGTCCCCCGATGGTGGAAAGCTGGCTGAGGTTTCCAAGGCTTGTCAAAGCAGGATTTTCGGAAATTTCAACATTGTCCGCGACGGCAGAAAGCTGGCTGAGGTTTCCAAGGCTTGTTAAAGCATTGTTCCTACTGATGAGCAGGGTTGCTCCGATGGTGCTGAGGGTGCTGAGTCCATCAAGGTTCGCCAAGCCATTATTTTTAAAGATGTATAAGAAGCCTCTGACTGTAGCGAGGTTGTTAAGCCCATCAAGGTTCGTCAGGCCACTATTCCTAGAGATGTATAAGGAGCCAACGGTAGAGAGATTGTTAAGCGCATCGATATTTGTCAAGGAATCGTTTGCATCGATAGATAAGGATCCCGGGATGGTGGTGATCTGATTGAGTCCGTTGAGGTTCGTCAGTGCATTATTTTGAATGATTTCCACGCCATCCCCGACGGTAGTAATATTGCGGAGGGCCTCTAGGCTTGGCAGGGCCTTATTGTGGATGATTACCAGGCTGCCAGGGAGGATAGTGAGCTTGCTAAGGGCCTCAATGTCCGTCAGTACATCATTGTGGGTGATTGTCAGGTCACCCCCAACAGTAGTAATGTGACGGAGTCCATCGACATGGGCCAGGAGTCTGTTGGCTTTAATAGACAGCGAGCCTGGGATAGCGGTGAGGTTGCTGAGGGCCTCCAGGTCCGTTAGGGCATTGTTCTTAAGAATGGACACGGAGCCGCCCACCGCCGTGATATTGTCAAGTCCATTGAGATTCGAAAGGACCTCGGTGTCAGCTATGCTGAGACTTCCGCCGACGCTGGTGATGTTTTGGAGTCCTTCGAGGGTAGACAGCGGGTCGCCACCAAGTACCAGATCCCCTGCAAGGGAGGTGATGTTGCTGAGTCCATCGACATTTGTGATGATCCAGTTGCCTGTGACAATCAGGCTTTCCTGGATAGAGGTGAGGTTCCGTAGTCCCTCAACGTCAGATAAGACATTGTTATCCGTAATTTCCAGGGTGCCCCCGATGGCTGTGATGTTGCGAAGACCTTCAATATTTGTTAGGGCCGGATTGAAATCGATGATCAGGTCACCTTCAATGGCTGTGATGTTGCGAAGACCTTCAACATCTGGCAGAGACCAATTGAAATCGAGTACCACTCCTTGCAGAGAGCCCGTGATATTGCTGAGTCCACCAATGTTCAATAAATCTCGGTTACTAGCAATGCTCAGATGCCCTTGGAAGGAAGTGAGGTTGCAGAAGCCACTCAGGTTGGTGATTTTGAAATTGGCATATATTTCTAGATCTCCCCCGATAGCCGTGAGGTTGCTCAGCCCATCGAGATTCCGCAAGAATGAATTGCTTGAGATGATCAGGTCTTCCCCAATAGACGTCAGTTCGAGGAGGCCATCTAGATGCTGTAAGGCATTGTTCTTGAGGATCAGGTTACCGCCAACAGCTGTGAGACCAGCTAGACTGTCAACATTTGTGATGTCATCGGCTTGCGGGAAATTGGTATCCTCGCCATTGATGGTAAGATTTCCTGTGACTTCTGAATACGCGAAAGCATCCACCTCGGCTTGCGTGGTCAGGGTCAGGTCGCCCTCAAAAACCTGGGCCTGAGCGGGATGCAACGCAAGCAGGCTGAATAAAGCAACCAGCCATAGGCTTCGTGGCAATACAGACTGATTGGGGCAACAGGTAACGTCAAAAAGGTGCTGTACAATACGGAGCTTCGGGTACTTCATAAAGAGATTACTACGTTGTTTTTCTTGTTTTAAACTTATATTAAACAAATACTTACTCGATAGGCAAGTGATCCGTAAATAGCAAAGCAAGAGGCGTTTGCCATGTGCAAAGGCAATACACGTCACAGCTGGACGACACCTAAAAGCGGTTTGCGTGATTGTTGTAGCGTCGGTAGCTTGCAACGCGAGCAGCCAACTCGCTCTTCACCATTTCATTCCGTTCCGAATAAGAAAAGCCCATGATGTCTCTAGTTACAAAAAGCAGCACCCTTGTCGCTCTGTTGTGTCTGGTTGGATCGCTGATGACCGGGCTGGTTTTTGCACAGGCCAACCCCGATTCCGTCACGGTAGATTCGCTGGCTATCGATTCGCTCGAAGTGGCGGCCATTGATTCCGCCACTGCCGATTCGATCACTGCCGAGGCCAGGCGGGCGCTGGCGCAGGAGGGGCAGGCACTCGAAACGCGGCTGCAAACCGTCTTCGGCAACATCCGTGATTTTGCGAACGTGCAGGTGGATGTGCAGGGCGGCGTCGTGCGGCTCATTGGCACCGTCGCTACGTCGGAGGCTAGCATAAAGGCAGAGGAACTGGCTGGCAAATTTGACGGCGTACTCTATGTAGAAAACGATATCGTGGAGGCGACGGATGTGGAGACACGGGTGACGCCTGCCCTCACGCGGATTCAGGAATACTGGGACCGGGCCGTTGCCAACCTGCCCGCTTTTGGCATTGCCATGCTGGTGCTGCTGATCTTCGGATTGATGGCCCGCTTCGTGTTTGGCTGGACGGCTCCGTTCGAGCGCATGGGAATCAGTCCGTTGGTACATGGCTTGCTACGGCGGCTATTCAGCACCGTTCTCTTCACGGTTGGTCTTGTCCTTGCGCTCGACATTCTGGATGTGACCGCGCTAGTCGGTGCGGTGCTCGGCACGGCGGGTGTCGTCGGTCTGGCCCTGGGCTTTGCGTTTCAGGACATCGTCGAGAATTATCTGGCCGGGGTGTTGATGAGCGTGCGCAATCCCTTTGCCGTCAACGATCTGGTGAAAGTCGGCGACCATCAGGGCAAGGTGATCCGGTTGACGGCCCGTGAAATGGTGCTAATGACGCTAGATGGCAACCATCTGCGCCTACCCAATGCCACGGTCTTCAAGAGTCCCATCATTAACTTTACCCGTAATCCCAAACGGCGTTTCAGCTTTACGGTAGGCGTCAGCAATGAGGTTGATCTGGTCGAAGCCGTCAAGCTAGCCCGCGACACGCTGACCGCCATGAAGGGTGTGCTGGACGAGCCCGGCCCCTACGTGATGATTCAAGGACTGGGCGATTCCAACGTGGTGCTCTGGCTTTCGGGTTGGGTCAATCAGCAGACCGCCGATTTTTCCAAAGTACAAAGCGAAGCCCTGCGCCTGGTGAAAACCGCTTTTGACCAGGCAGGTTACGAGATGCCCGAGCCGATCTATCGCGTCAACCTCATCCAGCGCGCCGAGCAGCCACCGTCTCCACCGAAGCCTGCACCGCCCAAGCAGTCTGTCGAGGAACAGGCCCAGGCCATTGATGTGTCGGTAGATACCGAACTGGACAAGCAGGTCGCTGAAGACCTCGCCGCCTCCGATGAGCAGAACTTGCTGCTAGATGACGAGGCCAGTGCGGAGAAGAGAAAGAAAGGATGACTGGTTTGAAAAGGCGCAGCGATCTTGCCTACTCGTCCGCTTTTTTCAGCACCATCATCCCCAGCGGTGGGAGGGGGAGTACCAGCGAAGCGGGGCGGCCGTGGTAGGGGACGGGCGTGGTTTCCAGCGTCTCGACGTTGGTGTAGTCGCTACCGCCGAAGTCCGGGTCGTCGCTGTTGAGGAGGAGATGGTAGGTGCCTTCTTCGGGTACGCCGAGGCGGTAATTATCACGGGGCACAGGAGTAAAGTTAAGCACGATGAACAGGGCTTCGTTCTCGTCCATGCGCTGGTAGGCAAGTGTGTTTTCCTGCTTGTTGCCGTCGATCCAGGCATAGCCGGTGTGGGTGTCGTTCCAGAGGGCGGGCTGGGAGCGGTAGAGGTCGTTCAGTGCCGTCACCCAGCGCTCAATGCCTGCATGGTGCGGTTCGTCCTGCAAGTCCCAGGCGATCTGCCAGTCGTGATTCCACTCGCTTCGCTGGCCGAACTCGCTGCCCATGAACAACAGCTTCTTGCCGGGGTGACCGAACTGGTGGCCGTAGAGCAGACGCAGGTTGGCGGCTTTCTGCCAGTCATCGCCCGCCATTTTGCCCCAGAGCGAGCCTTTGCCGTGGACCACCTCGTCGTGCGAGAGCGGCAGACAGTAGTGTTCTGAGAAGGCATAGGTGAACGAAAACGTCAATTGGTCCTGGTGGTATTTGCGGTTGATCGGATCCTCACCCATGAACTTGAGGGTGTCATGCATCCAACCCATGTTCCATTTGTAGAGGAAGCCCAGCCCGCCATCGTACGTTGGTGCTGTGACGCCCGGATAAGCAGTCGATTCTTCGGCAACGGTGATGGCAGACGGGAAGTGCGTGTAGACCGCTTCATTGGTTTGTTTGAGCAGATCAATGGCTTCCAGGTTCTCGCGCCCGCCGAACATGTTGGGCCGCCACTCGTCGCGGGAGTAATCACGGTAGATCATCGAGGCGACGGCATCGACGCGGAGGCCGTCGATATGGTATTTGTCGAGCCAGAAGAGGGCATTGGAGACAAGGAAGTTGCGCACGCCGGGCTTGTTGTAATCGAAGACGTAGGTGCCCCAGTCGGGATGGGTGCGCATGAGCGGGTCGTCGTATTCGTAGAGCGTGGAGCCATCGAAGAAGACGAGGCCCTGCGGGTCGGTGGCGAAATGGGCGGGCACCCAGTCCAACAGCACCCCGATGCCCCGCTGGTGCAGGTAGTCGATCAGAAACATCAGGTCCTGCGGCGAGCCGTAGCGGTTGGTCGCGGCGAAGTAGCCCACCATCTGGTAGCCCCACGAGGCGTAGTACGGATGCTCGGCGACGGGCATGAACTCGACGTGCGTGAAGCCTAGCTTCTCGACATGGTCGGCCAGCGGCTCGGCAATTTCACGATAGCCATACGAGTAGCCATCCGCCTTGCGTTTCCACGATCCCAGATGCACTTCATACACCGACATCGGCGCGGTAAGGCCATCGGGGCCTTTGCGCGTGTCCATCCAGTCGGTGTCGTTCCAGTCATAATCCAGGGCCGTGATGACGGACGAAAGCCCTTGGATGGGGTTACCATCGGAAGCAGGCGGCTCCATATGGAAGGCATACGGATCGGCTTTGTCGGCGAGATAGCGGCCCCGGCGGATGCGGAATTTATAGCGCTGGCCCGGTTTGGCTCCTCGGACGTAGCCTTCCCATAGGCCCGCATCGACACGAGTGAGCGGGTGGCGCGCTGCATCCCAGTCGTTGAACTCTCCGATGACCGCTACTGCTTCCGCGTGCGGTGCCCATACCGCAAACCACGTACCCTGCCGATTGGCATGCGCACCGAGCTTTTCGTAGCACTTGGCGTGGGTACCTTGATTCCAGTAATAAAAGTCGTCTTTGTCGAGCCAGGGCATGGGGTTGTTGTCGAATGAAAGGTGCGCTGTTAGGAACGTACTCACGGAAGATACACGAAGGATGAAACGTAAAACGTGAAACGTAAGGGAGCTTTGTTGATACCTTGAACTATCGGCACCCTCGCGTTTTACATTTCACGTTTCAATCGTCACCCAAAGTAGGGGATCACAAGCTTGCAAAACGGAAGAAAGCAAACCAAATGATGCGATCCAAGACCATCTGGCATCAGCCACTCACCGT
>Ga0209954_1000295_pt1 | contig 9913 bp, 8 predicted proteins | sample SalPon2A_A_D2_MG_FD_185715 | JGI IMG/M metagenome (GOLD analysis project Ga0209954, IMG submission 185715) | Soil microbial communities from South San Francisco under conditions of wetland restoration - Salt Pond MetaG R2A_A_D2_MG (SPAdes)... | ecosystem: Environmental > Terrestrial > Soil >...
GTGTCGGCGGTGTCGGACACGTCGTCGTCGGCGGCGGCGGCGGCGGCCGGGGCCATCGGCTCGGCTGTCGGCTGGCTCGTTTCGTCGTGGGTTTCTTCTCGGGTCTCGTTCATCTTGGCTCCGGCGTTGATGGGTGCTGCTGCGGAAGATGCGGGCTCGGGCCTCGGGCCGCGACTCACTCGGTGCTGACCTCGGCCTCGCCGTCGCCGTCCCGCTCGAGGGCGGCGTGGAGGGTGTGCCAGGCCAGGGTCGCACACTTGACCCGGATCGGGAACTCCCGGACGCCGGAGAAGACCTCCAGCTTGCCGAGATCGGCATCGGCGTCGGCGTCGCCGGCCGGCGCCTCGTCGGTGAGCAGGTGGTGGAAGGCGTGGTACAGCGCCTCGGCCTCCTCGACGCTCTTGCCCTTCACCGCCTCGGTCATCAGCGACGCCGAGGCCACCGAGATGGCGCAGCCGGCGCCCTCGAAGGAGACGTCTTCCAGGCGGCCGTCGCGGACCCGGGCGGCCAGCACCAGGTTGTCGCCGCACAGCGGGTTGTCCCCCCGGGCGGCGCGGTTGGCCTCGTCCAGCGCCCCGAAGTTGCGCGGCCGGCGGCTGTGGTCCAGGATCACTTCCTGGTAAAGGTCTCGTAAATCGCTCATGGGGAAAGGCTCGGAACTCTGTTCGTGGAACTCTGTTGGTGGAAGTCTGTTGGTGGAAGTCTGTACGTGGATGGGCTTATCGAAAACTCGGAAAGCGGTGACACCGACGACTTTGCAAGAGACTCAGTAAGCAGTTCAGAAACACAGCAACAGCTCCCGCACCCGGTGCATGCCGCGCACCAGGGCATCGACGTCCGCCTCCCCATTGTAAAGGGCGAAGGAGGCGCGGGTGGTGGCCGGGATCCCGAAGCGGCGCATCAGCGGCTGGGCGCAATGGTGGCCAGCGCGCACCGCCACCCCCTCGGCCGCCAGCACGGTGCCGACGTCGTGGGGGTGGGCGCCATCGACGACGAAGGAGACGACGCCGACCCGGTCCGCGGGCCGGCCCACCAGGCGCACCTCGGGGATCTCTGCGAGCCGCGCCACGGCGGAGGCCACCAGGGCGTCCTCGTACCGCTGGGCGCCGTCCAGGTCCACCGCCTCCAGCCAATCGACGGCGGCCCCGAGGCCGATGGCGCCGGCGATGTCCGGGGTGCCGGCCTCGAAGCGGGCCGGCGGGTCGGCCCAGGTGCTCGACTCCACCTCGACGCTGCGGATCATGCCGCCGCCGCCCTGGTACGGCGGCATGTCGGCCAGCAGCTCGCCCCGAGCCCACAGGCCGCCGATGCCGGTGGGGGCGTACATCTTGTGGCCGGAGAAGGCGTAGAAGTCGCAGCCCAGGGCGGCGACGTCGATCCGTTGGTGGGCCAGCGCCTGGGCGCCATCGACCAGCACCGGGACGCCGTGGCCGCGGGCGATCTCCACCACTTCGGCCACCGGCACCCGGGTGCCCAGGGCGTTGGAGACGTGGGTCACCGCCAGCATGCGGGTGCGCGGGCCGACGAGCTTGGCCAGCTCGTCGAGGATCAGGTCGCCGGCGTCGTCCACCGGCGCCGCCACCACCCGGGCGCCGGCCTCGTGGCAGACGATCTGCCAGGGCACCAGGTTGGCGTGGTGCTCCAGCTCGGTGACCAGCACCTCGTCGCCCTCTTCCAAGCGCGGGCGCAGGTAGCTCCTGGCCACCAGGTTGATCGCCTCGGTGGTGCCGCGGACGAAGACCACCTCCTCCGGCGCCGCCGCCCCGATCCAGCGCGCCACCTTGCGCCGCGCCGCCTCGTAGGCGCTGTCGGTGCGCGCCGCGATGGGGTGGATGCCGCGGTGGACGTTGGAGTAGTAGCCGCGATGGAAGCGGTCCACGGCGGCGAGCACCGCCTCCGGCTTCTGGCTACTGGCGGCGTTGTCCAGGTAGGCCAGCGGCGGGTCGAAGCGCCCCGGCTCGAGGATCGGGAACTGGCGGCGCACGCGGTCGGGGTCGAACGGGGCGGGGCCGGCGTCGGCCCGGCTCCCGGCCGCGTCATCGCGCCGCGGCGCGCTGAGGGTGGCGGGCTCGGTCATGGTCGGGGCCTCGGGGCGTTTGCCGGCGTGGAGGGTGCCCGCGGCGCGGCGATGCGGGGCCGGCGGGCACGGTCCTGGCAAGGTAAAGAGATAGAGCGCAAGCTACAAACTGAATTCGAGGGAAGACCATCGTGGACGACAGTGACAGGCAGACCGACAGTGATCAACAGACCGCCGGTGAGCATAAGCGGGCGCCAGCGCCGAAGGTGAAGCACGGGCGCATGGTGGACGTCCCCATCGCGGAGATGGAGAGCGCCACCAGCCGTGCCCTGCGCAACGCCGGCGCCGGCCCGGAGGCGGCCCGCCGGTCGGCCCGGGAGCTGGTGGCCAACGAGCTGGATGGCGCCAGCGCCCACGGCCTGCAGCGCGTCGCCGAGCTGGTCGATGCCATGGCCAGCGGCGATCTCGACCCCCATGCCGAGCCCCGGGTGGAACGCACCGGATCCGGTTCGTGGCGGGTCCACGGCGGCAACTGCCTGCCCCGGGACGTCGCCGACCACGCCGCCCGGGCGCTCATCGAAGGGGCCGGCGGCGGTGGCATGGCGTCGGTGGCGGTGTGCTCCCGCAACTCCCTCGGCCGCCTCGCCTCCATCGCCGCGCCGGTGGCGGAGGAGGGGCTGCTGGTCCTCGGCTTCGCCCGCTCCCGCCGCGACAGCGCATCGGTGGTCGCCCACGGCGGCCGGCGCGGCAAGCTGGGCAGCAACCCGATGGTCTTCGCCGCCCCCGCCGGCGAGCCGGGCGCCGACCACGGGCCGGTGGTGGTGGACGTCGCCACCAGCGCCGCTTCCGCCGGCGAGGTGCGCAGCCGGGTGGCCCGGGACGAGCCGGTGCCGGAGGGTTGGCTGATCGACCGGGACGGCAACCCGGTGCATCGGGGCGACGGCCTGGACACGGAGCCGCCGGAGGCGTTCCTGCTGCCCCTGGGCGGCCGCTCCCAGGGCCACAAGGGCTTCGGCCTGGCGCTGATGGTGGAGATCCTGGCCGGCGTCCTCACCGGCTCGCGGCTGATGGGCTCCGAGCCGGGGGGTGGCCACGGCAGCAACGGCTCGCCGCCGGAGGCCGATGGGGTGGACGAGGATCCCGGGCAGACGGACGCCGGGCGGGAGCCGGAGGAGTGCGCCTTCTTTGTCGCCCTGTCGCCGCGCATCGCCGGCCGCGACGAGGCGGCGGTGCGCCGGGACGTCGAGTCGCTGACCCGCTACCTCGAGGACTCGGGCGAGGGCAGCCGCGTCGAGATCCCCGGCTGGCGAGCCCGGGAGCTGCGCCGCGACCGGCTGGTGGAGGGCTCCATGGCGCTGCCCACGCCGCTGTGGACCAGCGTCCTGCGCCTCGCCGAGCCCCGCGCCGAGAGCGAAGACCTGGCCGCCGCCGAGGCGCCGCCCGCCACCCTGACCACGGCCCGGGTGGTGGCCTCCCGCCGCCGGCCGCGCCGGCCGCTGACCAGGCCGCGCAGCGACGTGGCCTCCCCGGCGCCCCCCGGAGAGGTTCCGGAGACGCCGCCCAGCGAGCCGCCGGCGGACTGACAGCCGGCGGGGCGGGGCGGCGGGCGCGCCGGGACGGTTCATCACACCGCCTGGCGGACGATCTCGCCCCGGGGCAGGCGCTCGAACAGGAACTCTTCCAGGTCCTTGCGCACCGGCTCCACCTTGATGCGCCCGACGATGTCGCTGGCGAAGGCGTAGGTCAGCAGCGACAGAGCCGCGTCCTCGCCGATCCCCCGGGAGCGCAGGTAGAAGATCGCCTCCGGGTCGAGCTGGCCGACGGTGGAGCCGTGGGTGCAGCGCACGTCGTCGGCGAAGATCTCGAGCTGGGGGTTGGAGCTGGCCAGCGCCCCCTCGGAGAGCAGCAGGTTGCGGTTGGACTGCTTGGCGTCGGTGTTCTGGGCGTCCTGGTGGACGTAGATCAGGCCGTTGAAGACCGCCTTGGACTTGCCGTCCAGAACCCCTTTGTAGAGCTCGTAGGAGTTGCAGTTGGGGAAGGCGTGATCGACCCGCATGTGGTTGTCCACCAACTGCTCGCCGTTGACCATGTAGAGGCCGTTGAGGGTGCACTCGATGCCCTCGCCGCCGAGGTAGGCGTTGACGTCGTTCCGGGTCACGTCGCCGCCGGCGGAGATGGAGTGGGAGAAGAAGTTCGAGCCCCGCTCCTGGTGCACCTGCAGGGTGGCGAGGTGGAACGACTCCCGGGAGTCGTGCTGCACCTTGTAGTGGTCCAGGACCGCCGCCTGCTCCAGCACTACCTCGGTCACCGGGCAGGTGAAGTAGGCGCCGGCGGAGAAGGCGGCGTAGGTCTCGACAATGGTGGCCTGGCTGTTCTCCCCGGCGACGAACAGGTTGCGCGGGTAGGAGGCCACCGGGTCGGCACCCGCGTCGTCACCGTCGCCGGCCACCGACGACAGGAAGAGGAGGTGGATCGGGGTCTCCATCACCGTGCCCTTGGGCACGTGGACGAAGGCGCCGTCACTGAAAAACGCCGAGCTCAGGGCCACGAAGGGGTGGTCGTCGTAGGCGGCGTGCTGCCCCAGGTGGGGCTCCACCAGCTCCGGGCTGTCCTCCAGGGCGGCGGCCAGGGAGCCGGCGTAGACGCCCTCCGGCAGGCCGTCGAGCTGGCTGTGCTCCAGCGCCAGGAAGCCATCGACGAAGACCAGGCGGACGGCCGGCTCCCAGAGGTGGGGGGCCAGGGCCGAGGCGGGCACCGGCGCCGGGCCGGTGGCGCGGCGGAAGCTGCCCTGGGAGATGGGGCGCACGTCGGTCTTGCGCCACGCCTCCTGGTGGCGGTGGGGGAAGCCGGTCTCGGCGAAGCGCTCGATGGCGCCGCGGCGCAGCTCGCGGATCCCCTGGGGCTCCCAATCCGGGCGGGAGGGGGCGAAGGTCTGGAAGTCGGTGACGTAGTCGGCGCGGCGGTCGGCGGGGGCGCCTGCCCCGGCGCCCGGGGCGGCGGGGGTCGCGGCCTGCACGGCCTCGGGGGTCGCCGTTTCGGTGGCGGTCGTCTCTGTGGCGCTCGTCTCTGTGGCGGTGGTCATAAAACCCTACCTCAGGCGCCCGCCGGCACGGCGGCATCGCTGACCGCACCCGGCGTCCCCAGCTTCTGCTCCAGCCAGGAGTAGCCCTTCTCCTCCAGCTCCAGGGCCAGCTCCTTGCCGCCGGAGCGCACGATGCGCCCGCCCAGCAGGACGTGGACCTTGTCCGGCACGATGAAGTTGAGCAGGCGCTGGTAGTGGGTGATGACCAGGAAACCGCGGTCGTCGGAGCGCAGTTGGTTGACGCCGTCGGCAACGATCTGCAGGGCGTCGATGTCGAGGCCCGAGTCGGTCTCGTCGAGCACCGCCAGGCGGGGCTCCAGGACCGACATGTGGAAGATCTCGTTGCGCTTCTTCTCACCGCCGGAAAAGCCGTCGTTGACCGGGCGGTTGAGGAGCGACTGGTCCATCTGCACCAGCTTCATGCGCTCCTTGACCAGCTTCAGGAAGTCAATGGCGTCCATCTCCTTCTCGCCGCGGTGCTCGCGGATGGCGTTCAGGGCCGCCTTGAGGAAGTAGGTGTTGGAGACGCCGGGGATCTCCACCGGGTACTGGAAGGCGAGGAACACACCCTCCCGGGCGCGCTCCTCCGGGTCCATCTCCAGCAGGTCCTCACCGTCGAGGAGCACCTGGCCTTCGGTGACCTCGTAGTCGTCGCGGCCGGCCAGGACCTGGGCCAGGGTGGATTTGCCGGAGCCGTTGGGCCCCATGATGGCGTGGACTTCCCCGGTGTCGACGGTGAGGTCGATCCCCTTGAGGATCTCGTTGCCGTCGACGCCGGCGTGCAGGTTCTTGATTTCGAGCAATGGCATGGTTGTGAAACTCCCTCGGGTCAGAGGTATGGGATGTCTTGGATGTCTGAAAGCTTGATGCCTGGAACGTCGTGTCCGCTGCGGGGGGTGGGGCCGGCGTCAGCCGACGCTCCCCTCCAGGTTCACCGCCAGCAGCTTCTGGGCCTCCACCGCGAACTCCATGGGCAGCTCGCGGAAGACCTCCTTGCAGAAGCCGTTGACGATCATCGAGATGGCGTCCTCCTCGCTGATGCCGCGGGAGTTGCAGTAGAAGATCTGGTCTTCGCCGATCTTCGAGGTCGAGGCCTCGTGCTCCATCTTCGCCGTCGGGTTCTGGACGTCGATGTAGGGGAAGGTGTGGGCGCCGCAGCGGTCCCCGATCAGCATCGAGTCGCACTGGGAGTAGTTGTGGGCGTGGTCGGCGCCGCGCAGGATGCGCACCGCGCCGCGGTAGGTGTTCTGGCCGCGGCCGGCGGAGATCCCCTTGGAGATGATGGTCGATTTGGTGTTCTTGCCGATGTGGATCATCTTGGTGCCGGTGTCGGCCTGCTGGCAGCCCTTGGTCAGAGCCACCGAGTAGAACTCGCCCACCGAGTCGTCGCCCTTCAGGATGACGCTGGGGTACTTCCAGGTGATGGCCGAGCCGGTCTCCACCTGGGTCCAGGAGATCTTCGCCCGGGGGCCGTCGCACTTGCCCCGCTTGGTGACGAAGTTGAAGATCCCGCCCTTGCCGGTCTCCATGTCGCCGGGATACCAGTTCTGCACCGTGGAGTACTTGATCTCGGCGTCCTCCAGGGCGACCAGCTCGACCACCGCGGCGTGGAGCTGGTTTTCGTCCCGCATGGGGGCGGTGCAGCCTTCGAGGTAGGAGACGTAGCTCCCCTCCTCGGCGATGATCAGGGTGCGCTCGAACTGGCCGGTGTTCATGGCGTTGATGCGGAAGTAGGTCGACAGCTCCATGGGGCAGCGCACGCCCTTGGGGATGTAGACGAAGGAGCCGTCGGAGAACACCGCCGAGTTGAGGGTGGCGTAGAAGTTATCGCTGTAGGGGACCACCGAGCCGAGGTACTTCTGGACCAGCTCCGGGTGGTTGTGGACCGCCTCCGACATGGAGCAGAAGATGACCCCCATCTCGTGCAGCTTGTCCTTGAACGTGGTGGCCACCGACACCGAGTCGAACACCGCATCGACGGCGACGACGCCGGCCAGCATCTCCTGCTCGCGCAGCGGGATACCGAGCTTCTCGTAGGTCTCCAGCAGTTCCGGATCGACCTCGTCCAGGCTCTTCGGCCCGTCGTCGGCGGACTTCGGCGCCGAGTAGTAGGACATCTTCTGAAAGTCGGGCTTCTCGTAGGTCACGTTGGCCCAGTCCGGCTCGGTCATGGTGAGCCAGTGGCGGTACGCCCTGAGGCGCCATTCGGTCATCCACTCGGGCTCCTTCTTCTTCGCCGAGATGGCCCGGACGACATCCTCGTCCAGCCCCGGGGGCAGGCTTTCCTGCTCGATGTCGGTGACGAAACCGGCCTCGTAGCCCTGGGCGGCGATGTCTTCGAAGACCTGTGTCGCGGTAGGTGCTGCCATGGTTGGAATCCTCTCCAGCTCTGGTGGTCAATCGTTCAAGGGATATCGGAAAATCGTTGTCGGTGCGGTGGGTGTCGGTGCGGTGGAAGGGGGTCAGCCCTGCATGCCGCCGCTGCCCAGTGTGACCAGGCGTTCGGCGGGGCTCGCCGCCGGCGGCAGCGGGCGGGCCATGTCGGACAGTCGCAGGCCATCGAGGGCGCTACGGATCGCGTTGTTGATCAGTTGCCAGTTGCTGCGCAGCGGGCAGACCGACTCCTGGGAGCACTCGCCGGGGCTGTCGTCGATGCACTCGGTGATGGCTATGGGCCCTTCCAGGGCGGCGATGATCTCCGACACCGTGATCTCCCGCGGCCCCCGAGCCAGGGCGTAGCCGCCGTTGACGCCCCGGTGGGAGTCCAGCAGGTTCCCCCGCGCCAGGATCTTCAGGATCTTCGACACCATGGCCGACGGCAGTTGAGTGTCCTCGGCCAGCTCGGAAGCGTTGTACCGCTGCTCCGGGCTCTCCGCCATGTAGGTCAGCAGGACGATGCCGTAGTCGGTGGTCTTGGTGATGCGGATCATGGGGTGGGTATCTCTCTCCCTGGGGATGGTAACTCTTGCTGCCGAAGGGGCTCGGATGGTGCCGAATCGCTGCTCCGGTTGCTGCTCCGGCCGCGCACTGATTAAAACCGGACCAAAACGGTACGAATTCCCGGAGATTGTAGCAACGGAGTGGGTGGAGTCAAGCTTGGGGGAAGGTTGATTAAGTAATTTGGATGATTCGTGATGGGGTCGGTGGAGGATGGAACGGCGTGGGGCGGGTGCGCCGGTGCAGGGGCCGCCTCGCTCAGGTGGTCAAAGGGCCGTGGCTCGGCTGCACAGGAGCCGCTTCGGACCCCTCTCCCAACACGAAACGGGCTGGCGCCCGCGGCTCCAGAGCACCCCTGCACCGACCCTCCCGCCCCTCACCTCACCGCTGCAAAACACGGACCCGAACCAGTGGAACGAGGAGTCACCGTCCGTAAACCATCAGGGGCGAGTAGTACCCCCAGGGCTGGCCGTCTTTCTTCGAGCCCTCCTTGTCGATCAGCTTGAATCCTTTTCCGGTGTAGAAACTGACGCCCGAGGGCGAAGACTCGACGTAGATCGGCTTGCCTTCCGTGTCCTGGATCGCTTGTTGAACGAGCGCGCTGCCGCCGCCGCCTTTGTCGGGATGACCGACGAGCCAGCGCAGATACCAGTGCTGACCTCTAGGAACCCGAGAATCGATGTCTTTCGAGTCGCGCTGCTCCAGCGTCATCTGGGCGATGGGCTTCTTCTTGTCTTGACCATAGTAGGCGTAGTAGAACCTCTGCTCATACTTCTTCTGTTTCTCCCCCTGCTGGAGATGGTCGTGTGAGCCGGACTCCCCAATCCACTTAGACACGTCCACGCCCTCGTCGATCTGATCCCACAGCGGGCTCGAATCAGCGTCATATTCTGTGCGGAGTTCTTCTTTGACTTCCCAAGGGCCTAGACTGCGTCGGCGCTTCTTATTTCGTTCCTTCCAGGCCTTGGAGATGGAGCTGAGATCGGTCGCTTTGGCCAAGGCCGCGAACGACTCGGCCTTGTCCACGCCGATCTCTTGCTTCTCGCCCTTCTTGTACCGGATCGTTTCTTCGCGCACGAACGGTGCCTTCCCTTCGCGCTCGGGAACCTTGCCATCCTCCGTTTCTATGAGCCGCACCCACTTGTGGAACCGCTCGCCGGCCCGGTCTTCCTTGCGGCGGGATTCTTCCTCTTGGTTGGCACCTCGCCGAGACTGGAACACGTCTTCGTCATCAACAGAGATTTTATCGCCCTGGTTCAATTCGCCGCCTTCGTTGCGCCACCAGTCCTTGCCCGCGAAAAGGCCGACTTTTTTGTCTTTCCCCTGTTCATAGACCGTGTGGGTGACGGCCCAGGTGACCTCGGCCGATCGCTCCTTTCGCTGAAGCACGCTGGCCCGTTCGGTGTCGCCGCGAATGGCGCCGGGCTCGACGGCGGCGTGGTTTGTGGCCGACAGGCGATCAATGCGATGGCCGAGGCGTCGGGCTCGGGCCACCGGATCTTCGGTTCCCTCGTGCGGTGGAGCGCTCGACGCTGTCAACGTCGAGCGACGCGACGGCTTCTCGTGCCCCGGCGAACGTTTCGGCGACGTGAACGTCGAGGGTCGTTTGGCGTGCGTGTGGTGACTGGACATCGAAGCTCTGGTTCGAACGACGAAGAATAAATATTTCGCAAATGCTACCACGGGACGAAAACGTGCAAAGGAGTCGGGCGAACGGGGACAGGTTATTTAACCTGGAGTGTAATCGGTAGGGGACTGGTTATTTTGCAGCGTCCAAGGGCTCCCGGCCGAAGTCGGGAAAAATAACCTGTCCCCGAAATTGCTTTTTGGGGGGGGAAGAAGAGAAAAAGGAGGCGGGAGCCGGGAGGCTCGGGCTT
>Ga0209954_1000299_pt1 | contig 9874 bp, 9 predicted proteins | sample SalPon2A_A_D2_MG_FD_185715 | JGI IMG/M metagenome (GOLD analysis project Ga0209954, IMG submission 185715) | Soil microbial communities from South San Francisco under conditions of wetland restoration - Salt Pond MetaG R2A_A_D2_MG (SPAdes)... | ecosystem: Environmental > Terrestrial > Soil >...
GAGCCTGCGCGAGGAAGTCGAACGCTTCCAGATCTGAGGACGTGATGGGAAACGAGGCCAACATGATCGCGGCGTGTCCGAAGTGCCGTTCGCGCTACCGCATCGAGGCCGCGCGCCTCCAGCCGGCGCAGGGTCTGGCGGTCGGAGCCGACCGCGGCGGCCAGCTCGCGGGCCGAGAGCTCGCCCTCGCGCAGCGCCTCCAGCACGGCCCGCTGCTTGACCCCGAGCCGCTCGCCGCCGCTCAGCGCCGCCTCGCCGGCGGGCAGGATCTCGGCCCGCAGCTCGACCTTGGAGCGGACGCTGCGTCCACCCGTCCCGGTCCCCGGCGGCAGCACCAGGCGCAGCCCGCGCGAGGGCGTCGAGCAGTACTCGCGGGCGACCCAGAGGCCGAGCTTGACCAGCTCCGGCGAGGCCCCCGCCTCCAGCGCTCCGATCGGCTCGGCGAGGCGCTCGGGCGGCAGCTCGGAGGCCTCGGCAAGCTCGACCACGACACCGAGGATGCGGCGCGGGCCGAAGGGAACGCGGACCACGCTGCCCACCTCGAGGCGCTCCATCTGCTCCGGCTGGCGATAGTCGAACGGGCCGCGCAGAGCGCGGGCGGTGGTCAGCGGCTCAACCCGGAGGATCGCCATCCCGCCGAGGGTATGCCCGGCCGGGGACGGCGCGCTCGGAGGCCTGGCGGGCGCCCCACGGAGGGCTTATGCTGCCGCGCTGATGGCGATCAACCTCAGCCCGGGAGAGGAGGTCATCTTCCAGGGCCACCCGTCCTGGCGGTCGATCCTCGGCTTCTACCTGAAAGGGGTGGCGATCGCCGCCGTGCTCGGCACGATCGCGAAGCTGGTCGACGACAACTGGACCGCCTTCCTGACGATCCTCGTGGTGGTCGGCCTGACCGTCCTGATCGGGTTCGTGAAGCGGGTCGCGACCACCTACACGATCACCAGCCGCCGCCTCAACATCAAGCGCGGGATCGTCTCCCGCGAGATCCAGGAGACGCGGCTGGAGCGGGTCCAGAACGTCAACTACCGGCAGTCGGTCTACCAGCGGCTGATGCAGATCGGCGACGTCGACTTCGACACCGCCGCCACCGACGACTACAACTTCGTCTTCTACGGGGTCGCCGACCCCGGCGAGGTCGTCCACCGGGTCGACCAGGCCACCGGCGCGGACAGCGGGGGCTCGCACGGCTTGGGTGAGCCCCAGTCCCCCAACGCTCGAGGCCGAGAAACCTGATCTACTCCCTCATTCTTCAGTACTAGACTATTTTTGACACCAGACCGGGGAGCGCATAGCTTCCCGGCATGACCAAGAAACCGGCAGCAGCGGACGAAAAGGGCGAGGGCAAGGAGAACGAGCCCTCGGCCAAGCAGCATTCCAAGCTCGACGAACTCGGAGTCGTCGGCACGATTCTGGCGGCGGTCGGCGGGGGACTCGGGGTACTCGGCTTCGTCGCCTTCTTCGGCGCCGCGATCCTCTGGATCAGAATGACCGAGGCGGGGCTGCCCGGCAATGACGCCGTTGCCGTCGTACCGAACTCGGTGCTCGTCGCCACCGGGGCCAGCTTCTTGGTGCCAGCGCTGCTGATCGCCCTCGCCTTCACCGTCCTGCTCTACCTGATCGACGCCGGGATCCAGTGGCACCGGGAGAAAGGGCTCCGAAAGCTCGAGGCCAGGATTGACGCGGCGAAGACGACACAGAAAGTGGCGCAGGACCGTGTCGCGTCGCTGGACCGGATGATCAAGACTGCGAGAGAGCATCAAGCGGCAACTCAGAGCTCAGTCGAGAAGGGTGCCTTTCCCGCCGAGACTGGAAGTTGGGCCAATGCCGAACTGCTATCCAGGCTCGAGGACATGAACGAGGCCCGCCGGGACGAGTCCACCGCAGCGACAGCGCTGCTGGAACGGACGCAGGAACTCCCGGAGACAGAGCGCCATCAGCGGGAGGGAATCGAACAATTCCGAAAATGGCTGTTGATCGGCTCGACCGTAGCGCTGTTCGCGGTGGGCACCATCTGGATGCTCCACGAGTACTCGGTCCACCTCCAGCCCGGCCGAATATTTGTGCTGGTTCTAGCCGCGGCGCTTCTGACGACCTTCTGCGTCGTCGTCCGGCTGCGCACCGACAATTTTGGCTGGTTCGCGCTGGCCTCCTTTGTCGCAGTCGGGTTGATGATCGGGACGCTGACCTATTACCGCACCCGAGACGATCCGAAGGTCGAGCCGGCGGCGGTCGTCCGCGCCAAGGGACCGCCGGTCTTCGGCTTCTTCGTCACCCAGACCAGCGATCGCGTCTACCTCGGCACCGGAGAACCGGGGGGAGCGGCGCAGCTCGATGCGATCCCTCGCGACGAAGTGATCGGACTCCTGATCGGCAAGCTGCAATCGCCAACCGAGGTCCCGGCGCTCAGCCTCGCTCTGGCGCAGCAGCTCTGCGAGCGGGCCCGGTTGCGCGAGGCGACCGGCGAGGTGGTCGGCGAAAAGGGTGGTGGCAGGGTCGGCGAAGAACGGGCCAGCGGGTGCACCGCCGCCGACCTTCGGCAGCTCGAAGCTGATTCCCCCCTCGACTGAGCCGGCGCCCCCAACTTTGAGGTCCCCGCCGGGGCCAAAAAGTCGGGGGCGCCGGGAACCTACGCGGCTGCGGCCTCGAGGCCGGCGGCCTCGCGCAGCGCGTCGGCGCGGTCGGTGCGCTCCCAGCTGAAGTCGGCGTCCTCGCGGCCGAAGTGGCCGTAGGCGGCGGTCTTCTGGAAGATCGGCCGGTGCAGGTCGAGGTAGCTGCGGAAGGCGCCGGGCCGCATGTCGAACTCGGCCTCGACCAGCTGCGAGATCTTCGCGTCCGGCAGCTTGCCGGTGCCGAAGGTCTCGACCATCAGCGAGACCGGGTGGGCGACGCCGATCGCGTAGGCGACCTGGACCTCGCAGCGCTCCGCCAGCCCGGCGGCGACCACGTTCTTGGCCACGTAGCGGGAGGCGTAGGCGGCAGAGCGGTCGACCTTCGACGGGTCCTTGCCCGAGAAGGCGCCGCCGCCGTGGCGGGCCATGCCGCCGTAGGTGTCGACGATGATCTTGCGGCCGGTGAGGCCGGCGTCGCCGACCGGGCCGCCGATCACGAACTTGCCGGTCGGTTGACCAGGAACTCCTCGCGCAGCTCGCCCTCGTCGAACATCCCGGGCGTCTCGGCCTCGAGCACCGGCATCACCACGTGCTGCCAGAGGTCGGGCTTGATCGCCGTCTCGGAATCGACGTTCTCGGCGTGCTGGGTGGAGATCAGCAGTTTCTCGATCGCGACCGGGCGGCCGTCGGCGTAGCGCACCGAGACCTGGGTCTTGCCGTCGGGGCCGAGGTAGGACAGGGTGTCGTCCTTGCGGACCGCGGCGAGCCGCTCGGCGAGCCGGTGGGCGAGGTGGATCGGCATCGGCATCAGCGCCTCGGTCTCCTCGCTGGCGTAGCCGAACATCATCCCCTGGTCGCCGGCACCGGCGGCCAGGGCCTCGTCGCCGGTTTCGCCCTTGGCGCGGGTCTCATGCGAGGCGTCGACGCCCTGGGCGATGTCGGGCGACTGCTTGTCGAGCGCGACAAGCACCGAGATGTGGTCGCAGTCGTAGCCGTAGTCGCCGTGGTCGTACCCGATCCCGCGGATCGTCTCGCGGACGATCTCCGGGATGTCGAGGTGGACGTCGGTCGAGATCTCACCGGAGACCACCGCCATCCCGGTGTTGACCAGCGTCTCGCAGGCGACGCGACCCTCGGGGTCCTCGCGCATCACGGCGTCGAGGACGCCGTCGGAGATCTGGTCGGACACCTTGTCGGGGTGACCCTCGGTTACGGACTCGGACGTGAAGAGGTACTCGCCCTCGGCGAGCGGCTTGGAAGTTGGCATGCGCCCAACCTTAACGGCGCTCCGCGGAACGTGACACCAAGTCAGTCGCGCCGGCCGCGGTACCCGGTCCGCGGCACGAAGTCGATCACCAGCGGCACGCCCTCGAGGCCGTAGGTCTCGCGCATCCGGTTCTCCAGGTGATAGGCCCAGCCGCGGGCGATCAGGCGGCGGTCATTGACCTGGATCGCGATCCGCGGCGGCCGCTCGCCGACCTGGGCGGCGTAGTAGAGCCGCAGGCGGCGACCGCGGCGGGCCGGCGGCGGGGTCTTGGCGACGACGTCGGCGACGAACCGGTTCAGCTCCGGGGTCGGGATCCGCTCGGCGGCGCGGTCGGCGAGCTGCAGCGCCCGCGGCAGGATCGCCGGCACGTTGCGGCCGCGCAGCGCCGAGCCGGTGATCACCGCCGGCCGCAGTCGCAGCTTGCGCTGGACCCGGGCGCGGGCGTCGTCGATGTCGGTCTCGCCGACGTCCCACTTGTTGAGCACCAGCAGGGTCGCGCAGCCGGCCTTCATCGCCAGCTCCGCCGCCCGCAGGTCCTCTGCGGTGACGCCCTCGGTGGCGTCGCAGACGACGATCGCGACGTCGGCCCGCTCGACCGCCCGTTCGGAGCGCAGCTGGGCGTAGTAGTCGACGGTGCCGGCGACCTTGGAGCGGCGCCGCAGCCCGGCGGTGTCGACCAGGACCACCCGCCGGCCCTCGACCTCGATCTCGGTGTCGATCGCGTCGCGGGTGGTGCCGGCCCGGTCGGAGACGATCACCCGGTCGGCGCCGAGGAAGGCGTTGACCAGCGAGGACTTGCCGACGTTGGGGCGGCCGATCACGGCGACCCGCACCGCCTCCTCGGGCTCGGGGCGCGGCTCGCGCTCGCCCAGCGCGGCGACGATCGCGTCGAGCAGGTCGCCGCTGCCCAGGCCGTGGGTGGCCGAGACGGCGATCGGCTCGCCCAGCCCGAGCGCGTGGAACTCGGCCGCGATCCCGTAGTCGTCGGGACGGTCGGCCTTGTTGACGGCGACCAGGACCGGCACCTCGGCGCCGCGCAGGGTCTGCGCCAGGTCGGTGTCGCCGGCCCGCAGGCCGGCTCGGCCGTCGACCACCACCAGCACCGCGTCGGCCTCGGCGATCGCCAGCCGCGCCTGCGCCTGCACGTCGCGGGCCAGCTCGGCCTCGTCGCCGAGGTCGATGCCGCCGGTGTCGACCAGCTCGAACCCGACCCCGTTCCACTCGGTCGCCTGCCGCTTGCGGTCCCGGGTCACCCCCGGCTCGGCCGCGGTCACCGCCTCGGTCCCGCCGACCAGCCGGTTCACCAAGGTGCTCTTCCCCACGTTCGGGAAGCCCACGACGGCGACGGTGGGCAGGCTCACGCCAGGCCCCGCTCGTGGGCGAGGGCTACGACGCGGGCGACGACGGCGTCCAGGTCGAGGCCGGTGGTGTCGAGCTCGACCGCGTCGGCGGCGGCGCGCAGGGCGCCGTGCTCGCGCTCGGTGTCGCGGGCGTCGCGGCGGCGCTGGGCGGCAAGCACCGCCTCGAAGTCCTCGCCGCTCTGGGCGGCGCGGCGGCGCGCCCGCTCCTCGTCGGTCGCGGTCAGGAAGACCTTCAACGGCGCTTCGGGGCTGACCACGGTGCCGATGTCGCGGCCCTCGGCGACGTAGCGCCCGGCGGCGATCAGCTCGCGCTGGCGAGCGACCAGCGCCTCCCGCACCGCGGGGTGGACGGAGACCCGCGAGGCGACAGCGGTGACCTCGGGGGTGCGAATCGCGTCGCCCACCTGCCGCTCGCCGAGCAGCACTTGGCCCCGGCCGTCGAAGCCGATCTCCAAGCCCTCGGCCAGAGTGCCCACCGGGTCGGCGTCGTCGGGGTCGACTCCGGCCTCGGCAGCCGCCAGTGCCACACACCGGTACATCGCCCCGGAGTCGAGGTAGGTGAAGCCGAGCTCGGCGGCAACGGCGCGAGCGACGCTGGACTTGCCGGCCCCGGCGGGGCCGTCGATCGCGATCACCATGGGCGGCAATCTACGGTTGCGGCGGCTCAGGCGCGGTCCAGCAGTGAACCGAGGTCCGACGCGAAGCCCGGGTAGCTGACCGCGGCGGCCTCCATCCCGCGCACCTCGACGCCCTCCCGCGAGGCCAGGCCGGCGACCGCGCCGAGCATCGCGATCCGGTGGTCGCCGTGCGACTCGACCGCGCCGCCGCGCAGCCCGCCGGTCCCCTCGATCGCCATCCCATCCGCGGTCGGCTCGACCCGGCCGCCGAGCGCGTTCAACGCCGCGCTCACGGTCTCGACCCGGTCGGACTCCTTGCGGCGCAGCTCAGCCGCGTCGCGGATCGTCGTCGTGCCCTCGGCAAAGCAGGCGGCAAGGGCGACCAGCGGCAGCTCGTCGATCGCCAGCGGGATCTCGGCGCCGCCGACCTCGACGCCGCGCAGCGCCGTCGGCCGCACCCGCAGCGTCGCGACCGGCTCGCCGCCGCGTTCGACCCGGTCGACAACCTCGACCTCGGCCCCCATCCGCTCGAGGATCGTCAGCAGCCCGGTCCTGGTCGGGTTGACGCCGACCCCGGTCAGCTCGACCTCGCTGCCGGGAACGAGCAGCGCCGCGACGACGAAGAAGGCAGCCGAAGAGAGGTCGGCGGCGACGGAGAGGCGCCCCGGCTCGAGCCGCTTCGCCGGCCGGATCGTCACCGCGTCGCCCTCGCGCCGCAGCTCCGCCCCGGCTGCAGCCAGCATCCGCTCGGTGTGGTCGCGGCTCGGCGCCGGCTCGACCACCGTCGTCTCGCCCTCCGCCAGCAGGCCCGCGAACAGCAGGCAGGACTTGACCTGAGCCGAGGCGACCGGCAGCTCGTAGGCGATCCCGCGCAGCGGCGCGCCGGCGATCCGCAGCGGCGGCAGCCGGTCCTCGCGGCACTCCAGCTCGGCGCCCATCTCGCGCAGCGGGGAGGCGATCCGGTCGACCGGGCGGCGGCGGATCGAGTCGTCGCCGTCGAGCGTCCACTCCTCCCCCACCTGCCCCGCCAGCCAGCCGGGCAGCAGCCGCAGCAGCGTCCCCGCGTTGCCGACGTCGACCGTCGCCGGGCCGGCGCCGCGCAGGCCGACCCCGCCGATCCGCAGCCCCGTCCCGATCCGTCCCGGCTCGGCGCCCTCGACCCGCGCCCCGACCGCCTCGACCGCGGCCAGGGTCGAGCGGGTGTCGGCGGCGTCGAGGTATCCCTCGATCGCCGTCTCGCCCTCCCCCATCGCGGCGATCAGCGCCGCCCGGTGGGAGATCGACTTGTCCGAAGGGGGGCGCAGCCGGCCGCGCAGCGGGCCGCTGGGGTCGAACCGGGTCATCGCCGCGACGCTACCCGTCGCCGCCGAGGATCGTCACCGTGTGGCCGAGCTCGCGGACCAGCTCCGCCGCCCGCCGCGCCCCCTCCTCGCCGGCCACCCAGAGGGTCACCGCGCCGGAGCTCATGTCGGGGGTCGGGTGCAGCGCCATGTCCTCGATGTTGACCCCGGCCTCGCCGAGCGCCAGGGCCAGCGCCGCGATCGTCCCCGGCCGGTTGGCGACGACGATCCGCAGCTCCCGCATCGGCCCCTCGGTCAGGTCCGCCTCGAGCAGCCGCCTGCGGTCCTCGTCGGCCGCCGCGTGCCAGGCGGCGATCGCCTCGCGGTCGCCCTCGCGGATCAGCCGCGCCGCCTCGCCGAGGCGGCGGGCCACCGACTCGACCGAGGCGGCGACCGCCTCGCGGTTGCTGGCAAAGATGTCGGCCCAGATCGCCGGGTTGGAGCCGGCGACCCGGGTCATGTCGCGGAAGCTGGGCCCGACCTCGGGCAGCCGCGCCGAGTCCGCTGTCAGCTCCTCGGCCGCCTCGGCGGCAAGCGCGTCGGCGAGCACGTGCGGCATGTGGCTGACCGCGGCCAGCATCCGGTCGTGGGCGGCGGCGTCGATCGCCTGCGGGCGGGCGCCGAGCCCCGTCAGGAAGCGCTGCAGGCGGTCGTAGAGGACACCGCTGGATCGTTCTGTCGGGGTCAGGAACCAGCGGGCGCCCTCGAACAGGTCCTCGCGCGCGTTCTCGACCCCGGCGGTCTCCGCCCCGGCCAGCGGGTGGCCGCCGATGAAGCGCTCGTCGTCGGCCAGCTCCTCGACCAGCTCGCCCTTGGTCGAGCCGACGTCGGTGACCACGGTCTCGCGGCCGCAGGCGGCCAGCGCCTCGCGCGCCTGTCCGGGCAGAGCCGCCACCGGCCCGGCGCAGAAGACGACGTCGGCGCCCTCGCAGGCCTCGGCGACCGAGCCGGCGGCGCGATCGAGCGCGCCCAGCCCGACCGCCCGCTCCAGGGTCGCTGCACTGCGGCTGTGGCCGACCACCTCGGCGTCGAGCCGCCGCCTCGCCGCGAGCCCGATCGAGCCCCCGATCAGGCCCACCCCGAGGACGGCGACGCGGCTCACCGATCAGCCGCGCCGGGCCTCGACCGCGGAACCGAACCGCTCCAGCGCCGTCACCGTGTCCTCCCAGTCCATGCAGGCGTCGGTGATCGACTGACCGTAGGTGAGGTCCTGGCCGGTGCCGAGGTCCTGCCGGCCCTCGACCAGGAACGACTCCAGCATCACCCCGACGATCGCCTCGTTGCCATCGGCGATCTGGTCGGCGATTTCACCCGAGACGAAGAACTGTCTTTCGGGGTCCTTGCCGCTGTTGTCGTGGGAGGCGTCGATCACCAGCCGCTCCGGCAGGCCGGCGACGCCGAGCGTGACCAGCGCGTCCTCGACCTCGGGCACGTGGTGGTTCGGCACCCCGTGGCCGCCGCGCAGGATGATGTGGCAGTCGGGGTTGCCGGTGGTGTGGAGGATCGCCGGCATCCCGGCGTCGTCGATCCCCGCGAAGGCGTGCGGGGCAGCGGCGGCGCGGACCGCGTCGACCGCGACCTGGACGTTGCCGTCGGTGCGGTTCTTGAACCCGATCGGCATCGAGAGGCCGGAGCCGAGCTGGGTCTGGCTCTCGGTGGTGCGCGCCCCGATCGCCCCCCAGGCGACCGCGTCGGCGATGTACTGCGGGGTGATCGGGTCGAGGAACTCGCACCCGACCGGGAGGCCGAGGTCGACCACCTGGAGCAGCAGCTTGCGGGCGATCCGCAGGCCGGCGTTGACGTCGCCGGAGCTGTCGAGGTGAGGGTCGTTGATCAGTCCCTTCCAGCCGGTCGTGGTCCGTGGCTTCTCGAAGTAGACCCGCATCACGACCAGCACCCTGTCCTCCAGCTCGCGCGCCTTGGCGGCAAGCCGGCTGGCGTACTCGAGCGCTGCTTTCGGGTCGTGGACGCTGCAGGGACCGACCACGACCATCAGCCGCGTGTCGGTGCCGCGTAGCACCGCGCCGATTTCCTCGCGCGCCTTGATCACGGCCTTGGCCCGCTCCTGCCCGAGCGGCAGCTCCTCCAGCAACGTCTGCGGTGGCGACAGCTCGACCACTTTCGCGATCCGCTGTTCACGCACCCCGTCTCGCTTTGCCCCTTCCATCCCGATGATCATTTTGCCTTCGCCTTTCTCCAAACCGTCGAAATCGTACTTTCTGGTTGCCCGCTGCCAACCCGAGGCCGGGCAGCAGCTCGAACTGGGACGGCGCCCGGACCGAGATCGAGAACGGCGGCTACAGGCCGCCGGGCCGGACGCCTAGCTAAATCGCCAATACCAGCGAGCGCCGGGGCGGCCAGGGGCAACGAGGGCGCCAACTGCACCGGGGCCACTCGCGGATATAGCTGCCTTCGACACCATCGGTTGTTGTACCACGACGGGCCCGATTAGTCGAGCAGCTCGCCTAGCGCGGCCAGCAGGCGGTCGTTCTCCTCCGCCGTGCCGTAGCTGACCCGGATGTGGCCGGGGTCGCCGAGCGGGGTCCCGGCCCGGACCGCGATCCGGCGCTCCCCGAGCGCCGCGACCAGCTCCGCCTCCTCGGCGCGATCGAGCGATTCGAGCGCCAGCCCCAGGTGATAGTAGAAGCCGGCCTGCGGCGTTTCGGCACGCGCGACGGCA
>Ga0209954_1000300_pt1 | contig 9840 bp, 7 predicted proteins | sample SalPon2A_A_D2_MG_FD_185715 | JGI IMG/M metagenome (GOLD analysis project Ga0209954, IMG submission 185715) | Soil microbial communities from South San Francisco under conditions of wetland restoration - Salt Pond MetaG R2A_A_D2_MG (SPAdes)... | ecosystem: Environmental > Terrestrial > Soil >...
CAGATCCGGTTAAAAAAAATTATTCAATTCTAACATGGTTAAATTATATTTCATTAAAGATGAATTGATACCGTACGAACTTCCCAAATCTAAAACATTAATTGGTCTAGATAATGCCTCTTCAAGTTTCTCTATGAGGGGAACATATAGAGATTTTGTAGAATCTGGTATAGTATATTCCAATCTATCCATTTCCTTTAGATATTCATATGGAGAATCTTGCGTGTAAATATCTGTAAAATCTTTTTTTACTTTTAATTCATCCATGTTGGAGTGTTGGTATTATTTCACCCTTAATAAAACCCATACAATGATCTAATCATGAAAGAAAATTTTATTTATTGCACAATATAATTAATCTATCTTGTTTGTTGCAATCAGATTATAAGATTCTAAATCATGAAATATTTTGTATACATTCCAGATATTGGCAGTACGAGAGATATTCCATTATCTTAGATGTTATGATAACAGTTGTAATAGCAATGATTTTGTTCTTTAAAAGAAAAAGAGCAGTATAGGAAAAAAATAGATTGTCTACATCAATATCATAGGAATATTCCAAAAAGGAACATTACATTTAGTTCTCCATAGAGGTATGAAATAAAACCACTAAAACTATGTCCCGTATACGTTGTGAGGTCAATCAAATTTAAACCACAATTTGGTCGTGATTTATCGTTACATATTATTACTGGGCTTTGAATGCAACCGTTTAGTATACTTCAAAATGTATTATTACTACAAATTAGAATACAGACAATATTTTCATAATTCTGAAATGAAAATTTTTCTTTTTTTACCTCAATGTTAACTTGGGTTTTCTCATCCTAGTCAATCTCAGACATTACCGAATTTGTATGGATATTAAACTAATTACTAAATTTTATAGACATAATTTTGGAAGAAATATAATAGAAGAATTCCTACATACTTGCTATGGAGACTAAAAATATTGGCTTGCGAGGAATTGAGGTAGCAGACACTAAGATCTCAAACATTGATGGTGAAAGAGGTAAGCTAATTTACAGAGGATATGATATTTTAGAACTAACCACGAAATCAACATTTGAAGAAACGGCATACCTGCTTCTGTATAATGACCTGCCAACCAGACAGCAGTTAAATGAATTCAATACAAAATTGATTGATGCAAGATTAATCCCAAAACAGATGCAAAAAAATATGAAAAACTGGAGAAAAGACGCAGATCCAATGGATATGCTTCAGGCATTTGTTGCAGCGCTTGCAGGATATTATGACGAAGAATTTGCAAGTAAGGAGGCAAGTTATGAAAAGGCAATAAACCTCATTGCAAAGGTCCCAACAATTATTGCAAGCTGGAATCGAATAAGAAACGGATTAGAGATAGTAGACCCTGATCCAACGTTAAGTCATGCAGCTAACTTTCTATACATGATGTCAGGTGAAAAACCTGATCCAGAAGTTGAGAAAATTTTTGATGTCTGTTTGATTCTACATGCAGACCACACTTTCAATGCGTCAACATTTACAGCAAGACAAGTTGCATCAACTAGAGCACATATGTATTCAGCATGCAGTGCTGCAATTGGCGCCCTAAGTGGAGAGCTTCATGGAGGTGCCAACACAGAAGTTATGAAAATGCTTCTAGAGATTGGAGATATCAGTAAAGTCAAAGAGAGGATTAAAGAAAAAATGAGTAAGGATGAAAGAATTATGGGAATGGGTCATGCAGTCTACAAAACTTATGATCCTAGAGCACAAGTGTTAAAGAAACTATCACGTAAACTTGCTGAAAAAATAAAAGAACCATGGTTTGCAATAACAGAAAAAATTGAAACCGTGACCATCGCGGAGATGAAATCACAAAAAGACAGAGACATCTATCCAAACGTAGACTTGTATAGTGCATCCTTATACTATATGCTAAAAATTCCAATGGATCTTAACACACCAATCTTTGCAATTGCAAGAGTTGTTGGATGGGCAGCTCATATTATTGAGGAAAAATTTGCAGAGGCAGCACCAAAGCCTGCATTATACAGGCCAAAAGCAACCTATGTTGGAAAATATTGTGGGCCTGAGGGCTGTAAATATAAAACGCTGGACTTGAGAAAATAATTTTAATTTCTGGTATTAAGCCATTCTTTTGCTTTTGAATTTACATCATGTTTGTACAACACTTCAAAGACCATATCATAAAATGTAATACCTTTTTTCTGTGCCTGATCATCCAGCCATTTAATTCCGTCTGCTAATTCTGGATCATATTCAGAGAATTCTACTAGTTCATCAACCATTTTCGAGAAGAATGCGTGTGACTCAAGCATACGTAAACCTTTCAATCTTTGATCATAAGTGAAGGATTCAAAATATATTAACAAAAGACCACTTTTTGATTGACAATTGAACCATGTTTTTTATTCATATGGGAATGCTCAAAAAATCACATGGATCATTCAAAATGATGATTCATCGTTTATTGAGAATCGAGAACATGTAAATATGTATAAAGACAAAGTGACAGAGTTACAATCAAAATATGTGGCACTGCATGTTGGTTTGTTTTGGGGAATTGGAACGTTCATAATAAAAAATGAAGACAATGTCAAAATAAAATTAGATGAAAAAATAATGTTTGATCAGTTTACAACTGATTTAAAAATTGAAGATTCGTTTATACAAAAACGTTTACGGTTTATTAAACAGCTAATTGATCAGAGAAAATTAAAAATTAAATTTGAAGTAATTAGCCAATATGAAAATATTGCCAAAAATAAGATCTAATTACAAAAGAGATAAGAAGAAAACATGGCAATATATGATAGTAGTACGGAGTATACATAAACTAAAATAATTGCGTAATAACATGAAAAATACTAAATCAACAATTAGGGCGATCATATGAAAATTTTAACGAGAATTTGTAATTTTTGTAAAAAAAATTTCTAATCATAAATCAGTATTTTATGACAAATTTAGCATTACATACGAAAATTTTAAAAAATAAAGCAGGAAATAATTGAAAAAACGATTAGATTTATTTAGCATACACGAAGTATGAAATCAATTATGGCAAGTATGGACAAGGCAGCAATAGCATTTTCAATTGCAATTGTTGCCGTAGGCGTAGCTTTTGCATTCTCTATGAGTGCAGTTCAAGATGCAGGTCCTGTAGTCTCTACTCCAACTGTTTCAGCTAAAACTGTGGAGCCAAAAGTGCAAGAAGATCCATTTGCAGATTTGGCAAACAAAGTAAAACAAGTAGCTCCAATAGTGAACGAGGAAAAGATGAAAGAGCCAGCAAAAGAACCAGTAAAATTGGAAGAAAAAGTAGAAGTTAAAGAAACTAAACCAATAGCAAAAGAACCAGCAGGACCACAAACACACAAAGTGGCAATTCCAGTAGGGACTGCAGTTCCAGGATGTGAAAGCAACAATGCATGTTACACACCAGCAAGCATCACAATCAAATCTGGTGATAAAGTAACATGGAATAATGCAGACACAGCAGCACATACAGTAACTGGAGGAAGTCCAGCAGACGGACCTTCTGGTGTATTTGATAGTAGTCTAGTCATGGCAAATGCAGATTATACATTTACCTTTAATGACAAAGGCAGTTACAAGTACTTCTGTATGGTACATCCTTGGATGGTTGGTAGTGTTACAGTGAACTAACCAAACTTTTTCCTTTTTTCTTATTTTATTTGATTTTTTCTTATTGTTCGGTTGTATGCCACACCAAATCTATGAGTTTCATCTCGTGCATACTGTAAAATTTTTAGCGAAGGTTTGTTTTTTGGGATGATTATAGGAGTTTTATTTTTTGGAGTATAGACTTCCTCGTTTTCCTTTGCAAGAGAGATGCAGGGTAACTTTAAACCTAGTGACGCCAATGACTTCATAGCAGCACTAAGTTGTCCCTTACCACCATCAATTACAATCAAATCAGGAAGTTCAGAGTTTTCTTCCAGTAACCTATAGTATCTTCTTTTAATTATTTCACCAATCATTGCAAAATCATCTCGTCCAGATACGGTTTTGATCTTAAATTTTCTATATCCAGATTTATCAGGAATGCCGCCTACAAATCTAGACATTGACCCCACAGCAAAATCATCACCATGATTTGAGATATCAAAACATTCAATGATGTTTGGAATTACAGGAAGGTTAAGGATATCCTTTAACTCTGCCAATCCAGGATCTGCACCTGTAGAATGAATTAATTGAATATTTTTCATTATAAGATTTATGATGTTTTTTCTTTTCCCTTTGTTTGGAACAATAATCTTTACTTCAAACCCAGATTGCTCAGACAAGAGTGATTCTAGTAATGTATGGTTCTCTGGAAGTTCACTTACTAAAATGAATTTTGGAATTTTGTGAGTTGAATAATACTGGTAAAGAAAAGTGGAGAAAGAGTTGTCACCTACTAGATCAAAAAAGAATTTATCACTATCTCTGATCACACCATGTATCATTCTAAAATTCATTACAGCAGCAGCATGTTCTTGGATTCCAATGCCAAAGTACTCCTCGTTTGAATTTTCAACATATTCCATTTTTTGTTTGGTTTTAAGACTTCCAAGCCTAACTAGGGTATCACGAATATCTTTTGCTCTTTCAAATTGCTGTAAATCTGCTGCCTGATGCATCTCATCTTCTAATTTTTTTGTAAAAATTTTCATCTGATCTTTTCCTTTAAGAACATCCTCTAATGCAGTAACATGATTAGGATATCTTTCTTGTGCATTTTTGAATTCACATGGACCTTCGCAATTTCCCAAATGATACTCAAGGCAGACTTTTTTTGGAAGTGTTTTACATATTCTAATTTGAAATGATTTTCTTAGAGTACCAATTGTCAGTAACTTTGAGCTGCCCTGAGTAAATGGTCCAAATGTCTTTCCTTTACCCAAAAATTTTCCATCTCTGGTTCTTCTTGCTACTAAAAGCCTAGGATATTTTTCATCAGAAATTCTAAGATACGTATATCTTTGCTGGTCTTTCAATTCAATGTTAAATCTTGGCCGATATTTTTTGATCATGTTTGATTCTAAAAGAAAAGCTTCGCTTTCATTATCAGTTAAAACAAATTCAATGTTTGCAATGTTTTCAACTAGTTTTTGTGTCTTGTAATTTTGATTTTTCAAAAAATATGACTTTACACGATTCTTTAGATTCTTTGCCTTTCCAATATAGATAATTTTTCCATAAGAATCCTTCATCAAATAAATTCCAGGATCAGTAGGGATTTGGATTTGAGATATATCAAAAGTCATTTTTTAAACAATTTTTTTAAATATTTTCCAGTATAACTCCCAGGTGCCTTTATGATATCTTGAGGAGTGCCAACAGCTACTACCATGCCTCCTTCATTGCCACCTTCGGGCCCAAGATCAATTATCCAGTCGGAATTTTTAATTACATCCATGTTATGTTCAATTACCACTACGGTGTTTCCTAGATTCACCAAGCGATTTAAAACATCTAGTAATTTCTGAACATCTGCAAAATGTAATCCTGTTGTAGGCTCATCTAGAATATAGAAAGTCTTGCCGGTACCGCGTTTTGATAACTCGGATGCAAGCTTTACTCTCTGAGCCTCACCACCAGATAAAGTAGTTGAGGATTGTCCTAGTTTGATATAACCCAAACCTACATCATATACAGTTTGTAATTTTCGTTTAATTGCAGGAATATTTTCAAAAAAATCTAATGCCTCATATACAGTCATGTCTAAAATATCAGAAATATTTTTCCCCTTATACAATACAGATAATGTTTCAGTGTTGTATCTTTTTCCTTTACATTCATCACACTTTACATACACGTCTGACAAAAACTGCATTTCAATTTGTTTGACTCCATCACCATCACATGCAAAACATCTACCATCTGCCACATTAAATGAGAATTGTCCTGGAGCATATCCTCTTTCTTTTGATAATGCAGTGTTTGAATATAATTCTCTAATTGGAGTGAATGCACCGATATAAGTTGCAGGATTTGAGCGAGGGGTTCTACCAATAGGAGATTGATCTATTGCAATGACCTTATCAATATTTTCCAAACCGATAATTTCTTTATGACTTCCATAACGGGTATTTGATTTGTTAAAATGATTTTCCAATGTTTTAAGTAAAATGTCATTAATTAGGGTAGACTTTCCTGAACCAGAAACTCCGGTTACAGATACAAAGAGTCCTAATGGGATTTCAATATCTATATTTTTTAAATTATTTTCAGATGCGCTTTTAATTATTAATGAACCATAACGATTGCGTACTTTATCTTTTAGAGTAATCAAAGAATTATCTTTAAGATATTTACCAGTTACAGATTTAGTGTTCTTGAGAATATCATCAACAGATCCTTCAAAGACTACATTTCCACCATGAACACCAGCTCCTGGACCCAAATCCACCATCCAGTCTGAATTTCTTATTACTTCCTCGTCATGCTCCACTACAATTACAGTATTTCCTAGATTTCGTAGTTTATGCAGCGTTTTAATTAGTCGGGCATTATCACGCTGATGTAAACCAATTGTTGGTTCATCAAGAACATACAAGACACCAGTAAGGTTAGAACCAATCTGAGTTGCCAGACGGATTCTTTGGGATTCACCCCCAGATAAAGTAGAACTTAGTCTGTTTAATGTAAGATAATTCAATCCAACATTCATTAAAAATTCAAGACGTTCTTTAATCTCCTTTAAAATATCTCTTGCAATGTATTGTTCATTTTCAGTTAATTTTAGTGTAGAAAAAAAGTCATAACAGTTGTCAATAGACATATCACATACATCCATGATACCTTGCTCGTTGATTTTAACACCAAGTGATTCAGGTTTTAATTTTTTACCATTGCAAACATTACAAGGAGTGTCTCGCATGAATTGTTTTAGCCATTCACGTTTTGATTCAGAATCAGTTTCTAGAAATACTCGCTGTAGATTTGCAAGTACTCCCTCAAACGCATTGGTGTATTGCCATGAAGAATCCCCAGATTTTGAGCGATAATTAAAATCAATTAGATCATCTGTACCATTCATGATAATTTCAAAATGTTTAGGTTTTATTTTTTCAATAGGAGTCATCAAATCAAAACCAAACTTTTTTCCAACCGCCCTTAACGCTTGTTTTCTAAATGATGAAAAACGTCCGCTCCATGGAATGATCGCACCATCTAGAATTGATTTTGTCTTATCAGGAACCACAAGATCAGCATCAAATTCCATCTTTATACCCAATCCATTACATGTTTTACACATTCCAAAGGGTGAATTAAACGAAAACGATCTTGGTTCCAATTCACCAACAGTCAGCCCACAATAAGGACATGCATTATTCTGTGAAAAAATTTTTTCAGATTTATCAGTTACAATCATTACATCTCCCTTTGATGCTTTAATTGCAGTTTGAATAGCCTCAAAGAGTCTAGATCTTTCTGATTTTTCAGTAGTCATTCTATCAACCACGACTTCAATATTATGCCACTTTTGTCTATCAAGTGGCGAAATTTCATTATCCAGACTCAAAACTTCACCATTTAGACGGATTCTAGAATAGCCATCCTTTTTGATTTGCTCAAATAATTTTTCATATGTCCCTTTTTTTCGCTGTATTATAGGAGCTAAAATTAAAATTTGTTTTCCTGAAAAATCTTTGAGTATAGAATCACATATTCTCTCAACTGATTGAGTAGATACTTTTCTTCCACAGTTTGTACAGTATGGAATTCCAATTCTTGCAAACAACAGTCTCATGTAATCATAAATTTCAGTAGTAGTTCCAACCGTAGAGCGAGGATTTTTACTCGTAGTTTTTTGTTGGATTGCAATTGCAGGAGAAAGACCTTCAATAGAGTCAACGTCTGGTTTATCCATCATCTCCAAAAATTGTCGTGCATATGCAGAAAGTGATTCAACGTATCTTCTCTGACCCTCAGCATAGATTGTGTCAAAAGCTAATGTAGATTTTCCAGATCCAGACAATCCACTAATTACAACTAGTTTGTTTTTTGGGATATTGATATCTATATTTTTTAGATTGTGATGTCGTGCTCCACGAATTTTTAATTTATTTTCGGTCATCTTTATACTTAATCTCCTTTTCTATTCTTTTAATTCTGTCTCTACACTCTATTGCTTTTTCAAAGTCTAAATCTTCAGAATATTTTTTCATTTGTGCATCAAGATCAATAATATCAGCAGCAAGATCATGAACAGATTTTAATTTTGAATCATCTAATACTGTTTCTTGTTCAGGAACTGACTTAATAATTGTCCTAGGAGTAATGTGATGTTTTTTGTTATATTGAATTTGTTTTTCTCTACGACGATTAGTCTCATCAATAGTGTTTTTCATGGATTGAGTAGTAGTATTAGCATACATTATTACAGTACCATTGACGTTTCTTGCAGCACGACCACATGTTTGAATTAGACTGGTGAAATTTCTCAAAAACCCTTCCTTGTCTGCATCCAAAATTGCAACTAGAGAAACTTCTGGTATGTCTAGTCCTTCCCTAAGTAAATTGATTCCAACTAGAACGTCAAATTCTCCCATTCTCAACTGTCTGATTATCTCAGTTCGTTGCAGTCCTTCAATCTCAGAGTGCATGTATCTCACTCTAACTTGCTTTTTTGACAAATATTCTGCCAAGTCTTCAGCCATTCTTTTGGTAAGAGTAGTGACTAAAACACGCTCAGAATTGGTAGATCTTTTTTGAATTTCTTTGATCAAATCATCCATTTGATCTTTTGTTGGCCTAACCTCAATTTTGGGATCAAGCAAACCAGTTGGGCGGACTAGTTGCTCTGCAATAGTAGATGAGATTTTTCGCTCATATTCTGAAGGAGTGGCTGATACAAAAATAGTATTTTTAATATAATCTTCAAATTCCTCAAATTTTAGAGGACGGTTATCAAATGCACTTGGTAATCTAAATCCATATGTGACCAATTCATTTTTCCTTGAATGATCACCCTTGTACATCCCATGAAGTTGGGGCAAAGTAACATGGGATTCATCAATTACCAAAAGATAATCGTCTCCAAAAAAATCCATCAAACAAAATGCCTTTTCTCCAGACTTTCGACCATCAAAATGCCTAGAATAATTTTCAATTCCAGAACAATAACCTAATTCCTCAATCATCTCCAAGTCATATTTTGTTCTCATCTCTAATCTTTGTTTTTCTAATTCATTTAATTCAGGAAGTCTTTCTTCTAACTCTTCTTTGATAGATTTGACAGCCCTTTCCCTAACATCTTTTGCAATTAGATAATGTTTTGCAGGGAAAATTTTCATTTGAGATAAGATTTTTTTTTCTTTTAATGAAACATGGTCAAGCAAAGTAATTTTTTCAATCTCATCACCAAACATGGAAATTCTTACAATATCTTCAGAATATGCAGGAGTGATATCAATGGTATCGCCTTTAACTCGAAAATTTCCAGGTGCAACTTCAGTGTCATTTCGCTCATATCTTGCATCAATGAGTTTTCGAATAATCTCGCTTCGTTTTATCATATCACCAGCGTTGATCATGATTGCAAGATCTTTCCAATCTTGTGGGTTTCCAAGTGAGTAAATGCAAGATACGGTGGAGACAATAATAGTGGGTTCATCAGATAACAACATAGCAGTTGCCTCTAATCTCAATTTTTCAATTTTCTCATTAATTTGAGTATCTTTTTCAATGTATGTATCAGTCTGAGGCAAGTAACTTTCAGGCTGGTAATAATCATAGTACGATACAAAATAACCTACATTGTTTTTGGGAAAAAATTGCTTTAATTCTGAATACAGTTGAGCTGCTAGAGTTTTGTTATGAGATATGACT
>Ga0209954_1000302_pt1 | contig 9839 bp, 4 predicted proteins | sample SalPon2A_A_D2_MG_FD_185715 | JGI IMG/M metagenome (GOLD analysis project Ga0209954, IMG submission 185715) | Soil microbial communities from South San Francisco under conditions of wetland restoration - Salt Pond MetaG R2A_A_D2_MG (SPAdes)... | ecosystem: Environmental > Terrestrial > Soil >...
ACAACTCTCTGACTATCGTACGATGATGCCCGGTTTGCCGCACTGGGCTGCTGCAGGCGATAAGGTCTATTTGTACAACGAGGGTCGGCTTGAGGTGTTCGACACCGGCAAGCAAGCTGCCAGTAAGCATCGTGCCGATGCACCGGTGTTCTTCATCAAGCAGGACCGTATTGCTACGGCTATCCTGGCCCAAAAGGGGATTTCGGAAATCGGACCTTTTCGAGAGGAGCGAGTGCTCAACCTGGTTGTCGCGCCCGATTCGTCAAAGATGGCGTTTGAGGTGATGGGTGGTCATCTCTACGTGATGGGTACTGATGGAGCCGGACTGGTAGACCTCGGTGTAGGCTATCGTCCCCAGTGGTCGCCAGATAGCGAGTGGCTTGTATATATGCGGACGGAAGATGATGGGCACCAGTTTACCGGGTCTGAGCTCTACGCGGCCCGCATCAATGACCGCGCCATCGTGCAACTCACCCAAACGCCAGACCGACTGGAGATGAACCCGTCCTGGTCGCCTGATGGCACCCAAATCGTTTATGACGATAAGGGCGGTATTTATGTGGTCTCTGTCATCCGATAACCGCCCCATGCGTGTCCTTTTCCAGTGCTACCGTTTGCTGCCTGTACCCATGCCTCGTTTGTTACTTTTTGCGCTTGTTCTCTGCCTCGGGACTCCTGCCTCGGCTCAGGTCACGGGTCTGAGTGGTTGGAATATTTATCTTGACCCAGGCCACAGCCAGAACGAAAATCAGGGGGCCTACGGATATGCCGAGGCCCACAAAGTGTTGCGCGTTGGGCTGGCGCTGCAAGAAATACTCCTGACGACCACCGACATTGACACGGTCTACATTTCCCGCACGAACGATAGCCAGCAGGTGTCGCTAAGCCAGCGCGTGGATCATGCGAACAGCGTGGGAGCGGCCTATTACCATTCTATTCACAGCAACGCCGCCGCGCCGAGCGCCAACTCGGTCTTTGTCCTCTGGCCACAACGGCGGGATGGGAGCGAGGGCAGCCCCAATGGTGGAAAGGCGATGGCTGAGTTGATGGGGCCCCAGTTTGCAGAGAACATGCGCATCCCGACAGCCTTCGACGGGGCCATCGGAGAGTGTGACTTTTACGGGGTATCCAGTTGTCGGACGGGACCCAAAGGGGCGCGTAACTTTGTGCAGAGCTTCACCAATATGGCTTCGTCGCTCAGTGAGGCGGGCTTCCACACCAACCCGACACAGAATGCGAGGAACATGAACGCAGCGTGGAAGCGGTTGGAGGCCAAGGCGCTCTACTGGGCGATCCTCGACTTTCACGGCCTCTCGCGTCCCGTCGAGCACACCCTGACGGGCATCATCAGCGACATCGAAACCGGGCAGCCTCTCAACGGTGCGCGCATCACCGTCGGCGGCCGAACCTACACCACAGATACCTTTGCCTCGCTCTTCTCACAGTACAGCAATGATCCTGACGAGATCCACAATGGATTCTATTATCTGGAGGATCTGCCTCCTGGGACGTTGCCTGTGACGGTGGAGGCGGACGACTATGCCTCTTTCAGCGGGGAGGTGACGCTGGTCGATACGGCCCTGACCTTCTTCGATGTACAACTCATCTCCGAGATCCCACCCTTTGTTGAGGCGTCGTCTCCGGAGCCGGAGGCGACCAATTTCCGGATCATCGACAACATCGTGCTCGAATTCAGCCGACAGATGGACCAGGCCTCCGTTGAGGCGGCCTTCTCCATAGATCCGGTGACGCCTGGCACCTTTTCCTGGTCGCAGAATGATACCCGGCTCCTCTTCAACCCGGACACCCTGGCTGCACAGACGGACTATACCATCACGATAGCGGAGCAGGCCGAGGGCGCTTTTGGCCATCCCTTTGATGGCAACGCCGACGGGACCGGGGGAGACCCCTTCGTGCTGCATTTCCAGACGGGATTCCCTGATGCGTTTCCCCCGGCCCTGGTAGCCAGCCAGCCGTCGCCAGGTACCCGCGATGTAGAGTTGGATGCGGTGATTACGCTCGTTTACGATGAAGCGCTCCTGCCGTCCTCGGTCACAGAAGACCGGGTGCGCCTCGAACCGACGACAGGGGGCGAGGCCGTATCGGGCCTGGTGGAACAGTATCTCGCTGGGGAAGCCGGGGTCTTGACGTTTTTCCCAACAGAACCACTGGCCGCTCAAACGCCCTATCGGCTTGTTATTGAGCCGGGGCTTCAAGATCTCTTCGGTAACGAATTAACGAGCAGGCAGCAGGTGGTGCTTACCACCGGGGACGCCTCCGCATCACCCACCGGCATCGATGATTTTGAGCAAGATGTGGAGGCGAACTGGTGGGCCCCACAGCAGAGCGGCACAACCACAGGCATCGTCACGGATTCCACCCATTTTACGGTGGACTCCACAGTTGTCAACCGGTCTACAGGGAGCCAGGCTTCGGCACGGCTGGATTATGGATGGAATGTCCAGGCTTCCGAATGGCTCTTGCGAGCGTATCTGAGTGGTGGCCCGCCGCGTGAGGTCGTTTTTGACACGTCCTATGTGGTACAAGCGCTCATCTTCGGCGATGGGAGTGGGACGCGTTTCCGATTTGCTATCGATGAGCAGGTGCCTGATGCGCAGGCTGCTTTCCATGAGGTGAGCCCATGGTACACCGTTGACTGGGTGGGCTGGCAACGCATCACCTGGGATATTACCCGCGATGGGACGGGCAGTTGGCTCGGTAACGGCATGGTGGAAGGGGCCCTGCGCTTCGACAGCTTCCAACTCTCGTACGAGCCGGGAGGATCACCTTTCGGCACCTTGTATATCGACGATATGCGCGTCGTGCAGAAAGGCATTCCTACCGCTACCGAATCCGAAGGGGAGGTGCCAGGGCGTTTTATCCTCTATCCGAATTATCCGAACCCGTTCAATCCCACGACCACCATTCGCTTTGCGTTGCCCGAAGTAGTGGAGGTCACGGTGCGCGTTTATAACGCGGCGGGCGCGGTGGTGGCAACGCTCGTCGAGGGAGAACGGTATACGCCGGGTGCGCACGAGCTAACCTGGGACGCCCGTGGCCTGCCGAGTGGGGTCTATTTCTGCCGTATTGATACGGGCCGTGACCTGCGCGCTATGCCCATGGTGTTGGTAAAGTGATTTGCATCGATAACCATTCAGAGGGGTCTATTTGTCTTTTGTCGTTATTTATTTCCCATTTAGGTGGGAATCGCTTGTTTTGTATTGCATTCGTCCCATTCCATACCTTTATTTTAACTTAATACGACGCCGTTCTTCGTCGCATGCCGCTGAGAATGACGCTCCTGCTCGATCCAAGCTATGCAACTACCCATGAGAGTCAGCATTTTAAGCCTTTTTGCGCTCTTTCTTCTCGTGCCCTGTTTGTCTGTCCATGCACAATCCGGTAAGATTGCAGGGCAGATTACCGATGCCGCGACAGGCGAAGCCTTGCCCGGGGTCAATGTCCTCATTGAAGGAACGTCGCAGGGGACGATTTCGAATGCGGAGGGCTATTATGTCATGCTCAATGTCGCCCCGGGTACCGTGATCCTCCGGGCGTCCTTCATTGGTTTTACGCCCCAGCGCATCGAAGGGGTGCGGGTCAACATTGACCAGACGACCACGGTAGACATTGCTATGCGAGAGGAAACCCTCGGGCTAGAGGAAGTCGTCGTCACCGCCGAGCGACCCGTGGTGCAGCGTGATGTCTCCAACAGCCAGGCCAATATTACCGCCGAGGAGATCCAGTCGCTGCCCGTTTCGAGTGTGAGCAGTGTGGTCGGTTTGCAAGCCGGGGTTCAGGGGTTGTCGGTGCGGGGCAGCGGGTCCGACGAACTCTCTTTCATGGTCAACGGGCTCACGCTACAGAATGAGCGTAACAACGCGCCCTATACCACCATCAGCCTGGCCTCTATTGAAGAAGTGCAGGTACAGACAGGTGGTTTTAATGCCGAGTATGGCAACGTCCGGTCGGGGGTCATCAATGTGGTGACGAAGGAAGGGCAACGTGACCGGTACACCGTTGATGTGATTGCCCGTTACAGCCCCCCTGCGCAGAAACACTTTGGTGCCCCCGCCAACGACCTGAATTCGTATTGGATTCGTCCGTATGTGGATCCTGCTGTGGCGTTTACAGGGACCGAAAATGGGGCCTGGGATGAGGCTACCCAACAGCAGTATCCTACCTTCGAGGGATGGGTCGCCGTGGCGGAGGACCGCCTCACGGATGACGATCCGACCAACGACCTCTCGCCGGAAGCCTTGCAGCAGGCGTTCCTGTGGCAGCATCGCAAGCAAATGGAAATCGTCGAGCCGGACTATGATATTGATGTAGGCATCGGGGGGCCCATACCGGGCCTGCGAAACTTGGGCAACACACGCTTTTATGCCTCCTTCCGCCGCGACCAGGACATGTACCTGATCCCGTTACACACCGACCGCTACGAGGAATATTCCGCCCACCTGAAGGTGACCTCCGACATCGCACGGGGCATGAAGCTTAGCCTTGAAGGACGCCTTGGAGAGATCACGGGTACGGCCAGCAGCCGCACCGGGCAGCCTGGGGTCTTCCGCTCGGCATTTGGTATAGCCAGCCAGATGAGCCAGGTTAGCTTCATCGATACCCGCATCTTTTCTACCGATTACTGGACGCCTACCACCGTCAAGACCAACGCCATCGGGCTTAAGTTTACGCACGCCCTCAGCCCGACGACCTTCTATGAGGTACGACTGAACCGCTTCGCGTCGGACTATGATAGCAATCCCGGTCGGCTACGCGATGAGACGTCCGTGGTCTTCTTCGGCGGCGTTGGTTTCGACGAAGCGCCCTTCGGGTTTCAGCCCCGCCCTACCTTCGGGGTTGATGGCATGCGCACGGGCGTGGGTATGAGCAACGCCCGCGACACCAGCCAGGTCACTACGTGGAACCTGAAGGCAGACATCACCAGCCAACTCAACCGGTATCTTCAGGTCAAATCCGGTATCGAGTACAACCTGTCCGACAGCCGCATCAACTACGGCAGCTTCGACGAATTCCTGCCCAGCAGCAACTCGCAGTCGGAGTGGGATCGTTCGCCTGTGCGCGGTGCAGCCTACGCCCAGAGCAAGCTGGAGTTTAAGGGGATGATTGCCAACGTGGGGTTGCGGCTCGACTATTTTCATGCCGGGGGGGAGTGGATCACCTTCAATCCGTTTACCCAGGCGTTCTCGGCCCGTCTCTCCGCAGGCATCGACACGCTGTTGACCGAAGAGCCTACTGACCACCTCTTCACGCTGAGTCCTCGTGTAGGCGTTTCCTTCCCGGTCACTGATGTCAGTAAGCTCTATTTTAACTACGGACACTTCCGGTCTATGCCAGATCCGAACAACCTGTACCTCATCGAATTCTTTACCTCGACAGGTCAGGTGAATCAGGTCGCCAACCCCAATAACCCGTTGCCGAAAACAGTGGCCTATGAACTAGGCTACGAGCAGTCTTTGCTGAACCAATTCCTGGTCCGGGTGGCGGGGTATTACAAGGATATTTCGCTGGAGCCGCGTCTGGTGAATTTCATCAGCCGGGATGGGCAGAGTAACTATTTTCTGAGCGAGCCGAACAACTTCGCCGACACGCGTGGCTTCGAGGTGACGCTGGCGCGCAACCGGGGGCGCTGGGTGCGGGGTTTCATCAACTATACCTATATGGTGACCACCAGCGGTTACTTTGGCTTCCGCCAGATCAGCGAAAATCCCACAGCCCAGCGTGAATTTGAGAACAGTGACACCGAACGGCGCCGCGCCTCCTCCCGCCCCGTGCCGCGTCCCTACGCACGGCTCAACCTGGATTTCTTTAGCCCGGGTGACTTTGGCCCGGCCCTGGGGCCGGTGCATCCGTTGGGCGACGTACGGGTGAGTTTCATCGGAAGCTGGCAGGATGGCGGCAAATTTACCTGGACCGGCGGCGGCTCGGTACCCGGCGTGCTCAATAACGTCGATTTCCGGGATAGCTGGAACGTGAATCTGCGCTTCAGCAAGATGTTCGATGTGGGCGGCAACCGCCTGGAGGTTTTTGCCGATGTGTTTAACCTCCTCAACCGTCGTCAGCTTTCCTTCAACGGATTCGTAGATGGCAATGACCAGACTGCGTATCTGCAATCCCTCCACTTCCCTGCCTCGCCCGACTATCCCAACATCCCGGGTGATGATGTGGTGGGCGATTACCGGGAGGAGGGTATAGCGTATGTGCCGATGACCGGCATCCAGTCCCGCGATGTGTTTAACAGCGCGACGACGCCTCCTGACCCTAACACCATTTATTACGAGTTCGACAGTAGCTCGTATATCGTCTATCAGGATGGCGCATGGGGGTCTGCCGATGCACAGCGTGTCGATCAGGTGTTGGAAGATAAAGCCTACATCGACATGCCGAACCAGGGCTTTCTGACGTTTCTCAATCCCAGAGATGTATACTGGGGCATCCGGCTTTCCTTCTAGATCCACGTTGTTGATCATGAAGCACAGACTATCCCATGATGCGCCAGGCACACATGAAGGCGCAGTCCGACGGACGCCAGTAAATGACCAGGCGCGTAGCGCCGCTGTAATGACGATTCATCAATCTCTTCAACTATGAAGGCTTTTTACGGTCGTAGGTTTACGGGTCAGTGGCGTTTGCTGGCTGCCGTGCTGATGGTCTGGCTCGGGAGCGGCGAGGCCCATGCCCAGTTTGAAAATAAATGGCTCGCTGCCGGCTCGCTACACAACTGGTACTCCGAGGTCGGTAGCGAATGCGAGGAGTGCGGATTTGTGCGCACGCAGCAGGACGGCCTGCGCTGGCCCGGCATCTACCGCTTCACAGATATGCAGGCGGCCAAAACCCTCTGGATCGGGGCACAGAATGTGACCGACGAAAATGGCAATGCTTTTCCCCGGCGGGTCGTCCATGTGGGGCCGCGTGTTTCCGGTGCGGGTGAGTTCTTTCCCGTTAGATTTGAGATGGTCAGCCGGTTCGAGCCGCCCGTCGTGTTTGTTGATGGCGTGCTCTCGGAAGGGGAAGCCGTGATGGTGAATGACCGGGTGGATCCGAGCATCCTGCCAGACCGCATGATCATCAACGAGGTCAATACGCTCCTGGGTATCACGATGGAGCGCAGGATTATGCAGTTCAGCCAGGAATTCCACGACAACTACCACGTTATCGAGTATACCTTTACCAATACGGGCAACACCGATGGCGATGCCGAGATCGAACTGCCCAACCAGACCCTGGACGGGGTCTATTTCTTCTACCAGTGGCGCCTGTCGGTAGCCAAAGAGACCCGCTACGCCATCGGTAATGCGACGGGCTGGGGCAAGCATACCATGAATGACACCCGTGGCGATGGCGTGCAGCAGGACCCGCCGGATGAACAGTTCCGGGCACAGTATACCTGGCACGGCAACTTCCCCCCGTTTACGGCCTACGACAACATCGGCGGACCGATTTTGCCGGAAATCCTGCCTGCGGTCAACATAGCGGACACCGACACGTTGGGGCGGCTGGGGGCTTCCCAGTTTGTTGGCATCGTGACGCTCCATGCCGATGCGTCTGCCGCTGATGATACCGACGATGCGGCGCAACCGTCCACCACTACCTGGATTGGGTCTGACGACCCGTACCAATCGCAGAATGACGCTTTCAATCCGGCCAAGATGGAGGTGGAATACAATATCATGGCCTCGGGTCATAAGACGCCGCGTCATGCCCTGGCTGTGGAGCCGTCCGGGATGCCGGGGTTCTTGCAACCCACAGGCGATCCATCACTGGGTACGCCGGGCGGGTATTCTTCGGCCAATGGCTACGGTCCGTATACCCTGGGGCCCGGGGAGAGTGTGCGGATCGTGATGGCGGAAGCTGCCTCCGGTATCAGCCGTGAGGAAAATATCAGGGTGGGCCGGCTCTTCAAACAGGGAGCAATCTCGGCGCTCGAAAAAAACGAGATCGTCTTCCAGGGGCGTGACTCGCTGTTCCAGACGTTCCACCGCGCCATCGCCAACTTTGAGTCCGGTTACCAGATTCCGCAGGCCCCTGCGCCGCCCAGTTCCTTTTCGGTCGATGGTGGGGGCGATCGCATCGCCTTAAGCTGGGAGGTGTATCCCGATGAGCCTGCTCCCAGTGGCTTTGAGATCTACCGGGCTCAGGGCCGCTTCGACAGTACCTACACCCTGATCCACACGGCCAGCCCCGCCGACCGCACCTTCGACGACACCACCCCCATACGCGGCATCGACTATTACTACTACATCGTGGCTATGCAAGATGGTGGCCAGAATGATGGCACCGGCATGACGCCACCGGGGCGGCCCTTACGCAGCAGCCGCTACTATACCCAGACGTACACGCCCACCCGGCTCAAACGGCAACCTGGCGAGTCGATGGCCGACATCCGCATCGTACCCAACCCCTTCAACATTGGGGCGAGTCCCTCAGTGCGTTTTCCTGATCAGACGGACAAGCTAGCCTTTTTCAACATACCGGGGCGGGCGCGCATCGATATCTATACCGAAATAGGAGAGTTGGTGGACACCATCGAACACACCGATGGCAGTGGCGATGCCTTCTGGGATCACACCACCTCGTCCCGACAGGTCGTCGTGAGTGGGGTGTATATCGCCGTCATCACGAATCTCGAAACGAGCGAACGGGCGATGCACAAATTCGTCATCATTCGCTGATGACGGAGGCACCCGTACTAACACAAATGCCTTGGGTATCTACATGAGATACAGAGCTACCGTTGTTTGGATCTGTGGACTGCTGCTGGCTGTGCCGAGCGCGTTCGGCCAGCAGGAGAAGCTGGCGCAGACGGGCATGAAGTTTTTGAGCGTCTCGGTCAACGCACGTGCAGCCGGGATGGGAGATGCCATGACAGCCCTCGAAGGCGGATCGGCCATGATGTTCTACAACCCGGCAGGGATGGCCTACCAGCAAACCTTTGCCAACGTTGCTTTCGGGCAGGCGCAATGGATTAGCGATATCGATTATAACTTCGGCAGTTTCTCGTTGCGCCCGGCCGGGGGACGTTTCGGCGTTTTTGGCTTTTCGGTCGTCGCCATCGATTATGGTACGTTTCTGGAAACCATTCGCTTCGATAACGACCAGGGTTATCTCGATCTGGGAGAGTTCTCCCCGACGGCCCTGAGCGTCGGGGCTGGCTATGCGCGAAGCCTGACCGACCGGTTTTCCATTGGGGCCCACGTCAAATATGCCGTGCAGGATCTGGGTGCTAGCGTCGTCGAACTAGGAGAAGGGGATGCCATGACACGCCAGGACAACCGGGAAGGGGTCGTCGCTTTCGATTTCGGGATGCTGTACAAGACGGGATTTCGGAGCCTCAACTTCGCCGTCAGTGCCCGCAATTTCGCCCAGGAAATCGAATACGAAGAGGAGAGTTTCCAGCTTCCCCTGACGCTCCTGATTGGCCTGTCGATGGATGTGATGGATCTGATGGCCCCTGGCTCTGGCTCGCATGCGCTGCTGGTCTCGGTGGATGCCGAAAACCCACGCGATTTCTCCGAACAGATCAAGATCGGAGCGGAGTATCTGTTTCTGAGTACCTTCGCCCTGCGTGCGGGCTACGTCTTCCCCACGGATGAACAGGGAATTAACCTGGGGGCCGGCTTCCGGCAAGAACTGGGAAGCATCGGCATCGGCATCGATTATGCCTATACCGACTTTGGCATTTTCTCAGAGGTACACCGCCTGGCCCTACAACTTTCTTTCTGATAAGATGGTGATTACGATACGAGACATCTTTTGCGCTGTACGCGGGGCCCTCGTGGCTACCGTGGCGGGATGTTTCTTGCTGGTAGGAGGATGCGATA
>Ga0209954_1000312_pt1 | contig 9720 bp, 5 predicted proteins | sample SalPon2A_A_D2_MG_FD_185715 | JGI IMG/M metagenome (GOLD analysis project Ga0209954, IMG submission 185715) | Soil microbial communities from South San Francisco under conditions of wetland restoration - Salt Pond MetaG R2A_A_D2_MG (SPAdes)... | ecosystem: Environmental > Terrestrial > Soil >...
GTATTCGTTCAATTGCTTCTGAACTTCTTCAGTAACTTCAGGACAACCATTGTTGGCTACAGTTCCGGCTATATCCGGACATTGGTCATCTTTGTCCAATACACCGTCTCCGTCTCTGTCTGGCCATGGGCATCCATTATTATCAGCAGGACCAGCTTCGTTAGGACACTGATCATCTTTATCAGCTACACCGTCTCCGTCAGCATCCGGACAACCGGCTAAGGCAGCAAGGCCAGCCTCGTTTGGACAGGCATCGTCTTTGTCGGCGATACCGTCACCATCTGAATCAGGACAACCGTTCATTTCTTTAGAACCAGCTTCATTAGGACAACTGTCTTTGCCATCTTCTATACCGTCGCCGTCAGAATCAGGACAACCGTTGAAAGCTGCCAATCCGGCAACTTCGGGACAGGCGTCATCCTTATCGTAGATTCCATCTCCATCCGTATCGGTGCCACCGAATTTAATGGCAAGACCAGCCAGATGTTGGAAATGTTTAACGCCGTAATCTTCAAACGCGTGCTTATATTGTGTTTGAAGGGTAAGCCCAATATTGTCTGTGAACCAGAAATTCACACCAATACCACCATTTACAGTACCGGCACCAATTTCATCTATCCAGGTGTATCCACCGCCGATCTCAACAAACGGATCCACAACCGTATTTTTTAATAATTGATATTTGATGATACCATCAACAGCATAGTGAGAAAGATCGTCTGCATCAACATCACCCAATTTACTGATTCTGTTCAAAGAACCTCTAGCTCCTATGGAAAAGCCGTCGCCAACTGATTTGGTAACAGCAACATAAGAAATAGATGGCAAAATGTTCCAGTGATCATTTGCATTGAAGTACTCACTAAATAATGTACCAGTAGGATAAGAGGCATCCTCGTCGTTAGTAGGGAAAACGTCTATTGCGTTCGCACCAAAGCTAACTTGCCAAGGATTATTTTCATCCTGTGCTTGTACGTTGTTAAACCCCAAAACAAGTAGGCCAACAACCAATAATCTGCTAAGCTGTTTCATGTTCAAATTTTTAAGTTTAAGTGTTTATTAGCTGCAAATGTAAGTTGTTAAAAATTATTAACAAAATCAATTTCCCATTTTTTTTAACGCATTTCAGGTGTTAAAAATGACACTTAAACGATTTTTAATGCTTTTCCCACCTCGGTAAATGCACTAATTGCCCGATCTAAGTGTTCCACCTCATGGGAGGCAGATAGCTGTACGCGAATCCTGGCTTTTTCCTTGGGTACAACGGGATAAAAGAAACCTATTACATAAATACCTTTTTCTAACAACATACTCGCCATCTGCTGTGAAAGTTTGGCATCATACAGCATCACAGGTACGATTGCGGAGTCCCCTTCCACAATATCAAAACCTGCTTCCTTCATGCCTTTTTTAAAATAAGTGGTATTTCTTTCCAGTTTATCCCGCAGTGAGGTGTCCCTGCCCAACATTTCAAAAACCTTAATAGAGGCCCCCACGATGGCTGGTGCCAGTGAATTGGAAAATAAATAAGGCCTTGAACGTTGCCTCAGGAGTTCAATGATCTCCCTTTTTCCGGTGGTATAACCGCCCATAGCCCCGCCAAGTGCCCAGGGTCCCGGTTATGATATCTATTCTCCCGGGAACGCCCTTTTCTTCCAGTGTTCCCTTCCCCTGTCTACCTATAAATCCGGTTGCGTGGCATTCATCTATCATCACCAGGGCATCGTATGTTTCGGCCAGGTCGCATATTTTATCAAGAGGGGCCAGTACGCCATCCATTGAAAAGACCCCGTCCGTAACAATAATCTTAAACCTGCTGTTATCGGCATTTGCCCGCTGTAACTGCTGTTCCAGATCAGCCATATCACAGTTGGCGTACCTGTAACGCTTGGCTTTGCAAAGTCGGACACCGTCTATAATGGAGGCGTGGTTGAGAGCATCGGATATAATGGCATCTTCTGCCGTAAAAAGGGGCTCAAAAACCCCACCATTGGCATCAAAGGCGGCCGCATATAAAACGGTATCCTCTGTACCATAAAATGCTGCAATTTTCTTCTCCAGCTCCTTGTGGATATCCTGGGTACCACAGATGAAGCGAACGGATGACATCCCAAAACCATGGGTGTCCAGGGTATCCTTTGCTGCCTGTACCACCTCCGGGTGAGATGACAATCCCAGGTAATTGTTGGCACAGAAATTAATGACCTCCTCTCCGGTATTAAGTTTAATAATGGCTCCCTGGGCCGACGTTATTATGCGCTCTTTTTTATACAGGCCGGCCTCCCTGATATTTTCGAGTTCCTCTAGTAAATGTTGTTTGATGTTTCCGTACATGATAGGTTATATAAAAACGGGTTGAACCTCTTTATCGATATAGACAATGATCTTATGCTCAACCAGGTATCCCATGGCAAGCAGGGCATTGGAATAGGCACAGAGCTGTTCAGAATATTTCAAATCCTGCCTGCCGGTCTTGTAGTCGATGATGGTTGCCTTTTTACCATCAATCACTAACCTGTCAGGCCTTAAAATTAGGCCATTTTCCCCAATTATTTCCCTTTCATTTCTTATGTCTGGCCCATTTTGGTAATATGTCCGGAGTTTTGGGTGGCCGACAATGTTTTCTGCAATCTTTCCGTACATCCCCCCTTCGCTTTCTTCAATAATGCCTTTGGCTATCAGACGATCCAAAGCAGGGTTGATGTCTTCCCGGGAGAGGACCAACTCCATAAGCCGGTGAATAATGGTTCCCCTGCTTAAGGCCTCTTCCCGGTCTGTATCCCATAGCATTCCGGAGATGGTCAGGATCCTGAGATCCGGGCGGTCCTTTTGGCTGTACATGAAGGGAACGCTATTTTCAGGCAGGTTTGTAATTTTTAGCGGTTCCTTGGGTTGTAAAGTCCCGAACGAATAGGTTGACCTTCCTCCTGTCCAAAGGCCTTGTTCCATCAGGTATTGAATAAAAAGACCGGAGTAATATGCAGGCTTTGGCGATCCATCCGGGGTGAGGTCCATTTCCGTAATAATGTAAAGCGAGCTTACAGCCCTTGTCAGGGCTACGTAGAGCAAATTAAAAGCATCCAGTTCAAGTTTGTGCTGCTCTTCCTCGTACAGTAGTTGGGCTTGCTCACTATAATGGACGACCTCCTGTTTTTTGCTGATCAGCACTTCTTTAAATCCATAGCTATCCGGCATATTCAGGGGCAACCAGAGTTTGGGATCTATTTCATTATAGATATGGGTGTTGGCATATGGAAAAATGACAAATGGGAATTCGAGTCCCTTCGCTTTATGCACGGTCATAATACGTACGGCGTTCATATTTTCAGGAGCAACAATACTAAGTTTGTCCTGATTTTTCTCCCAGTAATTTAAAAAAGTACCAATGCCGCTATCTTCTTGCTGTTCCACCTGCAAAGCTTCATCCAGTAAGAAGGTAAGATAGGCATCTGATGAGGCAGCCAGTTTAAATTGTCCAATGGCATATTCCAGGCCGTCATAAACCGATAGTTTTTTCAGGTACTCAAATTCAAAACCGAAATACTCAGATACGGCTTCATTTAAGTTTTCGATATTTTCCTGAATAAAACGGTGTTTTTTATCGGCGTTGCCCTCAAGAAAATACAGGATATCATATACATTTTCAAGGTCGTGCGGATGTGAGCAATAACGTAACAGACGTATGAGAAACGCCACTTTCTGATTGCTTTTTAGCAACAGGGTCTCTGCTGATACAAGAGGAATGTTGTGATGCATAAGGAAGTCGGACAAGGTAACACCCTGACTGCGCTTTCTGGTTAAAATGCAAATGTCTCCATATTCATAGGCACACTCTGTCGCCGTTCTTATTGTCTGCAATACCTTTTTGCAATATTTCTCATCCATGGTTTTCCTGTCATCCTTATCCAGAAAGGACAATTCTACGAAGCCACCCTCGCTGGTATGGTAATTCTGTTTGTTTCCTTCGACAAACAAGGATCGGTATTCGTCCCTGTATAAAGATGAGCTGGTGGTCGTAAAAAAAGAGTTGTTAAAATTCACGATTTCCTTCCCGCTACGATAATTAACAGGCAGGTCCATTATTTCGGGAGCTACTACAAAAGGCTGGCTTGACAATGATAAAAGGTTAAGGAATTGTTCTGCCCTCCCACCCCTCCAGCGATAGATGGCTTGTTTGGCATCACCTACCAGTAGTAAAGAGCCTTTTTCTCCTTGCTCATCTTCACTTTCCAGGGCGTTGCTGATTAAGGGAATAAGATTTTTCCATTGCATTTCTGAGGTGTCCTGGAATTCATCAATAAAATAATGACGGTACTTTTCACCAATGCGCTCATATATAAAAGGAGCGGGTTGGTTTTTTATTTCGCCGGAAATAATACCATTGAAAGAAGTAATAGGGAGCTGATTTCGTTCCGCCTGCAACGACAGTAGCTCCTGCTGCATTGAATTGAGGATGGTAAGGGGAACCAGATTATCGTAAATGTTTTGCAGGAGGGCCCTTTGATACCAGGACGATTTAATTTGCTGGAAGAGGGAATTAAATTCCCGATGCAGCGAGTCCAGCCTAATTTTTATCTCTTCAGGGCAGGACTTGTTATAAAGGGGCTCCGTATCGAAATTCTGCTTCCAGGCTGCCATAAAATCTATACTTAAATCGCCTAAACTAAGTTTATGGATGAACTTCGGAAAATAGGACCCTTTAAAATTGTTGTATTCGAGATGATTTGTTTCAATGATGTTTAAGATGTCCCCGGATGCACGTATGATTTTGTCCTTGAGGGCTATGGCACGGGCTTTTATTTCCCCCCTGAATGCCAGAAAATCCGGGATTTTCCTGGTTAACAGGTTTTGGAGATGGGGGAGATGATTTTCATTGAACAATAGTTTTCCTACTTTATTAAGGTCAAATGAAAGGTCCCAGCTTTTTGAAGCGTCAATTTTTTCAAGGGCAAATTCGATGAGAACCTCGGTTAGTTCTTTGTCAGCCCCGGCCTTGCTAATAAGCCTGCTGACGGCTTCATCGAGCAGGAGGTCGGTATCCAGGACTACCTCAAAATTTTGCGGTAGTTTTAGGTCTTTTGCAAAGGTTCGAATAAGCCTGTGGGTAAATTTATCAATGGTTGAAATGTCGAAGAAGGCATAATTATGCAGGATTTGCTTCAGCGTTTTGCGGGATCTTCTTTGCAACCCTTCCGGGCTCAGGCTGAGTTCGCTGAGTAAAGAACGGAACAGGGGTGAGGGATTGCCGACCTCCTTGTCCCGGCTGAATTCATATAAACTTCCCAGGATACGCTGTTTCATTTCACCAACTGCTTTATTGGTAAACGTAATCGCCAGAAGTTGCCTGAAATTATGGTTAAAACCCGGGGCTAAAATTAGTTTAAGGTATGCTCTTACAAGGGTGAAGGTCTTGCCCGAACCGGCGGAAGCACTGTAAATTTTATAGGGTGTAAGCTGCACCTTGTTTTAGCTGCAAATTACGGAATCTCCAAGAGTTCTTAACAAATAATTTGGTGAATATGTTTGTTAAAAACCGTATTTTTGGTAAACACTATTTATTAACTTAAAAACAGGATACAGATGGCTTTTGAATTACCGGAATTACCCTATGGATATGATGCTTTAGAACCACATATTGATGCCAGGACTATGGAGATACATCATACCAAACACCACAATGGATATACTGCAAAATTAAACGGTGCTCTTGAAGGGACAGCCCTTGCAGGGAAATCCATAACGGATATTTTAGAAAATTTAGACATGTCGAATGCTGCGGTGCGCAATAATGGTGGCGGATTTTATAATCATTCATTATTTTGGAAAGTCATGTCCCCCAATGGAGGAGGAAATCCTTCCGGGGCATTGGCCGATGCTATTAATGATGCATTCGGTTCCTTTGATGCATTCAAAGAGCAATTTAGTGCCGCGGCCGGATCGAGATTTGGATCGGGTTGGGCATGGCTCTGTGTTCATAAAGGAGGCAGGTTGCAAATATGTTCAACACCCAATCAGGATAACCCTTTAATGCCTGATACAGGTTGTGGTGGTCATCCAATTTTAGGATTGGATGTCTGGGAGCATGCTTACTACCTGAATTATCAGAATAGAAGGCCCGATTATATCAATGCTTTTTTCAATGTCATTGACTGGGATGCGGTTTCTGATAACTATTCGGAAAACAGATAACGGGAGAGCTACCTTATTTTAGGAAAATTGAGTAAAAAACCCATCCACCGACCGGTGGATGGGTTTTTTACGTTTAGAAAATAGAAAAGGGTGGAGAAGTCTCCACCCTTTTCGTCCCAAATCTTACCATAAACTTAACCTACTTATGCTATGGCACTACTAAATTACTGGTATTGTGAGAAATAACAAAGAAATTTTAAGAAATTTTAGCGTTTAAATCTGTAAACTTTAGGGATGAGAACATTAATTGGAGGAGCAAAACTGTTAAAACTCTGATTTTCAGCAATAAAAAAGGCAGGATTTAATCCTGCCTTTTTTCCCCAAATCTTACCATGAACTTAACCTACTTATGCTATGGTTCTCCAAAAGTAGTTCATAGGGTGCAGGAAGAAAAAGGTTTCGGACGAACGCCGTTTTAATTAGGTGAAATACCTCATGGTTGTAATTGTATTATAACAGTCGAAGAAAAAGCGTACATAAAGACGCAATCTGACATGCATTTTTCAATGGATTGAAATGTGCATCATCGGAGGAACCCGTCTTAGTATTTGGAAGTAATTTTTGCAATTCACTGACCACCAGGAAAGTAAATATTTCAGTGCACAAAATAAAAAAGGTGGAGAAGTCTCCACCTTTTTTGCCCCAAATCTTACCATGAACTTAACCTACTTATGCTATGGCAAGTCTAAAGTAAATGGCTTTATTCCGTTAGGACCAAAAACACGATAACAAGCACAAATTATCGATGAAATGCACAAATTTGTGCATTTCATCGATAAAATTGCTAATACGCCCTTTGGTTTTTCCCCTCGTAAAAATTGATAAATGCCCTGTTTACCACCTTATTTCCCCCGGGTGTGGGATAGTTTCCGGTAAAATACCAGTCTCCGAGGTTTTTAGGGCAGGCCTGGTGTAGGTTCTCAATCTTCTGATAGATGATTTGCACCTCTGCCTTCATGTCTTCTGGACTTAATAATTCCCCGATTTTCTTGGATATCTCATCTGCGGTAAAAGGCTCATAGAATTCTTTTACATAATTAATAACATCCTTGTCCTGGGTATGGACCTGATCAATGCATTTCTGGTAAATCTTGTCTACCACAGACATCGTTTTTTGTTCATTGTGCAATGCAACGGCAGCACGAAAGGCGATAAAATCCTCTAACTTGGCCATGTCAATTCCATAACAATCCGGGTACCTTATTTGAGGGGCTGAGGACACTACGATGATCTTTTTTGGTGCGAGCCTGTCCAGGATGCGGAGTATACTTTTCTTTAAGGTGGTTCCCCTTACGATGCTATCGTCAATAATAACCAGAATGTCATCCGCATTGACAGAACCGTAAGAAATATCATAAACGTGGGCAACAAGGTCATCCCGGCTGCTGTCCTGGGTGATGAATGTTCTCAGCTTGGCGTCCTTAATGGCCACCTTTTCAATTCTTGGCCGTACGTCAAGAATTTGATGTAGCTGTTCACGGCTGATTGAGGCGCCTTTGGACAGTATTTGCTCCTCTTTTTTCTTGTTGAGGTAATTCTGTGCTTCCTTAACCATACCTAAAAAGGAGGTTTCGGCCGTGTTGGGAATATAGGAAAATACAGTGTTCTTAATGTCATGATTGATGGCCGTTAAAATTTGAGGAAAAATTAGTTTTCCCAATTCCTTGCGCTCCTGATAAATTTCTTTATCACTGCCCCGGGAGAAATAGATGCGTTCAAAAGAACAGGCCTTCCGCTCCGCAGGCTCCAGGATCTCCTCAACAGAGACCTGTCCGTCTTTTTTAATGATGATGGCATGGCCCGGGTCCAACTCTTCCACCATATCATAGTTCACATTGAATACCGTTTGAATAGCAGGTCGTTCTGAGGCAATGACAACTACCTCATCGTCCTTATAGTAATATGCCGGCCGTATTCCGGAAGGATCCCTTAGCACAAAAGCATCACCGTGACCGAGCAAACCGGCCAATGCGTAGCCACCGTCCCAGTTTTTAGCAGCCTTTCTTAGGATCTTTGCTACATTTAACCGCTCCGCGATCAAGGGTGAAGCTTCCATTTTGGAATGTCCCTCTTTTTTGATCTTCTTGTAGAGTTTGGCGACGGCATCATCTAAAAAATGACCAATTTTCTCCATCACTGTGATGGTATCCGTCATTTCCTTTGGATGTTGCCCTAACTGAATGAGATTGTCAAAGAGCACATCTACATTGGTCATATTGAAATTACCCGCAATGATGAGGTTCCGGTGCATCCAATTGTTTTGCCGCAGAAAGGGATGAACGCTTTCTATACTGTTCTTCCCGAAAGTGCCATATCGAACGTGCCCCAGCAGAAGTTCCCCGATGTAGGGGATCTTTTTTTTCTGTAGCTCCGTATCGTTGAGATATTCCGGATTTTCTGCTAAGGCCGTGTTGATCCTGTGGTTGATCTGGTCAAAGATATCCTGGATAGGTTGCGATTCTATGGAGCGGACCCTGCTCATATATCGTTCTCCAGCAGACATATTTAATTTAATACTGGCGAAACCTGCACCGTCCTGACCCCTGTTGTGCTGCTTTTCCATCATCAGGTACATCTTGTTTACCCCAAAGAAAGCACTTCCGTATTTTTTTTGGTAATATTCCAGGGGTTTCAACAAACGAATCAATGAAATTCCGCATTCGTGCTTAATGGCATCACTCATCGGTCAATTAAATTAAAAAAGCCCCGTTGATCCGAGGCGTGTTTATTTTTGTAATTCAATATCAAACTGGGTCAATTGTTTAAATTGATGAAGCCTTTCCTCTACTTCCTGCTTTTTCAGATCATTCAACCGCTCTGTTCCAAAACGCTCTACACAAAATGAAGCCAGATTAGACCCCTGGATCACCGCGTTTTTCAAATTATTGAATGAAATATTTTCGGTCTCGGCTAAATAGCCTACAAAGCCACCGGCAAATGTATCCCCAGCGCCTGTCGGGTCAAAGACATCCTCCAGGGGTAATGCCGGCGCAAAAAATACGTTGTCGTCATGAAACAGCAGGGCACCGTGTTCCCCTTTCTTTATAACTACATATTTGGGACCCAGGGTATGGATCTGCGTGGCGGCCCTTACCAATGAATATTCTTTGGTCAATTGCCTGGCCTCTTCATCATTTATGGTGAGTACATCTACATGTTTAATGACTTCTGTCAACGCTTCCAGAGTATGATCCATCCAAAAGTTCATCGTGTCGAGGACTATCAGTTTGGGTTTTACTTTCATTTGATTGATGACGCTCATCTGAATGTCGGGGTGCAGATTTCCCAACATGACTACATCAGCATCTTTGAACCTGTGTGGGACTACAGGATTGAATTCGGCAAGGACGTTGAGTTCTGTAACGAGAGTATCCCTGCTGTTTAGATCGTTGTGATATTTGCCGCTCCAAAAAAAGGTCTTACCTTCTTTGACGATTTCAATGCCCGAAATGTCTATATTTTTGTCCGTGAAGAGGTCGAGGTATGCCTGGGGAAAATCCCCTCCAACAACAGATACAATGGCGATATCTA
>Ga0209954_1000319_pt1 | contig 9642 bp, 10 predicted proteins | sample SalPon2A_A_D2_MG_FD_185715 | JGI IMG/M metagenome (GOLD analysis project Ga0209954, IMG submission 185715) | Soil microbial communities from South San Francisco under conditions of wetland restoration - Salt Pond MetaG R2A_A_D2_MG (SPAdes)... | ecosystem: Environmental > Terrestrial > Soil >...
TCTCGAAAAGTAATGCCTAAAAATTATACTATACAAGCCTCTCCTTTTGTCGTTCCCACAAATGACGGAAAACTTATTGAAGAACATTTCGGTATTGCTAGTATTGGAAACTCTGATATTAGTATTGCACATATGATTGCTCCTCCAGGATGGAAAGAACCTTTCCAAACACCTACTTTTGATGAATACACCTATATAATCAAAGGAAAGAAACAGTTTATTATTGAAGGTGAAACTGTTGTTCTTGAAGCCAATCAAACTATTAAAATAAATAAAAATACAAGAGTACAATATTCAAACCCATTTACTGAACCTTGCGAATATTTAGCTATTTGTTTACCTGCTTTTTCAATTAATGACGTAAACAGAGAAGACAAATGAAAAAATTGCTTTTTTTTATAGTTGGCAAATATGTGAATGCTGTAAGTTATCTTTCAAAATCTTATGCAGGAAAATTAGCGATAACCTTTTTCACTAAACCAAGAAAAGGCCAAATCACAAGAGTTCAAGGAGATTTTTTGGACACTGCTTTTAAAGAAGAACTAAAATATGTTGATTATCATATTATGACCTATCGTTGGTTAGGCAATAAACCTACTGTTCTTTTAGCACATGGATGGGAAAGCAATGCTGCAAGGTGGCAACCGCTTATTCTCAATTTGAAATCCAAAGGATTTAACATTGTAGCTTTAGATGCTCCTGCTCATGGCAATTCTGGCAGTGGATTTTTTGATGCTTTTTTATATTCAGAATTTATTAATGTTGTAGCCAAAAGATTCAATGCTGAAATTATTATTGGACATTCGGTTGGCGGTATGGCTTCGGTTATTAGTCAACACAATCATAAATTGACGCACGTAAAAAAACTAATTCTAATTGGTTCTCCTTCTGAATACAAAGGATTGCTTGAGCGTTATACAAATATGTTGGGTTATAATCAACGAATCAAAATTCAATTAAATACAATTATTATTGAACGTTTTGGTCAGAAACCTTCTTCAATATCTACAGCAAAATATTTGAAGGATTTCAAATCTCAAGGACTTATCATTCATGACGAGGAAGATGATATCATTCCATATAATGATGCTTTATTAGTAAAAGATAGTTTTAATAATGCTTCTTTTAAAAGCACTAAAGGTTTAGGTCATTCTTACAACAGCCCGAAAGTAACAGATTACATCAACGAGTTCATAGAAAGCTAATTTATGGAGAAACCTCTAACACGTCTTAATAAATACTTAAGCGAAATAGGATATTGTTCTCGCAGAGCAGCCGATAAGCTTATAGAACAAGGCCGTGTAACCATTAATGGAGAAATTCCTGAAATGGGAGCTAAAGTAACTCCTGACGATAAAATTTATGTAGACGGAAGACTAGTTGAACACGTTGACAAAGAGTTTACTTACCTTGCTTTCAACAAACCTGTCGGCATTGTTTGTACAACAGATACACGAGTTGAAAAAAACAATATTATAGACTATATTGGATATCATAAACGTATATTTCCAATTGGAAGATTAGATAAACCTAGTGAGGGCTTGATCCTTTTAACCGATGATGGTGACATTGTTAATAAGATACTACGAGCTAGTAATAATCATGAGAAAGAATATGTAGTAACGGTTGATAAACCTATTTCCCAAACATTTGTGAAACGCATGTCTAATGGAGTGCCTGTTTTAGATACTGTAACACGAAAATGTAAAGTTGAAAAACTTGGTTCTTACGAATTTAAAATAGTACTTACTCAAGGACTCAATAGACAAATAAGGCGTATGTGCGAATTTTTAGATTATGAGGTTAAAAAATTGAAACGAGTTCGTATCATGAATATAAAGCTGGATGTTCCTGTTGGTAAATATCGTGAATTAACCAAAGGCGAAATGCAAGAACTTCAAAAGTTATTACAAGGCTCTACTAAAGAGTTTAAACCTAGAAGAAAAACATAATGTTAGGTTTACAAAAAAGTATATTCGATTTAAAACGAACGTTGCTGATTATTCTAATCATTCTTTGTTTAGCAATTACCTTTGAATCATTTCAGCAACTATATTACATTAACAGATATCAGCTAGCAGCCGATGTAACCTTTTTTGGCGTTGCAAAATGTCAAGCTTTAAGATGGATAGTTTGGTTATTACTTTCATACATTCTTTACAAATATGCTGAAACCAATGCTTCAAAAACAAAATTATCCACTCTCGATATTATTAAATATTCTCTGTTAATTACTGGTTTGGTTATTTTAGGTATCATTATTATTTCAATCTTACAATTTTTTGTTTCGGACACACCTTTCGATTTAAGTTTATTATTTGAAGAATATATTCCGTTTTTCTCATTTCAGAAAGCACCAATCTATACGTTAGGTTACATTGCGGTTGCTATAATTCTGAATTTGTATTTTGCCAATTTAAAGCTACAAATAGATGTACTTGAGCTCGCAGAGTTAAAGAAAACCAATCAAAATCTTTATCATAAATTAAGAGCTACAAACGATGACAAAACCAATATTTTAAATATAAAAATTGGCAATAACCACAAAATTATTTTGGTTAATGACATCAGCTGGATTGAAGCAGATGATTATTGTGTTAAGGTTCACACATCAAACCTAAAAACCTATACCATGAGAAGCAGCCTTAAAGCTTTGGAGGAAAAATTAAATAATAATTTTTTAAGAGTTCACAGAAAAGCTATTGTTAATATGGATGTAGCCAAAGAATTAAAATTATCACAATCACCTTATTTACTGCTTCAAAATAATGAAGAAATTCCAATTTCTAAAAGTAATCTTAAAGCTGTAAAAGATTTTATTTCAAAATAATTAGCATTCCTTTAACCAAGCTTACTGCAAATTTCTTGCAACTCTCTGCAAAAAATAGTTCTGCATTCTAGTTTTTACTTACTTGAATAAAAATTTAAAAACCATGAAAAAAATTATCTTTATTTCGGTATTATTACTTTCTTCAGTTACTACAAATGCACAATACAGTTATGAGCCTTCTGAAGAGTTTCCTTTCGGCAGGCCTAACCCTGAAGCTCCACAACAAATTAAAGACTTCGATCCAATGATTGGTCTCTGCAATTGTAAATCTACCTCAAGAAATCAAGATGGAACTTGGGCAGAAACAATTGATATGTTATGGAAATTTAAATACGTTGGCAACGGAATGATAGTCCAGGATGAAACTCTAAAAGAAGACGGAACACATTCTGGAAGCATAAGACAGTTTAGTGCAGATAGCAGCAGATGGTATGTACATTATTATACTACACGAGTAGCAACAGCAACGCTTCCAGCTTGGGAAGGTAATAAACAAGGTGATAAGATTGTTTTGTACAGAGATCAAAAAGCGCCTAATGGTATGGAGGGTTTTTATCGTATCACATTTTATGATATGAGCCAAAAAGGGTATAAATGGCTGGGAGAATGGGTAAATAAAGATGAAAGCATAGAATATCCTACTTGGAAAATTGAGTGTACGAAACAAAATAATTAAAATTAAGTGCTATTTTAGTTTATTAATTCTAAAATATGCCAACGCTATCACCTTTTCATCTAGCAATTCCTGTTCATAATCTTGAGGAATGTCGAATTTTTTATCGAGAAATTTTAAATTGTGAGGAAGGCAGAAGTAGTAATCATTGGGTAGATTTTAATTTTTTTGGACATCAGTTAGTTATTCACTATAAACCAAAATCTGAAGAAAAAATCCATACCAATTTGGTTGATGGTAAATCTGTTCCTGTCCCTCATTTTGGTATTATATTACCTTGGGAAACATTTCAAACTTTTTCTGAATTACTAAAATCTAAAAACGTAAAATTTATCATTAAACCTTATATTAGATTTGAAGGTCAAACTGGTGAACAAGCCACCATGTTTTTTTATGATCCTTCAGGCAACGCTCTTGAGTTTAAATCGTTTAAAGACACTAGTCAAATTTTTGCTAAATAGAAAATTAATCATTTCTAGTCTTGTTTCTCTCACAAGCCAATAAGGTGTTTTTAAGAAGCATTGCTATGGTCATTGGTCCAACACCTCCAGGAACTGGAGTAATATAACTGGCTTTTTTACTTACGTTTTTAAAATCTACATCTCCAGTTATTCTATAGCCTTTTGCAGTAGTTTCATCTGGAACACGAGTTATGCCAACATCTATAATCACTGCATCATCCTTAACCATTTCTGCCTTAAGGAAATTTGGTACACCCAAAGCCGATATAATAATGTCTGCCTGACTCGTTATCTGAGTAATATTTTTTGTGTGACTGTGTGTAAGTGTTACCGTTGAATTTCCTGGAAAACCTTTACGACCCATTAGAATACTCATTGGTCTTCCTACAATATGGGAACGACCTATAACAACAGTATGTTTTCCTTGTGTTTCAACATCATATCTATCTAACAACTCTAAAATACCAAAAGGTGTTGCAGGAATGAACGTACTCATATCTAAAGCCATTTTTCCAAAATTCATAGGGTGAAACCCGTCAACATCTTTATCTGGATTTACAGCCATCAACACTTTTTGGGTATTGATTTGTTGTGGCAATGGTAATTGTATAATAAATCCGTCTATATCATCATCTTCATTTAATTCATCAATTTTATCTAACAACTCAATCTCACTAGTAGTATTTGAAAGTCTGACCATTGTAGATTTAAAACCAACGCGTTCACAAGCTCTAACCTTACTACCAACATAGGTTAAACTAGCGCCATCATTACCAACAATTACAGCAGCCAAATGTGGAACTTTTTCTCCATTTGCTTTCATTTTGTTAACCTCTAAAGCAATTTCGTCCTTAATATCGTTGCTAACTTTTTTTCCGTCTAGAATTGTCATGTTTTTATAGTTTTCAGTGGCAGTTTTCAGTGGCAGTTATATCAGACTACTCAACTTTTACTCCGAATTTATCTGGATTATTAATCATATAATTTATTAATTTCCCAATCTCTTTATTTTGTTCTGAACATTTTGAATAATTTTCAGATGAAATATATTTACATTGTAAAGAAAAATCTAACCAAGTATTCGTTTCTGAATTTTCTCCATCTGCATCAGTGAGCTTACTTATAAAATGCTTTGGATATCTTCTTTTTCTATAAGCTTCTGAAATATTCGCGCATACAGAACGAGAACTTCTTCTTATTTGGTCTGTTAAAGAATACGTTTCTTCTTTAGGAAATGTTTTGGAGGTTTCAAAAATAGACATTGCCAAGTCAAATGATTTTTGATAGGCCATTAATTTTTTGAAATCCATATTTTAACTGCTAACTGTTACTGAATACTGAAAACTGAATACTGAAAACTATGATTAACGCATGTTTTTCATAGCTTGCATCATTGCTCTTCCTTTTCCTCCTTGCATCATTTTCATCATTTTGCTCATCTGATTGAATTGCTTCAATAATTGATTTACTTCCTGAACCGAGGTTCCGGATCCTTTACCAATTCGTTTTTTTCTACTTCCATCAATTATTGAAGGGTTTGTTCTTTCTTTGGGTGTCATTGAATGGATTATAGCTTCAATACCTTTAAAAGCATCGTCATCAATATCAATATCTTTCATCATTTTTCCAGCTCCTGGAATCATTCCAACAAGGTCTTTCATGTTACCCATTTTCTTGATTTGCTGAATCTGTTTTAAAAAATCATCAAATCCAAACTGATTCTTTGCAATCTTCTTTTGAAGTTTTCGTGCTTCCTGCTCGTCAAATTGTTCTTGTGCTCTTTCAACCAACGAGACAACATCACCCATTCCAAGAATACGATCTGCCATACGAGATGGATAGAAAACATCTATAGCTTCCATCTTTTCTCCGGTACCAATAAATTTAATTGGCTTATTAACTACAGATTTAATAGACAGAGCTGCTCCACCACGAGTATCACCATCTAATTTTGTTAGTATAACACCATCAAAATTTAATACATCATTAAAAGCTTTTGCAGTGTTTACTGCATCCTGACCTGTCATAGAATCTACAACAAACAAGGTCTCTTGCGGTTGTATCGCTTTATGAATGTTTGAGATTTCGGTCATCATAACCTCATCTACTGCCAAACGACCAGCTGTATCTATAATTACTACATTAAACCCGTTGGTTTTTGCGTGAGCAATAGCTGCTTTTGCAATAGCAACAGGATCGTTATTCCCTTTATCACTGTAAACCTCTACGTTAATCTGTTCACCAACAATATGCAATTGATCAATTGCTGCTGGACGATAAACATCACAAGCAACTAATAAAGGTTTTTTTGTTTTTTTGTTTTTAAGGTAATTAGCTAGTTTTCCTGAAAACGTTGTTTTACCAGAACCTTGTAAACCTGACATTAAGATAACACTTGGCTCTCCTGAAAGGTTAATACCTTCAGCATCACCACCCATTAATTTGGTTAACTCATCCTTAACGAGTTTAACCATTAATTGCCCAGGCTGTAACGTAGTTAATACATTTTGGCCAAGGGCTTTTTCCTTAACAGTATTTGTAAATTCTTTGGCTATTTTAAAGTTAACATCGGCATCAAGTAATGCACGTCTTACTTCTTTTAAAGTTTCGGCAACATTAACTTCTGTAATACTACCATGTCCTTTTAAAACATGTAAGGCTTTATCTAACTTTTCACTTAAACTATTAAACATAATCTACTTCAAATTTTAAGAAGTGCAAATTTAATGATTTGTAGTTTATAAATAAAGTATATGATTATAAAAAGTCTAAAGAAAAAAGCTGCCAAAACTTTCGTCTTGACAGCTTTATAGTAAAGGGTAACTAACCAACTATAATTAACCTCAAAGATATGAAGCCCTTTACTAACCAACCATAACACTAAACATTATAGGACTTTTTCTAAAACTAATTTTCTCTCTATACTTCCCGAATTACTTAAATCATGTAATTCTATTCTGGTTTCTGAAACTTCTACAATTTTCCATCTGTGATTAAATTCACTAAACCCAGAATCCAATCCAAAATTCAATCCAAGATACAGACCTTCATTTCTATAAGCTAACCAAGCTCCGTAATCTACAATTTGATTATTTGGGTTTAGAATCTTAAGTCCGCCGTTTGCAAAGAAATCGATACTAAACATTGAATATTGGTCTGTTAAGATATCATTTTCAATTTGGTATAGGGCAAAGTTCCATAACCCGTCTATTAATATGTCATTGATATAAACAAGATCTCCATCAACATCTGGACAATGTCTTCTTAATAGCATTTCACTATTATTGTTTTCAAGAACAACTTTATTTTCCTGAATAACAGTTATTAACCAATATAAATTAAGTTCTGGGCGATTGTCAAAACTCATCTGTAAAGCCAATCCAGCAGAGGTAGATAAAATATCCCAAGTACCAGTGATATACTCTCCATTAACTCTTAACTTAACAACTCCATTACTTTCAAATTTAAGTGGTGTACCAATATATTCTTGGTCATGATCATTATTATCAATCTGAATTCTTGCTACTCTCCAGATACATTCCTGTAATATAGCCTCTACCTGTTCTGGTGTTGGATCGTGAGCAACATCACAATTTTTGCGTAAAATTATTCTGTTACCACCTTCTGTAAACAATTTAATCTTTCCTGGTTCAATTTCATAAACAAACCATTCTAGAGTAAAGTCTACCAACGTATCAAATTCTAACGTAATTTTGGCACCATGATCTGACACTCTAGTTGACCATGTACCTGTAAGCATATCACCATTTCTAGCTCTAACTTTTACTACACCATTTTCAAAAAAGAACATTACGTATTCTCTATAATCATTGGCTAAATCTGTGTTATTTCTTCGAATATCATGAACAACCCAAGGGCAAGATACCAACAGATTATTTAAGCGTTCTTGAGTAAAATCGTCATCATTATAATCGTTATCATCATCTTCATCACAAATATGTCTCGCTTCTAGAATAACTCTACCTAGTTCAAAATAATTGTTTACTTCAATTGTAGAACCATCTTGGTAAATCATTGTTACAGGAAAATTCAAACTCACTAAAACTCCTGCTTCCAGATTATGAATAAATCTGTACAACTGTGTATCATTCTCTATTGTTATGACATCAATAACTTGAAAATTAGGATTGTAAACTGAAAATGAAATAGGATATTTAAAATCTATACATTCAATATCGTCATCTTCTTCATCAGTACTATTATCTCTTAAAGCATCAAGTTCTGTACGACTATTAACAACAACTTCAGAATGGTCTCTTAAAGTAACCGTTACAGGATATACAATTTCCAAAGTATCATCATCATCTTCAAAAGCATCAAAATTCAATTCAATTTTGTTATAGTCTTCAACTGAAGCTACAACAATCTGTTCTCCATTAGCAATAACGGTAACAGGTAATTTTAAAGATAATTCATTGGCGCCATCAATAATATTGTCTTTAGAGCCATCGTTAGTAGCTACTTTAGACATTAATTCGGCAACTTCTGAATCAGCTTCAAAAACCTGTTCTTCATTTGTTTCTGTAATTTCCATGGCTTCATCTTGACAAGATGAAAACATTAATAAGGCAAAAAAAGGTAATAAAATAAGTAGTTTAAAATTCGGTTTCATAATGTAGGTTTTTAAATTAGACATAGCATTTTTTGTTAATAGAACAGCATAGGTTTTAAAATTCCTACCCTAACGAATTAATTTTTTTAAATTAGCAGAACCTTATGTCCTGAATAAATGAGTAAACAACTACATGATAATGTGTGTGAAGAACACCTATTTTCTTCTATTTTCAATAAGTATTCTAAAGACCTTCACGATTTTTTATATTATAAATTCGGAGAACATTTAAACCCGAAAGACAAAGTACAAGAAGCATTTGTAAAACTTTGGCAAAATTGTAGTAAAGTGACTCCAGATAAAGCCAAAAGTTTTCTTTTTACTACAGCCAATAATTTGATGTTAAATGAATATGCCCATCAAAAGGTGGTATTAAAATATGCCAAAACAAAACCTAAAACCTATACTAATGAGAATCCTGAATTTTTAATGCAGGAAAATGAATATATGCAAAAGCTTCAAAAAGCGCTTTCAAATTTAACTGAAGCGCAGAGAACTGCTTTTTTAATGAATAGGGTTGAAGGAAAACGATTTAAGGAAATTGCTGCAATTTTAGATATTTCAACTAAAGCTGTTGAAAAAAGAATTTATGGTGCACTAAAAAAATTGAGACAAGACATAAAAGAAATTTAATACATAAGGGTAGGAAAAAATATAAGTAATCTGTTATATAGTTGAATTAAAGAAAATGGAACGAGAAAATTTAATAAAGAAATGGTTGGATAATGAGTTAGATTCTCATGAACTTGAAGCTTTTAAAAAGCTTGAAGATTATGATGAATTAATGTTGTTAGATACTAACCTTCAGTGTTTTAAATCTGAAGATTATAATACTTCTATTGAATTAAATAAACTCAAAGACACTATTAAAGCAACTCAAAACAATAAACCAAAAGTAGTTTGGATTAAACCAGTTATGAGAGTTGCTGCAATTTTAGCCATTTGTTTTAGTGTATACTATTATACTACAACATTAGATACTACAGTTTCTACATTGGCTTCTCAAAAAACATCCATTGAACTTCCTGATGCGTCAAGCGTTTCT
>Ga0209954_1000320_pt1 | contig 9639 bp, 16 predicted proteins | sample SalPon2A_A_D2_MG_FD_185715 | JGI IMG/M metagenome (GOLD analysis project Ga0209954, IMG submission 185715) | Soil microbial communities from South San Francisco under conditions of wetland restoration - Salt Pond MetaG R2A_A_D2_MG (SPAdes)... | ecosystem: Environmental > Terrestrial > Soil >...
AGTTTTAGATGTAAATCTCACAGGACAATTTAGATTTACGAAAGAGGCAATTCCGTATTTACAAAAAACATCTGGTTCAATAATCAACATTTCATCTGATGCAGGGTTAAAAGCATATCAAGGATTTAACGCTGATGCATATTCTGCTTCAAAAGCTGCGTTAATTTTACTAACAAAATGTTGGGCATTAGAATATGCAAAAGATAGGATTAGGGTGAATTGTATTTGTCCAGGAGTAGTAGATACGGATATGACAAAACCATTTTTGAAAACTCAAAAAGATAAAGAATTCATGGATAATGAGCACCCAATAGGAAGAATTGGTCAACCACAAGAGATTGGAAAAGCAGTACTATATTTTGCATCAGATGATGCGTCTTGGACTACAGGTGCAATACTTACAGTAGATGGAGGAGAATCAATAAAATGAATTCACAGGGATTTAATATAACTGTGGAATACAGCAAGGCATGATAAGCAATAGAAAAGCAAAAGCTAAATTGTTAATACTTTTAGGAATTATTTGGATATTAATCACATTACCATTACCATGGATAGTAAATAATCCAGAGGTATCAGAATCTCAATTTAACACTATATTGGGTATCATAGGAATCATGTCAATTCCATTTATTGTTCTAGGTATTGTTTGGACATTAAAACCAGAATTAACAACTTAGGTAGTTTTAATTGAAAGACATACCCATTTCTGATAAAATTCCCGAATTAGATCTTGCTATCAAGGCTGCAAAAGAGGCAGGAAATGCAATTTTAGAAATTTATCTGGGAGATTATAAAATATCTACAAAAAATGATGATTCTCCAATTACAGATGCAGATCTTAAAAGTAATGAGATAATCAAAAGTATTCTCTCACAAACTGAACATATGATTTTGTCTGAAGAGGATAAAGATGATCTAAGTAGATTATCAAAAGATATGATTTGGATTGTAGATCCACTTGATGGGACTTCTGATTTTATTGATAAAACAGGAGAATTTACAGTTATGATTGCATTGATAAAAAATAAAAAGCCAATTCTTGGTGTAATTGCTTGGCCTACAGAAAATACAATATTTGTTGCACAGAAAGGGAGTGGTTCATTTAGATATTCTCATAATGAATGGAAAAAAATATCTGTAACTAGAGTAACTGAACTAGAAAAATGTAGAATAGTTGGTTCAAGACATCATTTATCAGATAAAGAGAAAACATTTATCAAAAAATTAGGAGTTAAAAAATTCACAAGTATAGGAAGCTCATTAAAAGTTGGAAAGATTAGTTCTGGTGAAGCAGAGGCATATATCACCACTACAAATAAAATGAAAGAATGGGATTCGGCTGCATCATACTCAATAATTTCAGAAGCTGGAGGAAAAATGACGGATATGTTAGGTAATGATATTACATACAATAACAAAGAAGTACATCATCTAAACGGAATTCTAGTAACAAATGGATTAATCCATAATAAAATAGTAAAAGAATTTAAAAAATTAGAGTAGGTTTCTTCCGATAAGGAAGTCCTTTACTTGTTTTGCACAATCTGTAAGAGATTTGTGTTCAGTGTCAATTACTAAATCTGCTTTTTCTGGAGCTTCGTAAGGATCATCAATTCCTGTAAATCCTTTAATTTCTCCTTTTCTTGCTTTGGCATACATGCCTTTGACATCTCTTTCTTCACATTTTTCAAGTGAACATTTTACATAACATTCTGCAAATTGAACGCCTGCATTAATAATCTCTCTTGCATTTTCTCTATTCTCAACATATGGAGAAACCAGAGATACTGCACTTGGAACACCGTGCTTTAGTAAAAGCTTAGCCAAATGAGCAACTTTTTTGTTGTGCTCATCACGTCCTGTTTTTGAAAAATCTTTTGGCGAGAACCATTCTCTTAATTCATCACCATCAAGCATTGCCAAATTTGGAATATCTTTTTGCAAATCTTTTACAATGCTAGTCTTTCCCGAACAAGGAAGACCAGTCATCCAAAGAACAAAAGGTTTCATAAATGAAATTATCTGAGTAACACATAAAGAGCTTACGTTAATTTATAGCCCAAGATTGGTTTTCTAAATAATCAATTTCTGCAATCAATTCTTCTACTTTTTTTACTATTGCAAAAACTGATCTATATTGTTCATACATTTCAATTTCTTCTTCTTTTGATAAAACGTTTATTTCTGCATCATCAAAGAATTTGTTTTCTTTGTTAAGATGATCATTTAGGAAAATAGCATATGTTCTCAAATATCTTGATACAGGTTCTTGTGCATCTTCGCCATCTTTCCATCTTTTTAAATGGTGTGATATTTGTCGAGCAATATTTCTTCCAAATTCATGTTCTATCATAAATTTTCGAATTTCTTCTTTTAATGTATCATAACTTGCAACACATGGAAAGTAAGAGTCTTCTTCTCTTGAATGGTGAATGGAATCAACAAATTCTGAAATTATTATGGTAATTTTTGTCAGATCTGAAAATGGAATTTTTGTTCCTTTGTATAGTTCATCTGCACACTTTGATACTATTTTTTCTAGTCGACGAACTTGATCATGGTCTGCACGAAGTTGATTTGTTGCACTCATAATGTTGTCTTTCAGCATATGTTATTTAAAATCAATTACAACTATGTAATTATTGACTAAATTATCTTTAATTTGGGTTGAGTCACTAATAGGTTTAAGAATTTTATCTATTTTGAATTTGATTAAAAGTCGGATATATTATTTTAGTATCTAATTTAGATTCTGCTACAATTTTAGATAAATTAATTGGGTTACAAAATTTCATAGGCATATTATCTATTCAAGATGGATCAATCGCTTCAGCTCACGTAATATTACTTATAGTAGTAGTAATTTTTCTGAGTGTGGTTGATAAAGTATTCTTTAAAAAAACAGGCATCCAGATGTCGCATTTTTGATGATTTTAGGAGTAATAATGGAGCCTCATTTTTAGTCTAATTCAACCCGAAACTGTTATCAAAGTAGACGCCATACTTTACTGTACTTGCATTCATAATCATAATGTTTGACAGTAAATTAAATTTAGATATCAACCATGTTGTAAAAACTGTCCACTTTTCAGTAACATTGGATATCCTTGGCTTTATTTTATCTGTTATAATCATAACACTTGATGATCCTATACATAATCAATTAACATTTTTGGTACGATCATTTTTCTTTGTGTTTGTTAGGTTGATAGTAAATTTTGGACAAATAGAATATATGATATTTGAAATTTTGGCAACAATTACTATTTACTATGGAATAACAATTGTTGGAAGATAACACTAACAAAGAGATTTCCAAATTGGATAAGACTGTAACAAATTTATGATTCCTAGGAGATTAGCTGCAGTAGTACTCACTACATACCCAATAACTATAGGATTGTTAAATGCAGATGCATATTTACAAATGGTATTTTTTATTATTTTGTCATCAGTGATCATTACAATTATGGTTTAGGAAAATTAAAGAAGCTATCCCCATCAGAATCAGTAGAGGGGGATTGTTAAGCATTAAAAAAATTCAATGAAAATAGATCACAAATCAAGTGATTCTTTGAGGCCTTTGTATCTATTTCTGATAGTTACCTCAGTAACATTAGCAGCTTCTGCAATATCACGTTGAGTCTTGTCCTCACCGGTTTTGACACAAGATAAGTATAGTGCTGCAGCAGCTAAGCCCATTGGATCCTTTCCAGCAGATACTTCATTTTCCTGTGCAAGTTTTAACACTTTCATTGCATATCTTTTTGTCTTTTCAGCAATTCCAATTCTGCTTGCAATTCTTGCAACACATTGAATTGAATCAGTTACTGGCATCTTCAAATTAAGTTCTTTGACCAATAATCTGTAACATCTTGCAATATCTTTTCTTTTGATGTTTGCTGCTGCTTCTACATCTTTTAGATTTCTTGGAGTTGCAGTGTCACGACATGCAGCATAAAGAGCAGATGCCATTAAAGCTGAAATAGAACGTCCTCTAACAAGACCTTTTTCAAGTGCTTTTCTATAAATGTAAGCTGCTTTTTCTATTACCGCATCAGAAATTACTAGTTTATCTTTTAATCTGTTTAATTCACTAAATGCTTGTCTAAAGTTTCTATCAACTGGTTCATGAACTTGACTTCTACTGTCCCAGGTTCGAAGTCTCTCAATGGTACTTTTCATTGATGCTGTAAGTGGTCTTCCAGATGCATCTTTGTTTACAGGATTGATAATTGTTGCAAGACCCATATCATGCATTGTTAATGATGTTGGTGCACCGGATCTTGCTTTATTACCACCTTCATCTTGAGCAAAGGATCTCCATTCAGGTCCTGTCTCTTGTAGTTTTTCATTAATTACAAATCCGCATTTAGAGCAGAACATTTCACCAGATTCATTATCAGTAACTAATTTACCCTGAGCACATCTTGGGCATAGCTCTTTTGTTTTGCTTACCATACTGATTCTAGGTGACTGAATTGATGTTATTTATTAATCAACAACTTTTTTCTTTAAATTTTAAGTAAAAATCGAGTTTAAAGTACACAGAATAGTCATAATGGAGTTCTCCATAATAAGAGCATGAATTTTCTTTGGATTATACCACTGCTAGTTTTCTTGTTTTTTCTAGTATCTAATTCCTATGCAGCTACAATTACTCATAATTTGGAAGGTGGTATGGATATTGAGATAACGTATCCCAATGAAATCATAGCAGGAAGAGAGTATAGTATCTCAGTTTGGATAAAAAATAACGGATGGGAAGACAAACAAGATATTTCATTAATTTTCTCTAGTCAAAACAAAGTTTTAGCTGCAGGAATATCAGATAGTATCACTATTGATAAACTTACTCAGGGTGGAACATATGGTGGAAATATTGATTTGTTAATTCCAAATAATTCAAGTTCTGGTGTTCATTTTATTAATTTGAAATATTCTCAGGTTCATGTTACAAATAACAAAACACCTGAACCTACAATTTATCATGATATTGCAATTCCAATTGCAATAAAAAAAGATCCTACTGTAACAGTTTATACAAAAATTCCAGAGTCAATTTTTGCAAATGCTGAATTTCCAATTACAGTTGAAGTGTTATCAAAAAACATAGATATTACAGATGTTAACATAAAGATAATTACACCAAAAGATATTGAATTAAGAGGAGAAACATCACATACATTTTCAAAAATAGAAAAAAATATTCCTATTGAAATTACATCACGAATTATTACAACAAATAAAGAAGTAAATTCAGAATACAAATTACCATTTGAAATTATTGTAACATATACAGATGACATTGGAAATAAAAAAGAGGATTCGCAGACAGTTTCAGTAGTTTTACGACCTAGGACATTTATGGAATTAACTGTAGATGGTGGAATTTGGATTGGCAATTTCTTTATTGCGCCCTATGTGAGTCTTGGAACAATTATAGGAATCCCTGCAGGCACAATAATTTCATTAATTATTAGAAGAAAGCAAGGTTCTAGTAGAAAGCATTCAAAAAAGAAAAAACTCTAGGATTTGAGTTTTTCTTGAATTATTTGAATATACTTGTTATTGTATTCATTAAAAAGTTGAATTTTGTCTTGAGCCAGAGCCATAGCACCAGGTCTGCTGTTAATGTGTGCTTCAGCAATTTTCTGTTTCTCTAAGAGTTTTTTAAGATTTTCTTGTGGTTGTAATTTAAGATCTTCAAGTAAAATTATAAATTCATTTTTCAGAAGATGGTCAGTATCAGGAATTGCAGGTGGATCAGCTCCAATAATTTCTTTAGTTGTAATTTTTCCAAATACTTTTTTATTTAATTCAAGCAATAGTTGAAAATAGAATTTGAGGTATAAATTTAATTTCATTTAAGAATTTTTTACAAAAGTGAGTGCAGTGCAATCAAAAATTTTATCTTTTAATAATTTCATTAGATTTTGATGACTTATTGTATGGGTAAATGCAAAAAATACAAAGCCCTCAAACCCACACAGATTGGTAGATACGCATCTGGACAGAAAAGATGTAATTATTGTGAAATATTTGTAAATTATAATGGAATTATCTGTCCTTGCTGCAACAGCCAATTAAGATGTCTTCCTAGAAGTAGAAAGGGGAAAGAAAAGTATCTGGCTCAAATTGTTAAAATTAAAAAAAATATTGCATCAAGATAAATTTTCTGCTTTAAATCTTTGTAGGTTTCAGTTTTATGGAGGATATTTAGAAAACCATCAGAAAGTTTTATTTTTATTTGAGATACAATAATGTTTTTAGTCAAAGAGAGTAATTGTTGTTAGAAATCAAAAATAGTTCAATCATGCCTGAAAATCAAAGTTCCGTTTATAAGAAATCAATGTATGAATAGGCATATGGCAATTCCAGATGATGTTGAAGAATTTGTTGAAAAACACATTAAATTAATGATTTCTCAAACGGAGACATATTTACCATTTATCAGAGTTGCATTTCCATATTCAAACAATATTGCTGATGGTGTTTACAATCTAATAATTGGTAGTGCGCTATCGATATTTATCAATCAATTTGCAATGAAGATGAAATATCCAACTGCAGATGATTTTTCAGAATTTGGAAAAATTGCCATAAAATATAGAGATCAAGTTGATCAATTTTTCAAATAGTCTTATGCCAATTCGCCTAGGAAGTGTACAGTGTTATTAATTATAACAACTGTTCTATCTTTTGGTACATGGTACAATTTTTTTGTGTTATTGGAAGATTGCACAATAATTTTTGAAAATGGATCTTTTAGGGATTTGTAAAGAATTCCCTTTTCGCTTACTGATTGAGACCAATGTGTTCCTTGAACAAAAGAGATTGCTTGAAACTTTACAACCTGATAAGAATGTACCATTATAATTAATGATTAATAATTACAGTCATTAATGACTTTCCTCCAATTAATGCTGTTATAGACAAGCCAATATTGGCAATAATGTTAATTGCAAGAGTTCCATAATGATTACCTTCAAGGAGATTACTTGAATCAAGAGCAAATGCAGACATTGTTGTAAGGGATCCACAAAATCCTACAGCTGCAAAGAGAGAGTACCTTCCATCAAGATTCCATTGTTGTGAGATTATAACAAATACACCAAGAATAAATGCCCCTAAAACATTGACAATCAAGACATTCAGAGGTAACGTGTTGAAAAGTAATGGAGATTCAGTTACTTTGTATCTTAGAAAAGCTCCCAGTACAGAGCCAACTGCAAGAAAAACATACTCTAGTCCTTTCATCTATATGATTACAAATTAACTGATATTATTAGAGTGCTATTTGAAAGAATTTTGGGGAAGTCATGAGTAATTATTGCTAATTCAGAAAGATATGTCTATGGTTTTTATAGGTTTGATATTTTCTTCAGAATAATTGACACTGAAACTGAGATGTGAAGACTATGGTTTTGAATGTGAGTTCATTTTAGATGAAGAAAAAACCGTAGGCCTAATTGAAAAATTAAGAACACATTTTGAAGAAGAACACGGAATAGACTATACTATAGAAGCAGTCACTCAAATGATTACCAATCGTGGGCATTCTTTAGAATCAATTAGAAAATAATCTTTAACAAATTATTTTATTTTTAACATTTATTACGTTGTTCATTGTATATTGATTATTAATTTACTAATAAAGAAAATTTGAGGAATTTTCAGTTTATAAATTCAAGTTTTAGTTACAAAATTACCTTAAGCAATCTGTTTTTATTTCAAAAACACGTACATAAATCAATAGTGATAAAGAAGTTTTCAAACGATTATGATGTAAAGTGTCATCTAGATACTTGCAAAACCTATCCTGCAATAACAGATTCTGAAAGGGGTGAAATTGTTTGTGGGGGATGCGGTCTTATCTTATTGCAAAATATGACGGATGTATCATATGAAAACAACGGTTATTCTCAGAAAGATTTTATCAAACTATCAAGAACAGGCCCTGCTTCATCATTAACAATGTATGACAAAGGGTTATCAACGGTAATTGGAACTAACAAAGATTCTTCAGGAAATGCATTATCTAATAAAACAAAATATGAATTCAATAGACTACGAACATGGGATCAAAGAAGCAAATCAAGAAAGACTGCTACATTAAGCAAAGCATTTACTTTGCTTCATGGGATGAAAACAAAGTTAGGGATTCCAGATAACGTTGTAGAAAATGCTGCCTACATATACAGGAAAGTAGTTAATGCTAAACTGACTAGAGGGAGAACAATGACTTCATTGATCTCGGCTTCATTATATGCTGCATGTAGAGAAAATAATATCCCAAGAACATTAGATGATATTGCAAATGCTGGAAATGTTGAAAGAAGAATACTTTCGAGAGATCTAAGAACCATAATCAAAAAGTTTGGGCTGAATCTTAATCAGTATGATATTTCCTCGTTTATCTCAAAAATTTCAAACAATATGGATCTAAAAGAAAAAACTAAACGAGACGCATTTGAGATACTAGAACGATGTGAAAAGAAACAGATCACTGCTGGAAAACATCCTGTAGCACAAGCCGCTGCATCATTATACATATCATGTATAATCAATGGTGAAAAAATAAGCCAAAAAAAACTTTCAGTGGAAGCTGGAGTAAGTGACGTTACAATCAGAAACAGAGTAGACTTGATTAAGAAAACATTAAGCCTAATTGAGTAGATTAATCCTAAAAAAAATTCCTACAAATTAATTATAGAGGAAAATATTTTCTCAAATGATATATCTTTTAATCTGTTTACTAAATCCATTATTACACGAATTTGTTCCATTGTGATTCCTTTTAGACTTTGAATAGTTTTTTCAAGCTCTAATATTTTAGATTCTGATCTTGAATTTTCGATTTTCAAATTTGTTATCTGATCTTGAAAGTTAGAATTTTGTTGTTTTAATCTATCATTTTCTTCTGTTAACCTTCTAATTTTTTCTGAATTAGATTCCTCTGGAAATGGATTAGGAATAGGTGCAGGTTCTGGAATTTTGATTGGTGCAGGTTCTGGAGAAGGCTCAGGAATTTTTGGTGGTTCTGGTTCTTGTTCTGTTTCATATGCCATAGTAATTTGCAAGAAACTAAGAAAAAAAAGCATGACAAATAAGCCAAAAAGATACGTGGATTTCATTTTATTGTTTCACAAAAATATTAGGGTTTTTTTGTATATCAATATGATTATTAATTTTATAGAATAAAAAAGAGTTACTTGTAGAAATCAGGTTCTTGATCTCTTTTTTGTTTTGGAAGATCTTCCATAACTGCTTGAACAACTTCATTGTGATTATACGTTAAATGCCTGAGAAATTTTGCAGATTCATCTGCTCTAGTCTTTTCATCAGCAAATAACATTTCTGGGCTACTCAATTCTGCCATCATTGTATTGCATTCCTGACAAGGATTAAAATCAAGATAGAGTTTCATTGTATTCCCTCATTTTCATTAGTATTTAGACTATTTTATCGAATGAATGAGAGGTACCTCTTTCTTTTGAGATTTTTACCTGGTTTCTTTTTCGTATGAATCTCAAAGATATGCTTTCTTCCTTTAGAATCAGGATTTAGAACTTTAATTATTCTATCAAATCTTCCTGGTCTTGGTGTGCTTCATCTACAATGTCTAGCCTTTAG
>Ga0209954_1000322_pt1 | contig 9606 bp, 9 predicted proteins | sample SalPon2A_A_D2_MG_FD_185715 | JGI IMG/M metagenome (GOLD analysis project Ga0209954, IMG submission 185715) | Soil microbial communities from South San Francisco under conditions of wetland restoration - Salt Pond MetaG R2A_A_D2_MG (SPAdes)... | ecosystem: Environmental > Terrestrial > Soil >...
CATCACTATCAAGTGGTTTCTTTTTCGTATGAATCTCAAAGATATGCTTTCTTCCTTTAGAATCAGGATTTAGAACTTTAATTATTCTATCAAATCTTCCTGGTCTTGGTGTGCTTCATCTACAATGTCTAGCCTTTAGTTGCACCAATTATCAAAACATTGTGTAGTTCTTCAAGTCCATCAATTTCAGTTAGAATTTGAGATACTACATTTTCTGAAACATGTGAGCCTAATATCCACTACTTGGAACAAGTGCATCAACTTCATCTAAGAAGATAATACATGGAGATGCTTATCGTGCCTTTCTGAAAATCTCTCTAACTCCTTTTTCAGACTAACCAACCTATTTTGAGAGTAGTTCAGTGCATTTGCAATCAGAGTTTTTCCAGTTCCTGGTGAACCGTATAATAAAACACTCTTTGGAGCCTCTGCCCTTTTTTTAAATAATTCTGGATGTCTCATAGGTAATTCAATCATCCCACAAATCTTTAGAACCTCACGTTTCAAGCCAGGCAGTAAAGATTCAATCAGAGATTAAAAGAATTCTATGGAATTCCGTTAATCTCAATACAGTTGTAGTTGCAATTAAATGGTATTTTGATTCATTTGAAAATAAAAAACAAGTTAAAGAAGAATCAGTTTTGAAAAATGCTAGGTTGTCATTAACTGATGGAATTATGGATATTAAATTTTCAGTACAGGAATTAAATGAGAATGATGGATTTAGTACAGATCTTGTAAAAATTAGAATCTCAATACCTAATTCTCAGAATAAATCTGATGTAGTATCCTATGTTGCTAAAGTTTTACATGCTAATAGGATAGAATTAGTTAATGCATTTTTCAGCCAAGAAAAAATAATTATTATTATTCTAAACGAGAGGTATTCATCAAGAGCATATGATATCTTACATTCAGATATCATAAGAAAATTAATGATTTTAGGAGAGATTATCTTATAGCATATATTCAGTCAGTTTATGGAAAGAGCGTAATTGGCTAAAAAAACGAAGATCGTGATTTTGGGTGGGGGTTTTGCAGGGGTAGAATGTGCCAGACAGTTAGAATCACAGTTTAAGAATAATTCTAAAATAGAACTATTAATGGTAAGTGAAGATAATTTTCTCTTATTTACACCGATGCTACCTCAAGTTGCATCTGGAATGATTGAAACTAGGCATATAGTATTACCAATTAGGACAATATGTAAAAATACAAAATTTTATGAGGGTAGAGTAAAAAATATTGATCCTTATGGAAAACTAGTAACATTATGGGGTACAAGAGATAGAAGAGGTATCTCAATACATTATGATTTTTTAGTAGTTGCATTAGGAAGTGAAACAAACTTTTTTGGAATGTCAGATGTTGAAAAAAATGCATATACAATGAAAACACTCAACGATGCAGTAGTATTAAGAAACAGAGTTATCGATATGCTTGAACAAGCAGAAAATGAGACTGATCCAATTCTTCGAAAAAGTTTCTTAAATTTTGTTGTGGTGGGAGGCGGTTTTGCAGGAATTGAAACTGCAGGGGAATTAATGGACCTTCTTTTAGATGCACGAAAACATTATCCAACTATTCAGAAAAAAGATCTTAGAGTAATTGTATTAGAAGCATTAGGGATGATCTTGCCTGGATTTAATCAAAAATTAGCAGGTTTTGCAAAAGACAAGATGGTTGAAAGAGGAATAGACATTAGATTAAAAACTGCAGTAACTAGTTTTGATGGAAATGAAGTAACTACAAAAACAGTAGATCCAACTCCAAACGATTCTATTGATGATGCAGTTATTGATTCTATTAGAACAAAGACTTTGATTTGGACTGCAGGGGTTACCCCTGTTAATACAATCAAGAGATCAATGTTCAAGACGAATAAGGGAAAATTAATCATTAATGATTTTCTTGAGGTTCCAGATTTTCCAGGAGTTTTTGCAATAGGAGATTGTGCATTGTTTTTAGATCCTGAAACTCAAAGACCATTTCCTCCAACTGCTCAAATTGCAGAAGCTCAAGCAAAAGTTGCTGCTAAAAATTTGATATCTTTAATCAAAAATTCTGAGAAAAAAAAATTTGTGTATCATTCTAAGGGACAAATGGCAATTATCGGAAAAAGATCTGGGATTGCTACATTTTTAGGAATGAATATTTCAGGATTTTGGGCTTGGTTAATTTGGAGGAACGTATACCTTTCAAAAATTGCAACGTTTGATAAAAGAATACGTGTATTTCTTGATTGGACCATAGACTTGTTCTTTGATAGAGATATTTCAAGATTAAAACTAATGAAAGATAAAACTGAAAAAGAATACAAACTACTTGATGAAGTTGATGACGTTTGGTAAAATTATTTTCTAATTTTAAAAATAATTATTGTGGGTACGGCAAAATATATTCCCATATTTAATAAAATCAAACTAATTCCATAGCCTAACATTTCTTGTTCAGAATCAATATCAACATAATTCAGAATTAATAAAGAAGTCAACATGGGAGTAATGGTAACCTTTACTGCCTCTTTAAATACAGGATTTTCTCTTTCATAATCTGCAATAATAGGACTAAATGAATAATAGAAATTATTGAATGTGTTCATGAATGTAGTTCCTGAGTTTGTTTGTAGCAGTATGTTATCTCTAAATTCTCTTAATTGTTGAACTTGGGGAGTTAATTCAGAACCAAAAGTTGCAGTAGCAATAAGACATCCACCACCTTCTTCAACGTCTTCATTTTTAGGAGGAGGATCATTTGATAATATTTCAAAGGAGTCAATTGTTTCAATGAATCTTGGTAGTTGTGAATCAAAATCATCGATGCCATTACTATAAGCAAGTGTGTAAAATTTTTCAGTATCATAAAACATAATTTCTTTAAATTTAACATCATATTGTTCATCGTTAGAAGAAAATAGTCCTTCTGCATCAGTTACATATGTCTCATATCCATTAACAATTGTTTTTTCTTGTAAAATAATATTCAAGTTTCCTGAGTCAATAGCGGATTCCATTACTGTAATTTTTTCAGTAATGAGATCATCTAAAGATTTTTGATTAGTTTCTTGTACTGTTAAAGAGATAACTGGATTCATCACCCCAGTTTTAGGTCCTACTGCAACAACATCAGGAGAATTTGGTTGTGTTTTATCGGGTTGTTGTAATAACCATCCTTCAGGTACACTAAATCTGATTTCATGTTCAGAATTTTCATATTTTTGATTACCAGTTGATTGGATAACTGAAGATTGTGTACGTTCTGGTTCAGATAAATCTAGAATATTTGAAACATCAGAACGGTTAACTATGGTAGTTTTTTTAATTCTGACTTGCTCAGGATCTATTGGGTTGTCTTTACTTCCTGTTTCAACTGCGGCAATTTTATCGAGTGTTTGAAAACTTTCTTCAGTTACAATTCTACCAAATACAGTGTATTGTTCGTCAAGAAAATTGGAATCTTTATGGACAATAAAAAATTGAGATCCTCCGCTATTTGGATCTTGTGATCTTGCCATTGAAACAATTCCTCGATTATGTTTTATCGTATTAAATTCCGAATTTACTCTTTCATCAGGACCACCAATCCCCCAAGTATCTGGATCACCGCTAATTGTATTAGGATCACCACCCTGAATCATAAAACCAGGAATTATTCTATGAAAGATAGTTCCGTCATAGAATCCAGATTCAGATAATTTGATAAAGTTGGCAACATGATTTGGTGCATCCTCTGGAAAAAACTCTATTACTATATTTCCAAGATTTGTTTCCAAGACAACTAATTTATCATTATTTTGAGCAAATGTATAATTTCCAAAACTAATTAAAAGTAATAATATTGTTAATGTCAGAAAAATTTTGTTCAATAAATTTTTTTAAAATTCCTTACATAAAAGCTAATTGTATTAGTTTTTAACAAAGTCCAATAAATTATCCAACATGGAACCTGATGAAAAGATTCAGGCGCATTTAGTTTCAGTGTGGAGAGAATCTAAAAAATTCTTTTCAATAGGTGGAAGAGAAGGTATGCTATTACTTACTGATAAACATCTAATGTTTATACATAAAACAGAGGCTAAGATGAATTGGTGGAAGGCCATTACTCAAAGACAGGTGATTAATTTTATCAAATCAAAAAATACGATGATTCATCATGATGGATATGATGAAGAACAATTAATGAATGATTTAGAAGATGATAGAAATATAGAATTATCATTTGATGATATTTCAAGTATTAGTTATCAAGAAAAAGATTGGGGAAGTTCATTATTATTAGAATATAAAAAAGGTGGAAAACAAGAAAAATTTCAGTATTCTATAGCCCAAGATTGGGTAAAATATCCTGCAAAAGAGCCCACAAAGTACATGAAAGTGGACTGGGAACCTTTTGTGAAATATATTAAAGACAGACAGAAATTTACAAAGTAAAATTGGGAAAAGTTTTTGCTGTAGGTGTTGGACCTGGTTCTCCAAAATACGTTACAGAAATTGTAAAAGAAATTATATTAAATTGTGATATAATAATTGGTTACAAGTATACCATTAAAACTATTGAGCATTTGGTTGAAGGGAAAGAGATTTATGAAATTACTATGAATAATCAGGAGGAATCATATCAAAAAATTCTTCCTGAACTTGGGGATAGAACGTTGGTAATTCCATTTACTGGAGATGTTAATTTTTCAGAATCAGAAGTAGTAGATCGATTAATAGAAGTTTTTGGGGAAGTTGAGATCATACCAGGAATTAGCTCAATTCAAGTTGCAGCTTCAAGAGCGAAGATTCCTCTTGATAAATCCAAAGTAATTACAATGCATGTTACTACCTCAATTGAGAATAAAAAATTAGAATTGCAAAAGGCCTTAATTGATGGATTTAGTGTAGTTTTGGTTCCAAGGCCGTGGCCTAAACAACCAGACAAACATTTTATGCCGTCTGAGATAGCAGTTTATCTCCGAAAACATGGTTTTGATACTCATAAAATAAAAGTTCATGTTTTTGAGGCAATAACAACTGAAAATGAGACTGATTTCAAAGGAACTGTAAAAGATTTGGAAGGAAAAGAATTTTCAGATTTGTCTGTAATGGTGTTTAATCAGACAAGTTTAGATTCATACATAAATTACAGATGGCAATGGGAAATTTAATTTTGTTTGTTACCTGTTCCTAGAATTAAATTATCATTATTTGGAAATACATATGCTACAATCCCCATCCATTGATAATTAGGATCATATAGTCTATAGAATCCTGCATCTTTTAATGTAACATTAATTGATTTTCCAGGTAGGATTTCTCCTGTTGATATTCTACCATCTGATGTATATTTATCATAACGAGATCCATAATTTTCCGTACCACTTAGAATATTGTGTGGAACAATATCATCATTTACAATAGTAATTGTAGTTCCTGGTTGAACTGAAATTCTATCTTGTGAGAAATATTTCAATCTAAATCCATCTGTAAAGCTTTGAGTTGATGTTGTATCTGATTTAACTAAACCAATACCAATGTAAGAGTCAACACCTTGCGTTGATGAGCCTTTGAGAATATGAACTGTTAATTCATTAGATTTTTTTGAATCTGTAGAAACTGGAGTTATTTTAGTTAATGTTGATAATTTTGTTGTGTAAATTATTTTGAAAGTATCATCAGGAGTTGTAATTCTGCCTGTAAAACCATAAACAGATGCATTCTTACTTTCTTCAACTAGTCTTCCAAAAAAGTTAATTGATGTATCAAATCCGCTTAAACCTTCAATGTTTCCATTAATTCTAATATATCGACCCTCACGCAAAAAATCTCCATCTATTTTAGAGATGATAAATTCTTCATCATCTAATGTAATAAAACCATCTTCTGTAAGAAAATTAATTGTACTGCCTTTTTGTTGTTGAGAAGACAAACCGAGATCAATTTCAGATATTCTGATAAAATCTTCACTTACGGCAAATCCAGAACCTTCCAAAAGAAATGCCTGATTCTCAGAAATTTCAGCAAATGACTCATTTATAGAATATCCTGACGAAACAACAAGTAATGTTAGTAGAGTAATACTTGTCTTCATGATTAATTTCTTCTTAAATTTGGTTTATAATTTACTACTAAATTATTTTAGACTGAATAGGCAAATTCATAGGTAAAATCTAATAATCATAAATCAGGTATAATGACACCTTGTTCTTGAGCTAATTCTATCATGTAAAATTCAAGATAGCCCCCAGTTAATAGAAGCCCAACAACAATTCCAATTTCAATTAATGTTGGTTTGATAAATGGGATTAAGTTGATCTTTTTACTAATAGCTCTTATCAAAATAAAACTCCTAGATATTCCAAATGAATATGCAACAAGCTCCATTAATCCAAAAGGAGATAAGAAAAGAATTGAAAGTGGTGGAATATCTTCAAGTTGGGGAGCAACAACAATTATTGAGGCAAAGGCAAATCCCGTAGACCAAGCTGAAAAAATTCCCCATGCAACTCCAAATCCAGGGATAAACATGGGTAATGCAATAGTTACGTTGTGAACAAAGATTCCAATGGCATCAATATCAGATATCAGTTCTTCAAACTCAGACATGAAGATGTTGGCTTCATCTTCACTAACTGAGGACATAGAGCCAATTTGATAAGCAGCAGCAAAAATTCCCATAAAAATGAAAAATGTGATTATTCTTACTTTGTTCACAATAGCGTTTCTTGTACATAATATTTGAGGGTTAGTATAGGCGCAGATTTAATTAAACCAAATTATATTTTTTTGTATGAAAAAGGAACTATCCTTTGCATTAAACTATGCATTAAACAAAGGATTCCAAATTCATCCAGATGCTTTTAAAATATTAGAAAATGTAGATGTAAAAAAATTAGAGAAGATCATAAAGGAAATAGTAAGAGAGAAAACAAAACAAAAACTATTTCAGATTAACCAAGATGATTTAGAGACTTATCTAGGAATTAAGGAGGACCTGACACTTCAAAATGAAATCAAAGTGATATTTGAACCAACCAATAAGATAACGTCTGGTGAGGGAGTTAAAGGTTATAATGCTTTATTTTCAAGTCGTTTTAACAAACTCAAACGAATTATTTCAGATAGACCAGAATCAAGATTATTAAAATCTGCAGCATTAGTTAAAACTACAAAAAATGATGACGATGTTTATGTATGTGGTCTTGTATCAGTCAGAAGTACTGAAAGGAATATCACAAAGTTGGTTCTTGAGGACCCTTCAGGTTCATTTGAAGGAATTGTTTTTGATAATGAGTTGCAAAAGACTGCAGGAACTCTTCTAATTGATCAATTTGTAATGGCAAGGGTAGGTTTAGCAAAGAATTCAGGATATATAATCAAAGATTTGATCTTGCCAGATATTCCCGAACAGGTCAAAAACAAATCAGAGACTGAAGCATATGCAGTATTTCTTTCAGATTTGCATATTGGAAGTAAATATTTCATGGAGGAGGAATTTGCAGAGTTTATTTCATGGATATCTAGTCCTGATCCAACTGCTAGAAAAATTCGTTTTGTCCTAATTGGTGGAGATGTAGTTGACGGGGTTGGAATTTATCCAAATCAGAATAAAGAATTGATTTGTTTAACCATTCAAGAGCAATTAAAAAAGGTAGAGGATTTGATTGATAAAATTCCAAAAAATGTAAAAATTGTCATTATGCCTGGAAACCACGATCCGGGAAGAAGGGCACTACCACAACCTGCTATACCAAAAAAATACAATTCAGGTTTATGGGATAAAGAAAATGTGATAATGGTTGGAAATCCTGCAGTAGTCTCATTGAATGGTGTAAGAGTAATGATGTTTCATGGACAAAGTATTGATGATATAGTAAAAACCACACCTGGATTAAGTTATGATAAACCAACAAATGTTATGAAACACCTTCTTAGAGCAAGACATTTGAGTCCAATTTATGGCAGTCAAACACCAATAGCACCTGAAATGGAGGATTTTTTAGTTATTGAGGATATTCCAGATATTTTTCATGTTGGACATGTTCATAGAGCAGAGTTAGATATGTACAAAGGAGTTTTGTTAATTAATTCAGGTTCATGGCAAAAACAAACTCCTTTTCAGGCAAGTGTAGGGATGACTCCAAATCCAGGAATAGCTATTATGGTAAATTTGAAAACTTTCCAAGTTTTTCATGAAAATTATAGTTCAAACTCAAATAATATCTTGCAAAGTTAATTCGTTTTTGAAGGATTTTTTTATCATTTCGGATGAGACCGTAAGTTTGTATTTTTTAGTTCTACCATGTATTCCTTGATGAATAATTCGGCCGGAAATAATTCCAGACATTTCAATTTCACTTAGCATTTGTGTGACTCGTCTTTGAGTAAGTTCATTACGTCCTACTATTTTACAGAGATTTTTGTATGATGAATAAATCTCTCCTGTAGATGATCCATTTGCTTTCATTATTGCAATAATCACTAGTTTTTCATGAAGTGGATATGATTTTAGGGATGTTTCCTCTTTATTTTCCTCAATTTTTTGAGTTGCTTCTCTAACATGCTCAATTGTAACCTTGTCAGATTGTTGTCTTTCTGCAATTTCACCAGCAACGCGAATCAAATCGATTGCTCTACGAGCATCGCCATGTTCTCCCCCTGCAAGGGCTGCACATAGATTTAGAGCTGGTTCTTCAACTGAGTTCTCTATAAATGAATCATGAATTCTTTCTTCAAGAATTTTTTTGATTTGTTCAACATTATAATTTGTAAATACAATTTCTTCTTCACCAAGACTACTAATTACCCTAGGATCAAGTTTTTCTTTGAATGTCAAATCATTTGAAATTCCTACCAAAGTCAAAGATCCTTGTTTTAGGCGTTCATTTGCTCTCGTAAATTGATATAAAATATCCTTACCTGTTTTTGCTATTAATTGGGCAAGGTAATCAATCTCATCAATTACAAAAATGGCATTAAGTTTATCTTCATCAATTTTATTTAGTAGTCTTTTAAAGACCTCACTTGTTGCTAGACCTGTTGAGGGTAATTCCTTTTCAGTTAGGTTTAGTTGCCTGCCTAGATGAACAAGTAATCCATATAGTGTTGTTTCGTCTTTTGAGTTAGAATATATTAATTTAATCGGAAAATTAGTTTTTTCAACTCTTTCTTGAATTTTTGAAAGTACTTTTTTAACTACCAATGTTTTACCTGTCCCAGGTTTTCCATAAACTAGAAGATTGGAAGGTCTAGATTGTTTTAGTATCGGTAACAAGGATTGTGTAACTTGTTCTTGCTCAGAATTTCTATGTAGGATGGTATTTGGAATGTATGTGAAATGAAGAATGTCTCTGTTTTTTATTATAGATTTTCCAGATTCTGCTGCATCAAGCATTCTTTCAATAGGATCAGACAAACTCACACACCCTCATTTCCTATCAATATTATCATATTCATATCTAAATTATGAGAGTATAGAATAGAATAGTAATTGTAGTTTAGTTTGTAATTAATTATTTTTAGTTAGTTTTAGATTTTCCAAAAAAAAATAAATAAAAAAAACAGAGTGGAAATATTGGTGTGTGGGTAAAACTAGTTTTTTAGTTAACGTTTTTGTTAATGGAAT
>Ga0209954_1000327_pt1 | contig 9551 bp, 6 predicted proteins | sample SalPon2A_A_D2_MG_FD_185715 | JGI IMG/M metagenome (GOLD analysis project Ga0209954, IMG submission 185715) | Soil microbial communities from South San Francisco under conditions of wetland restoration - Salt Pond MetaG R2A_A_D2_MG (SPAdes)... | ecosystem: Environmental > Terrestrial > Soil >...
TGGAGATAATAAGGATGTCCTGGATCCCTGCCAGCATCAACACGCTAAGCGGGTAGTAAATCATGGGCTTGTCGTAGACGGGAAGCAGTTGCTTACTTACCGCCCTTGTGATGGGATGAAGCCGCGTACCAGCCCCACCAGCCAGGATAATCCCATTCCTAGTCATGACAGCGGTATCTCCAATCGTTTCTTTTATTCTATCGGCCAGATATGGCTCCGCCACGTCACTTACAGGTTTTGAAATGTAACCTATATGCGTAGATGTATTTTCTCCCGCCTGTAATGCTCATAACGGATATAATCCGCCCTAAAAGAGCATGTCCAGACCTGAGGTATGTTTCGTCTCTCCCCTTTAAACCTTAACAAGATCTATTAGGATCACCATCACTTCCTTAGTAGATACCGTATTGTTTCGGGAGAGGCTGTCGCCGTAACCTCCTATCAATTATCACACCAGAAATGCTTTAGGGTAAAATTGCTGTTTACGATCAGATTAATATGGTAGACTGAGCATCGTATATTAAAAATAGACTCTAAAGATTCTCTACCGGACACTTTTTGAGGGCATCCTCATTGACAACGCAGAAAGGGCATTTTGCCTCTTAAGCCGTGATTCCAAATGTGCCCTAATAAGCTTCATTTGCACGCTTCAGAAAAAGTGTCCGGTAGCAAGCTCCAAAGAATCAATTTCCCAACGATGCAATTCTCGCAGCAAGCAAAACTATCGAAGAGATCCCTGTGACCACGCTTAACACATCGCGCCATCCAATCCGATTTTTTTCAACGATTTCCACCACAAATACATCTCCCTCCTGAAGACGAGGATATTGCCCTGGCTCTGTGACCATCTGCTCCATGGGCGCTTCATAAACCAGAGTACGTCTCCCCTCTTGTTCACGATATAGTTGAATAGTGACTTTAACTTTGCGTGCACTTGATGATGAGCCAAAACCAGGGGCTCCTCCTATAAGGGCAAGAAACTCATCTAGTCTGGTATCTGCTCCTAGTTCATAGATACCCCCACTACTACCCACTACAAGAACTTGAACCGTCGCTTCACCTGGCCTAGCAAAGACATGATAAGACGTACCAGTAGCTTGTACGTCACCGAGCCGCCCGAGCTCCTGTGCCTGCACAGGCAGTGCTACTAGCAAACCCATAACAAGTAAAATACAGCTACGACTGATATGCTTCACTTTTACCAAGAAATGGTGTAGGGATAACGTATGTTTAAGCCTTAGCTAGCAGGCCAAGTACCATGAGGCACTTTTCACACTGATCCAGGGTGATGGGCGTCTTCTTTATCTTTTTTGAGCAATGATTTCGTTCGCTCAAGGCGAGCTGCCAAGTGCTGCTCTTCCGTGTTGTACCCATATTTTGCATAGTACCCGTATTTGGTGTAGTTCCTATACCGGTACTTGTATGCAATAGCCTTGGAAACGTCAAACCCATTAAATACAAGACCGATGATCTTTGCACCGACATCTTGCAGGGCCTTTACGCTGTAGTCAATTTCTCCTTCCTTTGTCTCGCCAGCCCTCACTACGACTACGGTCGCATCAGCCTGTGTCGAGAGAAGCACGGCATCTGTAGCCGCCAGAACAGGGGGCGTGTCGATAATGACCAAATCGAATTCCGAATTTAACTCGCTGAGCAGGTCTCGCATCCGCTTTGAGCCTAGCAGTTCTGCGGGGTTCGTTGGCAGCTTCCCTGCGGGAAGCAGGTAGAAGTTTTCGATCCCTGTCTTATACTCTTCGATTTGTATGGGGTCTTTGCTAAAGATGCTCTGAGAAAGACCCGGGGCCACGTTCACGCCAAAGAGACTATGCAACCTGGGACGCCGCATGTCCGCATCAATGAGCAGTGTCCGCCGTCCTGCCTGAGCCATCACTAAAGCCAGATTTACAGCCGTTGTTGTTTTGCCCTCTCCGGTACCAGGACTGGTGATGAGCAGGGTCTTGATGACCGTATCTGGCAGGCTGAATTGAACGTTAGTCCTCAACTGTCGGATGGTCTCAGTAATTGACGAAGATGGATGCAGCAGTGCAAGCAGGGATGTTGATATCTCTCTACCTTCAATGTTTACCGAAGCTTTTCCCTTAAAGTCTTCTTGGATTAAGGGCTTAAAGTTGGGAATGACGCCTAATACGTTATATCCCTTCTTGCTCAGTTCATCTGGCTTATACATTCGGTTGTCTAGCTTATCACGAGCTATGGCCAGTGCAAGACCCGCAACAAGTCCAAAAAAGAGTCCCAGGATCAGATTCCTTCTTTTATCTGGGTAAACAGGACGACTTGGAGGAGTTGCTTTACGCAGGATATGTGCATAACCCGGCTCTGACTCTTCAGCAATTTGCACGGTCTGCAACTGCTTAATAACATATTGGTACATCTGTTCACTATGAAGACGGTCTCTCTCGAGTCGTGCTAGTTCTAGAGAAAGTTGCGGAACACCATTTAGCTCCTCCTGGTAGGCCGGCAACCGCTCGTTCATTACTCGCATCCGGCTTTTGAGGCCATTGATCTGAATGCGCTCCTGGCCAGCCCTTCGTTTAAGCTCTGTCACATAGGTTATCCCACTCTCTCCTGTCAACGTTCCACCGGCACCGATAACTTCATCTACAAATTCCTGAGATAGCTGATGGTGCTCCGCTTCCAGTTGTTCGATTTTCTGATTCAATTCAGCCAACCTGGGATCGTCTCCTGTCATATTGAGATCATGAAGTCTAGCCTCCGCTTTTTTAGCTTCTAAATCTGCAAGATCCGTTTCTATATTTCTCATTTTGCGATCCACCCCGGAGGCTACCCGTTTTACGAGTAGTGGATTAATGCTCTCCAGTTCGTCTTCTACAGACTGCAAAGACGCCTCCCGCATCTGAAGCTCAATTTGAGCTTCATCTTGCCTTGCTTCCAATTGTGCAATTTGTGAGACGAGGTAACCGGTTTCTTGGTCTAGGGCAATGACCCCCTCGCGTATCTGATACGACTTGACCCTTTCTTCAGTCTGGCGCAATTCTTCTTGCCGCTCTCCCACCTGCTGCTCTAGAAATTTCCGTTGCGCGGTGATTTGTGTACGGCTGGCTTCCTGCGTCAACTGCACATATTCTTCTGTGTAAATATTAGCAAGTAATGCTGCATCCTTAGGCATGGTACTCGTGCCAGTCACGCGGATAGCATTGCCTACACTCTTGCTTGCCGGTGCAAATTGAACATAACCACTTGGGAAGTAGACCCCATCGTTGGTGTTAGAAGGAAGGTCATTTTCTGAGCCTCCACGTTCCTCTTTAACACGGCTGTGCACTCTTTCCGCCATGGTGCGCGAGGTCTGCAGGACGAAAAGCTCCGCGGAGAGAGAACGAAGTGATCCAACAGATGATGGTCTGTTACTTCCCAGAACCACTTCCCCAGCGATAGGCCCTGTGGAGCCAAGATCTACCATTACATAGCTATGAGCCTGATACTGAGGCACGCGGGTAAGCGTATAGGCCATAACCCCTCCTACGACCAGCAGGAAACTAAGGATGATAATCCACTTCCGCCGATAGAGCAAATCCATGATTTGCTCTAGTTGCTCTTTGCCCGATCCCGGTACCGTACCGGGGTAAGCATAGCCAGAAGAATAGGGAGCCGACTCGAAACCTTGCGGGTATCCAGAATCAAATTGCGGAGGAGTATTTTGCATAAACAGCTACCTAGGAATGGTGAGTCACAAACTTATTCTGCAGGTTAAGACACATGCAAGAGCCGCGCCAGTTTAGGGTGCCCTGTATCTTAGCACGAATGCAACCATAGGGGCTGCATGTTGGCAGGCTGGAGGTCTGTGTGTTTTCTTCATAGTTTGAGAGTTTACAAAACGTGCAGGCACGCCTACAGGTCAAGGCAACTTGACCTGTAACGCACCGCCTCCTACAAAAGTGTCAAAGTTCTGTATTGCGGCTACAAGATGCAGGTATCGGAGAACTGACAAGCGCGGCCCCATTGTAAAGATTGCTCCATCATACTCGAACATCACCTCCACAAAGGAAGCCGGCTTGATAGTAGCACCACCAAAGACCCCTACAAACTGATGCGCTCTAGCATCCAAAACATCCGTTCCGTAGCCCAGGTGCCAACTGGTGGGCGGGATGACGCCAAAGCGTTCTATGTTTTTGGATGCTACGATGTAGAGTGCGTTGAAGTTGGATGTAGAGACCTCTGAGCTTCGAAGGAAGTCATGAACCCCTACAGCAAGGGCTGGTCTTCTACGCCCCTCTTTGATGAACTGGAGGCGTCCGAATAGCATTCGATCCCCAAGTGCCTTCTGGCCATCATCTGTGGCTCTGGAAAACCGAAACCCCACTTCCAAAAAAGGCAGAAAGACGACCGAGGCGTAGTAAGGCAGGTAGGGCCTGCTATCCTGATAGGTCGAGTATTTTTCCGGGATGTAGCCGGCTCCGACACGTACCGTGCCATCGGGAGGCATCTCGGCAGTGGGTATCGTTATGAGACCAGAAGTACCCGATAGAGACTGTGCTTTGCTCTGAAGGCAGCATAACACAGACAGTGCGAGCAGCATCTGCCCGCAAAGCCTACCCTTCTTTTGCTTCGTTCTCATCTCCTCCCACACCTTACGGTGTGCCTCCTCCCCCCTGGTCGTGGCATCCTTGATCACAGTCTCTATACTGCACACGGCAGGCTTCTATTTCTTCTGGTGTTGATGCCGTGCTTATGCATGTGTTGAGTTGCGCCTGGCAGGCTCCGATGCATGTCTCCAGGTTCCCGCAAAAACCTCCCGTCTTTGTGGTAACAGCAATGACCATGAAATCGCCATATATGTCACCAGGCAGCACGGCCGTAGAGCAACTGGTGTGAATCCGTGTATTCTCGACACCACCGACATTAATGGCCACCTCGTTGCCAATGGTGCCATTGAATCCGGGATTGCCTCGGTCAAGCCCAATGCCGCTGATAGTAAATATGTCATCGGGCTGAAGCGAGGATTCAAAAACATTATCTACTGCCATAGATCCAACAATGTCCACATCTACACTGGCTGACGAGGCTCCCGTGTATTGCAAGGTAAGAGTAGTAAACTTGCTCGGAGCTTCACCACAACAAGGCGTATTATCTGCACTATTGGTTTTGCCTGCCTCTACACCAACTCCGCTTAGGAAAGAGGCCATAAAAGGCCCATTTCTGTGGAACCAGATTTGAAGGAAAAACTGCTGCACCGGGGAGAGTATGTGGTCTGCCGAGAAGCGCCGTACCGGTTCAGGAAGACTTGCTCCTTCGGCCGCTATCGTCAGAAGCAAGGCATTTGCTGGCTCCTGCGGGTTCTTCTGGGCTGCTTTTGCAGAGGCCTGGAAAATCATTGAAAGCTCTGTAAGACTCACTACTATTGGAGCCCGGACACCAGCAGAGATGCCTACATCGGGGTCGTCTGCCGTTTTTCTCACATCTGCGTCTGCTGCCAGGACGTTGTCGTATACCTGACTGATGGTTTTACCCAGGCTTTGATCACCACTTACGAAGCCCGACTGTGCTTTGGCCAGCGCTTTGAATTGATCGTCGCTGAGGGTGTACGCGTCGTATTCGCCGGGTTTGAGTTCCAACCGCCAGCGGACGCCCACCTCTGTTTTATTCAGGATACCTCGAATCGCGCTTTCTGCGGCCTCTTGGGTTGTGGCACTGGCAAGCAACGCAAGATGATCCTCGAGGGCTACATCCGCCCCTTCATCGACACGGGTAAAGTCGCAACCGCCCATCCATAGAACTAGCCCCAGGCAAAACATGGTAAGGGGAACTAGAATCGCAAGGCTTGTTTTTGCTCTCATGGTCTGTTTCTAATGGTGAAAAACTAAATACGGGTTTGACGACGCATAGCACAACTTGCCATTGGGAGTTATAAAATGCGCGAAAGTAAAGAGCATACCTCAAAGGTATGGTACGACATATCACGATCCTAGACTTGCGTTTCTAGCGCATCGTATAGGTACTTCTAGCGCATGATGCATCCCCTAATAAGTGGGTGGGCCCTCTTTACCAGTTTTCCAGCTTGGCTAGCCTGTTTTTAAGAAAAGTGGGAGTCAAATGTCCCCAAAAATCGCTTAGAGCCCCTCCACTAGCATATTGTTTTCCTTCAAGAGGAAGGTTTCGATACCGGTACTCCCACTGGAATTGCTCTGCTGTCCGCGCCCGCAGGCGGGCCGGCTTCGCATGTTTACTAAAGGGCAGTGGTATCGTAATGCGTACGCCAGCATTTGAGCTTGCACGGGTATCGGCAAGCATGCCAAACAATCCGATTTCAACTTCCCCGAAGGATCGGTGTGCATCAAGACGCCATCCCGTATCACCGAACAGGAACTTGGCATAGGTCCCACGCAGGGTAAAATTGTACTGAGGCAGTACCTGGTAAGCAATATCGGCCGAATACGTTAATGCATCTAAATCTCCGTAAAGCCACTCTCCTGCTTCGTAGCTCAGATATCCAGTATATCCAGCGCGGATGCCAGCAGCGAGTCGGCCATTGAAGGCATAGGCCCTAGCCTCGCTATCAAGACCATAACGGTTACGCGTAAAGTAGCCCAGGGTCATGGAGGCAAAGATGTTGCCTGGAGCCCGCACCGTTTGATTCATTGTTAGCAAACCAGGCCTCACATAATTCCCTTGCTCGGCTAGCTCATTTTGTATAGGCAGGATGAGCTGAGCTGTAAGGCTTGCTCCTTGCCACAGAAATAACGAAACCTCGGGGACAAGGTTAATCTGGGATTCCACGGGGTCGTCAAAGTTACCAAACTCGGCTACAAACTGCGGACGCACTAGTACATCTGTCCGAAACGCGGTTTTGTTAGCTTTACCAGATCGTCCTAGTTCCGTGTTATTCGGAAGGTCTAGTGAAACCTCAATCGATGAAATAAAGACATCCTTAGAAATTTCTCCTCGCTTAAAAGCATAATAAGATCTGACTGGCACGCTGACCGCTCCAAGCCTTATGCCTTTGCGACGAGGTATCAAGATTAGCTGGAAGGTGTCTTCCAAAAGGGGCGTGATGGCCTTAATCGCCTCTTGCATTCCTCGGGCATCGTAGCGATAGATTCTATTCTCGAAGGTTGCCACGACACGCCCTGGATCTTCCGCGACTGAGACATTTTCAAACCCTTTGTCAACAAGGGCCCGCGAAACAAGCTCACTCAGATGTGAAGGCTGATCCTGCGCCACTGCTTTTGAGCTAAGCAGTCCAAAGGCGATCAGTAAAGCAGCAATGCAATGTCTTGCGGTGCGGCTATGCATAGTCGGTCATACCACCACCCATCATTCTGAGTGAATGATCATTTGTTCATGTGAGACTGTCACTGTGCCTCTTTCGAGACTTGGAAACCCCCTCTGAGACACGTTCAAACATTTATCGCGCAGTCCGAAAACAGATATGTCTGTTCCTGTCCAGAAAGCCCCACAACACGGGCGGAACCCGTAATGCCTCTTAGAGCACCCCGGGCGTCGATGATGAGCCCTGCATGATCGACAACAAATTGATAGTCTACCTCTGCATGATTTGTTACTACAACAACGGCGTCCATGTCCTGTAAATGAGAATCGGTAAGAGCAATACTCTGCATTGGTATACCTTTAAGCTCTGTGTGGCCGTCATCTTTGATTTCTGGACAATAGGGGTCATGGTAGAATACCTGCCCCCCCTCCTCTTGCAATAACCGCATGATCTCTAGCGCAGGACTCTCTCGGAGGTCATCGATACCCGGCTTGTAAGCTACGCCCAAAACCAAAATGCGACTATCCCGGACAGGCTTCGATTCGTCGTTAAGCGCCCGTGCTATTTTTCGAACAACGAACGCCGGCATTTCTGCGTTGATCTCACTGGCGAGTTCTATGAGCCTCGTTTTGTATGCAAGAGACCGCATCTTCCAGGAAAGGTAGTGCGGATCAAGCGGTATGCAGTGCCCTCCGAGACCAGGCCCCGGCGTGAAACGCATAAAACCGAAAGGTTTTGTTGCTGCGGCGTCAATCACTTCCCACACATCGACGTCTAGTTTATCGCATGCCTGTGCTAGTTCATTGGCAAGGGCGATGTTGATCATCCGAAACGTGTTTTCGTATACTTTTGTCAGTTCGGCTGCTTCTGCGCTGGAAACCGGCACGATCGTGTCGAAAATGACCTTATAAAGTGCAGTACCGACCCGAACACAAGCTTCCGTAATCCCTCCAAGCACTTTGGGGGTATTCTTCGTATGCCAGCGCTTATTGCCCGGATCAACACGCTCAGGGGAATAGCAAAGGAAAATATCTCTGCCTACTTTGAGCCCACTCTCCTCCAAAAGTGGCTGCAAAACCTCGCGCGTAGTACCGGGATAGGTTGTGCTTTCCAAAACTATGAGTTGACCAGGACGAAGTGCATCACGTACAGCCGAAGCAGCAGAGACCACATAGGCCAAGTCGGGGTCTTTCAGCTTGTTGAGTGGCGTCGGGACGCAGAGCAAAATCGTGTCACACTGAGCAAGTGCACTGGGGTCCGAAGTTGCCCGGATTAGCCCCTGCTCCACAAAAGGCGAAAGGCGATCGCTTGGTACATCCTGAACATGGCTAATGCCTTTGTTTACGCTGGCCACCACTTTGGAGCTTACGTCGAAACCAATAACAGGGAATCCCGCATCAGCCACCTCTACAGCAAGCGGCAGTCCTACATATCCCAGACCGACGATGCCAACACAGATGGTACGTTCCTCTACTGCTTTGAGAAAGGATGCAAGTGGCGATCCATTGGAAATCATGTTAATACGGGGCTAAGGGTTGTGTTTGAGAGCGTGCTATTGAAACCATGTATCATTCTCATAATGAAACGAGAAGTTGATACGATGATTGCAGGTTAAGTGCCAATTGAGGACAATCATAACCACTTTCGGTTCTTTTGATTCAAATACAAGATCCGTTCCACCTGTGTTCGCTCTTTGTTAGCATCGTAAGTCATTTCCTAAGCCAGACTCGTCAATGGCAACATCTTCAATTACTCAAATGATCATTTGAGTAAAAACTCATTTTCCTTTCATTTTCTTTTGTTAAAAGCGCTGACGCTTATTCTCATGCGTGTCTAGACAAAGTGCATATCCCCAATTACTCAAATGATCATTTGATAAAAAGCTCATAACTTCATACATTCATTTACTCATGACCTCAAATATGCGACGACTTTCATGGCCCAAGCTATTGCTATTCTTAACCCCAAAGGAGGTAGCGGTAAAACTACGCTGGTTACCAACCTGGCCCGTGCTTTTCAGCAACAGGGGGCAACTGTACTAATTATCGATACCGATCGCCAGGGAACGGTTCGAGACTGGAGAGCGGTGGCTGATGACGACCTTAATATGCCGACAGTAGTTGGCATGGATCGGCCGATAGTGCATAAAGAGATCCCTGGCATTGAACATGCCTTTGATTACATCCTCATTGATGGTGTCGGTACTCTTCAGGATATGATGGTATCATCGATTAAATCTGCTGATCTAGTATTAATACCAGTTCAACCTTCAAGCGCTGATATATGGGCTGCAGATGAACTCATT
>Ga0209954_1000331_pt1 | contig 9500 bp, 7 predicted proteins | sample SalPon2A_A_D2_MG_FD_185715 | JGI IMG/M metagenome (GOLD analysis project Ga0209954, IMG submission 185715) | Soil microbial communities from South San Francisco under conditions of wetland restoration - Salt Pond MetaG R2A_A_D2_MG (SPAdes)... | ecosystem: Environmental > Terrestrial > Soil >...
GGGGGGGGGGGGGGGGGGGGGGGGGGGGGGGGCGGGGCAGGGCCGGGCTGGCTTTTGTGGGTGGGGAGCCTCGCGGGGCGAGAGGGGTGCTCAAGGCGCGCCGGCGGCTGCGCCGCCGGTGTGGGCGTTGGAACCCAGATCATTGGCATCTCCCCACCCTCCCACCTCTCCCAACCACCCTACCTTCCAACCCCGACCTCACTCCGCCCGCACCCCCCGCGCACTGATCGCACCCCTCTCGCCCCGCGAGTCTCCCCACCCGAAGAACCCTTGGCGCTCCGTGGGGAGCGACAGGCAACCACCTAGATCGACGGATCGGATCTGGCCGTGATTACTACAGCAGCACAGCTTCCGCCAGCACCTGGTCGCGCATGTGGGGCGACAGGGAGGCCTCGGTCACCACGTCCACTGGCCGTGCCGTCAGCTCCTCCAACTCCCGCTTGAGACGGACCAAGTCCAGCAAGGTGCGGCCCTCTTCCAGATCGACCAGCAAATCCAGGTCACTCGCCTGCTGGCCATCAATCCGAGCACGGGAGCCGAAGGCCCGCACATGACTGGCTCCGTGTTCCGAGGCAATCTGGACGATCTGGTTCCGGAACCGGTGGACGATGGGGTCGGCGCTCATGACGGAATCCTACCGCGGGCTGCCGGTGAGGGATGGGTGGGCGCCTCCTGCGCCGGGGTGCCCTGGAGCGGCCATTGGCAATGTCGATCTGAGATCTCTGCCGTCCCGTGGCCGCGGAAGAGCAGCGAGCCTCCGTCCTTCAACCACCCTGAGCGAGCGGCCCCGGCGCAGGGGGCGCCCACCCATCCCGTACTCAGCAATCCCGACCGTTCAAGCGTTCACGTACCGCCGCGCATCAATCGACAGGATCAACCCCGTAATCGCGAAGTTCACCAACGTGAACGAACCCCCGTACGACAAGAACGGCAACGGGATCCCCGTGATCGGCACGAACCCCACCACCATCGCCGTGTTGTAGATGACGTGGAATGAGACCAGGGACACCACTCCCGTGATCAGCATCACCGCCACCCTTTCCCTCGCCCGTTGGGCGATGCGTAGGGCGTTGACGATCCAGACGCCGTAGAGGAGGAGGACGACGATGGCGCCGAGGAAGCCCCACTCCTCGGCGAGGACGGCGAAGACGAAGTCGGTGTGGCGGGCGGGGAGGAAGCGGAGCTGGCTCTGGCTGCCCTGCATGTACCCCTTGCCCAACATCTCGCCGGAGCCGACGGCGATCTTGGACTGCTGGACCTGGTAGCCGGCGCCCAGGGGGTCGGAGCTGGGGTTCAGGAAGGTGTAGACGCGCTGGCGCTGGTAGTCGTGGAGGCCGAACATCCAGAGGGCACCGGCGAGCAGGGCGACGACGATGACGGCGGTGACGATGACCTTCCAGCGGATCCCCGCCACCAGAAGCATGCCGCCGAGCATCGGCACGAACATGGCCGCGCTGCCGAGGTCCGGCTGGACGGCGATCAACGCCATGGGGATGGCGGTGAGCAGGCTGGCGACGCCGATCTCCTTCAACCCCAGGTGGGAACGGTTGACGCCAGCCAGGTAGCTGGCCACCAGGACCGCCGTGGTCAGCTTGGCGATCTCCGCCGGCTGGACGCCGAAGGCGCCGTAGCCCAGCCAACTACGGGCGCCGCCGCCCACCCGGCCGACGAAGATCACCGCCACCAGGAGCCCCAACCCGAAGATGTATCCCGGCATGGCCAACTCCACCAGCAGGCGGTAGTTGACCGCCGCGGCGATGACCATGAGGATGGCGCCGATGCCGACCCACAGCGCCTGGCGCGGCATGTAATCGACCGCCATGGCGCTCGAAGCGCTGTGGACGGTGGCGGTGCCGATCACCGCCAGCAGCATGGCGGAGGCCACCAGGGCCCAGTCCATGCCGGACAGGTTGCGGAAGGCGGGGCGCTCTTCGGGGACGCGCAGAACGGCGGCGAGGAAGGGCACTAGGCGCGCTTCCGGCGCGGCCCGGCGGCGGGCTGGAGGAGGCGGGCGGTGCGGTGGCCGCTCCGGTGGTGGCTCATGAGTCCCGCGCCTCCCGGCCCGGCAGGCCGAACCAGGTGCGGTAAAGGTCGGCGGCGATGGGGGCCGCGCCGGTGGAGCCGGCGCCGCCGTGCTCGTTGAAGACGACGATGACGATCTGGGGGTCGTCCAGCGGCGCGAAGGAGCCGAACCAGGCGTGGTTTTTCAGCGCCCACTCCTGGTCCTCGTGGTCCACCCCGAGCTGGCCGCCGACCACCTGCACGGTGCCGGTCTTGCCACCGTACTCCAGGCCTTCGACCCTGGACGTCCAGTAGGCGGTGCCGCCCGGTTTGAGGACGCCCCCCATGGCCTGGCGCACCCGGTCGAGGATCTCCGGCGAGACGTCCAGCTTCTCGCGGCCGATCTCCTCGTCCGGGCGCATCACCAGGTGGGGGGTGACCAGGTAGCCACCGTTGGCCACCACCGCCACCGCCCGGGCCATCTGCAGCGGCGTGGTGGACAGGGCACCCTGGCCGATGGCGACGGAGATGGTCTCGCCCGGGTACCAGGGGTGGTTGCGCACGCGGGCGCTCCACGCCTCGTCCGGGACGACGCCGGAGCGCTCGCCGCCGAGCTCGATGCCGGTGGGCCGGCCGAGGCCAAAGGCCCGCGCCCAGTGGGCGATGCCCTCGATCCCCAGGGTCTTGCCGAGCTTGTAGAAGTAGACGTTGCACGACTCGGCGATCGCCTTCTGCATATCGACGGAGCCGTGCCCGCCGTCCTTCCAGCAGCGGAAGCGGTTGCCGTAGAGCACCGTGGAGCCGCCGCAGTAGACCCGGTCGTTCGGGCCGACGGCCCCTTCCGCCAGCCCCGCCGTGGCCATCACCATCTTGAACACCGAGCCGGGGGAGAAGGCGTTCTGGATCACCCGGTTCTGCAGCGGGTCGTTCTCGTCTTCCAGCAGCGCCGCCCACTCTTCCGGTTGGATGCCGCGGGCGAACTGGTTGGGGTCGTAGGACGGGCTGGAGACCATGGCCAGGACGGCGCCGGTCTTCGGGTCCAGCGCCACCACCGCCCCCACCTTGTCGCGCATCAGCCGCTCGGCGGCCTGCTGCAGGTCGAGGTCCAGGGTCAGGTGGAGCGCCTCGCCGGGCACCGCCTGCTTGCGGGTGAACTCCTGGATCAACCGGCCCCGGCTGTCCACCACCACCGCCCGCTGGCCGTCGCTACCGCGCAGCGCCGGGTCGTAGATGCGCTCGATCCCCTTCTTGCCCACCATGTCGCCAGCCTCGTACTCGGGGCCCTCGTCGCGCTTGGAAAGCTCCAGCTCCTGCTCGTTGACCTCGCCCAGGTAGCCCAGGAGGTGGGCGGTCTGGGAGCCGTGGCGGTAGAGGCGGAGGTGGCCGACGTCGATCTCGAACTCGGGGTGCTCCAGGGCGGTCGAGGAGATGCGCGCCACCTGGGGCAGGGTGAGGTTGCGGGCGATGGGCACCGGCTGGTAGTCGGGGCCCCGCTTCGCCTTTTCAAGCTGCCCCGCCATCTCTTCTTCGCTGCGCCCCAGGATGCGGGCGGCGTAGGCGAGGCTGGCCTCCACGTCCTCGGCGCGGCTGCGGTCGATGAGCAGGTTGTAGCTCGGGGTGTTCTCCACCAGCGGCTCGCCGTCGCGGTCGTAGATCACCCCCCGGGGGGCGTCGATGGCCAGGCGCCGCAGGCGGTTGTTCTCCGACAGCTCGCCGTAGTAGGCGCCCTGGACGATCTGCACGTACCAGAAGCCGCTGGCCACCACCGCCAACAGGAGCCACACCGCCCAGGAGAGGACTCGCAGGCGGAGGTTGAGCTGGTCTCGATATTGGCGTTGGACTTCCATGGCGTCTCGTCAGCTATCCGAATGCAACGGTCAATCCAAATGCAACCGCTGCGCCTTGCGCTGGCGCCGCTCGGCCAGGTTGGTGCGCAGGTTGCGGGAGGCGAGAAGAACGGCGGCGGCGGCCATGCCGGTGCCGGCGGCGCGGATGGCGATCCACACCGGCTCCGGCAACTCCGGCTGCGGCAGCAGAAGTAAAACCAGGCCGGCCAGCAGGACCTGCTGCAGGGCGGAGGCGACACCGGTGACCAGGAACGCGCCGCTCACCCGGTCGATGACCAGCCGCTGGGCGAGGCGCGCCATGCCGTAGCCCACCAACGTGTCGACGAAGCCGTGGAGGGCGAACAGGCTGCCGGTGAGGACGTCGTTGGTGAGCCCCGCCACCAGGCCCACCAGCAGCCCCACCATGGTGTCGCCGCCCAGGGCGTAGATCACCGTCAAGACCAGAAAAAGGTCGATGGAGCGGGCGAATTCCGGCACCAGCCACACCCCCAGAGCGTGGAGCAGGATCACCGTCAGCAGGGCGGCGGCGAAGCGCAGGAGCGGGATCACCGGCACCGTGGGCCCCGGTTGGGAAGCGCTCTCATGGCCGGGCTCCGGAACTGTCTGCGGCACTGTCGGCGGAGCCGTCTGCGGAGTCGCCACCCGCACTGCCTGCCGCACTGTCTGCCGCACCGCCTGCGGCACCGTTTCGGGCGCCGTCTCCGGAACCGTCCGCGGGCGGGGCGTCGCCGCCCCCGCCGCCGGCCGGGCCGGGCGTGGTGTCCTCGAGCAGGTAGAGCTGGTCGAGGACGCCGAAGTCCACCGCCGGCTCCAGGGTGATGTCGTAGAACAGCTCCTGGCCGCGCTCCACCGAGGTGACGATGCCCACCGGCAGTCCCCGGGGGTAGATGCCGTCGATGCCGGAGGTCACCACCCGGTCGCCCACCCGCACGTCGGCCTGCTGCGGCAGGAAGGCCAGCTCCAGCCCCCGAGGGCCGCTGCGCACCACGCCCTGGCGGCGGGTGCGGCGGATCATGGCGCCGACGGCGGCGGCGCGGTCGGTGATGAGCTGCACTTTGGCGTAGTGGGGCACCACCTCCACCACCCGCCCGACCAGACCGTCGTCGCTGATCACCGGTTGGTTGAGGCTGGCCGGCCGCTCGCCGACGTAGAGGAGCAGGGTGCGGAACCAGGAGGAGTGGTCGGCGTAGACGACGTCCGCGACCCGCAGGCCACGTCCGCTGGCGCGGCTGTAGTCCATCGCCTCGGCCAGCCTCTCGACCTCGGTTTCGAGCTCGGAGAGGCGCATTACCTCGAGTTCCATCTCCTCGACCCGCTGGCGCAGCGCCTGGTTCTCCGCCGCCATCTCCTCGCGCCCCTTCCAGTCGTCGCCGAAGCCGCGGACGCTCTCCATCAGGCTGGAGACCCCCCGGGTCAAGGGGGCGACGCCTCGCAGCATGGAGCTTTCCAGGAAGTTGCTGCCACCGCCGTCCTCGGCGGCCGGCGCCTGGATGCTCAGCATCAGGAGCTGGCCCGCCAGGGCGGCGACCAGGAACCAGGCGGTGCGTCGTTCATTCACGTCGTCGTCTCACGTCTCCCTCGGAGGGTCTTTCGACCCGGGGCGGCCCGGGGCCCCGACCTCCTCAGCGGATGGAGACCTTGCGCAGCAGGTCGAAGTCGGAGAGGAGCTTGCCGGTGCCCAGGACCACCGAGGCCAGCGGATCTTCCGCCAGCACCACCGGCAGGCCGGTCTCATCGCGCAGGCGTTGGTCGAGGTTGCGCAGCAGGCCGCCGCCGCCGGAGAGCACGATGCCCTTGTCCATGATGTCGGCGGAAAGCTCCGGCGGGGTGCGCTCCAGCGCCATCTTCACCGCGTCGACGATGGTCGCCACCGGCTCGGCCAGCGCTTCGCGGATCTCGGCGTCGGAGACGGTCAGCGTCTTGGGCACCCCTTCGACCAGGTCGCGCCCCTTGATGTCGATCTTGATCTCCTCCTTGAGGTCGTAGGCGGAGCCGATCTCGATCTTGATCTGTTCGGCGGTGCGCTCACCGATCAGCAGGTTGTACTTGCGCTTCAAGTGCTGGATCACCGCCTCGTCCATCTCGTTGCCGGCGATGCGCACCGAGCGCGAGTAGACCGTGCCGGCCAGGGAGATGACCGCCACGTCGGTGGTGCCGCCGCCGATGTCGACGATCATGTTGCCCGAGGGCTCGGTGATGGGCAGGCCGGCGCCGATGGCGGCCATCATCGCCTGCTCCACCAGGAACACCTCGGTGGCCCCGGCGCGCTCCGCGGAGTCGCGCACGGCGCGCTTTTCCACCTGGGTGATCTCCGAGGGCACGCCGATGATGATCCGCGGGCGGGTCATCATCTTGCGGCCGTGGGCCTTCTGGATGAAGTACTGCAACATCTTCTCGGTGACGTCGAAGTCGGCGATGACGCCGTCTTTCATCGGCCGCACCGACTCGATGTTGCCGGGGGTCCGGCCGAGCATCTCCTTGGCCTCGATGCCCACCGCTTCGATCTTATTGGTCAGCTTGTTGACGATGACCACCGAGGGCTCGCGCAGGACGATGCCCTGGCCGCGAGCGTAGACCAGGGTGTTGGCCGTGCCCAGGTCGATGGCGAGGTCTTTTGAAAAGTGGCGTAGTAGGGAAAATGCCATGTACCTTCTTTACTCCCTTGCGTGCCGCGCGGGGCGGCTTCCGGCGGAGGTGGGGGCGGCGTGGCCGCCCCGGTTCGGGGGCTACGGTGCGATGCCTTGCGGGATCGGTGCCGCGGGCCGCACGGAGCCGGGCTCCAACGGGTTGGATTTATCGATGAGGACGGGGTCGGCCCGAGGGGCGACCGGGTTTCGGCGGGAGGATCAGGGGCTGCCGTCGATGAAGACGCGCCGACGGCGATCCACCGCGTTGCCCCAGGCGTCCTGGGCCCGGACTTCGATGACGCTCCAGCCCTCTCCGGCCAGCTGGATCGTCTTGGTGAAGGAGCCGTCGGCGTTGACTTTCACCGACTCACCGTTGACCACCACGGAGGCGCCAGCCTCGGTCTTCCCCTCCACGATGAAGATACTACCGTACCCGGAGGCACTTTCGATGGTCAGCTCCGGCGGCGTCTGGTCTTCGCCGCTCTCCGCCGACTTGTGGGAGGGGATGCGGAAGTTGCGGGTGTTGCTCCACGGACCCAGCTCCTGCTCGCGCCCCTCCGCCGCCACCCGCCACATGAAGTTGCCGTCGCCCCGGATGCCGAGGCGGGCGCTGGTCTTGCGCCGGCCGGTGTCGTCGATGATGTTGTTGGTGAAGAGTTTGTTGCGCGACACCTGCAGGGTGTAGCCGGTGGCGCCGCTGACCGCCTGCCAGGAGAGGGTGACCTCCCGGGCGTCGCCGTCGATCTCCCGCTTGTCGGGGGGGACCATGAGCTGGGGCCGGGAGGGCAGGGCGCGGGTCTCCGACAGCAGTGAGCCCTGTTGCACTACCTGTTCCAGCTCGTCCAGGGAGCGGGTCTGGCCGGCGCCATTGGTCACCTCCACCGCGCCGCGGACGGCGGCGATGCGGCCGCGCCGGGTCTGCTCCTCGTAGGTGACGAAGGCTTCCGAGTCCTGGGACACCCGGGCCTCGGCGTCCGGCGTCGCCACCCGGGCGGCGTTTTCCGACGTCGTCAGGTTGATCCAGCCGTGCTCCATCTCCACCGTCTGCTCGTTCCCCTGGCCGCCGCCGGCGGGGCGGGTGATGACGATGGAGGAGTTGGGGCTGACGGTGTAGAAGGTGCCGTCTGAGAACATGATGTCGGCGGAGCCGTTGGTGTTGGTGCGCACCCGGTCGCCGGAGCGCAGCCCCACCCGGTTGCGCGCTTCCTCCCAGTCGTCGGTGCCGGCGCGGCGGAACTCGACGTTGCCGTGGACGGTGATGAACCGGGCCTCCCCCTCGTCCCCCTTGCCTTCCAGGTTGAGCAGGATGCTGGCCAGGACGTCGCGGGCGCGCCGCGCCTCCTCCACCGTCGTGCGGACGTCGCCGGCGTCGCGGGCCGCCAACGCCTGGCGCAGGAACTCCCGGCCGGTGGCCAGCTCGTCGCCGTAGACCGCCAGCTCACCCCGGGCCAGCAGTTGGGCCTCGAGATCCTGGGATTCCTGCACCAGGCTGGTGGCCTGGCGCTCCAGCGCCCACGACTCCCAGTTGCGGTAGCCGAAGAAGGCGGCCACCACCAGAAGCAGTACGACGAGGAACATCCCCGCCCCCCGCAGGGTGTCCAGCGAGATGCTGTACCAGCGGATGTTGGGCTGAGCCATGCGGCCGAATATAGCAGTGTCGGGAACCTGCTTGTCTACGCCGCCGCCGCCTGCTACGATGGCCGGCCCGTCCTGGGGCGGAAGCCCCTGACCATCCACGTTCCATCCCGCCGTGAGTTCACCATGCTGATCAAAGCCATTCGTGACAACGCCAAGCACTTCTACTGGATCCTGGCGCTGGCCGGCCTGTCCCTGTTCTTCCTGGACCCGGCCCTCACCCAGTCGGTGCAGGGGATCTTCACGGCCGGCACCGGCAACGAGGCCGCCGCCAGCGTCGGCGATTCGGACATCACCTACTCCGACCTCGAGCGCCAGTACCGCAGCCTGGAGACCCGCTACCAGCAGATGTTCGGTGACCAGTGGTCCAGCGAGATGGCTGAGCAGCTCAACATCGGCCGCCAGGCGTTGGAGCAGCTCGTCAACCGCGAGGTCCTGCTGCTGGAGGCCGAGCGCCTCGGCCTGGCGGTGACCGATGACGAGGTGCGCCGGGCGGTGCTGGAGATCCCGGCGTTCCAGTCCGAGGGCCGCTTCATCGGCGCCGACCGCTACCGCCAGGTGCTGCGCAGCAACGGCTACACCGCCGAGAGCTTCGAGGACGCGCTGCGCACCGACCTGCTGACCCAGAAGATCACCCAGGTGCTGGGCCAGAACCTCTACCTGGCCGACGCCGAGGTGGAGGACGCCTACCGCCGCCAGGTGGAGCGCGCCAGCATCCGCTACGTGCAGATGCCGCTGGCCCGGTTCAGCCAGGAGGCGACGGCCAGCCAGGACGAGCTGGAGAGCTACCTGGCGGACAACCTGGCCGAGTTCCAGCTCCCGGAGCAGCGGGAGGTCTCCTATCTCCTCGTCGACCGCAACATGATGCGCGACCGGGTGGAAGTGCCGACGGAGGAGCTGCGGGCCTACTACGACGACAACGCGGACGAGTTCTCCCGCGAGGCCCAGGTCGCGGCGCGCCACATCCTGCTGCGCACCGGCGAGCGCACGCCGGAGGAGGCGCGCCAGGAGATGCAGGCGATCCGCCAGCGCATCGAGGGCGGCGAGGACTTCGCCGCCGTCGCCCGGGAGGTTTCCGAGGATCCCGGCTCGGCCCAGCGTGGCGGCGACCTGGGGATGTTCGGCCGCGGCCAGATGGTGCCGGAGTTCGAGGAGGCCGCCTTCTCCGCCGAGGGGGACGAGTTGGTGGGCCCGGTGGAGAGCCCGTTCGGCGTCCACCTCTTGCAGGTCACCGACCGCCGCGACGCCGGGCAGCAGTCCTTCGAGGAGGCGCAGCAGGGGATCCGCACCCGCCTCGCCCAGGACCGCCTGGACAGCGTCGCCGGGGAGCGCGCCGCCGAGCTGTCAGAGAGCCTCGCCGAGAGTGGGGCCGGCGCCGAGGCGCTGCGCG
>Ga0209954_1000333_pt1 | contig 9456 bp, 7 predicted proteins | sample SalPon2A_A_D2_MG_FD_185715 | JGI IMG/M metagenome (GOLD analysis project Ga0209954, IMG submission 185715) | Soil microbial communities from South San Francisco under conditions of wetland restoration - Salt Pond MetaG R2A_A_D2_MG (SPAdes)... | ecosystem: Environmental > Terrestrial > Soil >...
CCCCGCAGCCGACCCACGCCGTCCTCGAGCAGCCGGTCGAGGCCGGAGGTCCAAGGGGCCGCGGTGCCGCTCAACCCTCCTCCCCTCGCCGCCATTCGCCGCTCTTGCCGCCGCTCTTGGCCTCCAGCCGCAGGTCGGTGACCACCGCCCCCCTGTCCACCGCCTTCACCATGTCGTAGAGGGCCAGCGCCGCCGTCGAGCAGGCGGTCAGCGCTTCCATCTCGGCGCCGGTGCGGCCGGTGGTGACCACCCGGGCGCGGATCTCCACTCCGGCGTCGTCTCCCCCGGTCAGCGGTCGGATCTCCACCTCCACCTGGTCCAGCGCCAGGGGGTGGGCCAGGGGGATCAGCTCGGCGGTGCGCTTGGCGCCCTGGATGCCGGCCAGGCGGGCGACCACGAAGGCGTCCCCCTTGGGCAGGTCGTCGAGGCGGGCGACGGTGGCGGCGGCGAGGAGGACGCGGCACGAGGCCTCGGCGACGCGGCGGGTCACCGCCTTGCCGGAGACGTCCACCATGTGGACCTCGCCGGCCTCGTCGACGTGGCTCAGGGAGGTGGGGTGGGAAGGGGTGGGGCGTTGCGGATCATCGAAAGTCATCTCCGGCCATTCTACGGGCAGGACGGCTGCCAGCGCGGCGCCGTGCTAGCGTCCCGGCGATGACCACCGTCGCCATCATCGTCCCCACCCTGAACGAGGAGCCCGCCCTGGAGCGCCACCTGCCGGCCGCCCTGGCCCAGGCCGACGAGGTGGTGGTCAGTGACGGGGGCAGCGCCGACGCCACCCGGGAGGTGGCGGTGGGGCTGGGGGCGCGGGTGGTGGAGGGGGCGGCGGGGCGGGGCGGGCAGCTCAACCGCGGCGCCGCGGCGACCCGCTGCGACGTCCTCCTCTTCCTCCACGCCGACACCGAGCTGCCCCCGGGCTCGGTGGAGAGGGTGCGCCGGGCGGTGGCCGGCGGGGCGGTGGGCGGCGGCTTCCACGCCCGCTTCGACGACCCGGGGTTCTGGATGCGCCTCGGCTCCCGCCTGGTCCGCCTGCGCACCCGGCTGACCCGGGTGCCGCTGGGCGACCAGGCCCAGTACGCCACCCGCGCCGCCTTCGACGAGCTGGGGGGCTACCGCGACTGGCCGATCCTCGAAGACCTGGACTTCGCCCGCCGGCTGAAGGGCCACGGCCCGGTGGCCGTCCTCTCGCCGCCGGTGGTCACCGCCGCCCGGCGTTACCTCGAAGGCGGCATCGCCCGCACCGTGGTGCGCAACTGGCTGATTTGGCTGCTCTACCTGGCCGGCGTCTCCCCCCACCGCCTGGCCCGCCTCTACCGCCACGTCCGATAGCACCACCTCCGCTAACCCTAGATACACGAAAGCCCCGCAACTGCTGCCTTCCCTGGACGGTTGCGCCGGGAGGCGGGTAGCTGCGGGGCTCGTGAACCCGGAATGTGTCCGAGGGGAGGGCCTTAGTTCAGGCTCTCCTTCAGGTTCTTCGCGGCCTTGAACTTGGCGTTCTTGGAAGCCGGGATTTGGATCGATTCGCCAGTCGCCGGGTTGCGGCCCGTACGGGCAGCCCGTTCGGCAACAGAAAAACTGCCGAAACCGGAAACCTGCACGCGGTCCCCGTCCTGCAGGTAGGACTGGATCGCTTCGAAAACCGCGTCCACAGCGTCGCTCGCCTGCTTCTTGGTCAGTTCGTCCACAGAATTAGCAACGTGATCGGCGAGATCAGCCTTGCCAGCCATAATTCTCCTCCTTGGAGAGTCGTTTCAGTCGATGACTCCGTCGCAGAAAGCCTCAGCTTGCGGTACCGGGGTCGGATACCGAACGACCATAAGCCGCGGCGCAGCCCGTGTCAACCGGTTGGAAGCGGGAAATCTCCTTTCGGTCAAGGCATTTTCGCGCTGTCGGACAAGCGCATATAGGGATGGCTAAATGGGCTGCCCGCCGCGCCGCCGGAGGACGCTGACGGTAAAGCCGTCGTGGTTGCCGCCGGGGAGGAGGCGCCACAACCCGGGCCCGGCGATGGCCCGACCCAGCGGCGGAGGCAGGCGGGACGTCAGGTCCAGCAGCTCGAATTCCTCCTGTTCATGGAGGAATCGGGCGACCACCTCCTCGTTCTCCTCGGCCTCCAGGGAGCAGGTGATGGCGACCAGCAGGCCGCCCGGCCGCACCGCGCCGGCGACGCCGCGCAGCATCTCCCCCCCCTGCCGGGACAGGCGCTCGACCTCGTCTTCACTGAGGCGCCACTTGAGTTCCGGGTTCTTGCGCAGGGTGCCGGTGCCGGAGCAGGGCAGGTCCACCACCACCCGGTCGAAGACCTGGTCGAAGGGCGGCTGGGCGGCGTCGGAGAGGAGCAGCGGGAGGCGGCGCCCTAGACGGTCCAGATTCTCGCGGACGGTGTGGAGGCGGGCCAGGGAGACGTCGGCCAGCACCGGGCGCACCGTGGGCTCCCAGGCGACCAGGGCGAAGGACTTGCCGCCGGGGGCGGCGGCGGCGTCCAGGATCCGCTCCCCCGGCTGCGGCGGCGGGATGAGGGCGGCGGCCTGGCTGGCCTCGTCCTGGACGTAGAAGTCGCCGTCGGCGAACGCCTCCGCCGCGAAGGGGTCGCCGCCGCGCACCACCAGGCCGAGGAGCGACAGGCGGGAGGGATCGACCTCGACGTTGGAGTCGATGAGGCGCTCGGCCAGGAGCTCTCGGCCGCCGCGGTCACGGAAGGCGAGGAGTTGCAGTGGCTTCTGCAAGTTGTTGACCGCCAGCAGTTCCCGGGTGCGCGCCTCGCCGAAGCGGTCGAGCCAGCGGCGCACCAGGAAATCGGGGTGGGACATCTCAATGGCCAGCCGCCGGGCCGGGTCCTTGGCCTCCACCGGCCACTCGTCCAGGCTGGGCGAGCGGGCGATGCGCCGCAGGACGGCGTTGACGAAGGAGGCGCCCCCCTTGTGGGTCAGGGAGCGCGCCTGGTCCACCGCCTCGCTGACCGCCGCGTGGTGGGGCACCCGGTCGAGGAAGAGGATCTGGTAGGCACCGATGCGCAATGGGCCCAGCAGCACCGGCTCGATGCGGTCGAAGCGGCGGTTGCTGGCCTGGTCGATGACCTCGTCCAGCCGCCGCAGCCAGCGCAGGGTGCCGTAGACCAGTTCGTTCAGGAACCCCCGGTCCCGCTCGTCGAAGCGGCCGAGGGCGCCGGAGAGGAAGGAATCGACGGGGGCCAGCGACGAGAGGGTGCGCTCCACCACCCAGGCGGCGGCGACCCGCACGTCCTCCTGGGGGCTGCGGCGCGGGGAGAAGTGGCGCCGGCGCTGGCTCATGGACTGACCGGGCGGGGCTCGCGGCGGCCCCGGGTCAAGCGAAGATGTCGCCGACCTGCACCCGCTCGCCGTTGGCGAAGTCGGAAGCCCGCAGCTTCTTCTTGCCCGGCCGCTGCAGCTCGTCGATGCCGAAGATGGTGTTGTTGCCGCAGAGGACGGCGATGCGGCCCTGGCGCAGTCCGAGGACGGTGCCGGTGACTCCGATGGGAGCGTTCTCCCAGGTCATGGGCACGCCCCAAACCAGCTTCACCGGCCGGCCCCGGAAGTGGCACTGCATGCCGGGCCACGGGGTGTAGGCGCGCAGCCGGTTGTAGATCTCCTGCGACTCCAGGGCCCAGTTGACCTTGCCGTCGGACTTCTCGATGAGGCTGGAGTACGAGGCCGACTCCTCGCGCTGCTTGCGCTCCTTGTACTCCCCCGACTCCAGCATGTCGAGCATCTCCACCATCAGCTTGGCGCCGAGGTCGGCGAGGCGCTCGTTCAGCTCGCCGGCGCTCTCCCAGGACTTCACCCGCACGTCCTCCTGGTGCATGATGTTGCCGGTGTCGAGCTCCTCCTCCATGCGCATGATGGTGACGCCGGTCTTTTTCTCGCCGTTGATCAGCGCCGACTGAATCGGGGCGGCGCCGCGGTACTTGGGCAGCAGCGAGGCGTGGACGTTGATGCAGCCATGCTTCGGCAGCTCCAGCAGGTCGGTGGAGAAGATCTGACCGAAGGCGACGACGATGGCGACGTCGGGGTCCATCTCGCGCAGTTTGTCGAGGAACTCCTCGTCCTTGACCGACTCGGGCTGGAGGAGGTCGATGCCGTGCTCCTCGGCCCATTGGGCGACCGGGGGTTGCTGCTCCTCCTGGCCTCGACCGGCGGGGCGGGCCGGTTGGGAGACGATGAGTTGGGGCGTGCGGCCGGCCTCTTCGAGGGCGTCCAGGGTGGGGATGGCGAATTCGGGAGTGCCGAAGAAGACGATCTTCTCGATGGGTGGGGTCTTCTTCGTCTTCTTGGCCTTGGCGGACTTCTTCTTCGCCTTGGCGGGCTTCTTGTTGTCGCTGTCGCTAGGGTCTTTCTTCTTCGCGGGCATGAGGCGATGGTAACAGGAGTGGGGTGGATGGGTGGAGGCGGGGAGGGGCAGGGGGGAGGGGGTGGTGGAAAACGGGGCGGTTTGGGGGCTCTCGGCCTGGGGCCGCTCCGCTTCTCAATAGGACAGGCGGGGGCTCCGCTGCACTTCCGCGGCCCCGACACGCTCGAACCAACACGAATCCAACTGGCCATAGGCCGCTCCACAGCACCCCAGGCCGAGAGCCCCCAAACCACCCCTCACGGAACAACACGCCCACTACGAACGGTGGGGGTATGCAAACTCGTCGCGCCTTGGCGGGCTCACGCCCGCCGCGACTCTCCGCGACCGACCGCACAACAAGCGGCCGGCCACTCGCCCATCACCCACCCAACCCAACCAACAACGCCGGAACACACCCCCTGGCTGGAGCTGAAACAAGGGGCCACCCTTTCCTGAACGCCAGACGGCTAACCAGCCTGGGGGAAGGTGTCCTCGGTGCCCTATGACCGGTTCATGAAGCACCAGCCACCTCAGCCGCACCCAACACCACGTCGATCCGATCGCCACGGTCGCTGCGGGGGCCAGGGACGCTGCGGGGGCCACGGGGGCCACGGGGGGCGGGGGCATCCTGGTCGGCCTGGTCGGCCTGGTCGGTCCGGTAGCCGACTTTTTCGAAGCATTTGTGAGGTGATGGCAATGGCGCCTCTTTGGTGGTGCCTTGTGCCGGGCGGTTTTCCGCCACTCCAGCCCCCTTTGTCGGTGGTGGGGGTGTCGGTGAGGGGTGGGTTGGGGGCTTCCGGGTTGGGGTGCTGTGTAGGCGCGGCGGGCCAGCCCCTGTGTCTGCGTGATTGTTTCGGAGCGCCGGAAGTGCAGCGGAGCCCCCCCTTTTCAACCTAGAAGCGGAGCGGCCCCAACCCGGAAGCCCCCAACCCACCCCGTTTTCACCTCTCCCCTCCCAGCCTGCCAGCCCCAGCCTTCAACCCCAACCTTCAACCCCATCCTGCCAACCCCACCCCACCACCGACTCTCTCTCCCTACCCCTCGACCGCCGCCTTGACACCTTCCATCTCGGAGAAATAATCCGCCGGCACCAACAGATCCCTCGGCTTCGACCCCTGGGGCGGGCCGAGGATGCCGTCGCGCTCCATCATGTCGATCAACCGCGACGCCCGGGAGAAGCCGACCCGCAGCCGGCGCTGCAGGAAACTCGCCGAGCCCTGCCCCTCGGCCACCACCGTGCGCACCGCCTCGTCGTACAGCTCGTCGTCGGCGTCATCGACGTCGCCGGAGACGGTGGACTTCTCCAGCGGCTCCAACAGTTTCGGGTCGTAGTCCGGCTTGCCCTGGTTCTTCTTCAGCCAGCGCACCAACCCCGCCGTCTCCTGCTCCGAGGTGAAGGCGCCGTGGAGGCGCTGGATGCGGGAGGTGCCCGGGGGCATGAACAACATGTCACCCTTGCCCAACAACTTCTCCGCCCCCACCTGGTCAAGAATGGTGCGGGAGTCGTGGCGCGTCGCCGTGGCGAACGAGATGCGGCACGGGAAGTTGGCCTTGATGGTGCCGGTCAACACGTCCACCGACGGCCGCTGGGTGGCGACGATCAGGTGGATGCCCACCGCCCGGGCCATCTGGGCCAGGCGGGCGATGGCCGTCTCCACCTCGGAGGAGGCCACCATCATCAGGTCCGCCAACTCGTCGATGACGATCACGTAGTACGGCAACGGCTTCAGGTCGTCCGCCGTGACCTCCGCCTCGTCGTCATTCAACGCCAGGCGCTTCTTCACCTCGGGGTCGCGGATCGCCCGGTTGTAGTAGGCGATGGAGCGCACGTGGATCTCCGCCAGCAGGCGGTAGCGGTCCTCCATCTCCTTGACCATGCGCTGCAGCGCGTTGGCCGCCTTCTGCATGTCCACCACCACCTCCGCCGCCAGGTGGGGGATGTCGGCGTAGACCCCCAGCTCGATGCGCTTCGGGTCGATGAAGATGAACTTCACCTCGTCCATCTTCGCCCGGTAGAGGATGGAGGTGATCATGCTCTGCAAGCCGACACTCTTACCCGCGCCGGTGGCGCCAGCGACCAGCAGGTGGGGCATGGTGGCCAGGTCGGCGTAGACCGGCTCGCCGCGGATGTCCCGGCCCAACGCCAGGGTCAGCAGCGACGGCGCCTTCTCGAAACGCTTGTCCGCCATCAGGTCGCCGAGGCGGATCAGGCTGCGCTCGTCGTTGGGCACCTCGATACCCAAAGTGGAGCGGCCCGCCAACCGGTCGATGCGCACCGAGTCGGCCTTCAGCGCCAACGCCAGGTCGTCCTGCAGGTTGACGATCTGGGAGACCTTGACCCCCGGCGCCGGCTGGAACTCGAAGACGGTGATCACCGGCCCGGGGTTGATCCCCTCGATGGAGCCCTCGACCCCGAACTCGGCGCAGCGGCTGCGGATGGTCTCCCCCAGGCGCACCAGCTCGTCCTCGTCGTACTGCGTCTCGTGGCCGCCCATCTGCAGCAGGTTGACCGGCGGCAGGCCGCCGTTGGAGGGCAGGTGGTCGTTGAACAGCGGCTTCTGGGGCTCGCTCTTGGCGGCGGCCTTCTTGGCGCTGCCGGCGGACCGGGGGCCGCTGGAGGCGCGCTTGCGCGGCGCCGAGCTGGGCAAGGGGGCCGCCGCGGCAACCGCCGCCGGCATCGGCTCCTCCTCCGGCGCCAGGCCGCGGTCCTCGATCACCGTGCTGGCGGAAACCCGGCGCAGGCCGTAGTCCTTCTCGCCGCTGCGCTCCACCACCCGTAGCGGGACGTCCACCGTCGGCGGCGGCGCGGCGCCGTGGTCCTCGGCGCGCTCCTCCTGGCGGCGCCGCAGGTGCTTTTCCACCACCCGCCGGCGGGAGTCTTCCTTCTCCTTGCGCTCCCGGCGCCGCGCCCGGGCCAGCGCGATGCGCTCCCCCAGCTCCCGGGCCCGGGCGTTCCACCGCGCCAGCAGTTCCCCCAGGGTCGACTGCACCACCAGGGTCGAGCCGATGATCACCAGGCAGAGCAGCACCAGCATGGTGCCGGGGACGTTGAGCTGGGAGGTCAGGGTGCCCACCGCCAATTCGCCGAAGGCGCCGCCGGCCTCGATCTCGCCGTCGCGCCAACCCACCCGGCCCAGGGCGAGCTGCAACAGCCCCGGCGTCGCCGCCAGCAGCAGCAACACACCCAGGCCGCGGCCGAACACCCGCTCGACGCCGTCGCCCCGCAGCCGCCGCCACGCCTGGACCAGCAGGAACAACGGCAAGAGGAAGGCGGTGAGGCCGAAGAGGCCATAGGCCATGGCCGACAACTCGGCGCCCACCTGGCCGATCCAGTTGTGGATCCCCGCCACCGGTTGGGGCGTCTGGTGCAGCAGGCTCGGGTCCGCCGGGTGGAAGCTGCCGAGGGCGAGGACCAACAGGATGCCGGCGGTCCCCATCAGCACCGCCAGAAGCTCGTTCCCCTTCTGCGGCGAAAGTTTCGCCCGGGTCGGCTTGCGTTTCTTGCTTTCGGTGGCGGCGGTCATCGCGTGCGGGGGAACCGCCCGACCGGCTCCGCTCGGTGCCCGGCGCGGGCAGCGGAACCCGGCACGGCCTCAAGCGCAACTTCAGGTGGGCGGACCCAAGTAATCATGAACTCTATCATTTTTCCTTGTTCCAGGACTCGATCGAACCTCCTTCAAGCGTCATGCCCGCCCCATGGGCCCCGGTGTCATCCCCGTACCCGCCACCGCCTGGCTCCGGGGCACACGCCTTGCACTGACTGATACCCGACCCGCACCCCAGCCCGCGGCAATTGGCACCCCGCCAGCCAACCTTGAAAGGCCCCACCATGGCCCATGAATCCACCACCCTCGACAGCGCCTCCGGCCAGCACCGCGACCTCATCGTCGTCGGCGCCTCCAGCGGCGGCCTCGCCGCCCTGGAGGAGTTGGTAACCCACCTGCCCGGCGACCTGCCGGCGGCGGTGGCGGTGGTGTGGCACACCGGCCACGGCGAGAGCGGCTTCCTGGCCCGCTTCCTCGGACGCGCCGGGAAGCTGCCGGCCCGCATCGCCGAGCAGGGCGACCCGGTGCGAACCGGCGAAATCGCCATTGCCCCGCGAGATTGCCACCTGCTGGTGGAGCCCGCAGGCTACCGCCTGAGCCACGGCCCGCGGGAGAACCGCTGCCGGCCGGCGGTGGACGTTCTCTTCCGCTCCGCCGCGGTCTCCTATCGCAGCCGCGCCATGGGCGTGGTCTTGACCGGCCAGCTCTACGACGGCGCCGCCGGCCTGAGCGCGATCCAGACGTGCGGCGGCCTGGCCTTCGCCCAGGATCCGGCTGAAGCCGCCTACCCGGAGATGCCGGAGAGCGCCATCGCCTCGACACCGGTGGACCGGGTGGCCTCGGTGCCGAAGCTGGCCGAGCTGCTGACCCGCTACGCCGGCACGCCGGCCCCGGAGGCGCCCCCGGTGCCCCAGCGACTGGTGCAGGAGAACCTGCTGGCCACCGGCCACACCAGCATCCAGCGGGAGGAGTCGCTGGGCGAGCTGACCCCCTACGGCTGCCCTGAGTGCGGCGGCCCGCTGTGGGAGATGGACAGCCCGCCGCAACGCTTCCGCTGCCACGTCGGCCACGCTTTCAGCACACCGGCTCTCCTGGCCGAGCAACGGGCCGCCACGGAGCAGGCGCTGTGGGCCGCCACCCGCGTCATGGAAGAGCGCGAGCGCATGCTGCAAGGGCTGCAGAAGAGGCTGGGCAATGGAGAAGGAAGCAGCCTCGACGCTAGGGCGGCGGAGGTGAGCCGGCACAAGGAGCTGATCCTCAACCTGATCTCCGAGCTGGGTCCCGGTGCGGGGCCACGAGGCCGAGCACGTCCTGTCGGCGGACGACATCCTCGACGGCGTGCATCACCGCGCCTCGCTGCTCGCGCTGAAGGGCCAGGTTCCCTTCGACGCGATCGATCGCGCGCTACTCGAGCTCGACGAGGCCGTGCGCGACGTCGCCCGCTATCTGATCGCCGAAGACATGACCGTTCTCTCCGAGCCGCGGCGTCAGATATGGCGCGACGGCCTCTTCGCCCTGAGCGATCAGCTCGCGGACTTCCTGACGGGCGGTGAACAGGATC
>Ga0209954_1000337_pt1 | contig 9407 bp, 6 predicted proteins | sample SalPon2A_A_D2_MG_FD_185715 | JGI IMG/M metagenome (GOLD analysis project Ga0209954, IMG submission 185715) | Soil microbial communities from South San Francisco under conditions of wetland restoration - Salt Pond MetaG R2A_A_D2_MG (SPAdes)... | ecosystem: Environmental > Terrestrial > Soil >...
CAGTCACCCTCCGTCCACCGTGGCGCCACCCTCGGAGCAGCCGTCCAGCCGGGCCGCCGATGAGCCCGCCGACAGGTCCGCCGACAAGCCCGCCGACGGCCCGGCGGCGCCTTCCAGCCTCACCTCGGTGGAGGACGCCACCCGGGCGATCCATCGGCTCGAAGACAACGTCGGCCTGGTCATCCGGGGCAAGGGCGAGGTCATCCGCCTGGCGGTGATCTGCTTGCTGGCCCGCGGCCACGTCCTCATCGAGGACGTCCCCGGGGTCGGCAAGACCACCCTGGCCCAGGCGCTGGCCCGCTCCCTGGGGCTGGCCTTCCAGCGCATCCAGTTCACCTCCGACCTGCTGCCCTCGGACATCATCGGGGTGTCGATCTTCAACCAGGTCGATCAGGAGTTCGAGTTCGTGCCCGGGCCGCTGTTCTCCAACGTCCTGCTGGCCGACGAGATCAACCGGGCGACGCCGAAGACCCAGTCGGCGCTGCTCGAGGCGATGAGCGAGCGCCGGGTGTCGGTGGAGCGCAAGCGCTACAAGCTGCCCCGCCCCTTCGTCGTGCTGGCGACCCAGAACCCGATGGAGCACCAGGGCACCTTCCCGCTGCCCGAGTCCCAGCTCGACCGCTTCCTGATGTCGCTGTCCATCGGCTACCCGCCGCACCAGGAGGAGCGCGCCCTGCTTCTCTCCGGCGGGGTCGAGGATCTGCTCGAAGGGATGAAGCCGGTCCTCTCCCGGGACCAGCTCATCGACCTCCAGGAGCGGGTGGACCGGGTCAACGTGGAGGAGAAGATGGCCGACTACATGCTGGCCATCGCCAAGGCGACCCGCGACGGCGGCGACTTCCTGCTGGGGGTCTCCACCCGCGCCGTGCAGAGCCTCTACCGCGCCGCCCAGGCCATGGCGCTGGTCGATGGCCGCGGCTACGTGGTCCCCGACGACGTGCAACACCTGGCGCCGGCGGTGCTGGCCCACCGCGTGGTGCTCAAGCGCGGCGTCGGCGACCTGGACTCGGCCCGGCGGGCGGTGCGGCAGGTGGTGGAGAAGGTGCCGGTGCCGGTGTGAGGCGGATCTCGGTCTGAGGTCAGTGGAAATTGGCGGCCTGCCCAACTTGTGGCCGGCCGCTGCGTATTTGGAGGGGTAAGCCCACCAACAGCCACTTGACGAGGAGGAAGCCGATGCGAGGCAAGCACGTCTGGTACGAGTTATTGACCACCGACCCGGAAGCCGCGGAGGGCTTCTACAACGCCGTCGTCGGCTGGGGCACCCAGCCATTCAGCGACGACAACCCTTACAAGATGTGGACGGCGGGGGAGCGGCCCATCGGCGGCCGCATGGAGTTGCCCGAGGAGGCACGGGCCGCCGGGGCGCCGCCCCACTGGCTGGCCCACATCGCCACCGCCGACGTGGACGCCACCGCGGCCCGGGCCGAGGAGCTGGGAGGCGGCGTGGTGACGCCGCCCCAGGACATCCCCGAGGTGGGCCGCTTCGCCACCCTGCGGGATCCCTTCGGCGCCGGCTTCTTCGCCTTCACCCCGTCCGGCGACAGCCCCCAGCCGGAGGGCCGGCCGGGCCACGGCGAGTTCTCCTGGCACGAGCTGATGACCGACGACCACGAGCGCGCCTTCGACTTCTACTCCAGCCTCTTCGGCTGGGAGAAGGGCGAGGCCATGGACATGGGCGAGCACGGCGTCTACCAACTGTTCCGCGAGGGCGGTGCCGACGAGGACCTGGGCGGGATGATGAACCGCCCCAAGGAGATGCCGGTGTCGGCGTGGATCTACTACGTCAACGTGGAAGACCTCGACGGTGCTGTGGAGGCGGTTGAGGCCCACGGCGGGACGGTGATGAACGGCCCCATGGAGGTTCCCGGCGGCGACCGGGTGGCCCAGTGCATGGACCCCCAGGGGGCGGTCTTCGCGCTGCACGAGTACGGCGCCGGTTCCGGCCAGTAGCGGCCGGAGTGGGAGTGGGAGTGGGAGAGGGCGGGAGGGTATTTCGGGGACAGGTGTGGTTATTCAGGGGGACTGGTGTGAGAACTCGCCGACCCCCAAGAGACCAGGTGGTTAAGGGGAGAGGTGGTCCCAGCCGTTGGTGGGGAAGGGGCGGGGGGTGCCGTCTTCGAGGAGGGTGATGTCGTCTTCGGTGATCCGCCCGATGCGGCTGCAGCCCATTGGGGGCGGGGTGCCGGGGCGGAGTGTGAAGAGCAGGCTGTAGTCCTCGCCGCCGGCCAGGGCGAGGTCCAGAGGAGCGGCGTCGAGCCAGGTGCAGAGGTCCTGGAAGGCGGCGGCCAGGGGGAGGGCGGTGGCGTCGACTTCGGCGCCGACGCCGCTGGCGCGGCAGAGGCGGGGGAGGTCGGTGGCCAGGCCGTCGGAGAGGTCCATCGCTGCACCGACGCCGGGGAGCCCGGTGAGGGCTCGGCCCAGCGCCAATTCCGGCTCAGGTGCCAGGTGGCGCCAGATCGCCTGGCGGGCGGGGAACGTGAACTCGTCCGGCAGGCCGTCGGGGAGGGTGACACCCCAGCGCCCACCCTCGCTCCCCACCCGCGCCCCCCGCGCCAGCAGCAAGCGGCCCGCCGCCGATTCGCCCAACGTCCCGCTGACCCAAAGGCCGTGCCCTGCCTCCGCGCCCAGGCGTCGCAAGGGCTCCCGCCCCGCTGGCAACTCGCCGAGGAGGGTCAGGGTGGCGATGGTGGTCTCCGCGGTGCGGGCCAGGTCGCCGCCGGCCAGGGTGACGCCGTTCTCGGCGCACGCTTCCAGCAGCCCTTCGAAGTACGCCTTCCGGTCCAGCTCGCCCTCCCCCGTCGGCGCCGACAAGGCGAGCAGCGCGTGGCGCGGCTCGGCGCCCATGGCCGCCAGGTCGGAGAGGTTGACCGCCAGCAGCCGCCGGGCCGCCAGGCGGGGGGCGAGCCAGGCCGGTTGGTGGACGCCGGCGATCTGGCTATCGACGGTGGCGACCATTCGGCTGCCCGCCGGCAGCTCGGGCAGGACGGCGGCGTCGTCGCCCAGCAGATGGCCTTCGCCCAGGCGTTGCCGCAGCCAGGCGGTCAGCGCGTCCTCGCGGTTGCCGCCCTTGGGCTCGTCGTGGGTCATGGCGCCTCGCCGCGAGCCCTCAGGAAGCGGTGGTGACCGGGTGGTCGCGCAGCTCGGAGGTCTTCGGCGGCGGTTCGATTCCCAGGGCGATCTCCAGCACCCGGTCCATGTGCTCCACCGGCTCGAACTCGATCCCCTCCTTGATCGGGTCGGGGATCTCTACCAGGTCGCGCTCGTTGAGCTTCGGGATGGCGACCCGGGAGACGCCGGCGATTTTCGCCGCCATCACCTTCTCCTTCAGGCCGCCGATGGGCATGACGTCGCCGCGCAGGGTGATCTCGCCGGTCATCGCCACGCCCCGGTCCACCGGCTTGCCCAGGAGCACCGAGAGGATGGCGGTGGCGATGGTGATGCCGGCCGAGGGGCCGTCCTTGGGGATCGACCCCGCCGGGACGTGGACGTGGACGTCGTGGTCGGCGAAGAAGGCGGTGGGGTCGGCGCTGCCTTCGCCGCTGTTGCCGTCTCCTTCGTTGGCCGCCGCCAGCCGGCCGGCGAAGGCCCGGGCGTAGGACAGCGCCGCCTGGGCCGACTCCTTCATCACCTCGCCGAGTTGGCCGGTCAGGAGCAGCTTGCCCTTGCCCGGCACCGCCACCACCTCGACGAACAGCAGGTCGCCGCCGGCGGCGGTCCAGGCCAGGCCGGTGGCGACGCCGATGCGGTCGAAGGCCATCAGCTCCTCGCTGTGGTGCTTGGCCGGGCCCAGGTAGTCGGCGACCACGGCGGGGGTGACCTTCACCGCCTGGGGCGGCGCCTTGTCCGGGCGCCGGGCCACCTCCACGGCCACCTTGCGGCACACCGCGGCCAGCTCCCGCTCCAGGTTGCGCAGGCCCGCCTCCCGGGTGTAGTCGGCGATCACCCGCTGGACGCCTTTCTGGGTGAAGCGGATGTCGGCGCCGGACAGGCCGTTGGCGGCGATCTGCTTCGGGATCAGGTGGCGGCGGGCGATCTCCAGCTTGTCCGCCTCGGTGTAGCCGGTCAGGCGGATCACCTCCATGCGGTCGAGGAACGCCGGCTGAATCGGGTCCAGCAGGTTGGCGGTGGTGATGAACATCACCTTGGAGAGGTCGTACTGGACCCCCAGGTAGTGATCGACGAAGGTGGTGTTCTGCTCCGGGTCCAGCACCTCCAGCAGCGCCGCCGACGGGTCGCCCCGGAAGTCGGAGCCGATCTTGTCGATCTCGTCGAGCATGAACACCGGGTTGCCGCTGTCGGCCTGGCGCAGGCTCTGGAGGATGCGGCCGGGGAGCGCACCGACGTAGGTGCGGCGGTGGCCCCGGATCTCCGCCTCGTCGCGGACGCCGCCGAGGGCGAGGCGGGCGAAGTTGCGGCCCAGGGCGCGGGCGATGGAGCGCCCCAGGGAGGTCTTGCCGACGCCCGGCGGGCCGACGAAGCAGAGGATCGGTCCCTTGGCCTGGGGGTTGAGCTTGCGCACCGCCAGGTACTCGAGGATCCGCTGCTTGATCTTCTCCAGGCCGTAGTGGTCCTCGTCCAGCACCTCCTGGGCGTGGTCGATGTCCAGGTCGTCCTCGCTGTAGGTCGACCACGGCAGGGCGGTGAGCCAGTCCAGGTAGGTGCGGATGATGGAGGTCTCGGCGCTCTCCGGGTGGCTGCGCTCCAGGCGGCGGATCTGGCGCTCCATCTCCTCCCGCGCCTCCTCGGTCAGCGACTTGGTCTCCGCCTTGGTGCGGTAGTCGGCGATCTCCTCGGCCAGCTCCTCGCCTTCGCCCAGTTCGTCCTGGATCGCCTTGAGCTGCTGGCGCAGGTAGTACTCGCGCTGGCTGCGGTCCATCTCGCCGCGGGCCTGGGAGGAGATCTCCTCCTGCACCGTGAGGACCTGGATCTCCCGCGCCAGCAGGCGGCTGGCTTTCGATAGCCGCTGCGCCGGGTCCTGGATCTCCAGCACCGCCTGGGCCTCGGGGATCTTCAGGTCCAGGTTGCTCGACACCAGGTCGGCGAGGCGGCCCGGGTCCTCCAGGTTGGCGGCGATGACCAGGACCTCCGGCGAGATCCCCTTGCCCAGGCCGGCGGCCCGGTCCAGCGCCTCCTTGACGCTGCGCACCAGCGCTTCGACCTCCAGCTCGCCGGCGGCGGTGGCGTCGCCATGTTCCGGCAGCGGAGTCTCGATGCGCCGCACCCGGGCCTCCATGTACGGGTCGGTGCGGATCATCGCCTCCATGCGCATGCGGGCGATGCCCTGGACCAGGATGCGCACCCGGCCGTCGGGCAGCTTCAGCATGCGCATGATGGTGCCGGCGGTGCCCACCGGGTAGAGGTCGTCCTCCTCCGGGTCTTCGACGTCCGGGTCGCGCTGGGCGGTGAGGAAGAGGACGCGGTCCTCCGACAGCGCCCGATCGACGGCGGCCAGGCTCTCCTCCTTGGAGACCGACAGGGGCACGATGATGTAGGGGAAGACCACCGTGTCCTTCAAGGTCAGGACCGGCATGACGTCGGGGAGCTGGAGGTACTGCTCGTCGCCGCCGTCGGAGATCTCGCGCTCTTCCTGGAGGATTTCGGCCGTGCTGTCGGGCCCGGGGTCTGGCATGGTCAGGGGGTTCCGGTTGGGGGGGATTGGGGTTTCAAGACTTGAGCGCTTCGGGGGCCAGCTTGCTGGCGGTGGGCAGCTCGCTGTCCAGGTCGAGCTCCTTGCCCAGGCCGCGCAGCACCTCCATGAACGCCTCGATGTCCTCGAAACGGCGGTAGACCGAGGCGAAGCGGACATAGGCCACCTGGTCCAGCTTGCGCAGGCGCTCCATGACCAGGGCGCCGATCTCCTGGGTCGGCATTTCCCGGTCGTCGCGGTCCTGGAGTCGGGTTTCCACTTCGTCGGCCACCTTTTCCAGCTCCCGGGCCGCCACCGGGCGTTTCTCGCAAGCCTTGTACATGCCGCCCAGGAGTTTCTGGCGCGAGTATTCGTGGCGGGTGCCGTCCCGCTTGACCACCATGTAGGGGATGTTCTCGATCTGCTCGTAGGAGGTGAACCGCCGCTCGCAGGACAGGCACTCCCGGCGCCGCCGGATGGTCGCCCCGTCCCGGCTTTCGCGGGAATCGACGACTCGGTCCCGGTTCTCGGAACAGTAGGGGCACCTCATGGGGGGAGTGTATCGGGGACAAGCGATGGAGGAAAGAGATACAACCGGTTCGGTGCGGCTCACGGTACTGCTTGAAGCTACGGTACAGTAGAGCCTAAGCAGGTGCACTGCCATGAGCCGACGGATCTACATAGAGACCACCATTCCGAGCTTCTACTTCGAGGTTCGGCAGGAACCTGAGATGGTGGCACGGCGCAACTGGACTCGCGACTGGTGGGGCCTGGCTTCGTCTCGCGACGAGATCGTTACGAGCGAGGCCGTCTTAGAGGAGCTCGGCGCTGGCGAACATCCTTGTCGCGCAGACTGCCTTGGGATGGTGGCCGAGCTTCCGCTGCTCGCCATCGAGCCGGCCATCGGCGAGACGGTTGAGGCATACATTGCCCACAAGCTCATGCCCCGAGATCCGGGTGGCGACGCGCTACATTTGGCGTTGGCCTCTCATTATCGCTGCGATTTCCTCGCGACCTGGAACTGTCGGCACCTCGCGAATGCGAACAAATTCGATCACATACGACGGATCAACGGGATCTTGGGGCTTTTCGTTCCCGCTCTCGTAACTCCGCTGGAACTACTTGGAGAAGAAGATGGGGAAGAAATCTGAGGATCCGATCGATCAGATTCGTCGAGTGCGCCACGAGATCTCGGCGAAACTCGGTCATGATCCATGCAAACTGGTCGAGCACTACATGGAGCTTCAGAAACAGCATGAGGATAGGCTCATCAGGTCTCCCGGCCCGAGGGTGCTAGAGCCCGCATAACGATGAGTTCGAGCGAGTTCGCTACGCTCGCCGGTCAGCTTCGCCCGAGGGAGGGATACCCCCAACCCCAGGCACTGATCAGCCCAGATGGGAGGAGCGGCTCCGGCAGTGGGGAGTCATGGATTTGGTTCTTGTTCACCAAAAGCTCTAGGCCTGCGCCGAGTCGCCTGGCGAATAACTTCTTGACGCTTTCGTGGGGATGCGCAGGTACTGGGAGACGAGAACTCGGTGGCAGAGTTGACAAGAGTCGCAAAAGAGTTTGACCGGGAGTCTGGGACCTCGTACTGCTCGGGGAGAGGAGCGCCAGAGGGGGGGGGTACTGTGGACCTCGCAGATCCAGTCCGGGCGGGCGGTGATGGGCTGCTCCGTCTGATCTCCGCCGAGAGGACCGCTTGGGCGGCGCCGTGGCGCGGGTGGGGGCGGGGAGAGGTGATCAGCTCGCCGGCCAGGACCTCGGCTTTGACGCCCTCGGGGGCGGCGAGGATGTCCTGCCAGCCGTGGGCCTTGCGTGCGGTTTCGGCCACGACCGGCCTCCGCTACTCCTTGGGCTGGAGGGCGATGTTCAAGCGGAGGAGGACTTTGCTGAGGTCGGTGCCGGGGGCGACGTCGCCCAGATCGACCTGGAGGCCCTGGACGGAATCGACCACCTGGTCGTCGCCGTCCTTGACCTGGAAGGAGAGGGTGAAGCGGCGGGCGCGGTTGAAGTCGGGGCGCTTCAAGGTCATCTTGATGTCCCGCGACAGCTCCCGCTTGCCGTTGCTCGCCTCGGCGCCGCTCTTGCGGCTGGCGGAGCGCCGACGGGAGGCGCTGCGGCTGGCGCTGTGGCGCTGCAGCGCCTCTTTGCGCAGCCGCGCCAACTCGCCATCGACGTCGACCTTCTTGCGCACCGGGCGGGAACCGGACGCCGACCGGCCCGTCTTGGCGGCCGGCGCAGCCGGCGCCGCGGGCTGCACCGGGGTGGCCGGGGTGGCCGCCTTGGGGGCCGTCGGCTTCGGCGCCGCGGCCGCAGGGGCAGGGGCAGCCTGGGCGGGGGGCGCCGGGGCCGGCTTGGCGGCCGCTGGCTTGGCCACCTGGGCCGGGGCCTTCTCGTCGCTGCCGGAGGTCAGCCGCCGGCGCAGCGACATCAGGGTCTCCCGGGAGACACCCTTCAAGGTCTCGAAAACACCGGTGCCCTCGATCGCCACCGCCTCGAAGGAGGGCCAGTTGTGGCGGTTCAACGCCTCGTCGAGCTCCTCTTTGGAGCAGATGTCGGCCAGGTCCCGCTTGTTGTATTGCAGGACGATGGGCAGCTCGTCCACCGACAGGTCCATCTCCGCCAGGTTCTCTTCCAGGTTCTTGAAGGATTGGACGTTGGCGTCGAGCATGGCGCGCTGCGAGTCGGCCACGAAGACCACCCCATCTACGCCCTTCAACACCAGCTTGCGGGTGGTGTTGTAGAACACCTGGCCGGGGACGGTGTAGAGCTGGATGCGGGTGTTGAAGCCGGCCACCTGGCCGACGTCGATGGGCAGCAGGTCGAAGAACAGGGTGCGGTCCGTCTCCGTCTCCAAGGACACCATCTCACCCCGGGACTGGTCGGCGGTCTTCGAGTAGATCCAATGCAGGTTGGTCGTCTTGCCGCACAAGCCGGGACCGTAATAGACGATCTTGGCCGCCATCTGCATCGTGCTGTAGTTGAAGAAGACCATGTCGGATTCTCAGTGCCTGGGGAGGCGTTCTTTCAGTGAGTCGGATAGGCAGAGTAGCACAAGGGGGGCGCCCCGGAGCGCTTCCACGGCTTCCCAGGGGGTGTGTTTCAGGGTTGAGTTTCGCTACTCCAGCAGTGCGTCGAGGGCCCGCGCCAGGTTGCGGTGCCCCGCGGTCTCGTCGGCATCCACCTCGTCGCGGGCGGCCAGCGCCTCCCGGGCCACCCGCGCCGCCAGGTCGGCAAGCTCGGGGGACAGCGCGGCGAGGGCGGCGAGCTGGCGCTTCACGGTGGCGCCGTCGCCCCGCGCCGCCGGGCCGGTGATGGCGGTGGCGAAGGTGCCCTCCGCCGCCAACTCCCGGCCCGCCTCGGTGAGGGCGCCCCGGGCGAGGGCGAGGTAGCCGTCGAGGACCTCCGGGGGCAGGCCGGCGGCCCGGGCCACCCGCTCCGCCGCCGCCAACAGGGTGACGACGCCGCCGGCAGCCAGGGTCGCCCCCAGGTGGTAGAGGTCCCGGTCCTCCTCCGCCACCCGCCGCGGCACGGCGCCCCAGGCCAGGGCCAGGCGCTGCGCCAGGGCCACCGCCGCCGGATCGCCATCGACGGCGAACATCACCTCCCGGGCCTCGGCCGGGTCGGGCAGCGCGTGGGGGAACGCTTTCAGCGGGTGGAGGGTGCCGGTGGCGCAGCCCGCCACCGCCAGCGGCGCCAGGGCGGAGGCCCCGCGGCTGCCGGCGACGTGGAGCACCACCGCCGCCTGGAGCCTGGCGGGCGATGACCGCTGGGTCGATG
>Ga0209954_1000340_pt1 | contig 9323 bp, 9 predicted proteins | sample SalPon2A_A_D2_MG_FD_185715 | JGI IMG/M metagenome (GOLD analysis project Ga0209954, IMG submission 185715) | Soil microbial communities from South San Francisco under conditions of wetland restoration - Salt Pond MetaG R2A_A_D2_MG (SPAdes)... | ecosystem: Environmental > Terrestrial > Soil >...
ATGAGGAAAAAATAACAAATAGTATTGGAGGATATTTAGAGATTATCTCTCATTCAGAGGTCAAATTTGAAGGAGATTTAGGCGTGTTGCCTTCGTAAATAACAGATACTTGTTCAGAATAATCCACGGGATAGACATTTGGCATTATGACTTATACTATACTTCAATTATTGCAATTATTATAAACAAAGGAAGATAGGTATTTGATCTTTTTCACAAATGTATAGTTGTAATTTATTTAAAAGGAAAAAAGGTTGGGCTATTTACTCCCAATTAGAAATACCACATTTGCGCTGGTATTGATTTCTTGATCGGATGAGAATATCGGTGTTGGTGCTGATTTTACTGCCATACTTTCAAATGCCATGTCATACATTGGCATGGGTTGAGGTATTGCAAAGTCAGATAAAGATACTGCCTTGACTCCAATAATTGTATAATCAAGTGGAGAGAGTGCCTTTTCAGCTTTTTCTTTTGCATTCTCTATGGCTCTTCCAATCAAATCATCCTTTAGCATTGTCTGTCGGTCTGGAGAGATTGTAAAGTACACATTATCTACTCTATTTGCACCTGCAGTTACTGCATTATCAATGATTTCAGCTGCCAAATTCAAACTAGTGGTTTTTACAGATATTGTATTTGTGACCTGGTATCCTCTGAGTTCTTGGGTCCATCTTTTAGTTAATGGATCCTCAAATCCATCATAGATTGGATATATGCTGAACTGAGAAGTACTAATCTCATCTTCTACAATTCCTGTAGTCTTGATTGCAGTTATCACGTCATTCATTGCATTAGAGTTTACATCGAGTGCCTCTTTTGCAGTCTTTTCTTGTGTTTCCATTCCAAATGTGATTACTAGCAAGTTAGGTTCTACTGAGGTACTAGCTATACCTGTAACAGAGATTGTTTTCTCTTGAAGACTATTTTCTGTTACTTGTGCTACTGCTTCATTGCTCGTATTCAGCACATTCACTGATGCCAAAACCGCTATTGCAATTATTGCACCAAGAAATATTGTCTGGTTTGTTTTCATTACAGTATAATGATATATTCAAAAGATAAGGTTTGATTAAATTATGATTTAATAGCAAATCTTATAAACAAAATGAAAAAGAAGATGAAAAGAATTGTTTATTGTCATCAATAAATATCCATGATGACTATGTACTTCCTCCCAGCTTAGCATTTGTTGATTCATGCTGGGATAATTACAAAGTTTGTGGAAAAGGTTCAGGAATAATTTATTCAGCCAAATCATTAGTGAATGGTATGAAAAAATCAATTGTACAATTATGAACTATTTGAAATAAAAATAAAAAAGATCTAGGCAAGCATTGTTGTCTCTATCTTTTGTACAGGAAGATAATATAAAATATCGATGGGTTATTTTGTTATAGTATTAGAATTGGGTCAGTGTGCCCAATCCTATAGATTACAGTTGGTTGAATGGTTAATGACTTCACCATATGAATTCTAAATTATATCATGTGTGTTTAATATAAAATAAAAACGAATGAATCATTCATACAAATGATCAGTTGGATCTTAATATTATTACTCTAATCAAATATTGTACTAATCTTCAAAGAATCTCACCAAGATACTGTTGGTAGTTTTTCATCGAGTCAAAATTATTTTTCATTAAACCAGTTCTAGAATCATTATTATTTTTTATTTCTTAATCTGTTTAAATTTCAAGACTATCTTCTTGGAACTGCTTCATAGGTTGACTTTACAGTACTCCAGATTACTTCAATGTCTGAATCATTCTCATATTTTTTTGCAACATCAAGCATCATATCTTTTAGCTCTGACTCAAGAAATATGATTGCATTTGATTTATCTTGAATTATATTCTTTTTTTCTAGTTCAAGATTATCTCTCACGACTATTATTTTTTTGCCTAGATCATCTTTGGTCATAGTTTGACTAGCATGAAATTCACTTAGCAGATCTTTCTCTACCTGTTTCGCAGATTTTTCGACATCTTTGAGGATATCTTCGTATTTGGTTTCCAATTGGACTAGTTTGAGGCCATACTCTTCATCAATGCTTGATATTTCCTGATTAATCTCATAGACCTCATCCAATATTATCTTGTATTGATCTTTTCCTGAGATGTACTGTAGTAGATCATGGACCTCGCCTGTTCCAGCATTTAGCCATTTTTCTGCAGTGGATTCTGAAACACACTGATAATTTGATTCTGTTATGTGATACAATACAGTGTATCCTTCAAGACATTGAGTACCAGGGTTAGTAGCTACATTTTGCACCATAGAATTTTTATCAACTTGTATTTTTTCTTCCTTGCCTACAATTTTGCCCATTTCATGTCGTTCCCATATTTCTGCAGTGGACTCTTGGATACAAACATAATCGTTTTGATTTGTTCTGTGTACAACTACATAATCTGATCTACATTGCATATCGAGACTTGCATTTGATCCATAATTAGCTGAATATTCATCATCTGGATTTGCCAACAAATATGTTGGATCTAGTCTGTAATCGGTATAGTACTGCGCAATGCTTGTCTCAGCTGCAGGTGAAGGGTGGAACTGTCCTGTAGAGTTGAATAGTTGTTGTTGTCCATAGTATGCCAGATTATGTTTTACGTTAAATTGTGCATTCATTTCAATTAATTCGATTTTTTTTGTCGTGGCTGCTTTGTTGTATGCATCGCGTGCATCCTTTAGACTTCCACCATTTAGCAGAACTTGTTTTAGAGCTTCTCGTCCTGCTTTGACCTTTTGTTCCTTAAATTCAAACTGATCCCAGAATACGCCTTGTACATATTCAGGTTTCTTGCTTACAAAACTCTCAAATGCATTCTTTGATGAATGCTTCTCCCATAACCTCTCCCATTCTTCTAAATCCTGCTGAAGTTGTTTCAAGGATAACACTCTTTTCTCTTCAAGATTTTGTTTTGCTTGATTTTCTTCAAACTCCTTTTGTTCCAATTCAGCAATGAACTTTCTTGTCTGTTCTATCTTTTTTAGAAGGTCTTGCGCTATTGGATCAGAAAGTAGGTCATCAGACAGAGTTACTTGTTCGTCTATCTTAACATCATTATTATTATCATTACTTTCAGTCTGAGCATAGGTAACTTGGATAAGAGAAACTGAAATCATACATAAAAAGATAAGGTAAAATAAATTTTTTCTACTTGATAATTTTGTTTCTTTGATTTTACACACCGGAGTAAACACAACACCCATTATTTTGACTAACTTGTTGTTAATAATAAAGGTTAGTGTACTAATGATTATATTCAAATGACTTAATTCTTAATTAATATAAGACTAATTACTACAGATATAACACATATTGAAAAAAGACAAAGAGGTGATCTAAAATTAAAACACTAGATCTTAGAGAAAGCATAGGACTTTTGCTAAAAATATCAGCTAAATCCTGGGAAAAAGCAGCAGACATTAAGATGCATGAACGTTTTGGCTTAACAGGTGCACAATGGAAGATAATCGCTGTACTTTCAATAAAAGAAGGGATTACTCAAAAGACTATTGCAGATATGATATTTGTTGAGGCCCCTACTCTTGTACCAGTGATAGACAAGATGGAAAAAGAGGGGTATCTTACAAGACAATCAGACCCAAAAGATAGGAGAAATAATCTAATCTTTATGACCAAAAAATCTAAAGATATGGTGGATCCAATAATTGATTCAGTTTTGGAGATAAGAAATATGGGATTGGATAAAATATCGAAAAAAGACATGGAGATTACCAAAAAAGTGCTAGAACAAATAAGGGCCAACACTGAAGAATTCATCAAGCAAAAGGGAGAGAAAACGGATCCTGATCTGTGGACCGATCCTCAAAACAAATCACAAAAAATACTGGTAAAGTTATAGTATTCATATTTCAAATGTAACTCATATGTAAAACATTTTGAGATATTTTTTATAATATGATGTAGAACCCGTCTCCTGATCTTTCAGGTCACCCTCCATCTAAACTATTGTTGTGATGGCCATATCGATATCTTCTTTCATCATAATGTATGCAATTAGGGTTCTTAACGTTAGTGTTAAAAGCCTCGGGCGGGATCTGAACCCGCGGCCTAACGCTTACGAGGCGTTCGCTCTACCAGGCTGAGCTACCAAGGCACGTTTGGATAAACCCATCAGAGTTAATAAAAAGCCTTTCTGAGTTGGATTAATTGAAAAAAACAATTTCTGGGATAAGAGGAGTATTTGGAGAGGACCTTAATCTAAATGACATTTTAGAATTTTGTAGTAATTTTTCATCATTAATCAAATCAAAAAAATGTGTTGTTGGTAAAGACACCAGGCCATCGAGCTCAATTATAAAAGAAACAGCTAGTGCGGGATTAATGGGAAGTGGGATTAATGTTTTCAATTTAGAAACAGCGCCTACTCCTGTAGTTTTTAGAGAGGCAAGGAAATATGGTGCGGGATTAGTTATTTCATCATCCCATAACCCAATTGAATGGAATGGGATGAAATTCATTATTGAAGGTAGAGGAATTAATGAACAAGAACTTCCACAAATTATTAAATGTCAAAAAAAATTAAAATCAGAAATAGGCACTGAAAATGATATTACATCTACGTATATAGACGATGCAAAGAAAATCATAGGAAATATAGAAAACAATCCAAAAATAGTTGTGGATATAGGTGGAGGGGCTGCTAGCGGGTATGCACCAGAGTTATTGAAAATAATTGGATGTGATATTGAAATTCTAAATGAAAGTCTTTTAGGATGTTCCAGAGGTCCTGATCCCACATCCGATGAGCTATATGAATTAATTACAATATCAAATAAAAAAGAAATAGGATTTGCATTTGATTTAGATGGAGATCGTTTAGTCGTAGTGAGAAAAGGAAAAAAACAAGCTCCAGATGTGACATTAGGGTTAGGAGTAGCGAAATCTCTAGGATTAGGATACAAAGATTTTGTCCTAAGTATAGATACAAGTATTTCAGTTGAAAAATTCATCAAAGAAAAGGGTGGAACAGTACAAAGATCCAAAGTAGGAGAAGCAAATGTGATTGATCTAATGTTAAAAAATAACGCACAAGCTGGAGGTGAAGGAAGCAGTGGTGGATTTATTTTACCAGAATTCAATTATTGTAGAGATGGGATTATAACAAGCGGACTAATTGCGTCAATGTTAGGAACATCAGAATTCAATGAAATTTTGAATTACATGGAAAGTTATTGTCAAGTCAGAGAGAAAATAAAAGTTGATTCGAATTTTCATGATAAAGTAATTGAAGAATTGACATCTAAAATTTCAAAAGAATACTCAGGAGTAAATACATTAGATGGGATAAAAGGGATTATTGATGAAGATAGTTGGATCCTAATCAGAAAATCAAATACAGAAGATATCATTAGGGTTTCAGCAGAATCTAATAATGAGATAAAATGTAAAAAAATTGTAAAGGATGCATTAGAGTTGGTGAATCAGAGTTATGAGAAAGTTAGATGAATCATCAATAATCAAGATCTTTCAGAGTAAATTAGGGAGTAAGAAGTTTGTAACTGAAGATGTTGAAATTTGGAAATTTGGGAAAAGCAAAATTGTAGTGAAGACAGATACATTAGTTGAAAGTACAGATATTCCATCTAAAATGAAATTATCAGATGCTGCAAGAAAAAGTATTGTTGCATGTGTAAGTGATTTTGCCGCAAAGGGTGTAAAACCTCAATTTGGGGTAATTTCAGTAAATCTACCAAAGACAATTTTACGCTCAAAAATTAATGAAATTGGAATAGGTTTTAAAAAAGCATGTAATGAATATGGTATTTCCATTCTCGGAGGAGATACAAATGAAGGAAAAGAGATTGTTTTCAATGTATGCATTTTTGGAGAGACAGACAGAATAGTAGAAAGAAAAGGATCTAAAAAAAAGGATCTAATATTTGTGACTGGACCGTTTGGCTATACATCTGCTGGATTAAACATACTTCTCAATAAGAAAAAGGGAAATGATATTTTTATGAAAAAAGCAATTAAATCAGTAATACAACCAAAACCTCAATTAAAATTTGGTCTAAAAAATAAAAACTATTTTTCATCATCAATGGATTCTAGTGATGGTTTATCTACAACATTAAATGAAATGTCAAAACAAAGTAAAAAGAAATTTGTTATCAACAATCTTCCACATATGACAGATTTAGAAAAATATGCAAAATCTCAAAAACTTGATTTAAATGATTTAATTTTTCATGGAGGAGAAGAATATGAATTTGTATTCACAGTGTCGCCGAAATACAGAAAAATAGTTCAAAAAAATGCTAAAATTTACGAGATTCCCATCATTGAGATTGGATATGTTACTTCTGGTAATGGCGTTTATGTGAAAAAAGATAATGGTTTTTTTCGCTTGAAAGATTTAGGATGGAAACACTTTAGATAACTATTCACCATACGAAGAATTTCTTTCTACGTTATTTACGATATTAAATATAGAATCAGCAGGTAAAACAGAAACGCATTCTTTTATCCATAAATCATCTAAATACATCAAACGCTGAAAATCATTAGTAGGTAATTCATCTGGATTTGAATTAGGGTAGATTTTATGAATTTTGTAACCTTCATTGGCTATTTGTTGGCATTTCTGTTCTTGAGGGGATAAAACAAAATCTGTGATCGGTGTCAGAAAGGAGAGTATAGCAGAAGCCAATAAAAGAGTTGCAACCCCAATTCCAATTGCTAATAAAAAAATGGATGCCATTAAAATCAACCAGAATACCATCGTATATGAAGAATCACAAATTTTAAGTCAAGTGACCAAATTGGTTAAAGTCAAAAAATCAATGTTTTTTAAACCCTTTAAGGTGTGGGTAGATATTGTCAAAAGTTGAGGCTGAAATTAAAGAGACTGAATCAGTTGTAGATGAAGTTGAATCAGAAGAATTTGAAGAAACACAATCTGAGCCGACAGCAAAGAAAGATGGTCCTGAGAAATGGGGAATCGTTCACATTTACAGTAGTTATAATAATACAATTATTCACATGACCGACCTGACAGGTGGCGAAACTGTATCCATTAGTTCTGGTGGTGTACATGTTAACGCTGACAGATATGAATCATCTCCATTTGCTGCAATGAAAGCTGCAAATGCAGTAGTAGAGGTTGGAAAAACGAAAGGATTTACAGGGTTCCATATTAGGGTTCGTGCAGTAGGAGGAGTTGGCTCCAGAGTACCAGGTCCAGGAGCACAAGCTGCAATCAGAGCTTTAGCAAGAGGCGGTTTTAAAATTGGAAGGATCGATGATGTAACACCAATTCCTCATGACACCACTAGAAAGAAAGGTGGAAAAAGAGGAAGAAGAGTTTAATCAGATATTTTTATTTTAACGTCGCTACCTTTAGAAATAAAAAAATCATTAATAAAATCTACAAATTTTTGCGTATGATCACTTGAAGGATATTTTTGTATCATGTCAGAAAATTTTTCTTCAATACCATGTTGTAAATTTGGTTTAAAGGACAATTTAAAAAATGTCCATCCAAATTTTGATGAGGGTTCACTTAATACATATCCATTATAACCACCAACTAAGCTTTCCATATGGGAAAGAGCTTTTTTAATTATGAGTAAATCATCGACATAATTTTTTGTTCCAACTTCTAAAACAATATTCATTATTCATCATTATCATTAGAGGATTGATTACTAAGTTTATCGCTTAATGATATAAATTTTCCATCTTGTTCAATATTGATGTTTGTTTTCATTCGAACATTTATGCCAACTGATCTAAATAATGTCAACAGTTTCCCCCCATCAATAATTTCATTGATTTCATCAGTTTTAATTAATTCAGATAGTTTTTCAACAATAATTTTAGTTTCATTTGGAAATTGAGATTCAGCGTTTTCTAACACTTCTAGTCCTCTAAATCCAAGTATTTTGACCAATAAATCTCGCGGATTTGGAGGGATTACTTGTTCTGGAGATTTAGGACTTTGATCTTTCCTAGAAGTAATATTTTTTTGCATTTCAGCGAGTCGTTTTGCCTTTAATCGTTCAAGTTCAGAATCTTCTTCATTCAACCTTTGATCACACCAATAGGTACTAATTTTGCAACTTTTGTGGCAATTCCCAGATTATGAGAGACATTAACTACAGCATCAACATCTTTGTATGCATGAGGAGTTTCTTCTACAACTCCATCTCGAGTTAATGCTTTGATAAGTATGCCCTTGTCATTCAATGATTTTTTTACATCATCTTCAGTGTAATTCCTTCTAGCCTTAGATCTAGACATTGTTCTTCCTGCCCCATGAGCAGTTGAGCCAAAACTCAAATTCATAGAATTGGGTTTTCCAAGTAAAATCCAGCTTGCAGTACCCATTGAGCCCGGAACCAAAACAGGTTGGCCCAAATCACGGTATTTTGATGGTATTTCATCTCGATTTGCAGGAAATGCTCTTGTAGCACCTTTTCTGTGAACTACAAGTTTACGCTCTTTGCCATCAACTTTGTGTTTCTCTACTTTTGCAATATTATGCGCAACATCATAAACTAATTTCATATCAAGATCAGATTCAGATTGATGAAACACACGTTCAAAAGAATTTCTTGTCCAATGAGTTATCATTTGTCTATTACTCCATGCAAAATTTAATGCTGCAAACATTGCTTTTCTGTAGGATTCACCCTCATCAGAATTATTAGGGACACAGGCAAGTTCTCTATCAGGTAAACTGATATCATATTTTGTCATTGCCTGTTCAGAAATTCTAAGATAATCACTACATACTTGATGACCAAAACCTCTAGAACCACAATGAATCAAAACTGTAATAGTACCTTCTTTAATTCCCATTCGACTTGCTGCTTCTTCGTCATGAATTTCTGCAACCTTTTGTACTTCAAGAAAATGGTTTCCAGAACCTAAACTTCCGAGTTGAGGTGCACCTCTTTTTCTTGCTTTATCAGAAACTTGGTTTGGATCAGCATTTTGGATTTGACCATTTTCTTCACAAACATCCGAATCATTTGATGAGCCATAACCGTGATCAATTGCCCAGTTTACACCTTTTACCAAAACCTCATCAAGTTCTGAATGACTAAGTTTTACTGCACCTTTAGAACCAACACCAGAAGGAATTGAGCTGAACAGATCATTTACAAGTTCTTTTAGTTTGGAACGAACTGCCTGTTCATCTAAATTTGAACGAAGTAATCTCACGCCACAATTGATGTCATATCCAACACCCCCAGGACTGATCATCCCCTCTTTAGCATCCATAGCTGCTACACCACCTACTGGAAAACCATAACCCTCATGCCCATCAGGTAAAA
>Ga0209954_1000344_pt1 | contig 9275 bp, 8 predicted proteins | sample SalPon2A_A_D2_MG_FD_185715 | JGI IMG/M metagenome (GOLD analysis project Ga0209954, IMG submission 185715) | Soil microbial communities from South San Francisco under conditions of wetland restoration - Salt Pond MetaG R2A_A_D2_MG (SPAdes)... | ecosystem: Environmental > Terrestrial > Soil >...
CGCCAGCAGCCGGTCCAGGGTCTTGAGGGAAGGCCGTCGCTTGCCGGTCTCGTAGGCGCTGAGCATCGCCTTGGTGACGCCGGCGGCGTCCGCCGCCTCGTACTGGCGCAACCCGCGCTGCATGCGCAGCCGGCGCAGCGCCGCGCCGATCTCGGAGAGGGGCGTCGCCGCTTCGGCCTCAGCCTCGGCGCCGGCCTCGCGGGAGGCGCCGGCGGCCGGGTCAGGGCCGGGGTCGGAGGAGGAGGGACGGTCTGGCATCTGGACTTACGACTCTAGGCGTAAACAAGGCGTAAGTCAAGCCGGCGCCCACCCGGGTCGATGGCGCCGAATGCGCGCTGCCGGCCGGGCTATGTCAGCAGGTGGCGGGCGACCAGGGCCAGCGTCTCCCGCCGCCCCTCGCCGTTGATGAAGAAGTGGTCTCCGGGCAACATGTGGAGGCGGAAGGCGGCGCGGGTCAGCCCCCGCCATTCCTCCAGCCCCTCCCGGGAGACCTCCTCGTCGCGCAGGCCGCCGAGGGCGGTGATGGGGCAGGTCAGGGGGTCGCCGGGCCGGTGCTCGTAGGTCTCGTTGACCTCGAAGTCGGCGCGCAGCAGCGGCTCCACCAGTTCCATCAGCTCCGGGTGGTCGAGGACCTCCGCCGGTGTGCCGTTGAGGTCCCGCAGGCGCTCCCGGAAGCGCTCCGCCGGCAGGTCGTAGATCGGCTCCTCACGGTCTTCCACGGTCGGCGACGAGCGCGCCGAGACGATGAGGTGGCGGGGCCCGGTCTTGCCGCCCCGAGCTCTCCGGCGCGCCAACTCGTAGCCGATGAGCGCGCCCATGGAGTGGCCGAAGAAGGCGTGGGGCCCGCGCTCCAGCTCCTCCGCCAGCCCCTCCTCGGCGGCCGCCACCAGGTCGTCCATGCGGGTGAAGGCGCTCTGCCGGATGCGGCCCTCCCGCCCGGGGAGCTGCACCGGGCAGACCTCGATCTCCGCCGGCAGGTCGTTGGCCCAGGTGCGGTAGATGGAGGCGGCGCCCCCGGCGTAGGGGAAGCAGAACAACCGCAGCCGAGCCTCGGGGCGCGGCTTGGCGTAGGCGAGCCACGGATTGGTGGCTGAGTTTCGGGTCGTCGTAGATCGGTTCATCACGCTCCTCTTGTGCGCCAGGTGGGCGTAGCCGGGACGATACACCTTGCCATGCCGTTGGCTCCTGCCCCTTGCCTCGGGTGCGGGGGATCGCGGTATCATCGCGGCGCAGGCTCCCGGCAGCTTCCTGTTCCTGTCCACGCCCCGCCGGTCGCGGCCGGGGCGCGGTTCCCTCATCCCGGGGCGGCGCGCTGTCTCGCCACCCCACCCAACCCCTGAGAGTTTATGGCCAGTTACACCACCAACGATCTGCGCACCGGTCTCAAAGTCATGTTCGATGGCGAGCCCTGCAACATCAACGACGTCGAGTTCGTCAAGCCCGGCAAGGGCCAGGCCTTCGCCCGCGTCAAGTACCGCGTCCTCACCACCGGCCGGGTCAACGAGAAGACCCTCAGGACCGGCGAGTCGGTAGAGGCGGCGGACGTCCACGAGACGGACATGCAGTACCTCTACAACGATGGCACGACCTGGCACTTCATGCTGCCCGAAACCTTCGAGCAGCACGAGGCCAGCGAAGAGACCATGGGCGACGCCAAGCTGTGGATCAAGGAGCAGGACATGTGCTCCGTGACCCTGTACAACAACCACCCCCTGTCGGTGGACCCGCCCAACCACGTCACCCTGGAGATCACCCAGACCGACCCCGGGGTGCGCGGCGACACGTCCAGCGGCGGCAACAAGCCGGCGACCCTGGAGACCGGCGCCGTGGTCAAGGTGCCGCTGTTCATCCAGGAGGGTGAGGTGATCCGGGTCGATACCCGTTCCGGCGAGTACGTATCCCGGGCCAAGGACTGATCGCCCCGCCCATGAGCGACGCCGCCGTGGGTGGCGCTAGGCGCACCGGTGAGGCCGGCGGGTGGCGGCCGGCGGCGAGCCTGGAGACCCTGCGCCGCCGCGCCGCGCTGGCCGCCGCCGTGCGCGCCTTCTTCGCCGCCCGGGAGGTGCTGGAGGTGGAGACGCCGCTGCTCGCGGCGGCCACCACCCCGGAGACCCACCTGGTGAGCTTCGAGGCCCGCGACCCGGCGGCGGGCGCCGGCGCCGCCCCGCGCTACCTCCAGACCTCGCCGGAGCTCCACATGAAGCGGCTCCTGGCGGCGGGGAGCGGGCCGATCTACCAGCTCGCCCGGGTCGCCCGGGGGGGGGAGCGGGGGCGCCTCCACAACCCGGAGTTCACGCTGCTGGAGTGGTACCGCCCGGGCTGGGACCACCACCGGTTGATGGACGAGGTGGAGGCGCTGGTGGGGGAGCTGTTGGCCGGCACCGGCGCCGAGCCGGCCCCCGGCAGCGCCCCACGCCTGACCTACCGCCAGCTCTTTAAGCGCCACGCCGGCATCGACCCCGGGGCCGCCAGCATCGCCGACCTGGACGCCACCATCCGTGCCGCCGGGATCTCGCCGCCGGAGCTGCCGGCGGACGACCGGGACGCCCGCCTCGCCCTCCTCCTGACCCACGTCATCGAACCGCTGCTGCCCGCCGGCCTCCTCTTCGTCCACGACTTCCCCGCCTCCCAGGCCTCCCTGGCCCGGGTGGGCCGCGACGCCGACGGCCGGGAGGTGGCGGAGCGCTTCGAGCTCTACGCCGACGGCGTCGAGTTGGCCAACGGCTTCCACGAGCTGACCGACGCCGCCGTCCAGCGCCGTCGCTTCGAGGCCGAGCTGGCCGACCGCCGTCGCCGCGGCCTGCCCCAGGTGCCCATGGCGGAGCGCTTCCTGGCCGCCCTGGAAGCCGGCCTGCCCACGTCGTCCGGCGTCGCTTTGGGCTTTGACCGCCTGGTGATGCGGGCCGTCGGCGCTGAACACATAGACGACGTCTTGGCGTTCCCGGGGGACCGCGCGTGAAGCTCCTCGCCATCTCCGACCTCCACCTGCGCCACAAGGTGACCCGGGAGGCCCTGGCCCGCCTGCCGCCCCACCCCGACGACTGGCTGATCGTCGCCGGCGACGTCGGCGAGAAGGAAGACGACTTCCGTTTCGCCTGGTCGGTGCTGCGCCCCCGCTTCGCCGAGATCTTCTGGTGCCCCGGCAACCACGACCTGTGGTCGGTGCCGGCCCAGGGCGGAGCGGCGGGAGGGGCGGCGGCCCCCCGCGGCGAGGCGCTGTACCACCGGTGGGTGGAGCTGTGCCGGGAGTGGGGCGTCCACACGCCGGAAGACCCCTATCTCACCTGGCCCGGCGACGGCCCGCGCTGCCAGGTGGCGCCGATCTTCACCCTCTACGACTACAGCTTCCGCCCCGAGGACGTCTCCCGCCAGGAGGCGGTGGCGTGGGCGACGGAGTCGGGGGTGCTGTGCACCGACGAGAGCCTGCTCCACCCCGACCCCCACCCGAGCCGCGACGCCTGGTGCGCCGAACGCTGCCGGGTCACCGAGCGGCGGCTGGCCGCGGCGGCGGCCGACTCGCCGCTGGTCATCGCCGGCCACTGGCCGCTGCGCGAGGACGTCCTCACCATCCGCCGGGTGCCCCGGTTCTCCATCTGGTGCGGCACCCGGCGCACCACCGACTGGCACCGCCGCTTCCGTGCCGAGGCGGTGGTCTACGGCCACCTCCACGTCCGCCGCACCAGCCTGATCGACGGCGTGCGCTTCGAAGAGGTCTCCCTGGGCTACCCCCGGGACTGGTCCCAGGAGCGCGGCGTCGAGCCGTACCTGCGCCAGATCCTCCCCGGAGGACCCCCAGGAGGGCTTCCGGTTCTGACCCCGGCATCACCCCCCGCACCATCTCCCGCACCTTCTCCCGCACCTCCCAGCCTCCGGGTGTTGGTGCGCCCCTTGCTCTTGATGTTGGGGATGATGCAAGCCGTCCCACCCCCCGCCCCCGCCGCGCAACGCCGTTGCGCCCACCTGAGCCCCGCCGCCGGTCGGCGCCGTGTGCTCCCCGGTGGATGCCGGTGTTACCCGTGGTGGACACCCACCCCCCACGCCGCCCCGCGGAGACCACGGTGAACGCCCTGGTCTTTCTCACCCTGTTCCTCGGATTGGTGGACGGCCGGCAGATGGTGGAGCTGGCGGCGGCCGAGGAGACCCAGCGGGTGGAGGTCCACCTCGACGGCGAGCTCCAGGCGACGATCTACGGTGGTCCGCCGTGGAAGGCGCCGGTGAGCCTCGGCGAGGAGTTGGCGCCCCACCGCTTGGAGGCGGTCGCCCGGGACGCCGAGGGCCGGGAGCTGGGGCGTGCCGAGCAGTGGCTGAACCTGCCCCGGGCCCGCGCCGAAGTCAGCCTCCTGGTGGACGCCGGCGCCCCCGGTGAGGCCAGCGTCGAGATCGGCTGGAAGGCGGTGGAGCAGGAGGAGGCCGAGTCGCTGCGCCTGGAGCTCGACGGCGTGCCGGTGCCGGTGGGGAAGTGGGAGGGCTCGTCCACCCGCGTCGCGCTGCCGCCCCACGACCCGGGCGCCCTCCACGTGGTCACCGCCGAGGTGGTCTTCCCCGGCCCGATCACCGCCCGCGCCGACGTCGCCTTCGGCGCCCCCTACGGCGACGAGGTGGCCACCGAGCTGACCGGCCTGCCGGTGGAGGTGGACGGTCGCCGCCGCCTGCGCCGGGCCGAGGACGCCGGCCCCTGGCTGCGCGTCGGCGACGAGGCCCTGCGGGTGGTGGCGGTGGACGAGGGGGAGGTGGACCTCTTCGCCGTGATGGACGCCGGGGCCCACCCCCAACTGGACCTGCTGGCGGTGCGGCTGGGCCAGCGGCTTCGCGCCCGGCAGGGCCCGGTACAGCGCCAGGGACCGAACGTCGGGGGCGGCCTCCTCGCCAGCTCGCCGCTGCGCCAGACCGGCATGCGGGACGGTGACCGCCTGTACCTGGTCCGGCCGCAGGTGGAGTCGGCGGTGGGAACCACCCACCTGTTCGGCATCAGCCCGCCGCTGGACGACAACCGGGGAGGGAGCGCCTGGCAGCTCGCCGCCTTCCGCCTCGACCCTTTCGAGGGCGTCCCCCAGCGCCTGGCTGAAGCCGTAGCCACCGCCGGCATGCGCGCCACCGGCGCCAGCCGGCCGCGGGGCCTGGTCCTCGTCCTCGGCCCGGAGGCGGAGGACGCGTCCAGGCTGACGCCGGAGCGGGTGCGAGGCTACCTCGGGCGCCTCGGCGTCCCCCTGACGGTGCTCTACGTCGATCTCCTCACCGAGGACGAGGCGGAACGCCGCGGTGGCCTGGAGGAGGCGAGGCGACGCTGGGGGCCGGGGGTGGCGGACGTCGCCAACGCCGACGACTGGCTGCGCGAGTTCTCCGACCTGCGGGCGCGGTTGGGCCACCAGCGGGTGCTCTGGGTGGAGGGCCGCCACCTGCCCCACGAGGTCTCCCTGGTGGGCGCCCCGGACTGGCTGCGGCGGGTCGCCGGGACGGCCGGGGAACGCTGAACCGGCACTCCCGCGGGGCCCGGCGGAGCTGTTAGAGTCTCCTTCGCCGGCGCCGCGCCGATCCCGAGCCCTCCCCGGCTCATCCCTGATCCCTCCCTGATCCCTCCCTGGTCCATTCTCCGAAGAGCCTGCCCATGACCGCCGCCCGCCATCCCTCCGGCACCGAGCCGTCCAGTACCCACCTGCCCCACGACCTCTACAACGTCCCCGGCTGGGGCAAGGGCTTCTTCTCGGTCAACCCCCGGGGCCACGTCCAGGTCCACCCCGGCGGTCCCGACACCGCCGCCATCGACCTGAAGGCGCTGGTCGATGAAGTGGAGGAGCGGGGCATCGGCCTGCCGCTGCTGCTCCGCTTCTCGGAGATCGTCGGCGCCCGGGTGCGCCACCTGAACGAGGCGTTCGGCCGCGCCATCGAGGAGTACGATTACCGCGGCACCTACCGCGGCGTCTATCCCATCAAGGTGAACCAGGACCGCTACCTGGTGGAGCGGCTGATGGAGTACGGCCGCCCCTACCACCTCGGCCTGGAGGCGGGCTCCAAGCCGGAATTGCTGGCGGTGATGGCGATGTGCGAGGACCCGGAGGCGATCATCGTCTGCAACGGCTACAAGGACGAGGAGTACGTGGAGACGGCGCTACTCGCCTGCAAGCTGGGGCGCCGCGTGATCCTGGTCGCCGAGAAGCCCTCGGAGCTGCGCCTCATCGCTCGGCTGGCCGCCAAGACCGGGGTGCGCCCCCACATCGGTGCCCGCGCCAAGCTGGCCACCCGCTCCGCCGGCTACTGGCAGGACTCCGGCGGCGAGCGCTCCAAGTTCGGGCTGTCGGCCCGGGACCTGGTGGAGGCGGTGGACTACCTGCGGGGCGAAGGGTTGCTGGACTGCTTCGAGCTGTTGCACTTCCACATCGGCAGCCAGATCCCCACCATCCGCTCGGTCAAGGACGCCCTGCGCGAGGCCGCCCGGGTCTACGTCGACCTGGTGGGGATGGGGGCGCCGCTGGGCTACCTCGACGTCGGTGGCGGCCTGGGGGTGGACTACGACGGTTCCGAGTCGGACTTTCCCTCGTCCCTCAACTACAGCCTCCAGGAGTACGCCAACGACATCGTCTACGGCGTCAAAGAGGTGTGCGACCCGGCCGGCGTCGCGCACCCGATCCTGGTCTCCGAGTCGGGCCGCGCCCTGGTCGCCCACCACGCCGTCCTGGTGCTCGATACCCTGGACGTGGCCGAGCCCCAGGTCGGCGAGCTGCCGGCGGAGCCGCCCGAGGGTTGCGAGTTGCCGTTGCGCCAGCTCTTCGACACCCACCGGGAGATCGGCGAAGTTGGCGCCGATGGGCGGCGCAGCAGCCTGCTGGAGTCGTACCACGACGCCACCGCCTACCGCGACGACTGCCTGGCGCTGTTCCACCTCGGCCACCTCAGCCTCACCGAGCGCGCCCTGGCGGACGACCTCTACAGGGCGAGCTGCCTGGAGATCTGGCGCCGGGCCGGGGAGCTGCCCCAGATGCCGGAGGAGCTGGCCAGCCTGGGCCACGTCCTGGCGGACATCTACTTCCTCAACTTCTCCGTCTTCCAGTCGGTGCCCGACTCCTGGGCCATCGACCAGCTCTTCCCCGTCGTCCCCATCCACCGCCTGGACGAGGAGCCCACCCGCCGCGCCATCCTCGCCGACATCACCTGCGACTCCGACGGCAAGATCGACCGCTTCATCGACCCCGGCGACGTCAAGCCGGTGTTGGAGCTCCACCCGTTCAACGGCGAGCCGTACCGCCTGGGGATCTTCCTGGTCGGTGCCTACCAGGAGATCCTGGGCGACCTGCACAACCTGTTCGGCGACACCAACACGGTCAGCGTCTCGCTGGACCCCGACGACGAGTCCGGCTACCACGTCGATGACGTGGTGGAGGGCGACACGGTGACCGACGTGCTGCGCTACGTCCACTACAGCCGCAAGGAGCTGATGGCCAAGGTGCGGGGCGCGGCGGAGGCCGCGGTCAAGGCGCGGCGCATGACCCTGAGTGAATCCAAGCACCTGCTGCGCATGTACGACGATGGGCTGGCGGGCTACACCTACCTGGAGTCTGAATGACACTGGAGTTAATGACAGTGGAGTTAATGACATTGGAGTTTTTGAGATGACCGACCAGCGCATCGACGTGTACACCGACGGCGGCTCGCGCCCCAACCCCGGCCCCGGCGGCTGGGGGGTGGTGATCCTGGAGGGGGGCGGCGGCTCCCCCCGGGAGCTGTCCGGCGGCAGCGACCAGACCACCAACAACCGCATGGAGCTGACCGCCGCCATCCGCGCCCTGGAAGAGCTGGAGGGCGGCGACCCGATCCGCCTCCACACCGACTCCCAGTACGTCCGCCGGGGGATCACCCAGTGGCTCGCCAAGTGGGTCGCCCAGGGCTGGAAACGCAAGAGCGGCAAGCTGGAGAACGAGGACCTGTGGCGCCGCCTGGCCTCCCTCGATGGTGGTCGCGACGTCGAATGGGTGTGGGTCAAGGGCCACGCCGGCAACCGCTGGAACGAGCGCGCCGACGAACTGGCCTCGGCCGAGGTGGCGCGCCACGGCGGCGAGGCGGTGAAGCAGGCGGTGGAGGCCGTGCCGGACGTCGACCGGGAGATCTTCCTGCGCATCTCCTGCGCCCGGGGCCAGGGCGGCTGGGCGGCGGCGGTGCGCCCGCCCGGTGATGAGATCGCCGAGGAGACGGTGACCGGCCGCGAGGCCCGCACCACCCCCAACCGCCTCGATCTGGTGGCCGCCTGCGAGCTGCTGGAGAGCGAGGCGAAGGACAGCCGGGTCGCCTTCCACACCGGCTCCGACTACCTGCGCAACGGCGCCAGCGAGTGGATGCACGGCTGGAAGAAGAAGGGCTGGAAGACCGGTTCCGGCAAGCCGGTGGCCAACCGCGAGCTGTGGGAGCGCCTGGACCGCGCCATGGCCCGCCACCAGGCGGTCCACTGGCCGCCGGTGGGGGAGGTCGCCGCCGAGGTCCTGGCCGGCCTGGAGCGCCGCGCCAAGGAGGCGCGCAAAGGGGTCTGAGCCGACGTCGGGCGGGAGCGGGGGCCACCTCATGGCGCCAGCTCCCAGCGCTCCAGGGCGAGCTCCGCCTGGCGGTAGGCGAGGCCGGCCCGGCGCAGGCCCTCCCCGGTCTCCGCCCAGCGGCCGCCGGCGCACGCCTCGGCGACGTCCCCGAGGCGCAGGTAGAGGCGCTTGAGGTGGATATCGACGGCGGAGTCGGCGACCGGGAACACCCGGTGCCGCACCGCCCGGCGCCGGAACTCCGCCAGCGCCGAGGTGAGGGCGCGGCAGGGCCGCCCCATGCGGCTCGGCGCCACCCGCTCCCGGGCCGCCAGGACATCCCGGAGGGCCTTCTTCACCGGCCGGGCCAGTGGTGCGTAGCGGCGATGCCAGGCGACCATGGAGCCCCGGTCCGGCGGCGCCAGGCCGCTGGGCCGGCCGATTTTCACCGTCGGCGGGTCGCGCTCTTGCGGCGGTTCGGTGGCAGTGGCCGGCGCAGCGGCCGACAGGCAGAGAAGGAGAAGGAGGGCGGCGAGGAGCGCCAACGGGCCGGCGGGCCACCGGCTGCCGCACGGGGCGGGGCCGGGGCCAGGGGACGGGGCGAATCGGGTGGTTTTGCCGTGCATGTGTGGATAGACGGCAAACGGCCCACCGCATCGCACAAAACAGCGCACGATGCGTCGTATTCACCCGGGCGGGCCCGCCGTCCTTGGCCCACCGCCGGGCGGTCCGCTATGCTGTGCCGGCCCCTTCTGGACCCGGCCCCCCCGCACCCAGCCC
>Ga0209954_1000352_pt1 | contig 9174 bp, 10 predicted proteins | sample SalPon2A_A_D2_MG_FD_185715 | JGI IMG/M metagenome (GOLD analysis project Ga0209954, IMG submission 185715) | Soil microbial communities from South San Francisco under conditions of wetland restoration - Salt Pond MetaG R2A_A_D2_MG (SPAdes)... | ecosystem: Environmental > Terrestrial > Soil >...
GTGGGGGAGGGTTGATCTTCCAGGGGCATCGGCCCGATCAGGGCGGCGATCGTCACCGCTCCGAGCCCGGCGAACGTGGCGCCCAGAACCAGGCCCTGGAGGACTGGCGACTCGAGCTTCGGCTGACCCAAGACGAGAATCGAGGTCACCTCACCCGCGACAAGCGTAAGCAGCGCCAGGACCAGCACCAGCCGCTGCTGAACATGGGCGAAGGACCTTCCACGCTGAAGGTCCAGCGCTGCCCGAACCACCTCCCTGGGCGATGCGCTCTCCCCAACGCCTTGGTCAGCTCGCCGACCGACCTCGGCAGACTCGACGTGGTGCAGGGCCTCGACGGAGTGCCCAGCTTCGATGACCTGCGCTCCCGGGCGGTAGAGGCGGAGATCCTCGGATCGACGGTTTGGGTCTGCTCCCGGGAGGACCTGAGAGCGATGAAGCGGGCAGCCGGCCGAACCCGTGACCTCGCCGATCTCGAGGACCTGGACGCTGCCCTCGATTGAGCCTCTGAGGACGCAATTCGCGACCCCAGAGGCGGCACCTCTTGTCTGCATCGCCCCAACTCGGACGGTATTTGAACCGCGCCAGATGCCTAATCGAGCTTGGGTATCCCTCTCACGGTCAGCCGCGCCGACATCGACGCCCGCCGCGCCCGCGCCGCCGACTCCGCCAGGCGGGACAGGTCGCTAGCCGATATTGCGTCTAGACGATTAGACGTTTAATCATCTAGGATAGGGGCGTGATCTATGCGACCCCACCGATAGACGGAGCTTTGCGCGGGCAGCTCGATGAGCTGATCCGCCTGCGCGAGACGCTGGGCGAGGAGGCGAGGACTCGCTCCCGCTGGATGGGAAGCCTGCGCCGTGAGGCCAGGGTCGCCACTGTCCGCGCCTCGACTTCGATCGAGGGGTTCAGCGTGTCCCCCGGGGAAGCGGCCGCGCTGGTCGACCGCAGGGAGGAGGCGAAGCCGGAGGATGAGCACCGGATGGCGGTCGCCTGCTACGCGCGGGCGATGGACCACGTGGGGACGCTGGGAATCGATCCCTCCTTCGCCTGGCTCGACCGGGTGATCCTCGATCTCCATTTCGAGGCCTGCTATTTCCAGCGCGACAAGGATCCGGGTCTCTGGCGAACCGGCTCGATCGGCGTCACCGGCCCCGACGGCGCCCTCGAGTTCGAAGGCCCACCGGGTGACCGGGTGGTTCCGCTGATGGCCGAGGTGGTCGGTTGGCTCGCGGCCGGCGACCTCGACTCCGACCCGGTGGTGCGGGCGGCGATGGCCCACCTCCACGTCACTTCGGTTCACCCGTTCAGGGACGGCAACGGCCGTATCTCCCGCATCGTCCAGTCCCTGGTCCTCGCCCGCGCCGGCCTCGCGGCGGCCGACCTGTTCTCGACCGAGGAGTACCTCGCTGGCCACACCCAGGAGTACTACGCGGCCCTGCGGGAGACCCAGGGTGGGGGCTATCACCCCGAGCGCAACGCCAGCGGCTGGGTCGCGTTCTGCCTCGAAGCCCACCTCGTCCAGGCGCGCCGGCGGCTGCAGCAGATCGAATCGGCCGGGACGCGCTGGGCCGCGCTCGAACAGCTGGTTGACGCCCGCGGCTGGCCCGACCGCCTGGTGATCGTCCTGGAGCAGGCACTCGCGGGCGGCACCGAGCGCGCCCGCTACGCCGCCGAGGCCGACGTCTCCCCGGCCACCGCCAGCGCCGACTTCCGTCGCCTCACCGACGCCGGCCTGCTCGCCCAGAGCGGCCGCGGCCGCAACACCGGCTACCAGCCGACCGACCGGCTGCGCCGCGACGTCGAACCTCGGCCTTGAACCGCGAAACCGCTGACTGGATACGGGTGTTCCACGACAAAGCCCCGGCCGCATAACTCCAAGGAGTCCTAGGCGGGACCGGGGCGTCTTGAATAGCGTAGCGCGACCGTGGAGGAGCTACAAGCACGCGCCTGGCTGTCGGAGCCGCGCTAAACGCGGTTCCTCGATGCGGCCGACGGCGACCATGAGCGGGCGATGGCGCTGTATGAGTGGCACGCCGACCTGTCCGTCGCATCGTTCGGCTTGATCCACCGCTTTGAGGTGCTACTGCGCAACGCGATCGACGGCGTGCTTGGAGAAGGCCAGCCCCAGGTGCCGATCAAGGACACCTGGCTCCTGGACTTCGAGATCCTCCAACCGGACGGGATCAAGCAGGTGATCGTCGCCATTGAGCGCCTTGAGAGGGGCAAGGTCGTTACGCGGGGACGCGTCGTCGCCGGGGTATCCTTCGCCTTCTGGGCTGGGCTGTTCGGCCGTCGTTACGAGGAGCTGTGGAGGCATCGCCTCCGGGCCGCGTTCCCACACGGAGCATTGACCCGCAAGGATCTCAGCGCCCGGATGCGCCGCATCCAGCGTTTTCGCAACCGCGTCGCCCATCACGACTCGCTGCTCGACCAGGACGTCCAAGCACGCCTCGAAGACATGCTCGCGATAGCTGGCTGGATCGACCCGGCGGCAGAGGTATGGCTTGCAGATCGCACCGACGCCCTCACCGTCGCGCAACGAAGGCCGTAAGTCTAGAAACGAAGCAGCCCTGACTGCCTTCAAGGGATATGAATGTTTCTGTCTATATCGGGGCGCCCGGATCGATTTGGCTCAAGGAGACGATTGGAAGGCGGTCGTGCATCACTCATGCATCTCCGAATCCCTCTCCACTCTGGCGAACAAACGACTGACCGCGCGCGAGGCTTCTGCTTTCACGCGAGAGCAGCACTGGTCGCTTCGCTGCCGAGCTGGCGCAGACACGCAGGCGGCGGCACCGGTCGCTACGCGGCACTGGACAGAAGCCGGTCTCGCCGCTTGGCGCGTCGACGCTCCCAGAGCACGCGGGCCAGGAGACCCACCGCAAGAAAGGCGGCCTGAATCAGAATCGCAAGGGTAGTCAGCGTCACGAACCAGAACGGGCCGGAGAGATCCAAGTTCAGCCTTTGCATCGGCTCAACGTAGTCGGTGAAGTTGCGAACGTAGATGTCGACCAGACTCGGCACAAGTGCCGGGAGAAGCGCCCACCACTTGTAGACGACGAATACGCCAACAACGGCGAGCAGGTGGACGACCAAGGAGGAGGTCCCCCAGACACCACCGCTGTGAAACATGGTGCCGTACGTGACCGCACCGAGGGCCAGGGCGGTCGTCAAGGTGATCGCTGCGCGAGCCATGTCACTCAAATGGCGCACTAGCCCTAAGTACCCGAAAGGTAGCCACTCGTTTCGTACTGATCGAGCGATGGCTTGCTGGACGCCTGGGCTGCTCCCGCTCTGCGCGAGATCCAGCATCGTGCATCCGGTGCCAGGCGAGGAGCGGGAGTGCGCCGGTCAGGTCGATTCAGTTGGCACCTTCACCGCGGCCCCGCACTTCCGGAGCGGTTTGTTCGAGCGCGCAAAGGCTGGTCTTCGCCCTAGCCGTTGCTTGCTGCGTCGTCGGCCCCGGCCGGTAGGCTGTCGTTGTAAGCGAAGGCGGCTTTAATCGGTTCGAGAAGGGCTTGAGGTCGCGGGTTCGACCCCCGTCGTCCGCTCTAACCCCCTGGGCCGCTCATTTGCCTAGGGATCTGAGGCCATCCTCCCAGACGGCGGCAACCTCCCGCGGGGTGCGGTAGTCAAGGCCCGAGTGGGGCCGGTGGTGGTAGTCGGCGACGTAAGCGGCGATCGCCCCCCTGGCGTCGTCGAGGGTCTCGAACTCCGAGCGCCAGATGCAGCGCTCCTTCAGGTAGCGAAACCAGGACTCGATGAAGGCCTGGGACTCGGGGTCGCGGTAGCCGCCGCGGCGGTGGGTGATGCCCAGGCCCGAGAGGACCATCCGGGTTCGCCTGGCCGTGTAGGCGGAGCCATTATCGGTGCCGAGCACCAGTTGACCCGGTGAGATCGCCCGCGTCGAGGCCATCTCCTCGATCAGCACGCGGGCCTCCACCGCCCGGCAGCGCAGCTCCAGCGAGAAGCCGACGATCTCCCGTGTGCGGCAGTCGATCGCCGCGTTCAGGTAGCACCAGCCGTGCTCGGCGACCCAGATGCTCGTCATATCGAGGTGTCAGAGCTCGTTGGGGCGTGTGACCTGGAAGAAACCGGGCCGCCGGCGCCTTGGCTCGTGTGGCCCACGGCGCTGGACCAGCTTCTGCTCGCGCATCACCCGCGGGACCCGTTTGCGGTTGACCGCGACCCCAAGCTTGCGACGGGTCAGCGCCCAGACCATCCGGTAGCCGTCGGTCGGGTTGGCCTTTGCCACCTCGACGATCGCCCGGTCGACGGCGTCGGTGACCGGGCGACGCGCTCTCTCACTCCCATCCTCGCAACGCTTTTCCCGCGATCTCCAGCTCCAGGGTCTTTCGGCCCAGGACCCGCTCGAGCTCGGCTATCCGTTTCTCCCTTGCCTTCTCGCCGGAGCGCTCCTCCTTGCCGGCGAAGCGCTCGGCACCGGCCTCCAGCAGCTGCTCACGCCACTGGTAGTAGAGGGCTTCCTGGATCTGGTGCTCGCGGCAGACCTCGCGAACGGATCGGTCCTCGCGCAGGCCGGCCAGGACGATCTCCAGCTTCTGCTTGGCGGTGAACTTCCGTCGTTTGCTCTCGCTCAACTCGGTTCTCCTTCCGGTCAAGCGACCCATCCTCGACAGCTTCCGCCTGCGCGACAAGGACCTCGGCACGCCACCGCCGCGGGACTGAGCGCCGCTCCCGCCCGCTCCACCTCGCCCTACGGGCTCGCCTCCGCGGGCGGGATCCCGCTGGCTGCCGGTGGTCCACTCTTCAACCGGCGGAAGCGGCCGGGGGTGGCCGGCGCGGGAGGGTGAGTTTTCAACCGGCCTTGACATCTTACGAGAGCCCTGAAGGGCAAACGTCCTCCGTCAGTTCCCGCACCTTAGGGACGGCCAATCTGCCTCATGGACCCACTCTTCGCTCCCCCTCCGCGCGAATTGGGGGGCTGAGCCGGCCAAGGATCGACGGGAACCTTCCCTGGCTGGGCGTCGCCCCCGGTCCTTATCGCTTCCGCTGAGCTCGCCGCGATCCCGAGCTGTCCTGGCGCATCACGCCCCGGGACAATTTCGGGACTCACCAAACTCGGTTGCGGTCGCATTTGGCTCTAGCAAGCCATGCCGGAGGAGGGGCTCGAACCCCCGACACGCGGTCCGGCGGGACCGGACAGCACCGTGCTCCGCCAGGCCGCCTTCCTGCGGTCTGAAGTTGTCGACTCTACGCATGGAGGCGCCGCGAGGGGTTGCCCCGCCGCTCGCGGTCAGTCGCGCTGCCATGGAACCGAAATAGCGTGAACGGGCAATACCCCGTAGTGAGCCACCGGACTTCCGACAGCGAGCTGATCCATTCCTCGGCCAAGGCGCCGGCCGAGTTCGCGGCGATCTTCGACCGCCACTTCGATGACGTCTACGCCTACCTGCAACGGCGCATCGGCCGCGATCTGGCCGAGGAGCTGTCCGCCGAGACCTTCCTGGTCGCCCTCGACAGCCGCCGTGACTACGACTTCGCGCGAAGCGACGCGCTGCCATGGCTCCTCGGCATCGCCACGAACCTCATGCGTCGGCACTGGCGTCGTGAGGCGCGCGAGCTCCGTGCCTACGCCAGAAGCGCTGCCGACCCGCTCCTCGACGCCTTCGACGGGCTCGAGGAGCGGCTTGACGCCTCGGATAAGCGCCGCCGCCTGCTCGAGGCGCTGGCCGAGCTCTCGGGACCCGAGCGCGACGCGCTCCTTCTCGCCGCCTGGGCCGATCTCTCCTACGCGGAGATAGCGGCCGCGCTCGGGGTGCCGATCGGCACGGTGCGCTCGCGGCTCTCGCGGGCTCGCCAGCGGATCGTTTCCTCGCTCGCTGGCGAGGAACTGCCTTCAACGGACGAACAACACCACAAGGAGGTCGAGAGATATGGATGAGCTGGAGCACCTGCGCGACCTGCGCGCCGGACTGCCGCCGGCGCGAGCCGTGGCGCGGGCGTACGCGCGCGGCCGACTCCTCGCCCGCGTGGAGGAGGGGGAATGCACCAGACCGCGTCGGCGCCTCGCGTGGCTGGGCGCCCGCCCCCGGCTCCTCGCCGTTGCGTCCTTTGCCGGTGCGGTGGGCTTGGGCGTGCTGGCGCTCGGCGCCTTCAACAGTGGCGGTCAGGTCGAGTCCGCCGCCGCCAAGGTCCTGCACGAGACCGCGACGGTGGCCGCGACGGCCGACGTCGGTCTCCCGGCGCCCGGCTCCGGCGAGCTCCTCTACGCGAAGACGAGGAACCTCGGCCTGTGGAGCTGGGACGCCGAAGGCAAGTTCGTCGCCGCCGACTCCCGTGCGGACGGATCCGAGGTGTTCACGGCGGTCGTCTCAACCGAGCTTGAGACCTGGACCTCCGCGGACGGCACGCGCCGCGTGCGCGAAACGCTTGGCGCCTTCCGGTTCCCCGCCGATGCCGAGCGCAGCCGCTGGGAAGCGGCGGGCTCACCGCTGCCGGGCAAGTTCGACCCGAACGCCGAGGCTGCCCACGCCAAGGCGTTCGGCCACGTCCTCAGGGAAGGAGGCCGCGTCCTCGAGCTGCGCCGCGGTGTCGTCGACCTGGAACTGGCGAACCGCCACGGGAGCGGGACGGCCGAAGCCCAACTCCCGGACACCGCCGATCTCCCGACCGAGTCCAACGCACTCCGCCGCGCGGTCCACGGCGGGGCCTTCTCCCCGATCGTCATCCCGGTCGGGGGGGACGCCAGTGCGGCACCGCCCGCCGACCCGAAAACCCTGGATACCGAAGAAACGATCTTCGGGCTCTGGACGATTCTCAGCCGCTCGACGATCGCTCCCACCCGCGCGGCGCTGCGGGCCGCCGCCTTCGACGCCCTCGCGGAAATGCCAGGCATCGAGCTCTCTCACAGCGCCACCGATCTTGCCGGGCGGACCGGCGAGGCGATCCGCTACCCCACCGAGGACAGCGGCCTCCGCCACGAGCTCATCTTCGACTCAGCTTCCTCGCGGGCGCTGGGTCAGCGTACGGTTCTCATCGATCCGGCGCGGGGTTTCGCGAAGGCGGACCTCTCCGCTGGCACGGTGGTCGACGAGACCGCCTACGTCGAGTCCGCGATCGTCGACTCCATCAGTGAAACCCCGACCGGCGGCGAAGTTGGCCGGTCCACAGGCAACACAGGTCCAAGCTATCGCAACGGCGGCGAGGGCTCGTGAGGTGAACGCCGCCCCGGCCGCAACCATCGCCGACCACCCGGGGTCGCCGAGGCTAGTACAGCGACCGGCACCGGCCTGCGTCGGCGGAGAGGGGGAGAGATGCGGCCGGGACGGCGCGAAACCCAGCGCGGAACCCGGCGGGCCCGTGGTCGCTAACCGGACCTACCGCTCTCCTTCGGACGGCCTGAACGAGACGCGACGCTTCGGGGGTGGCGGTGGACCGCGATGGTGAGGACGGTACGCGAAGCTGGTCAATCACACGACACGTGAGACCCGTAGCCTCCCGACAGGGTCACCTGGACGACAGGGCCTCACTCCCGCTTCGCGCGATTGCAGAGCGCGCACGGGGTCGTCGGTTTGCTGCGTGTCGACACGGCGCCCCCGACCGGATATCCCCGTATATACTGACGGCATGAAGGTCGTCAAGATCCGCCGGGTTGGCAACAGCAACGTGGTCTCGATACCGCGCGAGTTCGAGGGGCGCGGCTATGCCGCCGGGACGTCGGTGCTCGTCGAGGAGCTCGAGGGCGGCGAGCTGCGAATCATCCCGACCGAGCAGGTGCGTGATCGGATTCGCGGCATCGGGCAGCGCGTAGTCGACGAGCATGCCGAGGCGCTGCGCATTCTTGCCGAGCACGATCCTGACGACGAGAGCGCGAAGCGATAGACGGGCCTCCGGTGGAGGAGACCGAGCCGGTCCACATCGAGTTCGCCGATGCGCTGGAGCTCTACGCCGCGATCATCGGTGGAACCGTTGGGCAGGCCGCCGACCAGCTCCGTGATCAGGCCGGCCTCGAGAGCGCGCTGGGGCGGCCGCGCAACTACGCTCACTACCAAGAGGCCGACCTCGCGCTGCAGGCCGCCGCACTTGCGCACGGCGTCGCCGAGAGCCAGGCATTCATCGACGGAAACAAGCGCTTGGCGCTTGTTTCGATGCTGACCTTCCTCGAGGTCAACGGCTACCAGGTCACGGCAACGGATCCCGAGCTCGCTGATTGGATCATCGGTCTGAGCGCCGGGACGAGTCCCGAGCAGCTGGGGGACCTGATCCGTTCACGGCTGCGAGCCGTCGGGTAGCCATCCGGGGCCGGGGTCGATAGGACCTCCCTTGTCAACTCGGACAAGGAGGGACCCATGAACTCCATCGCAACTCTTGACGCGGCCGGCCGGCCGCGCTCGCCGGCGACGCTGCCCGGCTACCACGCGGGCCGCGCCCCGCGGAACAAGGGCCGCAGGTACTCTGCCGACCCACCGAGGGTCGAGGAGATCATCGCCGTGATGCGCCGGGCCGGAGAGCGCCCGGCGGGGATGAGGTTTCGAGGGCTGGCAGTCGTGCTCTGGCGGGCCGGCCTTCGGATCAGCGAGGCCCTGGCGCTATCGGAGGGTGACCTCGAGCCGACTCGTGGCGCGCTTCTGGTTCGCCACGGCAAGGGAGGCAAGCGTCGCCAAGTCGGAATGGACGATTGGGGATGGCGGCAGCTGGAGCCCTGGCTGAAGCTGCGGACAGAGCTGCCGGTAGGGGCGCTTTTCTGCGTGATCAGCGGACCCACGGCCGGACGTCCTTGGTCGGCCGCCGCGGCGCGCACCCAGTTTCGGCGCTTGGCCCTCCGGGCCGGTGTCCGTCGTCGCTTCGCGCCGCATCAGCTGCGTCACGCCCATGCCGTTGAAATGGCGCGAGAGGGCGTCCCTCTGAACGTGATCCAGCGCCAGCTCGGCCACGCCGATCTCGGAATCACCTCGGTCTACCTGCAAGGGATTGACAGCGGCGAGATCGTCGATGTTGTCCATGGGCGGCGCGCGCCGGTGATCCCAGCCGCCGTTGCGCTGAGTCCGCAATGACTTGACTGACGGTCCGCCTCAAGGAAGCTGCTTTCACGCGAGAGCAGCACTGGTCGCTTCGCTGCCGAGCTGGCGCAGACACGCAGGCGGCGGCACCGGTCGCTACGCGGCACTGGACAGAAGCCGGTCTCGCCGCTTGGCGCGTCGACGCTCC
>Ga0209954_1000353_pt1 | contig 9174 bp, 6 predicted proteins | sample SalPon2A_A_D2_MG_FD_185715 | JGI IMG/M metagenome (GOLD analysis project Ga0209954, IMG submission 185715) | Soil microbial communities from South San Francisco under conditions of wetland restoration - Salt Pond MetaG R2A_A_D2_MG (SPAdes)... | ecosystem: Environmental > Terrestrial > Soil >...
CTCAGGCCGTCCCACTTTTTTCAACTCGGGCAACTCGCGCACGCCAGCCCAGCCGCTGTAGGCAAACTCGTTTTCCGGCGTATTCGGATCGTCAAACTGCTCGATTTCGTACCAGTCGGCGTAGGGCGAGTCCTGCTGTTTCTCCAGCACATCCTGCCAGGCCCAGAAGGTAATGCCGGTATGGTTCCAGGAATAGTCGATGATGATCCGCATCCCACGGCGATGCACCTCGTCGATGAGGTGGAGGAAGAGACTGTCGGCAGCGGTCCATTGCCAGGTAGCAGGATCGGTCGGGGTTTCGGCAGCCATCAGCGCCTCGTCGCCACGCGGATCGGGGCCGAAGTTGCGGTCGATGTGCCGGTAGGTGCGGGCGTCGTATTTGTGCAGCGAGGGCGCGTCATTGATCGGGTTGAGGTAGAGCGCCGTCACACCCAGTTCTTCCAGATAATCGAGCCGGTCCAGCACCCCCTGCAAATCGCCACCGTAGCGACGAACCTGCACGGTGTAGTAGAAATCTTCGCCTGTAGCCTTGGCCCAGTCTTCTTGCGCGTACCAGTCGTGCGTCCACGGCGTCGGCTCCCAGCCCGCTGGCTGTGCGTGGGGCCACGATCCTTCGATGTCGTGCAGCGTGGGATCGTTGGCAGGATCGCCATTGCGAAAACGCTCAACGAAGATCTGGTACCAGATGGCATGCTTCGCCCACAGCGGCACGCTCGACTCCACCACGATAGCTTCAGGCGATGGGGCCGGGGGCTCCTCTGCTTGCTCACAGCTGACGAACAGCAAAAGCACTAGGATGAACAACCAGGTTCTCATGGGATATCGGTGAGCAAGGGTGCGAGAAAAGTGAGCGTGGTATCGACCAGCGGCAGGGTCTCGTTTGGAGATAGAATGTCGCCTGCCAGCACATGGTTCGACGGATTACCCGCTTCCTCAATGGCGACGAGCCGTTTGTAGCCCGAGCCAAGGTCTACGAACCGCGCTGCAACCTGCTCCGCATCAATCACCTGATCGTTGGGTGAATAGATCACCAGCGTCGGCGTCTGAATCGCACCGAGGTCCGTATGATTGACGTAATCGACCAGACTCATCATCGTAACCAGCGTATGGCTCGGGTAGCGGGTTGTCCAATATTTTCTCTGCTCTTCGTTATGAGGCGTCCAGGTGCGATAAGGGCCAATGATCCAGGTGGCGAGGTGCTTGCCCCAGGGCCAGAGCAACAGGCGAGCATTCGGATCTTTCAGCGCAAAGTTGGGCGAGATGAATACGAGCGCCATCAGATCCTGCCCCATCTTCTGCTGTGCCGCCAGCCAGATACCCAGTGTTGCGCCGGTAGAGGTACCGACGACGATGACCCGCTTGCCCAGCCTCTGCCCGAGACGCAAGGCTTCCACTGTGTCATTAAGCCAGTCGTTGACCGTCGCTTCGCCCATTGCATCGTCGGTGCGTCCGTGTCCGGTGAGACGAGTGTAGAACAAGTTGGCTCCGAGCCGCGCCGCCAACGTGTCGGCAAAAGGCCGCACCTCCTGCCGCGTGGCCGAGAACCCGTGCAGGTAAATCACAGATAGCGGCGTCTTCCCTTTCGACGAATCCGCCCAGACGATGGTTTTCTCAACATCTGGATGCAGATCCGCAAATTGTGCTTCAGACTCCGCGAGATAGGCATCCAGATCCTCTGGCAGGTCTACCATGTGCACGGTTCCATCCACTTCTGCCTTCGGCCCGAGCAGAAATAACACGAGCACCACTACGAGAAGAACGCCGATCACGCCAGCAATTCGTTTGACCATTTTTCTCAGGAGTCTAGAAGACTAGGAATCTAGGAGTCTAAGTATCTTAGCCTCATAGGCTCTCAGGCTCATAGACTCCCAGACTCATCCTTCCACGTTGCGCAGGTAGGTATCGGTCTTATCCAGCCAATCCTGACGCGGAGGGCTGAAGATGTCCACATCCAATGTGTCTTCGAGGGCCAGTGCTTTGTGCGGCACGTTGGAGGGAATATGCAGCACCTCACCCGCCCGGACGACGACCTCATCCCCGTCTTCCGAGCCGATCCAGAATTTCAGCGCGCCTTCGAGCACGTAGGTCAGTTGCTCGTTTTCGTGCTCGTGGAGCGGCACAATGCAGCCTTCCTTGAGATAGACGTGCGCCAGCATCATCCGCTCGCCCGTGATGAGACGGCGGTCCAGCAGCGGCGTGAGGGTCTCTTTGGGCATATCATCCCAGCGATACAGCGTCGTTTGGTCGGTCATATTGATGGTTGTTTTGGGTAGTACTGCCCCATCCCTCGTGATATCAGGGGATCGATTCGTAGAAGGCTTGCAGCACGTAAAAAGCCTGCTTTCTAAAGCCCTGGTCAGAGATCAGTCCTTTGCGATTCCAGAAATCCTGGATAACGGGGAGGTGCCGTCGGGGCGAGCGGAAATCGGCCAGGATCCAGGGACTCATGCCGCGCAGGAACTCGACCTGACGCAGCATACCTAGTTGATAGCGATAGAGCATAGCCTGGTACTCTTCGGTCCAGCGCGTGGTAGCTTCACCGTGGTATCCGTAGAGCGCACCGCCGCCGAACTCGCTGATGACGAGGGGCTTGTCGAACTCGGAATGCCAGCGCACCTGCGGGATGTCTTCGGGCCTGCCACTGTACCAGCCAAGGTATTCGTTGGCTCCGATCACATCAAGGTACTCGCTCAAGGGATCGTCCACCGTGATATCTGGGCCTTCGTAGGTGAGTTCGGTGGCTGCGGAGAGGAGCCGCGTCGGATCCAGGGCACGCGCCTGGTCAATCAGGTTTTTGAGAAACGCCAACCTCGCATCGGAGCGCGGCGTTTCGTTAGCAACAGACCAGATGACGACGGACGCCCGGTTTTTGTCGCGGGTGATCATCTCGGTGAGTTGCTGCTCGGCCAGGGCATAGGTATCCGGGTTCGACCACAGGATCGTCCAGTACACAGGAATTTCAGCCCACACCATCAGGCCCATCCGGTCGGCTTCGCGCAGCATGTATTCGTTGTGTGGATAGTGAGCCAGGCGTACATAGTTGCAACCCAGTTCTTTCGCCCAGGTCAGCAACGTCCGGGCATCCTCCGGGCTGTAGGCCCGCCCGCCCCGCAGCGGCGCTTCTTCATGGATGGAAATACCACGCAAATAAACTGGCTCGCCGTTCAGCAACACCTCTGTCCCTCGCGTGTCCAGGTGCCGAAAACCGATGGCATCGCGCACGGTGTCCGCCTCCGCGATCACTTCCACATCGTATAGCACAGGCTCCTCAGGCGACCAGCGCGTCAGGTTGGCAGAGAATCGGAAGGTGGCACGGCCCTCGGCGTTGGTCGTCACCTGCTGGGTAATGTTGGCCTCAGGGATGCGAATGTCCACAGCCTGCTGTGCCGCAGGGCCATCGAGTTGCACCCAGCCTGCCACCTGCTTGGGATCCTCAGGGTCGAGTTGGATGAAATAATCCTGGATGAACGTTTCGGGCACCTCGACCAGCAGCACGCGCCGCGTCAGGCCACCGTAATTCCACCAGTCGGTATTGACGGTCGGCACCCCGTCGCGCCGTCGTTTGGCATCTACCTTGACGATGATGGCGTTGTCCTGCGGCTGTACTTGGTCGGTGATTTCATAGGAGAAAGGCGTAAAGCCGCCGGTGTGCATACCCAGCGCCTCGCCATTCAGATACGTCCGTGCCTCGTAGTTCGCTGCCCCAAAGTAGACGAACAGCCTTCGGCCGGGCGGCAGGGCGTAGTCGAAATCGTGTTTGTACCAGACGGTGCCTTCGTAGAAGAAGAGATCGTCGCGCTGGGTGTTCCAGTCGCCCGGTACGTGCAGGCGGGCGCTGGTGTCAAAGTCGTACTCGACGAGGTCGCGTTTGCTTTGCGGCTTCTGGTTAGCAAAGTAGCCATTGCTGTGCGGCTCGTAGCGATAGTTGTAATAGCCGTTCTCGAAGGGATCGACGATGGTCGCCCAGGAACCATTCAGCGAGGTAGTCTGCCGCGCATCCACGTTTATCAAGGGCTGGGCGGATGCCGCCAGCGGGGTCAACAGCAAGAGCGTAAGCAGAATGCGCTTCATGGGCCTCGGATGTGAGCGACAGGGACAAGAACGAATCAACCTTCGCTTCCTAACCTAATCCCAGGAAGGCAAGTGTGCAACTGGGAAACGTGAGGGTGCCAGTCTCAATGTTGCTATCAGCACCCTCCCGTTTCATTCCACCTCTTCCAGCCTGATAGTCGCCGTGACAGGAAGGTGGTCAGAGCCTTGCTGCGCTGCACTGGTAGTGAGCGCGTGTAAATCTTGCACACGGGCATTGCGGGCGTAGATACGGTCGAGGGAAAGCACCGGGCGCGTAGCCGGGAAGCTCGGCGGCCAGTTGCGGTTGTGGTGCATTTCGAGAAACTCGCGCTCGAGCTCCCTCGTGGCCGGGCACCGACGCCAGGCGTTCATATCGCCCAGCAAGACCACCGACCCTTGCAGGTCCGGATGTTCGAGCAACGTGCGCACCTGTCGGCTGCGGATGCGATCTACGATGGCGAGGTGCGTAGCGACGACGGCCACGTCATGCCCGTTGCCCTCAAACTGGGCCGCGACCGCCGCACGCGGCTCCAGCCGTCCGAAGCTCAGGTCGATGGGGCGCACCTCGTTCATCGGCCAGCGTGAGAGAATAGCGTTGCCGAGCACGCCCATCCGATGCGGACGCGTCGGGGCGAAGGCGTAGTGAAGGTGTAGCTCCTCTGCAATCTGTTTCAGTGGATCGTCGTAATCGTCGGGGCGCAGCACTTCTTGTAAGGCAAACACATCCACATTCAGGCCCGCAATAACGCCCTTCGCCAGATCCGGCTTCCAGGAGCGACCGCCCGTTACCCCAGACCAGCGGTGTACGTTATAGGTTGCAATCTCGAAAACGGCCCCAGGGCCATCCGCGGAACCAGATCCATTGGAGGCCCCGTCGTAAGGCACATGCTCCAGGCTCAACCCTTTCCGTTCCGCATAGCTCTTCTCGCTACGTTCCCTGAGTTTTCTTTTGATGTCCAGACCCATACACCTGATACTTTTCCGTTGGGGGAGCAGGGATTTAATGCGAGGCATCACACCCGAGGTCCCCCTGAGACAAGACCTTCACGGTCAAAGTACTACATTCAGGCCCACTTGCAGCACGCGCCCGGCAGCCGGGTACAAAAAGACGACGCCCTCCCCTGCCGGATCGGGAAAACCAGTGGTACTGTACGTCGCATCGAAGAGGTTGAAAGCTTCGCCAAACAGCGTAAACGGTCGCTGTTCGTACGAGAGGCGGAGTGCGACCGTCGTGTAATCGGGCAGGCGAATGGTATTGGCATCGTCGAGAAAAATGCGCCGGGCCGAGTTGAGCGTCACGCTGCCTCCAAAGCCGGAGCGATGCGCCGCCCGCACGCCGCTGCTGATGAAGTCGCGTGGGATGGCTTTAACGTAGTTGCCCTCATTCTCGCCAAATTGAAAGGTGACCTCTTGCAGCGTGTAGTTGACAAACGCCGTGACCGAGCTACCAACATACATCTTCAACCCCGACTCGATGCCACGATGGCGACTCTCGCCAATGTTAACATTGCTGAAGGTCTCGAACGAAAAGTCAATCTCATCGGTCATGTCAATCTGGTAAACCGACAGCGAAAGTTCGGTGGCAAGCTGACCCGGCACGAGCGTAGCGCGGTGGTAGACGCCCGTTTCGAAGCTGGTTCCGTTTTGCGGTTTGAGGTCCGGGTTGGAAATCGTGATGCTGTTTTCCCCAAACGGGAAGGCGCGCTGGTCATAGAGTTGGTCAAGCGTCGGAGCCTTGAACGAGCGGGCGACTGCCGCATACCAGTTGCCCACCTGCCGCGCCGTCTGCATGTAGCGCAAATTAAGGCCAATCTTGGGACTGAACGCGGTATTGGTAGTGGTCGATTCCTCCCCCGTCGGCATCTCTGGCTCGAATGTGTCGCGGATCCAATCGAAGCGGCTGCCCAGCGTCAGGCGGACACGCGACACTGGATACAGATCGAGTTGGGCGAAGGCAGCGGCGGTGCTTCGGCGTCCCGTTCCTTCGGCCACTTTTTCGCCCCGTTCGCCCGTGGCCATGCTGTAGGTCTCGGCTCCGCCTGTCACCACATTGAAATATTCCGTACCCAGCGATCCGACAGAAGCATCGGCTCCCACGATCAGCTTGCTTCTGAATTCCAGTTCCGGCTCGTAGGTCAATTGCGATGAGGCCAGCAGGCGGGTCGCGTCGAGCTGTCGGTTTTTGGTGTCGGCAAAACTAGCACTCAGCGGCAGCGTGCGGACGATGTCGGCTTTGCGCAACTCTCCGGTAAGCGACCCATCAAGCTGGGTTGTCGGGCTAATCTGCGCCGTGCCATCGACGCCGAGACGGCCTGTGTACTCTTCTGTCTCGTCGAAACGATACAACGGTGCGCCTTGCACGCGACTCTCGTCGAGTTCTGCGGTCGTCAGGGGCCCCGGCACCTCGAAGGTCCGCCAGTGGTTGAGGGCGTTGAGCGTCAGCTTGTGTTGATTATCGCGGAGCAGGTTGAGCGTGCCGCCGAGGCTACCACTTGTCCGCTCGGCATGGTCGCGGTACCCGTTGGTACCGAGTACATTTCCAAAGATCGAAAACCCGCTTCGGCTCAGCATCCCATTGATGGCAGCCTGTCCATCGAACGAGCCGAAGCTCCCGGCCGTAACGGTGACCCGCTTGACCGGCCCGACCTCATCACTGGTCACCACATTGACCACACCGCCAATGGCGGCATCTCCGTAGAGTGACGAGACCCCACCCCGCAACACTTCGATGGATTCGACACTCGCCAGCGGAAGCTGATTCCAATTCAGCAGCCCGGCTTCCAGGTTGTTGAGCGGTCGTCCGTTGAGGAGCATGACGACGTATTCCGCCTCGCCTCCGCCGTAAAACCCGCGCACCATCGCCTGTGGATCGTAGCCCAGGCCATCCAGGTTAACGAACGCAAAACCCGGCGTCCAGGTAAGCGCATCGGAGAGGTTCAACAGAGGAAACTGCTTCAACTCCGCCCGCCGCAATACCGACACCGCGCCCGTCGCCGCCCCGAGCACCCCCGCCGAGCGATCGGCCGTGACGACGACCTGATCCATCTCGTAGACCCGTGTGGTGTCCAGAGGCGTGGTATCCTGGGCCAAGGCAACACTGGCGGCAAGCAGCCACAGCGCGGCAAAGCAGCCCATTCGTTTCATAAGGCTACGCCGGGCATAAACCACGGACATCATCCATTTCAAGAGCGTGTAGAGACTGGCAGGCAAGGACATGCGGATGAGAAAAAAGATCACAGAGGAGCAAGGAATGAATCACGGTAGCCCATTATCGATTACGGATGCGCGATACAAGAATTGAGCGCCGTGCTCCTGCAAAACAAAATAGCCTGTCTTGTTCCGCTCCTTTCCTGGTATTGCGGCTTCCCTATCGAATGAACGGTAAAATAAGCGATCAGCAAACATTTCTGATGTATTGTGCAACCAATTCGTACCAGATTCAAGATCCCTCTTGCAATTCCCAGACAGCTCACCGTATCTTGGTCTCGCATTCATCAAGAACGACCGAGGGTACAGGCCCGACGACGTCGTAGCAACCGGGTTCTCTTACAGAACCGTCCTGGTGCTAATTCCTGCCCGACGCAATATCGTCCGGGAGTGATGAGCGCAAGATGAGCAGGCGATGGCCTGCTGCTTGCCCTCCTCACCCGGGAGGGTTTTTTTGTGGTCGGGAGCGATGAACCCTGCCGTTCGGCAGCTTGGGCGATGCGCTCGGTTCTTGGTGATGCCCATCAACTTAATCACCAAGCAACGGAGCACCCTGATGCATCCCCAGACACGCCTCACCCTCGCCGGACAACAAACCGACCGATGTTATAACAGCGTCGTCCCGCCTATCTACCAGACCGCCACCTTTGGCTTCGAGGATGTTGGCGTCACCAAGGGATTCGACTACACTCGCAGCGGCAACCCCACCCGCAAAGCCCTGGAAGACATCCTGGCTGATCTGGATGGCGGTGCCGGAGCCGTTGCGCTGACCAGCGGCATGGCCGCCATCTCCACTGCCCTCCACCTCTTCGACGCCGGAAGCCACCTCCTCTGCTCTCACGATTGCTACGGCGGCACGGAACGCCTGCTGTGCCACCTGCGCGACCAAGGCAAGCTGGAGGTCTCCTTTGTGGACTTGACCGACCTGGATGCTGTACGCGCCCATATCCAATCGAACACGCAGGCTATCTGGGTAGAGACACCGTCCAACCCGCTCCTTCGCATTGTAGACCTGGAATCCCTCGGCTACCTCGCCCGCGAAGCCAATCTCACCCTAATCGTAGACAATACCTTTCTCTCGCCGCTGCTGCAACAACCGCTAGCACTGGGAGCCGATCTGGTGGTGTATTCAACAACGAAGTACATCAATGGACACTCGGATGTCGTCGGCGGGGCCATCATCGCGGGTAGTGAAGCACTCAATGAGCGCGTCCAGTTTGCCGCCAACGCCCACGGTACCATCGCCCAGCCCTTCGACTGCTGGCTCGTCCTGCGTGGTCTCAAGACCTTGCCGCTGCGGCTCAAACAGCACGAAGCCAATGCCCTCGCCGTCGCCCACTATCTGGATCAGCACCCGGATGTAGAAGAGGTGTTTTATCCGGGCCTGTCGACGCACCCCGGTCATACGCTGGCCTCACAACAGCAGCGTGGTTTTGGCGGGATGGTATCGTTCGCCGTGCGGGGCGGCACCGACGTTGTGAACCACATCCTTCGCTCTACCTGTGTCTTCCGGCTGGCCGAATCGCTGGGCGGCATTGAGTCGCTAATTGAGCATCCGGCAACCATGAGCCACGCCTCCATGCGCCCGTCGCAGCGCACCGAGGCCGGTATCACCGACGCCGTGATCCGCCTGTCCGTAGGTATCGAAGACACCGACGACCTGATTGCCGACCTGGAAAACGCCCTGACAACCAGCCCGGTCCATCAGGAGCCTGCCCTCGTCTAAGGAATTATCTACATAACGATGACGCCGCGAGCCAGCTTGCCAGCGAGCAGATCGGCGAACGCCTCGTTGATCTGATCAAGCGAGTAGGTGTACGTGATGAGACCGTCGAGGTCGAGTTTGCCGCGCAGGTAAAGATCGGCGTAGTGCGGGAAGTCGCGGGCGGGATGGGC